>Ga0224528_1001706_pt1 | contig 13856 bp, 11 predicted proteins | sample CBST25metaG_2_FD_179888 | JGI IMG/M metagenome (GOLD analysis project Ga0224528, IMG submission 179888) | Peat soil microbial communities from Stordalen Mire, Sweden - C.B.S.T25 | ecosystem: Environmental > Terrestrial > Soil > Wetlands > Peat | place: Sweden: Norrbotten County, Stordalen Mire...
GCCCCGCGCCGAGGCGAGGGTGATGGGCAGCAGGTCGCCCGGTGCCGCGTCCAGGCGCGCCTTGGTGACGAGGGTGAGTTCCTGGCCGTCGATCCGCACCTTCAGGTGCGTTTCGGCGCCGGTGGGCTCCACCAGCAGGACTTCCGCGGGCACGGCATCCGGGCCGCCGATGGCCAGGTCCTCGGGCCGGACCCCATACTGCACGGTTGTGCCGGTAGGCACCCCGGCGGGCCGGGGCAGCGCCACCCCGCCCGCCAGGACCAGCGCCTCGGCACCCACTATGCCGGGCAGGAAGTTCATGGCTGGACTGCCCAGGAACCCGGCCACGAACAGGTTGGCCGGGCGGTCGTACAGCTCCAGGGGCGCGCCGATCTGTTCCACCCGGCCCCCGTTCAGCACCACGATCTGGTCGGCCATGGTCATGGCCTCGATCTGGTCGTGGGTGACGTACAGGATGGTGGTGCGGAGGCGCTGGTGCAGGGCCTTGATCTCGGCCCGCATCTGCACCCGCAGCTTGGCGTCCAGATTTGAAAGCGGTTCGTCGAACAGGAACACCTTGGGGTGGCGCACGATGGCGCGGCCCATGGCGACCCGCTGGCGCTGGCCGCCGGACAACTGGGCCGGCTTGCGCCCCAGCAGCGGGGTGAGCGACAGGATCTCGGCCGCCTTGCCCACCTCCGCGGCGATCTCGGCCCTGGGCCGCCCGGCCAGCTCCAGGGCGAAGCCCATGTTCTGCGCCACCGTCATCTGCGGATAGAGCGCGTAGTTCTGGAACACCATGGCGATGTCCCGGTCCTTGGGCTCCAGGTGGTTCACCCGGCGGCCGTCGATGGCGATCTCGCCCGAGGTCACGGTTTCCAGGCCGGCCACCATGCGCAGGAGGGTGGATTTGCCGCATCCGGACGGGCCGACCAGGACGACGAAGGCGCCGTCCTGGATGGCCACGTCCACCCCCCGCAGGACGGAGACGGCCCCGAAGTTCTTGGTCACATCGCTGATGGTCACTGAGGCCATGGTCAATTCCCTTGATCGAGTTTGCGGATGCGAAGGGCCAGATGCGGCAGCCCGGGGAGTTCGACGCCGAACGCGGCATCGGCGACGCCGCCCCGGACGCTGGTCCCATGCCGGGTCTGGTGCGCGACCCGGGGGGGGATCTGCCGGGCCGGCGTGACGGTCATGGCCCAGGTGTCGATGAGATCCACCGCGTAGCTGCCACGGTCGGTGGGCATGCCGGTCGTCCACTCAGTTGGCTGGTGCTCGCCGAAGTACAGGAAGCGGACCCTGCCGCCCAGGTCGCGCGCCCCGGAAATGCGGCTCCAGGGCCAGCAGTCATTGGCGCCCAGCGGCTCCAGGCCGGTGACCCCGCTTTCCAGGAGCAGGTCCTTGAGGAAGGCCAGGCGCTTCCAGGCCTCGCCCCGCAGCTGGCCGCCCTTGGCCCACCAGATGCGCTCGTCGGGATCGCCGTAGGTCTCCCCGTGGCCCACGTAGCCGCCGCGCACGACGGTGATCCAGGCGCGGTGGACCAGTTCCTCGGCACTGATGTTGCCCCAGGCCGACCAGATGTTGCCCTCGTACTCCGGCTCGTCGATGACCACCGGCTTGCCATAGGCCGCGCGCCATTCCGGGGTGCGCTTCACGTCCCAGTTCTGGATGCAGACGTGGCTGATCCACGGCTTGCGGTGGTCGTAGTTGGCCTTTTCCTCGCCGTTGTGGATGGACTGGAGGTGGTGCCAGGGATCGTTCGCCTGGAGGATCTGGCAGAAGCGGTCCCAGCTGGCCATGGGGATGGTGTCGAGCATGAAGTCGTACTCGTTGGCCAACGCCCACCAGACGTTGCGGTAGGCGGCAAGCCGGGCCGCCAGGTAGGCCACGTAGCGGCCGTTCTGGGCCTCGCTCATGGTGGCGTAGCCCCAGCGGTCGTACGGATGGAACAGGATGACGTCGGCCTCGATGCCCAGCTCGCCCAGGCGCGCCACCTGCTGTTCGAAGTGGCGGAAGGCTTCGGGATTGGGCCGGTCGAAGTCGATGGCGCCGTCCGCCCCGGACAGGAACACCGGCTGCAGCGGCTCGTTGCTGTTGAACTCGTAGTCCTTGGGGAACACCGCCATGCGGACCTTGTTGAAGCCGCTCCGGGCCAGGGTGGCCAGGGTCTGCTCCTGCAGCGCCAGCGGCTGGTGGGTCCAGGCGTAGCAGGTGGTGCCGAAGGGCAGGAACGGCGTGCCGTCCGCGTGGGCGAAGTGGAACCCGTGGCGCACCCCCACCGGCCCGTGCACGCCCGGGCGCGCCGGCAGCGCGGTGAACCCGAAGCTCAGGCCGTCCAGGGCCTTCAGGTTCGAGCGGGTGGTCACCGTCCATGCACCCGCTTCGTCCGGCATGAAGCGCAGCACGTAGTCCTCCGCCCCGTCATGGAAGCCGGTCACCTGCTGGACCCGCTCGCCCCGCGCGAACGTGGCCTGGAGCGTCACGTCCAGGTAGGGATTGCCGTCCGCCGGGGCCTGGAGCCGCCATTCGCGGAGATCGTATACATGGGTCATGTTCATTCCTTGATGGCGCCGGTGGTGAGGCCGGCCACGAAATAGCGCTGGAAGATCAGGTAGACGAGGGTGGCCGGCAGCACCGTCATCACGATCGCGGCGTTGAGCTGGCCGTAGTCGCTGTGGAACTGGCTCTGGAAGGCCATCAGGCCCAGCGGCAGGGTCCACTTCCGGGGGTCCTGGAGGATCACCAGGGCCATGGCGAACTCGTTCCAGGTGGCCACGAAGTCCAGGATGACCAGCGCCGACAGGGCCGGCAGCGACACCGGCAGGAAGATGCGCCAGAAGATGGTGAAGTGCGAGGCCCCGTCAACCCGGGCGGCTTCGGACAACTCCTTGGGCACCGAAGAAAAGAAGCCGTAGAGGATGAACACCTGGCAGGGCACGCCGAAGGCCAGGTACGGCAGGATGATCCCGGGGTAGCTGTTGATCAGGCCGAAGGCGTTCACCTGCATGAAAATGGGCGCCAGCATCACCTGGAACGGGATCATGGTGCCAAACACGCAGAGCAGGTAGAGCAGCTTGCCGCCGCGCATGGGCACCCGGGCCATGGCGTAGGCGGCCATGGCCGACAGGAACACCCCCAGCGGCACCTTGATCAGGGTGATGATCGTGCCGTTGACCACGGTGGTGGAGAAGCTGCCCCGGGTCCAGGCCCTGGCGTAGTTCACGAAGGCCAGATCGCTGGGCGGGGCGAAGGCGTTGGAGCCCATCACGCTGGAACTGGACTTCAGCGACGTGAAGACGATGAACACGAACGGGGCGATCCAGACCAGCGCCAGCCCGATCAGGCCGAACCAGAGCAGGCACAGCACCGGGTCGACCCGGTTGGACCCCACGGGCCGGAACGCTTGGGAAAAGAGGTTCATTTTCCGCTCCTGGCCGGCCGGAGGCTCCAGCGCAGATAGGGGACCACGATCACCAGGGTGATCAGCAGCAGGATCACGGAGACCGCGGCGCCCTTGCCGAAATCGCCCAGCTGCATGGCCTGGGTGTAGGCCCACATGGCCAGCATCTGGGTGGACTGGGCCGGCCCGCCGCCGGTCATGCCGTAGATGATATCGAAGGCCTTGAGCGAGTTGACCACCGAGAGCACCAGGACCACGGCCAGGGTCGGCCGCAGCGCCGGCAGGGTCACATGGCGGAACACGGCCCAGCGGCCGGCCCCGTCGATGCGCGCGGCCTCGATGAGCGTGGTGGACACGCTTTGCAGCCCGGCCAGGAAGAGCACCATGGAAAAGCCCACCGACTGCCACACGTGGGCGGCGAACACTGCCCCCAGGGCATAGTGCCGGTCCCCCAGCCAGTCCACGATCCAGCTCTGCAGATGCCAGGCGGTGAGCAGGTTGTTGAACAGGCCGAAGAACGGGTCGTACATCCATTTCCAGATGGTGGCCACGGCGATGGGGGCGATGATCACCGGGAGGTAGAAGGCCACCCGCAGCCAGGACCGGCCCGGCAGCCTCTGGTTCAGCGCCAGCGCCAGGCCGAAGCTGATGAGGTTGGGCAGCAGCACCGCCAGGACCGTCCAGCCGATGGTGTTGCGCAGGGCTCCCCAGAACACCGGGTCGGCGGTGAGCACGGCCCGGTAGTTGTCCAGGCCGGCGAAGGAACGGTGCGCGCTGAGGCCGTTCCAGGACGAAAAGGACATGCGGACCGTGTCCAGCATGGGATAGAAGGCGAACAGGAAATAGACGAACACCGCTGGGGCGAGCAGCAAATACCCCTGTTTATCGGGCCGTAACGATAGCCGGGCCATGGACACACCTTGGAAAAGGCGGCGGCGGCCCGAGGGCGCAGCCGCCGCAAAAGCTACTTCCGGTTGTTGATGAAGGCCTGGAGCGTCTTGCCGGCACTCTCGGGGGCAATGGTGTTGCCGGCCACCCCGTTGATGATCCGGAAGTATTCCGTGGTCACGTCGAGCGGGAAGCCCTGGTCGCCGTTGACGAAGGTCTGGTTGTACTTGGCGAAGATTTCCCGCCACTTGTCCTCCAGCGGATCACTGTTGCTGTACTTCACGTGGGTGTTCACCGACATCGAGCCGAGGATCCCCACGTATTTCTGCTGCACGGCATCCGACTGCAGGTAGTCCAGGAACCTGGCGGCCAGGTCCGGCACCTTGCTCTGCTTGGAAACGTAGTAGTACTCGGCGAAGCTGTACAGCCGGTTGGTGCCCGTGGGGAACGGCGCGATGGCGAAATCGTTCAGCCGCTTCTGCTCGCGCAGCTGATTCACCAGCCAGTCGCCTTCCAGCATCATGGCGGCCCGGTTGGCCATGAACAGATTGAAGCTCTGCGCCTGGTCGATCCCCAGGAACGGCGTCAGCACGTAGTTGGCGGTCCAGGTGTGGAGTTCCCTGAAGCTTTCGGTGACCGCCGGATCGGTGCCCCAGTTGGCCTTCATGGCCTTGAGGGCATCGTGCTTCTCGGCGCCGCACTTGGTCTCCAGCAGGTTGTCCATGAGCCGCATGAGGTGCCAGTTGACCGACCCACCGAAGGTGAAGGCGGGGATGCCCGCGGCCTTGAGCTTGGCCGCATCGGCCTTGAGTTCCTCGTAGGTCGCCGGCGGCGCCGAGATGCCGGCCTTGGCGAACAGCGCCTTGTTGTAGTAGAGGGCCTGGCCGTGGAAGGTGTAGGGCACGCCATGCCGCCCGCCGGGATAGATCTTCGAGGGGGCCAGCGAGGTCCGGGTCAGCCGGCTGTCCCAGCCGTACTTCTTGTAATACTCATCCAACGGCTTGGACAGTCCGGCCTTGACGAACTCGCCCCCCAGGCCCTGGCCGGCCCACATGAAGAAGACATCGGGTCCCTGGTCGGAACGGGCGGCCACCCGCAGGGCAGCCTTGTGCTCGTCCGTGGACCGGCGCACCAGATCGACCTTCACCCCCGGATTGGCCGCCTCGAACGCCTTGATGATCTCGGTCCAGGCCGAATAGACTTCGTCGCTGTCGAAGGTCAGGGTCCAGATCTTCAGATCCTGGGCCGACGCGGCGACGGCGCCGCCCACCACCGTGGAGAGTACAAGGGCCGAAAGCGCGCGATTAACCACCTGCTTGAATCTCATCTAGGAATCCTCCCATGGTTGAAATTTTCGGTTTCAACCAGGAAACCCCACTCTCCGCATGAAGTCAACGACATTTTTCATGAATGAAAAAAGTCCAGCGCCCGGCCCCGGGGGATATCGCGATCCCGGAGACCCCAGTACAATCCGGGACGATGCTTGCCGACAAACTGAGACCGCTGTTGACCGATTCGGACCTGCCCGGCGCCCGGATCGTCCGGGCCATGGCCATCACCGGCGCCACCACCGCCGTGGAGCTGGTCAAGGCCACGGGCCTGGCCCGCTCCACCATTTCCCAGGCCCTGGGTCAGCTCCGCAAGGCGGGCCTGATCCTGGACGCGGATGCCCCCTCCAGCGGCATGGGCCGGCCCACGGTGCTCTGCTCCCTGAACCCGGAGGCGGGCCGCTGCGCCGGTGTGCTGTTCGGCCTGGACGAGATCCGCATCGCCATCTGCGACATGGCGCACAGCGTGCTCTCCGATCGGTCGGTTCCCATCGCCCACGACTATGATCCCCGCACCGCCCTCGCCCTGGTCCAGGCCGAGCTGGGCCGGGACTGCGCCGCCCTGGGCATCCGCATCGCCGACCTGCTGGGCATCGGCCTAGCCATTTCCGCCCCCGTATCCGAAACCGGCCTGGTGATGGGCAGTTCCATCCTGAACTGGGCCGGGGTCGACTTGGTGGAGCTGTGCGCCCACGCCCTGCCCTGCCCGGTCCACGCGGACAACGAAAGCCACTGCGGGGCCCTGGCCGAGATGACCTGGGGCGCGGCCGTGGGCGAGCCCGATTTCGTGCTCATCAAGTTCGATCTGGGCATAGGCGGTGCCATCGTCTGCGCCGGCAGCCTGCAGCGCGGCCTCAACGGCGGGGCCGCCGAGTTCGGCCACCTGATCCTGGACCCGGACGGGGATCCCTGCCCCTGCGGCAACCGGGGCTGCCTGGAGACCCGGGCCGGCGCCAGCCACCTGCTCGCCCTGGCCGCCGGGGCCAGCGGCCAGGAGGTCTCCCTGGCCGACTTCATCGCCGGGGCGGTCGACGGCCGCCCGGACTACCAGCAGTTGCTCGCCACCGCGGCAGAGCGCTCGGGCTGGGGGGTCGGCCTAATCGGCACGGTGCTCAACACCCCCCTGTTCATCATCACCGGCGGCCTGGCCCGGACCGGCGAGCTGTTCCTGGAACCGCTCAGGCAGAGCTATGAGCGGCACACCCTGTGCAAGTCGGCGATGCTGGCGGCGGACCGCCGGCCGCGGTTCGTGCTGGGCAAGTTCCTGGCCAACGACACGGTGCTGGGCGCGGTGGCCCTGGTTCTGCACCAGCAGTCGCGGATCGCCTGAAGGGCGCCCGGCGACCCAAATCCGGAGCATCGGGCAAAAAGTAGAAAGCTTTAGGCAACCCGACCGGGCGGGTGGTTTCTACACTGCAAGACGTCCCCACGGGGACCCAGGGGCCGTCGTCCCCGGCCCAGAACGCCCCAACCCGCAAGGAGAGCCCCATGACCACGAACGTGATTGGCTACGCCGCGCAGTCCGCCAAAGAAAGCCTGGCCCCCTTCCGCTTCGAGCGCCGCGACCCGCGGCCCGACGACGTGGTGATCGAGATCCTGTACTGCGGGGTCTGCCACTCGGATCTGCACACCGCCCGCAACGACTGGGGCTGGACTACCTACCCGATCGTGCCCGGCCACGAGGTGATCGGCCGGGTGGTCCAGGTGGGCCCGGCCGTCACCGGCTTCAGGCCCGGGGACCGGGTCGGTGTCGGCTGCATGGTCGATTCCTGCAAGCAGTGCGCCCCCTGCGAACGGGGCCTGGAGCAGTACTGCGAAGAAGGCTCCACCTTCACCTACGGCGGGGTCGACCGCCACGACCACAGCAAGACCCAGGGCGGCTACTCCGAACAGATCGTGGTGTCCGCCCCGTTCGTCCTGCACATCCCGGACGGCCTGGACCTGAAGGGTGCCGCGCCGCTGCTGTGCGCCGGGATCACCACCTGGTCGCCCCTGGCGCACTGGCACGCGGGCCCGGGCAGCCATGTGGCGGTGGTCGGCCTGGGCGGCCTCGGCCACATGGCCCTGAAGCTGGCCAAGGCCCTGGGCGCCGATGTCACCCTGCTGACCCGCTCCGCCGGCAAGGAGCAGGACGCCCGGCGCCTGGGCGCCCACCAGGTGGTCCTGTCCACCGACCCGGCGGCCATGGCCGCCGTGAAGGGCCGCTTCGATCTCATCATCGACACCGTGCCCTATGCCCACGATCTGAACCCGTACCTGCCCACCCTGGCGCTGGACGGCGCCCTGGTGCTGGTCGGCTACCTGGGCGGCCTGGAACCGGCCCTGAACACCACCCCCATGATCCTGGGGCGCAAGACCGTGGCCGGCTCGCTCATCGGCGGCATCCGGGAGACCCAGGAGATGCTGGATTTCTGCGGCGCCCACGGCATCACCTCGGACGTGGAAGTGATCCGCATCCAGGACATCAACACGGCCTACGAACGCATGCTGAAGAGTGACGTGAAGTACCGCTTCGTCATCGACATGTCCTCCCTTAAAACAAACTGAAGTGGGGGGGACCGCTCGCTCGCGAGGCTCGCTCTTCGTCCCCCCACACCCCCCGCCAGGCCCGGGCACAGCCCGGACCTGGCGTCTAGCTGACACCAGGAGTTACCCGCATGGAAACACGCAAGATCGGCAATCTGGAAGTCTCGGCCCTGGGCCTGGGCTGCATGGGCATGAGCATGTCCTACGGTCCGTCCCCGGACCGGGCGGTGATGGTGGCCCTGCTGCGGTCCGCCGTGGAAAAGGGAGTCACCTTCTTCGACACGGCCGAAGTCTACGGCCCGTACCACAACGAAACGCTCCTGGGCGAGGCCCTCGCCCCCTTCAAGGGCCGGGTGGTGATCGCCACCAAGTTCGGCTTCAACCTGGATCCTGCCTACGTCCCCGCCGGCGCGGTGGCGGGCACGCCCAGCCTGGACAGCCGGCCGGAGCATATCAGGCAGGTGGCCGAAGCCTCCCTCCAGCGCCTGCAGGTCGAGGCCATCGATCTGTTCTACCAGCACCGGGTCGACCCCAACGTGCCGATCGAGGAGGTGGCCGGAGCGGTGCAGGACCTGATCCGGGCCGGGAAGGTCCGGCACTTCGGCCTTTCCGAGGCCTCGCCGGAGACCATCCGCCGGGCCCACGCGGTCCAGCCGGTCACCGCCGTCCAGAACGAATACTCGCTCTGGACCCGCACCGTGGAAACGGAGCTGCTGCCGACCCTGGAGGAGCTGGGCATCGGCCTGGTGCCGTACAGCCCCCTGGGCCGGGGCTTCCTCACCGGCAGCATGGACGCGACCACGACCTTCGCCCAGGGCGACTTCCGCAATCTCCTGCCCCGGTTCACGCCCGAGGCGCGCACGGCGAACCGGGCCCTGGTCGAGCTGCTGGCCCGCATCGGCGCCGGGGCCGGGGCGACGCCCGCCCAGGTCGCCCTGGCCTGGCTGCTGGCCCAGAAGCCGTGGATCGTGCCCATCCCGGGCACCCGGAAGCTGGAGCGGCTGGAGGAGAACCTCGGCGCCGCCAGGCTCCGGCTCACGGCGGAGGACCTGGCCGGCATCGACCACGCGGCGGCCGCGATCCCCGTGCAGGGGGCCCGCTACCCGGACAACCTGGAGCGCCTGACCGGGCGCTGATGCCGGCCTGAGGAGACGGGCGCCCTCCAGCCGCTGGAGGGCGCCTTTGTCGTTGGCCTGGGCGAAGCGCCGGCGAGCACCGGGGTATGCTGCTCTGATATGTCCGTGGGGGGACCGCGCGTTCGCTTCGCGACCTCTCCGTCCCCCCACACCCTCACTTCATGCCCGGGCGGAGCCAGGACATGAAGTCTAGCCCCCCGGGGTCTGGAGACGTCGCATGGCAAACCCCCTGCTGCTCGTGATCGTAGCGTTGCTGTTCCTCATCGGGGTCCTGCAGGGGGTCCTCCTGAAGCGGACGGGGGGGCGTGAGCAGGCCGATCTCCAGGCCGCCCTCGCCGCCCAGGACCGGACCCTGGAGCGCATGGAACGGACCTTCCGGGAGGAGTTCGCCCGGAACCGGGAGGAGACCACCCGGTCCGCCCGCCAGGCGCGGGACGAGCTGGGCGGCTCCCTCAAGGCCTTCAACGATTCCGTGCTGAGGACCCTGACCCAGCTGCGGGACGCCCAGACCCGGGAGCTGGAGGCCTTCGCCGTCCAGCTCGGCCTCCTGACGGAGACCAACCAGACCCGGCTCGAGGCCCTCAAGGCGGCCCTGGAAGCCCGGCTGCGGTCCATCCAGGAGGACAACGCCCGGCAGCTCGAGCAGATGCGGGCCACGGTCGACGAGAAGCTGCAGGGCACCCTGGAAAAGCGGCTGGGCGAGTCCTTCCGCCAGGTCAGCGAACGCCTGGAGCAGGTGTCCAAGGGCCTGGGCGAGATGCAGTCCCTGGCCACCGGCGTGGGCGACCTCAAGCGGGTGCTGACCAACGTCAAGGCCCGCGGCACCTGGGGCGAGGTGCAGCTGGGCAACCTGCTGGAACAGGTGCTGTCGCCCGGGCAGTACGAGGCCAATGTCGCCCCCAAGGGCGGCGCCGAACGGGTGGAGTTCGCGGTCAAGCTGCCGGGTCGCACCGATCTGCCGGACGAAGTAGTCTGGCTGCCCATCGACGCCAAGTGGCCCGCGGAGGACTATCAGCGGCTCACCGAAGCCCAGGACCGGGCCGACCCGGTCGCCGCGGAAGCGGCCATGCTCCAGCTGGAGCTGCGGATCAAGCAGTGCGCCAAGGACATCAGCGAAAAGTATCTGAATCCACCCCGGACCACCGATTTCGGCATCCTGTTCCTGCCCACCGAGGGCCTGTTCGCCGAAGTCGTCCGCCGCACCGCCCTGGTGGAAGTGCTGCAGGCCAAGTACCGGGTCATCGTCGCCGGCCCGACCACCCTGTGGTCCCTGCTCACCAGCCTGCAGATGGGCTTCCGGACCCTGGCCATCCAGAAGCGCTCCAGCGAAGTCTGGACCCTCCTGGCCGCCGTGAAGACCGAATGGAGCAAGTACGGCGGGGTGCTGGCCAAGGTCCAGAAGAAGCTCCAGGAAGCCGCCAACACCATGGAAGAGGCCAACCTGCGCAACCGGGCCGTCGGCCGGAAGCTCCGGGACGTCCAGGAACTCCCCGCCAGCGAGGCGGCCGGGTTGCTGAGGCTGGAGGCCGGCATGGGCATCGACGGCGAGGAGGCCGAGGGCGAGAACCTGACGGCAAGGGATGCCCTGTCCTAGACCGGAACACGTCCCCGTTGAGGTTGCCGGGCAGGGCGGCCGCATCCAGCTCGACCTTGACGGTTGACCAGACAAGGCCAGACTTGATACGTGAGGTCCGTGATGCATACGGTCGTCAACATGTACGAAGCCAAGACCCAGCTTTCGGCGCTGGTGGATCAAGCGGCAGGCGGAGAGGACGTGATCATCGCCCGCAATGGCAAGCCCCAGGCCCGGATCACCGCCACGCCCGGAACAGGGCGGGTCCGGTCTCATGGACCCGCCGCCTTGGCTTCGTCCAGATCGAACCGCATGGCGGTCCTGCCCGGCCCGGCGTCATACAGGTGCAGGTCCGCCTCGAACCAGGCTGCCTGGAGGGTCCCGTCCGGATCGATCCGGTAGCGTTCCACCCAGGTGTCGCGGACGCGCTCGGTCCCGTCCACATCCTGACAGAGGTAGGTCAAGGCGAGTTGGGCCGCGGTCCCCTGGCCGGGAGCGGCCAGGGTCCAGTGCAGTTCCCCGGAACCTTCAGCTCCCCGGGCCGTCCACAGCACGCCATGGTCCCCCGGCCTCGCTGAATCCGGAAAGGGCGCTGTTGCCGTGATGGCGATCAGCTTGTCGCCATTTGCCGCATGACTCGGGGCGGTGCTGCCCACGGGGTGCAGGAACGTATAGTGCTGTGAATAAAGCCGGCTCTGGGGGAAACCAGAGTTTCCCGTTGGATGAGCGCAGAAGAGGCAAGGATATTCATAGAAACTGGGAATATTCAGTTTGGAGCTGGTGGAAGAGCATATATCACTGAGGTTGGTGCTCCCAAGCCTGGTGGAACCGGGCCAGTTCGGGTTGATTTTAATGTTCCTTCTGCTAGTCTCCAGCCTGCTGGTCAACAGGGCTGGTTTCAGATCCTGGACACCAAACGTCCCCCAGTGACAGCCATTGAGGTGATAAAATGAATAAGCAGACATTGATATATGCAATAGAATTTAACATGGACAACCATGGCGGCATCAAACATCTACTAAAGAATGATTTTAATTTATCAGAATTACAAAAAAACATTATTTTAATCAATACTGACTCTGGTGTAATTCAAATTAAAATTACCAATACTCCAGAATTCACCAATGAAGTCGCCTTAATTAGCGTTGATTCGATGACGCCAGAAATTGTCGGGAAGGCATGGGAAATTTTGATTGGTTTGTTTATTCAGATAAACGAATGCGTTTGGATTTCAACTTATTCTCAACAACATTTATCTCAATATGGCGAGACCAGAAAGGTAGCCTTGGATAACGTTGATGGGGTTTTGTTAAGCCCTAAAGGTTTTGATAAAATGATTTCTTGAACCGTAGTGACGAATCTGGTGCTCATATGCGCGGCTTGGCACCGCTCGGCAAGCAAGACCCTCCGGCCCCACCGGAAGGGAAAGACAGCGGCTGCCTTCGGCGACAATACTGAGAGCCCAACGCCGGGGCCCTCCATTTCGCCCTTGCAGTCCCATCGTTGCCCTCCTCGCCTGTTGGCAGTTGGCAGTTGGCAGTTGGCAGTTGGCAGTTGGCAGTTGGCAGTTGGCGCGTAGCCTCCCTAAACATAATCATTTACTATGTTACCGTCGCAGATGGCTACCGGCTCTGATGGTCGTCCGTTCAAATCGAGGGGGCGTTGGGCCCCAGCGGGCCCTCTACCCGTTCACCGGGTTCTACGGGTTCTGCCTGGTGCTCAAAGGCTGGCAGTTCGCCCGGAAAAGGCTCGCGGCCGGGGAGGCGGGTTCCTCCCCCAGCACCGTGTAGTAGCCGCCATGGGCGCAGGCGAGGCAGAGTTCGCCCGCCGCACTGCTGACCGTGCGTTCGTTCATGATCTCCTCTCCGCAGGCTGCGCAGCAGACCCGGACCCCCGGGCGGGACACGATCGCCGCGATGGCGGCATGGAGCCGGACCGGCGTGAAGCGGAACAGCTCCTCTGCGGGCATGCTTCGGTAGGCCTCCATCTGCGCGAAATAGCGGCGAGGCTCGGCGGGCGCATGGCGCGCGGCCCGGGCCCGGCTATCGAGCTGGGGCGAGACCCGCACCGCCCTGGCGGTGGCGGTGGCGGTGTCCACGAACACCGCGGCGGTCTTGCCCTGGTCCTCGATGCGCAGCGTGCGGTGCCCCGGCGTGCAGTCCGTGGCGGCGCTGAGCCCATCCAGGAAACAGCCGTCCGTTTCGATGATGATCGGATCCGGCAGCCAGGCACGATCAAAGCGCATTCCAGGCATCCAGGCGGGCCGGAGCCGGCAAGGTCACCCCTGGTCCCGCCGCGCGACCAGGACCCAGCCCGCGGAAGCTTCCTGGAAGGGGCTTCCGCCTTCGTCCGCCAGGGGCGGATCCGGATGCAGGCCAGCCGCCCGCAGCAGGGCCGCGGCCGCGCCGGGGGACATGCGGCGATGCGTGGCCTGGTGGCGGATCGGGACGCCCGCGAGCGGGTGGAAGACGGTTTCAAAGCTGGCCAGGGTCGAGGAAACCATGGTGCGCCGACGCTCGAAGGTGCCTTCGGCACAGCGCAGCGGGGGCAGGGCTCGGCCATGCCCCGCCGCCAGCGGGCCATCATGCACGGCCTGGATCACCAGCTGCCCGCCAGGGACCAGCACCTGCCGGGCCTGGGCAAAGAAGGCCAGCCACTGGTCCTCCTCCAGCAGGTGCGGGAGGGTCTGCCCCAGGCAGGTGATCAGCCGGAACCGCTGGCCGGCGACCACCGAAGCCAGATCCAGCAGGCTCGCCTCATGCCAGGTGATCGCAAGGGCCTCGTCCAGGGCGCGCTGGCGAGCGACCTTGAGGAACGTGGGATCCAGGTCCAGCCCATGGGCCACCCGCCCCCGGGAGGCCAGGGCCCGCGGCAGGCTTCCCGTGGCGCAGCCCGCATCCAGGCAGACTTCCCCCGGTGCGGCCAGGCCAAGCGCCAGATCGAGCCGGGCCTGGCGCAGAGGGAACAGTTCCTCCCAGCCGGAAGCCAGTTGGGACCAGGGAGAAGCGGGGGCGGCGCTGCAC
>Ga0224528_1001707_pt1 | contig 13852 bp, 16 predicted proteins | sample CBST25metaG_2_FD_179888 | JGI IMG/M metagenome (GOLD analysis project Ga0224528, IMG submission 179888) | Peat soil microbial communities from Stordalen Mire, Sweden - C.B.S.T25 | ecosystem: Environmental > Terrestrial > Soil > Wetlands > Peat | place: Sweden: Norrbotten County, Stordalen Mire...
GAAATCAAGACGCCCCTCGGCTCATTCCATACCCTGCGCGTGCAGCCCACCGCCGACGCCGGCGTGGTCAAGAATCGCGGCAACATCTGGATCTGGTACACCGACGACGAGCGCCACCTGCCCGTCCAGATGCGCGCCCGCCTCTTCTGGGGCACCATCACCTTCCGCCTCATCGGCAACGAAAACAAATAAGAGGGCAAGGAACAGGGATCAGGGTTCAGTTTTTTCGCTGTGCCGGGCGCCCCATCCATTCCGCGTCTTTTGCGGAATGGATGGGAATCCACAAACCTTGAACATCCCGATTTTCAGGCCCATTTTCCGCCGCATGAGACGCGGCTCTTATACTTGACTTTCCATGTCCTACTCAGCAGCCATCAATGAACTGAATGCCATGGTGCCGGAGCTGTATACGCGAGCCGGCCAGCCACGGCGAAAATTCTCGCTCGACGAGCTTCGCATTCTGCTGGCCGCGCTCGGCGATCCACATTTCAGCTTCCGCTCCGTTCTCATTGCCGGTACCAATGGCAAAGGCTCAACCGCAGCCACGCTGGCCTCCATTCTGACGGCATCAGGAGTGCGCGCGGGCCTCTACACTTCGCCGCACCTTGAGCGCGTCAACGAGCGCATCCGCATTGACCTGGCCGAGATTTCCGACGATGCATTCGCCCGGCTTTACTTCCGCGTTCACAATGTTGCGCAGAAGCTTGTCTCCGAAGGCCGCCTGCCGCAGCATCCCAGTTTCTTTGAGATTCTGACCGCACAGGCGCTTGTCTACTTTGCCGAAGAGAAAGTTGAGTTGGCAGTGCTCGAGGTAGGGATGGGCGGCCGGCTCGACGCGACCAACGTTGTCGATCCCCTGCTCTCCATCATCACCGACATCTCGCTCGACCACACGGAATGGCTCGGCTCGACCATCACCGCCATCGCGCGCGAGAAAGCCGGAATCCTGCGCCGAGGCGGTACGCTGATTGCGTTGCCGCAGCACCCGGAGGCCAACCAGGTGTTAGGCGAAGCCGTTGCCGAACTCGGCCTCCGTCGAGTGGAGACGGAGTCCTACATGCCGCCCATCGGCGCGGACCCGGCAGCTTCCTATTCTGTCGAAGTAGTGGGCAAGGAGATCGAAGTTGCTTCCCCGCTCACTGGCGCTCATCAGCGCCGGAATGTCGCGCTGGCCATTGCTGCCGCAGTCGAGTTGGCTTCGGTGCATGGCTTTCCCATCACCCCGGAATCCATCGCCCAGGGGATTCGTCAGACTCTGTGGCCCGGACGCATCGAACGAATCGAATCATGCGGCGTCGAATGGATTCTCGACGTCGCGCACAATCCAGCCGGAGCCTGGGCACTTCGCTCTGGGCTTTCCGGATTGCTCAGCGAAAACCGCCCGCGAATCCTCGTCTTCAGTTGCCTCCGCGACAAGCCCGTTGCGGAAATGGCGCAGATTCTCTTTCCGCTTTTCGATCAGGTAATTCTCGCGCCCATCCACTCGGCAAGAGCCACTCCGATGGAGGAGATGGAAGCTGCGGCCAGGGCAACAGGAACTCCAACCCTCAGCGCAAACTCGGTGGGCGAAGCCCTCCAATGGGCCGGTGAGCGCGGCCACGGCGGGACGGTCGTAATCTCCGGCTCGGTTTACCTTGTAGGAGAAGTGCGCCCAATCCTCCTCACCAGAGGTCTCATATAATGAGACAACGCCCTAATCCTTTACCGCGCCTTTATCGCTGGCGCACCAACCTCCTCCAGACGCCGCTCTTTGGCCTCGTCACCGCGGCCTTCGGAAGCCTGGCGCTGCTGGTTTCGGTGGTGGACAAAAAAGGCAATGCGCAGCACAGGGTCGCGCGAATCTGGGCGCGGGCCCTGGTTTGGATTTCCGGGTCCGGGCTCACGGTGGCCGGCGCGCAGAATCTGGGCAAATGCCCCGTAGCTGTCTACGCCTGCAACCACACGTCCTACATGGATATTCCGGTAATCTTCGCTGTGCTGCCCTTCCAATTTCGCATTCTTGCGAGAAAGCAATTGTGGTCTATCCCATTCATAGGATGGTACTTAAATAGATCAAGCCAGATGCCGATCGATACCGCCAACCCGCACGCCACGCGCTCCAGCCTTGGCGCTGGAGCCAAGGCATTGCGCTCCGGTATGCCCTTGTTCGTCTTTCCTGAAGGTGGACGGACTTCCGACGGCAAACTGAAGCCATTTCTCTCCGGCGCGGCTTACCTCGCCATTCGCGCGCAGGTACCGTTGGTGCCGCTGGCGCTCGGCGGAGTCTACGAGCTGTTGCCGATTCATACCCACCACTTTTACCCTGGTGAACTGACTCTGAAGATCGGCGAGCCAATCGAAACCGTGGGAATGACCATCCGGCAGACCGACGAGTTGACAGCGCGGCTTCGGGACGCCATCCAGGAATTGTTGAACCAGCCCGAGCCCGTTGCGGGGCGTGAAAGCGTCTAGAGCTATTGAGCCTGTATGGCTCCGCAGCCCGCCCTCCCTATCGCTTTTTCGCCGGAAACCTTACACTGTTTCTGCCATGTGCATCCACGTCGCAATTCCCGAGCCTACGGGCGCCGATTCAGCTTACAACCAGCGTTCGTTGCCGCCCTATATAGCCGCCCTGCGTTCGGCCGGGGCAACGCCCATCATTGTCCCACTGCACGAGCGGCCTGATCGTGTGGCCCGGCTGCTTGCTGGGGTGCAGGGCGTGCTTCTGCCCGGCAGCAAGTTTGACGTGGACCCACAACGATATGGCGAAGATCCGATTCCGGAGTGCGGTGAGCCGGACCCTGCTCGAACCGCCGTTGACGAGCTTCTGCTCCAGGACGCCTTCAACCTCCACAAGCCAATTCTCGCCATCTGCCACGGTGTGCAGACTCTGAACGTATGGCTGAACGGGTCGCTGATTCAGGATTTGAAGACCGCAGTCAATCACCGCCCTGGCCGGGATATGGTCGAGGCCCACCCGGTTGAAATTGCACGCGGTTCGCGCTTGGCCAGCCTTGTTCCTCTAGGGTTTACAGCCGCGCCTCAGGTCAACTCCAGCCACCACCAGGCAATTCGGATTCCGGGCGACGGGCTGCTTGTGAGCGCTGTTTCGCCGTCTGATGGGGTGGTCGAGGCGGTCGAATTGGACTCGCGCGAGCATTTTGTTCTGGGGGTACAGTGGCATCCCGAGCGGACTTACACTGAGAGCGCATTCTCACGCGCCATCTTCGCGGCATTTGTGCAGGCCGCAGCCGTGTGGGAGCCCCGGCAGATCGAAGAATCGATCGCGCCGGCATGAGCGAAACTCTAAATTCTCCCGGAACGCGGCTCAATTCCATTCTGGCAAAGGCTGGCCTGGCTCCGCTCGATGCGGTTCTATCTCAGTGTTTCGAGGACTATCTCGTGCTCCTTCTTCGCTGGAACTCCCGCGTGAATCTCACGGCCATTCGCGACGAAGAGGGCATTCTCTCGCGCCACTTTGTCGAGTCGATAGCCTGCGCCCGCGCCCTCCCTGCCGGAATCGGCACACTGTTGGATTTTGGCTCCGGCGCAGGCTTCCCTGGGATCCCCATCGCTCTCTGCCGACCGGAGATCGCCGTCACTCTGGCTGAATCACAGGGCAAAAAGGCCGCCTTTCTGAGCGAAGCCGTCCGCGTGCTGGGGGTCTCCACAAAAGTCTACTCGGGCCGCGGAGAGGCACTTCATGCCGTCTTCGATTGCGTTACGCTGCGCGCCGTGGACAAGATGGAGCTGGCCGTCGAGGCGGCATCGAAACTGGTGCGTACAGGCGGCTGGCTGGCGCTGATGACCACCGTCGCTGACCTTCCCGCCCTCCAGCAAGCGGCAGGAGCGGAGTTCGGGTGGAGCACGCCGCTGCCGCTGCCCGGCAGTGAGGACCGGCTGATTGCGCTGGGAGAGCGAACTGTTAGTTTGCCAGCTTGATGAGGGCCAGCTTGCGAATCGCAGCCAGGTCTTTGGGCGTCTTCACCACGAGCCGCACACCAGTTCCCTCCGCGTAATGCGGCGAATCCTCGATGATTTTGAGCGTGCTCTTGGATAGATCGCCTTTACGGGTGGCTTCAACGGCTCTGTCGCCGAGCGCAAACGCCACACGAAAGCAACCAACGGAGGGAATGAGATAGACGATGGTTCTTCTCTTTAATTTGAGGAGAAGGGACCAACCGTACTTGGCTGAACTGGACTTCCACTCCTGCTCTGCGGCTCCCCGCTCGGCGAGCCAATCAACCAGTTGCTCCCACAACGCGGCGGTTGAACCGAGGGAAGCTGCAACCTCCGTCTCCGATGGCTGCGTGACTTTTCCGATAAAAGCATTAGGGGTTTCCATATCGCTCCTTTGCAAGCCGGAATCAGTTTAGAGGACGAGGGGCCCATTATTGCGAGAATCTTGCACTTGAATCGCACACGATTTCGTTGAGGCGATACGCTAGACTGGCTGTATGAATTCGCCTTTATTTTCATTCAAATTCGCTGTATTGTGTGGTGTGCTGCTGGGGTTGAGCATCTATCCGGCTCAGGCTTTAGCTCAAACTGCGGCTCAACAGGAAGACCAGCAACTTGATCAGCAGTTGCAGGTGATCGCCCATGCTCATCACGGGCATTTCGCCCTTTTCGCGCACAATCTAAAAACCGGCCAGACCGCTTCAGTCGATGCGGATCAACCCGTGCAGACTGCCTCGGTTATCAAGTTGGGCGTTTTGCTGGATGCCGCCGAGCAGATTCGCTCGGGACAGGCTACTCTGGCAGACAAACTTGTGTTGACCAAGGAGAATCAAACGGGAGGGTCTGGGGTGCTGGGCCAGCTCACACCGCCGCTGACGCTTACACTGGGCGACACCCTGACCTTGATGGTTATCCAGAGCGACAACACCGCAACCAATATGGCAATCGACCGCCTGGGGCTGGCTCATATCAACCGCACCTTGCTTGCAGCGGGACTGAAAGAGACCTGGCTCTACAAAAAGATAGGCGTGCCGTCAAAGGAAACCATGCCTTCCGATCAGCCAAAATTCGGACTGGGCAAAACCACGGCGAGGGAGATGGCATCGGTGATGGAGCGGCTGGCCGAATGCCGGCTATCACTGGACGGTGGCGCTCCGCAGCCCGGCGATGGCCCGCTTTGCGGCGTTTTCCTGAATATGATGCTGAACCAGCAGACTCGCGACAGCCTGCCCCGCTATCTGGAGACGTTGGATACGGGAGATCACGGATCAGCGATTGCCAATAAAACCGGCTCTCTGGATAGAGTTCGGAACGATGTTGCTCTAATCGCGACAAAAGCGGGCCCGGTAGTGATCTCGGCATACACCTGGGATAATGCCGACCAGGGCTGGACCGGTGACAATGAGGCCGAGAAGACGCTGGCCAAGGCGGCGCAGGCCATTGTTCTCCGGTGGTCCCCGAGCGGGCTGGACGCGGAAGCATTTCCCTGGAAGAATCCCTTGGCTCCAGCTCCGACAGTCCAGAAGCATTGAACGCCGAGCTACCAAATGTTCCACGTGGAACATTCCTGAGAGTCAGCCAAAGCTCAAATTGTTCCACGTGGAACATTTTGAGCTCCTGGCCGGAAATGGTCGCCGTCTCAAATCGGGCTCGCCAAAATATTTGCGAATTTTCTGCACGAAACTCCCCGCAAATCACGAAAGTTTTCCACCGATCCAGCCTTTTGAGGCACTCCAGCCACACACTCTTCAGTCTGCCCTGAACCCCTTCCACCGCAAGTGTTTCCCGCGCTTTCTCCTCTTTCCGCCAAGAAGGCTTTCCACAGGTTGGCTTGGTTCTCCACAGCGCAACCGCCTGGCCTCAACCAGCCCTTCCCTTTAGTCTGGATTGCCATGGGTAAGATTCTCGGGATCGTCAACCAAAAGGGCGGAGTTGGCAAGACCACCACTGCCATCAACCTCGCCGCCTGTCTCGCAATTGAGGGCCTTAAAGTCCTCCTCGTCGACTGCGATCCACAGGCAAACTGTTCCTCGGGCCTCGGATTTCAGCGCGACGACAATCGCCACTCGATCTACGACGTCCTGATGGGCGACGCTCCGGCTGTGCAGGTGATTCTGCCCACCGAGATCGATTTGCTCTCGCTGCTCCCCGGCTCGAAAAACCTCACCGGCGCCAATATCGAACTGGCCGCAGCCGAGGACCGTGCAGTGCGTCTGCGCCGCGCGCTGGAGCCGATTCAGAGCAACTTCGACCTGATAATTCTGGATTGTCCTCCGGCGCTTGACCTGCTCACGCTCAATGTCCTGGCCGCGTCCGACACGCTGATTGTGCCCATGCAGGCCGAGTACTTCGCTCTGGAGGGCATCTCGGAGCTGGTTTCCACGCTCGAACGGGTCCGCGCCGCTTATAATCCGACGCTCACCATCGAGGGCGTTCTCCTGACCATGTACGACGACCGCACCAATCTGGCCCAGCAGGTAACGGAAACGCTGCGCGAGTACTTCAAAGATCGCCTCTTCCACACCGTGATTCCGCGCAATGTGCGACTCGCTGAGGCACCCAGCCACGGCAAGCCCGTGGCCCTCTATGATTCCCGTTCTCGCGGCACCGAGGCCTACTTCGAGCTGGCTGGCGAGTATATGGCGCGCAACGGCATCGAGATTCCGCGCAAAGAAGAGCGTATTTCCGCCGAGCCGGAGGCGGAGGCTCGCTTCTTGCCAAGTTCCTGAAGGCGGACTCCGCGGACCAGCATGTATGTATAACTCTATGAAAACAAAGCTAACAACCCCGGTCTTGTCCCCGGAATAAAGGATTGAGAATTATGACTATCGCCGCTAATGACCCTAAACGCCGCGCCCTGGGCAAAGGGCTGGACTCCCTGCTGCCCCGCGTCCCCGCCGCTGCTGCGGTTCCAACTGCCACCGAGAGCGAGGGGGGCAAGCCGCTTGAGATTGCCCTAGAAAAGCTAGATCGCAACCCATTCCAGACACGCACGCAAATGAACGAGGAGCAATTGGCTGAGCTGGCGGCGTCCATCGCTTCGAATGGAGTTGTGCAGCCGGTGCTGGTGCGTCCGCTGGCCAATGGGCGCTATCAACTGATCGCTGGAGAACGGCGCTGGCGGGCCTCAGAGCTGGCCGGCAAAAAGACCATACCGGCGATTCTGCGCCAGGTCTCTGACGAGCAGGCGATGGAGATCACCATCGTTGAAAACCTGCAGCGGGCAGACCTGAATCCGATGGAGCAGTCGCGGGCGTTCGAGCGGCTCTCGCGTGAGTTTCACATGACCCAGGAGCAGATGGCGATCCGAACCGGAAAGGATCGCGCAACTGTAGCTAACTACTTGCGTTTGTTGAAGTTACCAGATTCTGTGCAGGCGCGCGTGGAGTCCGGAGAGCTTACCTATGGCCATGCGCGTGCGCTGCTGGCCTTCGAGCACGCGGAGGAGATGGAGATAGCTGCGAGACGGGTGGTGAGCCTCTCGCTTTCCGTTCGCCAGACGGAGAGCTACGTGGCTGGTCTGCTGCACCCCGAGCGCGGCGTCAAGAAGGAGCCAAAACCCGATATCTCCATCGACCCTAATGTGCGCGAGGTGCAGGAACGCTTACAGCGCGCCCTTGGCCTGAAGGTTCACGTCGAAGACCACAACGGCCACGGCAAAGTGATTATCGAATATGCGAAGTTGGAAGACTTCGATGGGCTGCTGGAGACGCTTGCGGGAGAGTAAAAAGCAGGGAATAAGGAACAGGGAATAGATCGACCACGCTTCGCTGCTCTCGCACTAACTCCACGCGGCGACAGTTACAAACTTGTGGGTTGGCTGATAGCGGGCGATGAGTTGGGCGGCGGCGGCCGTGGATGGGGCGCGGTTGGCGGCGGGGTCGATGTGGTTTCCGTCGTGCAGGACGATGTTGGCTGCATAGCCGCGGCGGTAGAGGCGGTCGATTTTGTTGCTAAGCCGGTTGGCGATGGAGTCGGCGGAAGGATTCTTCCAATCGGAGGTCATGGCGTTCCAAAGAACCGGAATCAGGCCGAGTCTTCGCGCGATGCGCAGCGTATCGGGACGGCGCGCGCCAAACGGCGGACGAAAGTAGCGGACGGGCGCGCCGGTGATTTGCTCCAGAGTCTGACTGGTGCGAGAGAGTTGCTCCTCGATGCGGCATGCCGAGGTCAGGGCTAAGTTGAGATGGCTCCAGGAGTGGCTGCCGATCTGGTGCCCTGCGGCGACGATCTGCCGCACCAGCGCCGGTTCTGCCTGCGCATAGCGGCCGACGAGAAAGAAGGTCGCATGAACCTCGCTGCGGGCCAGAACGTCGAGCAAACGCGGCGTCCAGGCGGGATTGGGACCGTCGTCAAAGGTGAGCGCTAGTTCGCCGGGGCGCCGCGGCGCTATCAGCGTGGAACCGAAGATCTGCGACGCGGGCCACATGGCCGCATAGGCGCAACCGCCCGCAGCCAGGCCTAATGCGGCGGTTGCGCCAAGCCCGGCAGTGATTCCGATGGAAATGGGGGAAAACATTCTGCTTCCCAGTGTGACGCGCCGAGGGTGAGGACGGCAAGTTGACACGTCCGCCGCCGCTCTGACGCTACAATCTAGGCATGAGCAAACATGTCATTGCAACCGAAAAAGCTCCCTCGGCCATCGGCCCTTACTCTCAGGCGGTGCGTGCGGGAAATCTTGTCTTTACAGCCGGCCAGATTCCGCTGGACCCGGTCACTCAGCAAGTGGTGGCGAGCGGCATCTCCGAGCAGACCACGCGCGTGTTGGAAAACCTCAAGGCGATTTTGGAAGCTGCGGGAACGAGCCTCGCAAAGGCCGTCAAGACAACCGTCTTTCTCAAGGATTTCAACGATTTTGCGGCCATGAACGCGGTTTACGGAGCCTACCTCGGCCCGGACGGCGTTGCGCCGCCGGCACGGACCACGGTGGAAGTCTCCCGCTTGCCCAAGGATGTGCTGGTGGAGATCGAAGTGGTGGCGGAGGTCTAAAGTTTCGCTCCGTTGCAGTGGCTGAGCGCATCCAATTGGACTAAAGAGGCACTCGATGAGCGAAGCGGGCAAAGAGGGCGGAACGCAGGAATCCATTGCACACACAGAGGCCGAGTGGCGCGCGCGGCTCACTCCGGAGCAGTACAGGGTGTTGCGCGAAAGAGGCACTGAGCGGCCATTCACGGGCGTGCTGACGGAGAACCACGAGACAGGCAACTACCATTGCGCGGGATGCGGCGCGCTGCTGTTTCTGAGCGGGGCTAAATTCGATTCCGGCTGCGGCTGGCCCAGCTTCATGCTGCCCGCGGAGTCGAAGGCCGTCAACGAGCACGATGATGGGAGCCTGGGAATGCGGCGCGTCGAAGTCACATGCGCTCGCTGCGGCGGGCATCTGGGCCACGTCTTCCCTGATGGTCCGAGGCCTACCGGACTGCGCTATTGCATCAATTCCGCGTCGCTCACTTTTGAGCGGGCGAAGTGAGGGTGCTGCCGGCCCGGGATTATCCGTTCTAGCTGGCGGATTCGGCGCGTTTCCCGCGTTGAGATGTACCGATTACATCTTTAAGCGGTAAAGGTTTGGTGCTGATTATCTTTCTAAGAACAGCGTCAAACCTGTCTTTATCCACCATTATTTCTTGAGGTTCCGAAGAATCTTTATCAATAGCGATTATCCTAGCAATCTGCGGTAAATGGTTGAAGGGTTGACGGTTGAGGAGAACGAGTAATGGACGATGAACGGCAAAAAGCGTTTCTGTTGGACCTCTCGCAGATTATGCTCCGTGACTTGCTGGTATATCGTGCTGGCATTGAATACTTCAAAAGGAATCCTTCCGATTCTTTTAACGGAGTGGAATCTATTATGAATCAGGCTCGCAACGATTCGGCTGTGCGGGCACAGTTGGGAGATGATTTTCAAGCGTATCTTGAAGGTGTTCTCCAACTAGAGAAAGCCGATGCACGTCTCGCTTTAGAGAAATTCTTATCAGAATGGTTTCCTCGATCCGCTGCAAACTAGCATCAATCGAGGGATAATTAGAGGTTTCCATATCACACTTTCCGCTGGGGTATCCTACATCGTATGAAAAACAATTTCATCCTCGGCTTTGTGTTGTTTCTGCTGGCCGGTTGCCAATCGGCAAGACAGCATGATTCTGAGATGTCAGAGCAACTGGCAACTACATTCGTCAATAATCGGCTCAAGGCAAATACCTATCCAGACACGCCGATTAAAGCATTTATGGGAATTGCAGTTGCAGGCGGGTTTTGGCTTCCAGAGGATTCCAAAACTCAGCAACTCTTTGCCGAACAAGTGGACATTTCCTGCATCAAAGACGAAGCGGTATGCCACGAATTAACCATTCCTCTCGGAGTGACTCAAGACTCAATCCACATCATGCACGCCGAAGAAAAACTTTGGCCGATCAATAGCTGGAACGCCGATGCAATTCTCGCATCATACGGGCCGGTCCTAACCGCGAAGCCCGGTTCCGGCGACCGCTGCTTGCGTCACGTTCTATCCTTGACGCTTGATTCTGGAGCCGTGTCATCCTCGGTCGTTCCAACCCATGAGAAAGGATGCGAAGCCTTTCAGGAGATAAACGCTTCGCGTCTGGTCAACGGCAATTTCTACATCGATACCACTCCGGGCAACAACTACAATGCTGCCAAGTAAGGGGAGACATTATTTCCCTTGTGCAACCTTCTTGCGCGGGGTCTTCTTGCCGCCATTTTCAAGGCGTATGCGTTTTTAGGAGAGAACTTGTGTACCGCACGACCTTCGGGCCACCGCGATCCTTGTTCTGTTGGTCACGCAGTTTTTGCAGGGATTCTTGTTTTTCTTTTGGAGACATGTCAGACATATATTGATTTCCTTTTCCGCCGTTGTGGTACATTACGGCAGGTCAGGGTTTGTGTAGCAGCCAGCGTGCCTGCAACCATCGACCCATCGCAATATCAAAGTTATCTATATCCCCCCCCACTCCCCACAGAGCAGCCGGTACTCCGACGCGAATCCTCGCACAGGATGAGTCTATATGCAAGATCAAGCCTACCCCTCAATCTCAATTGGGCCGACGAAGTTCCAAGTCTCCAGTCCTACCGACACTCTGACCATTTCAGGGAACTTACCCGTTACTCCCGGGTGTAGTGCCATAATCTCAGACGACACAACATCCTTGAAATGTGGTCTGCCATTGGTTGCCTCCGATAGGGGTAGCTCAAAATCTTCCCCATCCTCTCCGCGAATCCGAATCCGCGAGGGGTCTAGATGGGTTATCAGTCCTTTGTTTATTGCAAAATGCGTTTCTGAAAACATATCGCCGCAGTTCACGGAAATATCGCAACGAGATTGGTGCCATTTTCTGAGCAACTTCCAACCATCCTTGTCTTCCCACGAACAAGTCTTATCCACGTATGCCTCCGATTCGGTGATCGATTCAGACAGATAAAGCCGTGTCCCTTCAAAACATTTTTTATAGGTTCCTGTTCAGATCAGAAAGGCGGGAAGAGCGAGCCGGACGTGGATGGCATAGTGGCTAGACGGGCGCGGCGGCGCGGCGGCTGGGGCGCGGGCGCGGGCGCGGCGAGGAGGTTAACGATCTCGCGGAGTTCGGCGCGGGCATGAGCTATGGTTGAAGCGATGTCGTTTGGCTCGGTGGAGATGGGCTGGGTTTCACCGACGATGGCGAGCGGCAGTCGAGACTGAGGATCAGGCTGTGGTTGCGGCTCGGGAATGCGTTCGCGGTGGCCTTGCTCCAGGGCCTGGCGTGCGCCAGAAAGCGTATAGCCCTCGGTGTGGACCAGGTGCTTGATCTTCAAAGCCAGCTCGACATCATGACGGCGATAAAGCCGCTGGCCGGTGCCGCTCTTGTTGGGTTTAAGCTGCGGGAACTGCGTCTCCCAAAAACGCAGGACATAGGCTTTGACTTGGCAGATGCGGGCCACATCGCCAATCTTGAAGTAGAGGCGGTCGGGGATCGCGGGGGAATCGATGATGCGATTCCTGGGTAGTTGCATGGCCATGGAGAAGACGAGAGGGGCACCGCAACCGTGGTGAAAACCCTGCTCTAGAGGCAGTATAGGCCAAAATATGCACTATTTGTGAAGCAAAATATGCGAAGTGCCCGCAGTGTGTTGAAGAAGGCGACGAGGCGTGAGCCAAAAATGGTGAGCCTTTACAGGCTGCGGAAAAACTCCGATTCGCAAGAAAATCGGAGAAATGCGTCCCCCAGGGGCTAAAGCCCACCATTGTTTTGTGGCATTTGCGGCACGGCTAAAGCCGTGCCCTTTCAAAACATCGTCTTCAGTAGATTTTTTCCGCAGCCCGTTGAGGTGCTTTCAGCAATCGAAATGCAGGTCATTTGGAAATCAGGGCCGGGCCTGGTTAGCGAGTACAACCATTTGCGTCACGCGATCTGTCCACAGGGCTTCATCGCCAGTGCAAGCAAGGGGCGCTCCGTCGAGGATGGCGGCGACGAAGTTTTCAACGGAGGGATAATGCACGTTGGCGTGAGTGGGGAGAGACTCCTGGACGTTGCCAACGCGGAGGATCGGGCCGCTGAGCGGATCAAGATTCATTTCGCCGTCGGTGCCGATCACGCGGAACTGGTCGCGGTCGATGTGCGAATTCCAGCGCACATCTACCGTGGCATTGACGCCGCGCGCGTATTGGATGAGGACGGTGGCCGAGTCTTCGACAGCCATGGAATGAACGGCGTTGGAGAGGAAGCCGGTGGCGCGGGATGGCTCGCCGAAGAGAAAATTCAAGGCATCGATGCGATGGCAGGCGATGTCGTACAGCGGGCCGCCGCCGGCCATGGCGGGATTGAAGAGCCAGTTTCTGGTCCAATCGGGATCGTCGTTTTTCAGCCAGCCCTGGCAGTTTGCTTCGGCGAAAACGGGCTGCCCGATGGCGCCCTCGGCGATGAGTTGGCGGGCGCGAACGAGCTTGGGAAAGAGGCGGCGGTAGTAGGCGACGGAGAAGAGCCGCTGATGGGCGTGGGCGGCGGCAACCATGGATTGCGCGTCAGCGAGGTTGATCGCCGTAGGCTTTTCGCAGAGGACGTGCTTGCCTGCGGAAAGGCAGGCAATGGTTTGAGGCGCATGGAGAAAGACCGGCGAGGCAACGTAGACGGCGTCAATCGGAGTGGTCAGGAGCGCGACTTCTAGATTGGTGAAGACCTCGACGCCGGGATATGCCGCGGCCTTTTGCGGATCGCGGGTGAGCAATGCCTGCAAATGGCTGCGCGGCTCGGCGAGGATGGCCGGGATGACGCGACGGCGCGCGATGTCGCCAATTCCGATGACTAGCCAGCGAATCATGACTTGATAAGCGTAAACGATTGGGGTGGATTCTCGGGTCCCGTCTTTGTGACCCGGGAATCCAGCTTCGTGCAGAAGGGTGAAAATCTATATGGAAATTTTCCCGCTACTTCCCTTCCCTCAGTGCCTTCCAACGTCGATAACCGGCGAGGCTCCGCCGCCGATGAAGAATGTACATGTGGTGCCGTGGGCGCATACATCCCGCTGCATCTTGATTCTCTCCAACTGAAGAAACTGGTCCGGGGATAGCTGCATGGCCTGGCGATAGGCATTGTCAGCGGCCGCTCGGCTTTGCTCCGCAGCCTTGCGCTGGTCTTCTGCGAGCTTCGTCTGCTGCTCAGTGATGGCCCGCTGTTCCTGAGCCGCTGTTTCGATACGCTGGTTCTTGATGGCATCTGGCGGGTTGACGCGGCCCACATTGATCGCTGAAAAGAGGATTGGAACGCCGGTCTGCTGCACGATCTTGATAGCCGCAGCGGAAACTTCAGAACCAACCGCGTCCGCTGCTGTCTGAGAGATGGCCATCTCTTGCATATCGCGCTGCTTCACAGAGTCTCGCACGGCAGTACGAAGCGGCTGGTCGATATTGCGATTCCAGAAACCC
>Ga0224528_1001709_pt1 | contig 13848 bp, 12 predicted proteins | sample CBST25metaG_2_FD_179888 | JGI IMG/M metagenome (GOLD analysis project Ga0224528, IMG submission 179888) | Peat soil microbial communities from Stordalen Mire, Sweden - C.B.S.T25 | ecosystem: Environmental > Terrestrial > Soil > Wetlands > Peat | place: Sweden: Norrbotten County, Stordalen Mire...
GTCACCTACGTGGGTGGAGAACTTGCCAGCACCGCTTCTGTCTATGCGGTGCTGGACCTGAACCGGCGTCTGGATGGCATGGCGCTGCCCGACGGCAGCCGTCTTGCCACCGGCAACATGCGCCCCTACAAGGCCGATCCGGACACCATCAACGGATATAGCCTGCATTGGGGCGGTGAGATGCGATTGATGCTGGACTCCTATCGCGACCTGCTGTTCGCTCTAGCGCTGTCGATCGTCAGCATTTTTCTGATTCTGGTCGCTTATTACCAATCCTTCACTTTGCCTATCATTGCGATGTCCGCAATTCCTCTTGGGCTGGTTGGTATCTTTCCCGGGCACTGGCTTCTCGGCAAGCCGTTCACGGTCACCTCCCTGGTCGGCATCATCGCCTTGACCGGAGTCTTGGTGCGCAGTTCGCTGCTCATTATCGACTTTGTGCTGGACTATCGGCGGCAAGGTATGGATTTCAGGGAGGCTATTCTCGAAGCCGGCGCGGTGCGTCTGCGCCCCATCCTGCTGACCACCTTGGCCATCGTTTTCGGAAGCATGGTCATGCTTACCGACCCAGTGTTCTGCGGTTTGGGTATTTCACTGATCTTCGGTACGGTGGCGGCCACAGTACTGACTCTGGTCGTTGTTCCCTGTCTCCTTTTCTTGCACTTCAAGAGAGAGCGGGAAGGATCGGTGGAACAGGCAACGACGGTGAAGGATGAAACACGATGATGCATAACTATCGTTTACAGAAATTCTTGGGTGTATTCACCTTGGCGGGCCTGCTCGCAGCGTTGATGGCCAGCAACGCCGCCGCAGAGACTCTGGAACAGGCGTGGGCCGCCGCTCTGGCCGCGGATCACGGTCTCAGGGCTTCGCGGGACAATTCCGCCGCCGCTGCCAGCCAGTTAGCGGCGGCAAAATCCGCTCGCTTGCCCGTTCTGTCAACGGGGACGAACTACATTGCGCTTACCAACCTACCTGAACTCAAGGCAGACCTGCTGAGCCAATCGTTTCAGATCCCCCTGGCGCAACGTAACAGCGTCCTCTATGACGCGACGGCAACCCTGCCGCTCTACACGGGTGGACGTATCGAGCATGGCATCGCAGCGGCCTCCTCTTCATTCCAGGCAGCCAAGTTGAATGAGACCGCCGACGAACAGAATCTCAGGCTACGCGTTGCCGAAGCCTATGTGAACGTGTTGCGTGCATCCAGCGGGCTCAAGGTGGCTGAAAGTCATGTGACCAGCCTGGAAGCACACGCTCACGACGTGGACAACCTGTTTCAACAGGGCATGGCTACCAAAAACGCCCAACTGTCCGCGCAGGTGGCCCTGCTCGACGCGCGGCAACAGGTTTTGCAGGCCGGCAACAGCTTAGACCTGGCGCGCGCTGCCTATAACCACCTCTTGGGGAGAGCATTGGATCAGTCCGTCATGCTGGACGAGCTTTCGCTCGAATCGGTAGACGATGCACTGCCTGTCCTGACCAAGCGGGCGCTGGATCAGCGTAGTGAGTTAAAGGCTATGGACCGTCAAGCCGCCGCCCTGCGCGATCAAGCCGTCGCCGTGCGAAGAGAAACCGCGCCCCAGGTAGGTCTTTCCGGCAGCTACAACTACCTGCAGGATCGCTACCTGGTGCATGAGGATCAATGGTCCGTCGCTGTCGGAATTAAGTGGAATGTCTTCGATGGCGGTGCGGCACGTCATCGCGGGAGCGCTATTGAATCCCAAGCTGCGGCATTGTCCGAGCAGCGGGACGAACTTGCTTTGGTTATCGGATTACAAGTGCGTCAAGCCTGGCTGGATGTTCAGGAAACGCGAAAACGAATCAGCGTCACACAATCCGCCATCACCCAGGCTGAGGAAAATATGCGCGTTGTGCGCGACCGCTATGTGAACGGCCTCACTCCTCATACTGAGGTGTTGGAAGCTGAAACGCTGCGCGTCAACAGTGCGACCAACCACGCGAATGCCGTCTACGACGCGGCCCTTGCCGGTCTTCGACTCAAATACGCCATCGGGGAACTGTAGTTGCACTCGGATGTGCGCATCTCATTCAGTGTGATTACCGCGAGGTTTCGTCGAGTTCGAGAAGGTGCGGATCGCCTGGGTTCATCGGAGCCGTCATCGGTGGCATACGGATGTTGCCTCTAGCCGCGGGAGCAGGAGCTACTCACATCGTGCAGAAGAATTCCAAAAGAATCGTCATCTTCTATTCTTCGATTGGCAACGGGCACATTGCCGCAGCGCAGGCGATTAGGGGCGAAAAATGAGCCGGTTCGGCGTTTTAAACCTGGTTTTTTCGTTCCCGTTCTTCTCCATTCTTGGATGGACACTGGAGGTTGCCTACCGTTCGCTGCGTGCCAAACGGTTTGTCAATCCCGGTCTCTTGAAGGGACCGTATCTCATTCTTTACGGCGCTGCCTCCCTGATACTCATTGGATCTGTTTCCCTGCTACAGGCATCAGCATCCAATTTGATCATTAAAATTCTTGTCTATTTTGCGGCCACAACCGGACTCGAACTGATCTCGGGATTCATTGCCCAATACTATTTTCATGTTGATCTGTGGGACTATTCGGATCAGCGGTTTAACTACAAAGGTCATGTCTGTCTTGGATTTTCAATATATTGGATATTACTAGCGTTTGCTTTCGAATATCTTGTACTGCCGCCATATCAAACCCTTCTCAATCAGCTTTCACCCGTTGCTAAAGGGATCTTTGCTGTAGTTACGCTATCAATAATGCTGTTGGATTTTTTGACGGTCTCCATCAAAAGATTTCTCAGCATGACGCCGGAAGACAAGATCCTGACGGACGCGGAATTCAGGAATGCTGCAATGCCGCTTCTTGAACACCCTGATCTCGTGAAGCTGTCTATGTATGAACACCATAGGGGCAAAACAAGACTGGGGCATGTCGAGGAGGTTGCATACATCAGCTTTCTCTGGGGTAAGCGGTTGTCCCTGGATTGTGATTCGATCGTCCGAGGAGCGCTGTTGCACGATCTCTTCTTCTACGACTGGCTGCGTGAAGGTCCCCGATTGCATGGATTCAGGCATCCCAATATCGCTCTTAGAAATGCGCGCCAAATCACCCACCTCTCAAAAATGGAAGAGGACATCATCAAAAGGCACATGTGGCCGCTTACGATTGTACCGCCTCGCTATGCGGAGTCGCTTGTCGTTTGCCTGGTGGATACATTTTGTTCCAGCAAAGATTATCTGACCGTGAAGACGCACAGCAAGACCGCAAAAGATGGTGCTGTTTGCGTTGGTTCGGAATCAGGAGATAAACCGATATGACGAAAAAGGCGAACATTTTCTATTTTGCCGGAATCGACATCGGCTCAACAACGGCCAAAGCGGTCATTCTCGACGCGAACGGCGGCTTGGTTTTTTCCCGCTACTATCGTCATCAGGGCAAAACCGTGGAAACGACACGGAACATTTTCCGGGAAGCGCTCCGTAATCTGGGCGACGTGGAACTTGATTTGGCGGTAACCGGATCTGCAGGCATGGGCGCGGCCGAAGCCTTCATGGTGCCCTTTGTGCAGGAAGTGGTGGCTTCGGCTCACTTCATCAGAACCGTCTTTCCCGAGGTCAGAACCTTTATTGAAATCGGCGGTGAAGATTCAAAAGTCATATTCTTCGATGACAATGGTCGCCCCGATATCCGCATGAACGGCAGTTGTGCCGGAGGTACTGGCGCATTCATCGACCAGATGGCGGTTCTTCTGAATGTTGATGTATCGGAGCTGGACGCTCTGGCCGGAAAATCGACACAAACCTATCCCATTGCATCCCGATGCGGTGTATTCGCCAAAACCGACGTCCAAGCCCTGCTGAGTCGTCACGTATCCAAGGAAAATGTTACCGCTTCCGTATTTCATTCGGTTGCCCTTCAGGTAATCACCGCCTTGTCCTGCGGGCGGGATATGGAAAGGAAATTCCTCATGGGGGGCGGTCCATTGACTTTTAATCCGAACCTCCGAAAAACCTTCGCGAATCTGCTCGGCATCGAGCACCCGAATGACTTGATCGTTCCGGACCAGCCGGAACTGATCCCGGCCATGGGCGCGGCCATGATAAGGAATGGGGAACCATTCCGGGCCAGGATCAGCAGACTTTTATCCATGCCTGAAATGGAGGTCACTGGGGAAACAAACAGGCGCTCCCAACGGCTTCAATCCCTGTTCGAAAGCAAAGCCGAGTTTCGAATATGGCTAGAGAGGCATGGACAGGCCCGAGTCCCGAGGGTGGATCTGGTTGATGTCAGGGATAGGGATCTTTTCCTGGGCATAGATTCCGGGTCAACCACCGTCAAGATCGTCCTTGTCGATGAGAAAGGAAGGTTGATCCTCGGACATTACGGCGCCAATAACGGAGATCCAATCCTGGCAGCAACCAACGGATTGTCCAAGATGATGGGGAAATTCGCAGAAGTCGGTTTCCATCCCCGTATCGTTCGCTCGGCCGCGACAGGCTATGGGGAAAGCCTCATACGAGCCGCCTTCGGCTTGCATGACGGCGTGGTTGAGACGATGGCGCATTACCGGGCAGCGCGGCGCTTTGAACCGGACGTCTCCTTTATCCTGGATATCGGCGGGCAGGACATGAAGGCGATCTACGTTCATGATCGCGCCGTGGCGGAGATCCAGGTCAACGAGGCTTGCTCATCGGGATGCGGTTCCTTTATTGAAACATTCGCCCATTCCCTGGGATATGATGTCCAGGAATTCGCCGAAATCGCGTGCAAGAAGAACTCGCCCTTCGATCTGGGAACTCGATGCACCGTGTTCATGAACTCAAGGGTCAAACAGGCGCTCCGTGAGGGCGCGAGCATCTCCGACATTTCAGCAGGACTGGCCTATTCGATCGTCACGAACGCCCTGTTCAAGGTGCTCAAATTGAATAACACCGACCTTCTGGGTGACAAAATCGTCGTCCAGGGGGGAACGTTCCGCAATTCTGCCGTGTTGCGGGCGGCGGAGCTTTTACTGGGCAAAGAGGTTATCCGGCCGGACATCCCGGAATTAATGGGCGCATACGGCGCGGCTCTGACAGCCCTTTCCAATCATCGCACCGGACAGGGGGAATCCACCGCACGGATCGCCCGTGACTGCCTGGAGACAGCGGCCGCTTTCACCCAGAAGGAAATTCGCTGCAACGGATGCGAGAACAGGTGCGCCGTTCTGGAGCTCATGTTCGGGAACGGCAACCGTTTTTATACGGGGAACCGATGCGAACAATACTTCAGCAATGATCCCGATCGAAAACATAAGGGGAAAAACCTGATCGACGAACAGATCAAGCTTCTGTTCGAGCAAAACATGGAGCCCGATGGTAAGCCCATCCTCACCTATGGCATTCCCCGCTGCCTGAACATGTACGAGAACTTTCCCTTCTGGTCGGCTTTCTTGACCACATGCGGATTCAGGGTGGTTCTCTCTTCTCCTTCCAGCCTGAAACTCCATGAAAAGGGCGCTTCGACCGTCATGTCGGAAAACATATGTTTTCCAGCCAAGCTGGCTCATGGCCATATTCTTGATCTTGTTGGGAAGAAGGTGGACAGGATCTTCTACCCCACCGTGGTTTATGAGCAAGAGGAATATGAGGATTCACTCAATACCTATAACTGCCCGGTGGTGACCGGCTATCCAGACCTGGTAAGAAACGCCATAGATCCTGCGCGAAAATTCGGAATCCCGCTCGATAACCCTGCCATCAGCTTCAAGAACTTGAAGTTCTTAAGGGATCAGCTTTATCTGTTTTTTATGCAGTTCGGAATAGATTACAAGACGGTGGCCAGAGGCGTGGGAAAGGGGATGGCTGCGCAAAAGGATTACCGGGGAAAACTGAAGGCACAGGCGCGATCTCTGATAGCCGGGGCCGAGAAGCACGGACGGACACTAGTTGTTCTTGCCGGTCGCCCTTACCACGTGGATCCGCTCATCAATCATGGCGTTCCCAACCTTCTGGCGGACTTGGGCGTGGATGTTATCAGCGAAAATGCAGCGTTCTTAAACACGCACCTGCCAACCCTCAGCGATGTCAACGTCCTGACTCAGTGGAGCTATACCAATAGACTGTATGCCACGGCCATGTGGGTAAACGGGAAGCCCAACGCCCAGATGGTTCAGTTGACCTCCTTTGGCTGCGGACCAGACGCCATCTCTGCCGATGAAGTCAGGGATATCCTTCGGAGCAGCGGCAAGATCCATACCCTAATCAAGATGGATGAAATCGCCAACCTGGGGGCAGTCCGAATCCGATTGCGCTCGATGCTGGAGGCGGAAAAAGAGAATAAAGGCAACAAACAGGTCACAAGGAAAGTCCAGAAGAAAATCAACCGCTCAATCATGGGCAAAGGCAGCAAGAAAACGCTGATCGTCCCTTATTTCTCACCATTCTATTCGTCGCTGATCCCGTCGGCTTTCAGCCCCCTTGGCCATAAGGTGGAGGTGCTTCCGCCTCAAGACAAATCCTCGGTTGAATTAGGACTTAAAACGATCAACAACGATATGTGCTACCCCGCCATCCTGATTGCCGGCGACATTATCAAGGCTTTCGACTCAGGTCGCTACGATCCTGAAAACACCGCGATTATTCTGACCCAAACCGGCGGCCAATGCCGGGCATCCTCATACGTGTGCCTTATCAGGAAGGGACTAGCCGCAGCGGGTCTGGATAATGTCCCTGTAATCCCTTTACTCGCTCAGGGGATCGATTCCCAGACTGGATTCATAACTGACGCAAAGGAGCTGATCAAGCGGTTTGCCCTGGGCGTCGTATTCGCGGATCCCCTTGCCCGGATGTATCTGGCTACCGTGGCAAGGGAAAAAACACCCGGCGCAGCTAAAAACCTTCACGGCAAATATCTCTCCGAAATGGAGATGGGTGTCGAAAACGCCGACTACCCTTACCTACTCAATCTTCTCAGAAAGGCCGTAGCGGACTTCAACAGAATCGAGATCCGCCAGGAACCTATTCCTAGAATCGGCATCGTAGGCGAGATTTTCGTCAAATATAATTTTTTTGCCAGCGGGAACATCATCGACTGGTTGTCCACCCAAGGGGTGGAGGTGGTTCTCCCGGCCTTACAGAGCTATTTCTCGCAATGTTTCATCAATGAGACCTTTGATCAGAAGGCTCTTTTCAAACGTTCTTTTCATGATCGTATCAAATTCAGACTGTTGGAGATTTTCTCCGATTACCACCTTGGACAAATTGATCGAGTCATGCAGGAATTCAGGTTTTACCGAAAATCCTACAACCTGAGGAAACTGTCCGAAATCACGAGCGAGGTGGTAAGCCTAGCCAACCAGTTCGGCGAAGGATGGCTCTTGACTGCCGAAATGATCGCCATGCTCAAGGAAGAGGTCAATAACATCGTCTGCCTGCAGCCATTTGGCTGCATAGCCAACCATATTACCGGAAGGGGTGTAGAGAACAAGTTAAAGGAGATGTTTCCTCGTTTAAATCTGCTTTCCCTCGACATGGATGCGGGGTCAAGCGAAGTCAACATACTGAATCGGCTTCACTTCATGGTCGCGGCGGCACGGGAACAGACGGCACACGGGGAGGAAACGATGCCCAAGACAGCGGAGTCACGACGCTTCGTCATGTCCAATATGTGGCCGCGCGAATTTGAAGCTTTCAACAATTACGCATCGTTAGAGGTTGAGAAGTGGAGGACATGGGTGTCCGGTTTGGAGTTGTGGGAAAAAGTTCAAAACATTAAAGACAAAATAGGCTGGTAGCAGTCGAGCTGCAACAGAACCGGAGCGAATCAAAGGTTCGCATTGGGGGCACAGCAGTGCTGACAATTGACTACGGAACGTATCGAATTGTTCCCCGGCAATCGCGGGCCGTGGTCTCGGAACTGCGCTGAGAAGAGCCAAACAGTGTGGCCAGGCATTTTGCGTAAGTTCGGCGCGCTGGTCAACAAGATGAAAAGAGAGGAAGAAATATGGCACAGCCAACAAAGCTCAGAGCCGCATTGGAGGGCATTCCCGGCGCGGAAGACCTTGCCGAACTGGCACTCGATATGCGGTGGTCCTGGAGCCACGCTTCTGACAAGCTGTGGGGGAGGATCGATCCGGAACTGTGGGAGATCACGCATAACCCCTGGGTGGTTTTTCAGACAGCTTCGTCTGCCAAGCTTAAACAGCTTTTTGGCGAGAAGGACTTCCGAACGGAAGTAAATCGTCTTCGGGCCCATCAACTAAGGGAGAGCGATGCTGTGATCGCGCTCGGTGCCGGAGCCTGGGTACTATTTGGCATTTTGAGAGGGAAGTTGTTTAAGAAGCGGGCCACCGTCTTTCTCAAATGTGCCCTTGTCGCAAGCATCACCGGTCACTTGTTTCCCTTTCACCACTTTCTTTCCACACATTGGGGCGCCATGTCCGCAGTTATTGAGTATCATGCTCGTTTTTTGTCTGGACATCCTGGTCGGGATCGCGCATGTCTTTGAAATGCTGATTCCACCACAACCCAAGCTAACGTTCCTCATTACGGAATCAATGGTCATGTTGCTCTTCGTTGGACTTGGCATATTCACCGTGAGGAAGTATCGCGCTTCACAAGCTGGGCCAACCGTTCAGCCAATGGGGAATGGATGCAATTGATTTCGAACTGCCTCGCTGTAACTTTAGCTACTGTGTTTCCCCTGTCTCTGCTGTCAGCTCTGCTACCGGCTCAGCAATCGAGCGCGATCCAAGCCTCAGCGTTGCTCCAGGAGGCTCCCAAACCGCAGTCTGCTCCGGCAAAATCTTCGGTGAAACAAACTACCGGTCAACAAAACCAGAACTCTCAACCGTCGTCCTCGGTCGTCTCGCAGCAGGAGACTGGGAGCATGAGCGGTACCGTACCGTAGAGCGCATGGCTAGCGGGTTTGCGCAAGAATTTATCTTGCGCAAATTCACGCCTGCGGCAAAAGACAACAGCAACGAGAGCAGGTAAATCTCGGAGGAAAGAGTACGCCTGCTCAGCTACATGCTTCCGGAGATCGATGCGAGCGCGGGCGAAACGGTGGCGCAATCGAACCTCGCGGCGATGAGATTAAATTCGGTGTTCGGAAAGCTCGGCGGAAGCGCAGAGAAGATTTCCACGGTAATCGGCCCGTATCAATGTGTGCATGCGCAGGCCAACTTCAACTGAATGCCCTCAACCTCACCAGCTTTCGCAATGTATAAGCGGTTAGCGTCATCGCCTCCGAAGAACTGCTTCATCAGAAACCTGAATCTTCACGAACCATGATCGAACAAGAAAGGGACCTCTCCCATGCCAAATGATTCCAACGCACCGCAGCCCCGATTTGAGCACTTTCACGTATGCGTCCAATGTGGCGGCGCTTTCCGCAGAGAAGAGTTTGGAGCCAGAGCGATTACATCCGGTATCTACGCGTGTCCAAAGTGCGGCCACGAAGGCCCCCTCAATGTTGAGATACGTGAGGTCGAAGGCCACGCCGGAGATAAAGATAGCCCATCGGACGCTGGCTCACCCAGCTAGCGGCAAACTTCCCTGCTGCGGCGGTGCAATGCTGCTCAGCTTACGCCACGTCGCGCGAACATACTCACTCACGAGCCGGTTCTTGTTATCGGACCGTGTAGCCAGCCTGGTAACGAGTTTGAGTTGCTCCTCCACAAGCGGCCGCATAGCGATCCCCTCAGAAGCAATGCGCCACGCTGCATTGCGGGGCAGGAACGCCACGCCCTTCTGTGCCAGAACCAGTTCCGAGGCTTCTTCGGCGGTCATGACGTAATGGAGATCAGCAGGAGTGATGCCCTTCTTGGAAGCGGCCCGTTGGATCATCTCGAAGACGTATGGATTCACGTTCGAACCGAGGAGGATCCACTCGCAGGAGCGTAAATCCTCCAAGCGCAGTTCTGCGCGGTCTGCAAGAGGATCCTCTTTGGACAAAGCGATATAGAGCGGAGTCTCAGCGACCGTCAGGGAGCTGAGAGTGGGAGCATCGGGAACGGACGTGACCAGAGCCATCTCCAGTTCTCCAGCCGCAACCTTGTGAGCCAGTTCCTGCGAGTAGCTGCTCCACAGCTTCACCTTCAGACCGGGATAGAGGGGAAGCCGCACGGACTGAAGTGTCGTCACCAGGAACGGATCGGTGAAAGCTGACTTGCCGACATTGAGAATCTCCTCAGCTCCGTGCGAAGCGGCCGTTGCGTTCAGAACAGCGCGCTCGGCGTGCAAAACCGAGTGACGTGCCTCCTCCACAAAACGGCGGCCAGCCTCGGTGATCTCGACATTTTGATGATTGCGCACAAAGAGCCGCAGGCCAATATCGCTCTCCAACTTGGCAATCAGCCTGCTCAGCGTCGATTGCTCGACGTGCATTCGTTCGGCGGCTCTGGAGAAGCTCAACTCTTCCGCCAATACAATTGCCGCTTGCATGGACCGTGTTTCTGGAAGCACCATGGCTATCCTCCTAGCTGTTGGGGGGAGAACCCAGGCAGGACAGTAAGCCAACTTCTCGCAACGTAGATACGAGTCTATGCTGCACGAATCATGATGACCATAAGACGCTCCGAGAGTCAACAGGTTGCACAAAATAGGACGTGACTTTGGTGTTATGCAGAAATCGCATAACGCCCTTTCAAAAAATCATTGGACGGCTGCCTTGTCGTCAACCAATCTTCCTATAGCAAGTGGAACTTTCGGAACTTCACACGCAGTCACGGAAAGTCCTGAAACGAAAGTCCTGCACGAACGGGAACGGATTGAGATCGAGAGTGCCTCCGTTCGGCAGTACCGCGGATTTCGGAGTCATGACAGGGCCGATGGAGGTACGCCTTTATGGGTTCAATGCCAACAATGCAGGAGGCGGTCGATCTGCTGCTGACCGCCGAAGATGTCGCCCTCAAGCTGAAAGTAAGCAAGGATTGGGTCTGGGATCATTCCTCACGGAGATGGCCCTATTTGCCCGTTATTCGCATGAGTGACGGCGCGCTGCGCTACCGGGCGAGCGGAATCGATGAGTTTCTGAAGGAACGCGAACGGGCCTCCCATTTACGGTGGAAACGCCGGTAAAATGGAGATGGCCCGTTTTTCCTCCCACACAGAAATCCGAGGAACCGATGGGTAAATCGCACCAGAAGGGATGGGTGTCAGTCCGCGGAAAGAAGTGGTACGGATACTTCCGCCGGACGGTCATTGATCCAAAAACAAGGGAACGTAAAACCGTCTCGACTCCGGTCGCGCTCGGACTGAAAACCGAGATGACCAAGTACGAGGCGCGAGAAAAGCTGGAACTCGAAATTAGGAGACTGACGGGACAGATCACGGAAGATGGGGTTGTCAAGAACGGCAGCGTCACTTTCGGCTGGTTTGTTCACAACCGCTACCTGCCGCTGAAAGAGGCGGACTGGAAAGAGGAGACGGCCAAGACGAAGAAGTATCTCATCCAGGCCGATCTCGTTGATGCTTTCGAGGATGTACGGCTCGAAAACATCGACAAACTTGATCTCCAGACCCACCTCAATCAGATGGCCAAAACACGGTCCAGAGACAGAGTGTTGCAAGCCAGAGCGTATATACGGGCAATCTTCGCGGAGGCGGTCGAACAGGACTTTCTTCCCAAGGACCCCGCGCGTTCGATAAAAGTTCCCTCAGAGTTGCGGGAGACCGACAAAACAACGCTCACATGGGACCAGCTCCGGGCCGCCTTGTCCAGGCTTCCTCTTCGGGACTGGATTGTGCTCAAGCTCGATATGTCCAACGCCCTGCGGCCAGGTGAATTGTTCGGGCTGCGGTGGAGTTGCTTCGATCCGGAGCACTGCCAGATCGAGATCAAGGAGACGGCCTACAAGGGCAAGATTCGTCCCTGGGGCAAGACCAAGGGAAGTCTCACGAAGATCCCGATTGCCAAACAACTGGCGGAAGAGCTCCAGGCATGGCGCAAGCAGTGCCAGGAAGAACAACGGCAAAAGAAGCACTGGCATGGACCGACCGCGGATTCGCCCGAGGCATTCATTTTTTCAGGACGCAACGGCGGGTTCATCGATGCGAGCAACTACCGCAACCGGGTGCTGCACAAGCTGGCGAGAGAGATGGAACTGCCGAAACTGACGTTCCAGGTCATTCGCCGCACGATGGCGACGCTGGCCAAGGACATGGGCCACGTCAAGGACATCCAGGGCATGATGCGCCACTCTCGACTGGCCACCACCACGGATGTCTATATGCAGTCCCTTGAAGACGGAGTCCGATCGACGGTGAACTTGATTTACGACGAGTTGAGCGGCACCGGCACGTGGGGATCGAAACCGCCGGCGACAGCCAAGTCCGACCATTCAAGCCGCGCGCAAAGCACTACGAGGATCGTTCCCGGCAAGGAAAGGCCAGCAATGCAAAAGCAGGATCAGTCTGCGAAGCCGGTTCGCGGAGTGGTTTTGGAATTTGCGACAAAAATGCGACAAAGTCGAGGAAGGGAGGTGCTTCTAAATGATTGATTTAATTGGTGGACCTGATCGGGATCGAACCGATGACCTCTTCCATGCCATGGTGAGCACGAAATCGCAAATTATAGACGGCACAGCACTTACAAGCCGGCATGACCGGCAAAAACGGCATAATTGGCCCTATTTGCTGCCAAAATGCTGCCAAATTTTACCCAGCGGGCCAAAGGGCTGATTGTGTGGATCAGCCCGATTCTCTCCTTTGCGCCTCATCGGACTTTTGGGCCAGAGCGTCCAGATAAACGATGAGCGTAGCCTATCACTGTCCAATTTAGGTTTCATGAAGTGTCAGAAAAAGATATATACTTCTGACAGAGGTTCACATGAAGCGGCTCACGGAATCCATTCTTCAAGAAACGGCTGCTCTGCCCGAGGGAACACCGATCACGGCCAAAATGTGGCTTCACCTTGGAAACCGAGCGGCTCTCGACCAAGCGCTTTCCCGGCTGGCGCGTCGCGGCAAACTCCTGCGCGCTGGGCGAGGCGTGTATGTCGCTCCCGTTGCCAGCCGTTTCGGGAACCGCGCTCCAGCCGCGCAGAAGGTAGTTGAAGAACTGTCTATACAGCGCGGTGAAACGATTGTTTCTTCCGGGGCAAGCGCAGCCAATGCCCTTGGGCTGACAACACAGGTGCCGACTCGCACGGTCTATCTCACCTCTGGACGAAGCCGCAAAATCACGTTGGGCAAACAGATCGTTCAATTGCAGCACGCGCCTGCATGGCAGCTCACGCTCGCCAAAGAGCCAGCCGGGGAAATCGTCCGCGCCCTCGCTTGGGCTGGTCCCGAAGGAGTCAACCAGGCATTGAAAGAGATTGGGGTCAAAGTGCCCCGGTCAGAGTTCCAGCGGATTTCTCAGCAAAGCTCCCTGCTGCCGCTGTGGATGGCAAGCGCACTGAGTCAGGCGTTACATTGCGCGCTTTCGGCCAAAGACTAGGTGTCAGTGGTCAAGAACATTGGTGCACCTGCCCTTAGCGGTCCATACGGAAATTTGGTTGACAAGGCAAGCATGAGTGGCCATGATAAATAACATGGCCGTGGTGATTATCATGTCCAAGGTGCGCTATGTCAGCTTCCAATTCAATTCGCCCTCCTAACGCAGAATCCCGGTTCGCTGTGCTGCTCAAAGATGCCTTTCAGCGGAGTGGCTGGCGCGTCGATGCGAATGTGCGGGCAGCGGACCGGCAAGCGGACATGGTCGTCTCAAAACACGGCCAGCGATACCTGATTGAGCTGAAGGCTGCATCGGAAGGACGCCGGGATCGGTTAGTGCCGCTGCTCGCCCAAGCCATTCTTGAGGCCCAGACTATTGCGAAGGCTTCCTCGAAGCCAGCAATGCCGTTGGCCATTGTGGCAGCTCCTCGAATCGCCGCGCCC
>Ga0224528_1001712_pt1 | contig 13834 bp, 13 predicted proteins | sample CBST25metaG_2_FD_179888 | JGI IMG/M metagenome (GOLD analysis project Ga0224528, IMG submission 179888) | Peat soil microbial communities from Stordalen Mire, Sweden - C.B.S.T25 | ecosystem: Environmental > Terrestrial > Soil > Wetlands > Peat | place: Sweden: Norrbotten County, Stordalen Mire...
CCAAAAATCGTACCTTTTCCTTCATGACCGGTTCCTCTCCGCTTGTGGCTCTGAGCTGTGCTTCTCTACTGGATCACAGCCTAATCCACGGTCAGCGCACTGGGCCGGTCACTCCATTTTGACTAGAAGACCGGAGTTCCAAAGCTCATCAAATCGATTCTCCTGCGAAGGTCGGGTTACGAAAGTCTATAGTTTGCTCGTTGGACTTTCGTAACGTTGTTTACCGGTGCAGCATTCGATATTGTTCGAGAACAGATTCCGCCCTTTTCAAACAGCCTTCCATTTTTCCATTGAGGTCCTTACAATGCCTAGGTTCTTGCTCTCTAGCCTGCGCTTTGCCGTGCTTGGAATGACCCTCATTATCACGAGCCCATCTGGGGCATTAGCTCAAGCTACAGCTCCGCGACCGGCAGATGCCAGCATTGCTTGGGCAGTTGGCCGTGTTTCATCTTCACCACCGCACCATATATCTATTGCATCCGCGTCGCGCATCCACCTTGGGTCCCTTCTTCCGCCGTTAAACGTCCTCGATCACAATGGGCATAAGTACAGCGGTTTGCAAACATAATCGCTATTGATAGGGCACTCGTACTTAGTGTGCCTTGGACAGCTTTGCATTCTGAAACGGGAAATCTATTCTAATCGGCAAGTGAAAGTGTGGAGAAAATTATGCCAGTGGTCGAGCTCGTAGGAGTTACCAAAGCCTATGAGAGCAAAGTTGCTGTCCATGAGTTGAGCGTCTCTATCGATGCCGGGCAGATGTTTGGGCTGCTAGGCCCCAACGGTGCGGGCAAAACCAGCTCTATCCGCATGATGATGGGCATCACAATGCCGGACTCCGGCCAAGTCAAGCTATTCGATAAACCGTTCGAGCGCACCAGCCTGGAGTGCGTGGGTTATCTTCCCGAGGAGCGTGGTCTTTACAAAAAGATGAAGGTCATTGAGCAGCTCATCTTCTTTGGCCAGTTGTACGGAATCAATGCCGCGGATGCTCGCAAGCGCGCCATCAACTGGGCCGATAAGCTGGCAACCGTCGATGCGCTCGATAAGAAGACCGAAGAGTTGTCGAAAGGCATGCAGCAGAAGATCCAGTTCATTGGAACGATGCTTCATGATCCCCAGCTGCTCGTGATGGACGAGCCTTTCAGCGGACTCGACCCGGTGAATGCGGCGTTGCTGGAGCGAATACTACTCGATCTCAAAGAGCAAGGGCGGGCCATTTTGTTTTCGACTCATCGCATGGATCAGGTGGAGAAACTCTGCGACTCAATCTGCTTAATCGACGGCGGCCAGGCAGTGCTTTCGGGAAGAGTGCGCGAGATCAAGAGCCGCTATGAACGCAATCACGTGATTGTGGAGTTCGAGGGCAGCGCATCGTTTTTGAATAGCGTTGAGGTGGCGGAGGCTAAGAACTTCTCCGGCCACGCAGAGATTCGCCTCAAGCCGGGCGCCGACGCGCAAAAACTTCTGCGCGAAGCTGCCGCTGAGGCCACCATCTATCGATTCGAGCTAGTCGAGCCGTCGCTTGAAGAGATCTTCATCCGCACCGTGGGGGGTAAATCCGATGCGTAACATGCTTCTGATTGCTCGCCGCGAATATCTTGAGCAGATACGTAGCCGCGCCTTCAGGCTTTCGACCATTGGCCTGCCAGCGCTATTCGCTGTTATTGTCGCCATCGGCTACGTCTCAGCACGCGGCATCGGAATGAACAAACACCTGGTTGTGGCATCGTCAGATGCGAGGCTTGCTCATGACGTAAATGAACAGCTGGTACGCGAGAAGGAAATCAGCGCCACGACCGATTTGGTCTCGTCGCTCACGGCCAAGAATCGCGCCGAGCTGATTGAGCAGATTCAATCCCAGAAGATCGACGGTGTGTTGTGGATCGATGCAGCTGACGGCCGGCTACCGACGGCCGTCTACACGTCGAAGTCCGCCGACGACTTCATGATCGCCCCGAGCCTCCAGAACGCTTTGAACAGCGGCTTTATGGAAGAGCAGCTGACCGGCGGTGGGATGACGACGGTGCAGGCGGCTACCATCACAAATGGAATCTCCATGGAGATTTTCCAGTTGAAGAGCGATGGCGCCATGGTGAAGAGCAATCCGGAAGGATCATTTTGGAAAGGCTACGCCATGGCCCTTCTGCTCGCGCTCACCACCATGATCTACGGCATGAACGTGGCCCGTACCATCATCCTGGAGAAGACCTCGCGCATCTTCGAGGTGATGTTGGCCATGGCGAAGCCGAGCAACTTGCTAGCCGGCAAGCTTATCGGAGTGGGCGCGGTGGGGCTCACGCAAATAGCCATCTGGCTGATCGCGGGCGTGGCTATCCTGAGTTCGCCCTTTGCCGCAGCCATCCTTACGGGTCAGCTCTCGATTCACTTTTCCTGGTTCGAGGGGATTCTCTTCCCAGTCTATTTTCTGCTTGGGTATCTGCTGAACAGCACACTGTATGCCGGTCTGGCCGCTACCTGCGAAACCGAGCAAGAGCTGCAGGTGTACATGCCCCTGTCAGTGGTCCCCATGTGTCTCAGCATCTCCCTGATCATCATGGTCATGAACGATTCGAACTCAGTGTGGAGTGTGGCAGCATCGTTATTTCCACTCACTGCACCGGTAATCATGTTCATCCGCATGGCCTCGGAGATTCCGCCCCTGTGGCAGTTAGCCACTTCCATCGGGCTACTTATCCTGAGCATTTTGGCCGCGCTGTGGTTTGCCTCAAGGCTCTATCGCGTCGGCATCCTCATGTACGGAAAGCGGGCGACGCTTCCCGAGATATTCCGGTGGCTGCGCTATAGCTGACCTGGAAAAGTTTCATTGTCAACCCGTCCTAGAATTCAGGACAGAAAGGAGAAAACCATGAAGGACATGCTGATGATTGAAGAAATGGAAGAAATCGCGAACCCCAGCTGGGCTGCCCTCGCTGCCGGCGTTGGAGCGGGCCTCGTTGTTGGGATCATCGTAATTGCCGTGGTCGGCTGCGGCGGCTGCTAAACCTTTCAATGATCGGGCCCCAATCATTGAAAGATTCGGGCCATAACATCAATCCTCTTTACAACCAATTTTGATGGATGGAGGACAACGATAATGATCATGATCGAGGAAATGGAATCAATTGTAGCCCCGGATGATGTGGCTGATTTCGCCAATGGCGTGATGATAGGCCTCGCCATTGCCGGATTAGCACTAGCATGCTGCGGCGGATGCTGAGGAGCTCTGTTACCGACTTCGAGCCCTCAACGGGTTCGAAGTCGGTTTATGTGTTACTGGTATGGCGTGCCGAAGATTGGTTCTTGCACACCACCATCAAGCCAGCCCTGAATCGATTCGAGAGCCCCGGTTGGTATGGGGCTATGAGGTAGACCGCGCCATGGGATATCTTTACCGGAACCCGCAACTACAAATTGATCTGCCGCAACCCGAACCGGATTCTAGACTTGTGCTGAATCTCGAGACGCGCCGATACCTTCGGCTCGGACTGAGGGAGTTCGATTGGCTCAAACGAATCGAAGGTCAGGTCGAAGAAGATGATGTGGCAGACCTATTCGGAATCGATGCGAGTCTGGCTCAGGAACTTACAAAGCGGCTGATCGCAGCCAGACTGATCTACGTGAGCGCCGATCCGGTCCAGATCAAGTCTGTTCCCAGCGTCACTGCCACTCAACTCGAAACCCGCAGGCTTGAGTGGGTGCACTTTGGCCAATTGCGCTTACACTTGGGCCGGCCAAAACGGATCCTTGAATCTCTGAGACCCGTGGTGCGTTTCATGATGCACAGGATAACGGCATTTGCGGTCGTCCTGTTATCTTTAACAACTCTCTTTCTCCTAGTCGGTCAGGCTCCGGAGATCGTGCGCGCGATGCGCGGCTTCACATGGAACGCGTCTCATGTAGTCGAAGTTATGGCCATGCTTTTCGTAGTGACGATTCTGCATGAGTTTGGTCATGCGGCGGCATGCGACTACTTTGGGGCCCCTGTCCGCAGCATCGGGGTCATGCTCTTCTACTTGCAGCCCGCCGCCTACGCTGACGTGACGGACTCCTGGCAGTTGTCGAACCGTTGGGACAGAGTGGCTATCTCTTTTGCCGGGATCTATGTCCAGATCGTCCTGACCAATTTCCTGATGGTGATCTGGTTTTCTCTCCGTTGGGCCCATCGGCCGACAGACATACTTGTAATTTTCATGTCTATCAATTTTTCGATCATCCTTCTTAATCTGATGCCGTTTTCCCGGCTGGATGGCTACTGGATACTTTCCAACGTGATTGCCATTCCGAATCTCAGGAATCGCGCGGAAGAGTGGACTCGCGTGAATCTGTTTGCCGCGGTGAAACGCCGGCCGGTGCAGGCCAAGGATCTTCGTTACAGCGCTGTGCTCAACATGTCCCCCACCGGGCAGACGCTGCTGCTCCTATTCGGCCTTACCTCCATGGTTTTTGGCGCCTCCATGTGGATAGCCGGGATCGGATTTCTGCTCCGGGCCACTCGCTGGATGAACATGCGCACAGTGGCGAGTTACGTGACTGTCGGCGCAGTGCTTGCGGGGCTGGTAGCCATGTTCTTCGTCAGGCGATGGTTCGATCGAAGACGTTCTCGAGCCGAGGCACCGCAACTCCAGGTTGCGCCTCCCAAGCCCGCGATCGTGGTTCACCGCATTGACCCCAAAAGACCTGTGCAGCTGAATCCGTACGTGCAAGTCATCACGAATGGAAAAGATGGCCGTGTCGCCTTCGGGCAATTTTCCGGCAATCCACTGATTGTCAACGCATCCAATTCCCTCTTCGATCTACTTCCCGATCTTCGCACCGGGCAGCTGACTATGGATGACGTCCGACAACACCCGAGTTTTCGCCCGGAGTTTGAGGATATCCTGCAGCGGCTATGGCATCAGAAGCTGCTGCGTTACGCTGCCGATTGGGAATGTGCCGGCGATCAGGCTCGCCATTCCCGCATCTTCGGCTGGATGAGCAATAACACACTTGCGTGTGGAAGGGAACTCGCGGTTCTAGAGCGCCTCCAGCGGTCCCGCGTCACGGTTTTGGGAATTGGCGGCTTGGGAACTCACGTAGTTTGGAACCTCGCCGCGTGCGGAGTCGGCGAACTGCACCTGGTCGACGGAGACACTATTGAACTATCCAACCTCAACCGCCAAACTTTCTTCACCGCTCAGGATGTGGGCCGATTCAAGGTCGATGTTGCCGCGGAATACATACTTCGTCTCAATCCCCAAATTAAGGTGCGAAAAACCTGCGCCTTCCTTCGCAGTGCGGACGAACTTGCCGATGCTATCAAGGGCAGCGACCACGTTGTTCGCGCCCTTGATACCCCAGTTGAGGTGCCTGTGATGGTGAACGAAGCGTGTGTGCGCATGCGCATCCCCTACACAGGCGCCGGATTCTTTGGTCAGGGCAGCACGGTGGGTCCCACAGTAATTCCGGGGGTGTCTAGTTGTCTCGCTTGCCACAACTCGGACGACGGTGTTCGCGTCGATCGTGGCACTTTTGGAAGCATCGCGCCCGTGATTAGCTCAACTGCCGGATTCCTTGCCAATGAGGTTGTGACCTGCCTTGGCGGAATTGGTACCGCCAAGTCTATCAATCGTCTCATCTGGATCGATGCCCCTGAACTAAACTTCCGTTTCCAGGATTTAGAGCACGATGAGAATTGCTCCGTTTGCGGAACAGTTGCTTTAAAGAGGCTGGTTTCATGAAAATTCGAAGCGTTGTTTTGATGGGCCTGGCATTTGGATTGGCTGGTGCTGTCGGTCAGCTCTTACTGTCACGTATCGGGCTGTTCGTAGTCGCTCCCTTACGCGGCATTCTCACCCTGCTCATCCCCACGGCCATAGGGATTCTCATCGGCATTCGTTCGCCCCGAAACGCACCCTCGACCGCCGCCGTGGCCGGAGTGATTGCAGCTGTACCTGCGAGCCTCGCCGAGCTAGGCAGCATTCTCATGAATGCATCAATGACTGGTCAATCTCCCTTCGGTTCCGTTGAGGCATTTCTCATGTTTGTCGGCACGCTCATCGCTTGTACTGTGATCTGGAGCTGGGTGCTGGGTGGTCTCGCAGCTTTGGTCGCGGTGGCCTGTTCGCAACTCTCCTGACGATTTTCAGCCGTGCAGCATTCGGCACCATTCTTGAAGGTTTTTTTAGATAGTACAAGGAGGTATTGTCATGAAGAAGCAGTGGTCCCCGGGCCGGGTTGGAGGCCTCATTACCGTGTTTATCTGCTTAGTGGGCGTTATGCTTGGTCGCCTTCACAACGTCTACCTGGATGTATTCTGCGGTTGCGTGGCCCTTGCGAGCCTCGCGATTTCTGCTGCAATGCAGCGCCGTCACGCTGGATTCAGAAGATGATGGTGCGTGCCGTTGTCGGCAAGCGCGCCCTGTGGAGCAAAAGAGCAGCGAGCAACCGAAAATCCATGCATAGCTGAATACGAATATGTAGTTTGGGATGGGCTGAGGAACAGAGGCAGGCTACTTCTGAGATGGCAATCCTCTGAACTTTATTGCGCTAGATTTCGTAGCGACGGTGGTCCTTAAGATGGCTGGTCCTATTACTGGCATGATTGGCTATCGCGGCCATACCAGGCCGGTCAGGCGGTCGTCTTTTTTGAGCCAAGACCTTAATGCGGTTGCGCGGAATCTGTGTTGCCAATGCGCGTCACGATGCTGCCCGCATTGGGAATTCACGCGACCGGATGGCTGTGGAGATGTAGCAGGCTGGGAACAAATCTGCCGCCCGATTCATTCGGCTGCTGAGAAAGGTCAGACCGTATGTCCAGAGAAGCAGTTCTATTCGAATCCAGAGCTTCAGCCAATCCTCTTACCCAATGGAAGCGAGTCGTGGGTGTTTTTGTCGATCCCTTGAAAACCTTTCATGACATCCGCAACGGCAATCGAAAGTGGTGGCTCCCGTTGCTGCTTATTTGTGCAGGATTCTACGTTCTTTTTGGAGCCATTACATACAAAGTGGGCTGGCAAGTCGTAGTGGAAAACGCCGCGAGACAAAGGCCTACACTGCAACAGCAAATTTTCACCTTGCCCGAAGATGAGCGCGCACAGATGCTGGAGACCCAATCGCAAGTTGCGGAAATCACATTTGCGTGCACCCCTCTAATTTTGTTTATCGGCTTTCTTGTGCTTGCTGGGGTGCTGCTAGGCATATTCAAGTTTATCCACGGCAAGGAGGCCAGCTTTACCGCAGTCTTTGCTGTTGTGGTGTTCTCGATGCTTCCCGCAATTATCCAGTCCTTAACGGCAAGTATTGCGCTGCTGTTCAACCCAGCGCCCGAGAACTTTTCCATCAACACGATGTATCCGACAAACCTCGCTTCTTTCCTTCCTCCCGACATAAACCAGCTGGTATTGTCTCTTTCTTCTTCTATTGATATCGTTTCCGCTTGGTCGATGATTCTTGTCGGTCTTGGCATGTCCGTTGTCACGGGGACATCCCGCAAAACTGGAATCATGACCGTATTCAGTTGCTGGCTTGTCATCAATCTCATCAGAAATGGGACGGCTTTGCTTTTGATGTAACTCGGGGCGTTTCAGAAGACAGACAATAGGGTTCTGTCGCGATAAGAATGTTTGGACCATCATAGGCCGATTTGGTCCAGGTGCTTATGCTGCCAGGGAGTAGAAATTCTGTGCGGGGGTTCTTTCCTTGCCTGCGTTTTTCATTTGCCCTTTCCTGATCATGTGCATGAGTTCGATGCCGGACAGAAGGATGCGTGCGCAGCGAAAATCCTTGAAGCCGAGCATCGGTCTGGTTCGGCGTTTGATGGCACGGTGGTCTTGCTCGACGATATTGTTCAGGTATTTGATCTGGCGCACGACGATCCGCTTCCTACGTCCGGCATTAATGGCTTCGAGCGCCGCTACATTCGAGCCACTCTTATCGATGGTCACTTTCTCTGGCGCCCCGTTTTGCTCGATTGCCTGTTCGAAAAACATGCGCGCCGCAGCCTTGTCGCGATGCGCCCGCAGCAAGAAATCGACGGTGGCGCCGGCCTTGTCGACGGCACGGTACAGATACTTCCACTCGCCCTGAACCCTGATGTATGTCTCGTCCATACGCAAGCTCTTCCCGACCTTGTGCTTGGAGCGCCGGAACTCCCTCTCCAGCACTGGCAACAATTTGATCGCCCAGCGATGAACGGTCGAGTGATCGACAGAAATCCCTCGCTCAGCCATCATTTCCTCGAGGTTCCGGAGACTCAACGGATACGCGCTATACCAGCGCACACAGAGCAGAATCACATCGAGAGGATAATGCAGGCGCTTCAGGACCTTTGCCACCACTGGATTCAACGCCTGTCTCATCGCTCTGCACCTCGTTGTCAGTGCAAAGAATAGCAAACTCCCTCTATTGCGACAGAACCCAAGAACTTCTTCGAGGATGGGAAACTGCGAAAGTAGGTCAGGTTCGACCCCTTCACTGGTCTTGTAACCTGCCCAGAGATTGTTGCGAAACGATTCGATAACATGGTCAGTTGCGACACCAATGTGCGTGACACCGCCGCGCATCATGGCCAGCAATGATGCAAGCACCCTACGCACCGCACCCACTTCGCGGCCCCGCGCATCGCGCGCCTTAGGCACGGCAAAGTAGTGGCGAAATAGCTCGTATGTACCGTCAACCAGATGGACTTTCAAACGCGAAGCTCCGCATCGGATGACAATATCTGTTCGAGTGGGTGATGGCAAGGCATGGCGTGGCCCTCGCTACCCTTCTCGTGCAGCCGTACCACAGCCGGCGGTCTCAGCGTGAAAACGTCCTCGACCTTCATTGTGAGGGCGGCTCCGTTACGTGACTCGGCCCCTAGCTCGTTACAATCGTTTCTTGAGTCTGAGGTCGCCTCGGCTCGAATTTCGAATCGGACTGGAACGAGGATATGAGCGAAGCCGGAGTACTCGAGAAGTCAGTTGATCTGCAGATTATCGTGGCCATGAAGGCTCATGACTCGGTACGCACAACTACGCTGCGCCTTATCAAGAACGCGCTCAAGAACAAGGCAATCGAGAAGCGCATGGCGCCGACGCAGCAGGAGAGCGAGCAGGTATTGGCCGGGATGATCAAGCAGCGGCGCGACTCGATTGACCAGTTCACCAAGGGCAATCGGCCGGAGTTGGCGGCCAAAGAGGCTGTCGAGATCGCTGTGATAGAAGAGTTCCTGCCAAGGGCGATTAACACAGATGCTCTCGACGGACTCATCGCCGAAGTGCTTGCGGAAGAAGCCACCAGAGGCGGTGCCAAGCCCACCGTCAAGGAAATGGGCCCGGTGATGAAGGCGGTGCAGGCGAAGCTGACCGCGCAAGGGCTGCGCGCCGAGGGGCGGACGGTAAGTGAGTTGGTGAAGAAGGCACTGGCAGGCTAGTTCAAGGCTGTTGGCCATTACTTTCTAGTCCAGCTCGACGTTGGGTTGCGAGCATGCTAGCCCGCCAAGGTGTTTGAGGCTGAAGAAGGATGGGAGCGGATTACACCGGGGTATCTATGCAATACGATGTATTTATACATAGATTCTTGGCGCGGAGTAAGAATATGAAAAATAAAGACATTCAGTCACTCACTCATGAACTATGTATTTTTATGATTTAAGTCCACTAGAAATTCCTCAATGACCACGATTTCGGAAGCTTCCTTGGCGGCCAGTTCCGGGCGGTTGCCCTTGGTGTACTGCTCGATGGAGTCCCGCCGCTGCTTGACCATGGTGGCCAGAGCCTGCTGCTCCTCGGCCGGAGTCAGGATTTCGCGCTTTTCGATGGCCTTGTTTTTGAGCGCGTTCTTGATGAGGCGCAGCGTGGTGGTGCGCTCGCCGTCATGCGCCTTCATGGCGAGGATAATTTGCTGATTGACGATGATCTCGAGTGCGCCTGCTTCGGTCATTGTTTTTTTCTGCCTTCGTTGGGACCAGAGGGAGTCCGCAATCTAAAAGTTTATCTCTTCGTCCTCAGTTGCATCCCAGCGGAGTTTCCGCGAGTGTTCCCCAGGCCGGCTCCCACGCGATGGTTGCGGGGAAAAGTGCTCAATACGGCTCGGACATCCGCAAGGATCGCGCTTACGATGGCCGCTAGTCCGGTTCGGTATCGTCTCCGGTGCACGCGTTTCGTGGCAGTTTTCTCGAGATTCGAATAGAACGGCTATTGAAACCAATGGACATATTCACCGATAGCCAAACAAAAGGGTTACGAAGGAGTTGAAACCGTGGAAAACGAAGCGAATGCCGTGGCCGCAAACAAGCAAAACGATCGTTCACCAGTTCGGCCGGGCGGCGGCGGGGCCGCTGTCGACGTCGATTGGAACCAGAATGGCGGCCAAAACCTAACGGGCCGGTTTGGATTGGACAATCGCAACATTGCCGTGCGGCGCCAGTTTGTTCGGCTGGGCGAGGAAGAGCGAAAGCTGATCGCGGAGATGGCGCCCTGGGCCCAATCGGTTGCGGCGGAGATTGCCAAGGAGTTCTACGACTGGCAGTTCAAGTTCGGACCGACGCGCGCGTTCTTTGAGAAGTTCGCCAGCGAAAAGGGAATGGCGCTGGTGGCCCTGCGCACGCATCTGGAGGCAGCACAGGCCGGATATTTCGCTGAGGTGTTCGCGGGCGCCGCAGTGGAATGGGATGTGCGCTATTTCGAAAAGCGGCTTCATGTTGGCGGCGTGCACGACCGTATCAATTTGCCTTTCAAGTGGTACATCGGCTCCTATGTGGAGTATCAGTCGCTGTTGGGCAAGTATCTGCGCCGCGATATTCCGGATGAAGAGCGGGTTCGCCGGATTGAAGCAGCGGTTTCGCTGGTATTCAACCTCGACCTGCAGGCCATTGGGGATGCGTTCCTGATGGTGACCCTGGAAAAGGTTCTGGAATCGATGGGGATTGAACTGAACGACCTCTCGATTACCGGCGACAAGACCGAGCGTATTGGCAGAATCAAGGAGTTTATTACCGAGCAGTTCAGCGACTTCTCGGCAGATATGGTCCACATGGCGGACGAACAGGAGAGAGGAGAGGTTGACGCCAGGATCGAGGCCAAGAAGTTTCGCGGCGCCTTGAAGGCGATGGCCGAGGGGGTGAATGACATCGTTGGGGGCCAGCTTGCCATGAGCAAGAAAGCGATGGCCTGCGTCGGCGAATTCGGCAAAGGGAACTTCGAGGCCCCGCTGGAGAGGTTTCCCGGCAAAAGAGCATATATCAACGACACCATCGAACAGGTTCGCGGAAACATGAAGGCGCTGATTGTCGACACCGACGCCTTGGCCAAGGCGGCCAAGGAAGGCAAGGTCGGCACACGCGCCGACGCTTCCAAGCATCCGGGCGATTTCAAGAAAATCATTGAGGGGATCAACCGGACACTCGGTGCAATCGTTGACCCGCTCAAAGTGATGGCCGAGAACGCCAGTACGCTGGCCTCGTCTTCGGAAGAACTGATCGCGACGAGCATGCAGATGGCGGGTAATGCGGAGGAGACCGCGGTGCAGGTCAGCGTCGTCTCCGAAGCCAGTGCGGAGGTATCAAGAAACGTGTCGTCCGTGGCCGCGGCCGCCGAGCAGATGCAGGTTTCGATCCGGGAAATCTCAAAGAATGCCACCGATTCAGCCCACGTTGCCAAGAATGCCGTGCGTGTGGCGCAAGTGACCAATGAGACCGTGAAGAAGCTCGGCGAATCGAGCAAGGAGATCGGCAATGTGGTCAAGGTGATTACCTCGATTGCGCAGCAGACCAACCTGCTGGCTCTCAACGCCACCATTGAGGCCGCACGGGCCGGCGAAGCGGGCAAGGGCTTCGCGGTGGTTGCCAACGAGGTGAAGGAACTCGCCAAGCAGACCGCCAAGGCCACCACGGAAATTGGCCAGAAGATCGATGCCATTCAGGGAGACACCAAGGGAGCGGTTCAGGCAATCGAGGAGATCGGCGAGATCATTAACAAGATCAACGCAATTTCCGAGAGTATCGCTGCGGCGGTGGAAGAGCAAACGGTGACCACCAACGAGATCAGCCGCAGCGTGAATGAAGCAGCGAAGGGAGTGGACGACATCGCCAAAAACATCGGCGGCGTGGCGGGATCGGCAAAAGACACCACCCGCGGGGCCCACGACATGCAGACCGCATCCAGGGAACTGAGCGAGATGGCGTCGAGGTTGCAGGCGGTGGTGGCCAAATTCACATTTTGAGCGGATCGGCCACGGGAGAGGCACTTATCGATTCGGCCCCCAACTAGAAGCACCGGACCTCTCCATTTCGCAGGTTTTATCGCGAAACGGGTGGGGAGGGCAACGCTTGTGAAGGGCCGGATCAATAGCCAGTTGATAAGCGTCAGGGCACGACTTCAGTCGTGCCCTGAATTGCCTGCTTTAAAATCCTGCTTTAGCCGCTGCGGAGCAGTAAATGACTGATAACAAGTACACGCAGGGGCTAAAGCCCAACATCTTTTTGCTGAACTATCGGCACGACTAAAGTCGTGCCTTGACGCTTCTTCGCGCTCTCCAATGAAACCTTGCAAGTGTCTCATCAGGTTTTGCAGGTGGCTCATCAGGGCTGTGGAGCCTGACGCAGGCTTGTTTCCAGCGGGAGGGCCGCGCCGTGTGATCCACCCACTCCGAAATTTCCTGTTGATACAGAACACATAAACCACATAATTGTGTATTATGTGATTGTCGACCGGGATGGGTGCTGACCTTCGCTCTCTGTCCGGGTTGCCGACGAGGAGAAACCGATGATTCGCAAAACGCGCTTGTTTACACCCGGCCCGACGCCTCTGCTTCCCGCGGCCCAGTTTGCCATGGCGGCGGCGGACATTCACCACCGCACACCCGAATTCCGCGCCCTGTTCCAGAAGGTGTTGGCGCAGTTGAAGGTTTTTGTGGGCACAGCGAACGATGTGCTGCTGCTTTCGTCTTCCGGTACGGGCGCGATGGAGGCCGCGGTTTCGAATCTCACTTCGCCGGGCGACCGGGTGCTGGTGCTGACGGCCGGCAAGTTTGGCGAGCGCTGGGTGGACCTGGCCAAGGCGTTCGGCTGCCAGGTGGACGTGTTGGAAGCGCCCTATGGGCAGACGTTTGACCTGGCCGATGTGAAGAAGGCTTTGAAGCCGGAGCACAAGGCTCTTTACATGCAGGCTTCGGAGACTTCGACGGCGGTGAGCCACGATGTGGAAGGCGTGGCCAAGCTGGTGAAGGGCACTGAGAAGCTGCTGATTGTGGACGGCATCACGGGGCTGGGCACGCAGACATTCGACGTGGACGGATGGGGCGTGGACATTCTGATCGGCGGCTCGCAGAAGGCGGTCATGATTCCGCCGGGCCTGGCGTATTTGAGCGTGAGCGAGAAGGCGTGGAAGGCGATGGATGCGTCAAAGAATCCGCGCTACTACTTCGACTTGCGCAAGGAGCGCAAGAACCAGGTCAAAGGCGAAACCGCGTATACGCCGGCCGTGGCGCTGGTTGCCGGACTGGGCGCGGCGCTGGACTACATTGCCGGGCAGGCGGGTGGGGACCTGGAAAAGGGCCGCATCGCGCTGATCGACAATGCCCAGGTGAACGCCAGGGCGACGCGCGCAGGTCTCGTCGCGCTGGGATTCACGTTGTTTGCGCCGACCTCGCCCTCGGCTGCCGCAACTGCAGTCGCTGTGCCGGAAGGCATGGATTCAAGCGACGTGGTGAAGGCGCTGAAGGCGAAGTTCAGCCTGGTGATTGCCAACGGGCAGGGCACGATGAAGGGCAAGATCTTTCGCGTGGCGCACCTGGGTTTCTTCGATTTCCTGGATACGGTGGCGTTTATGGGCGCGATGGAACACATCGCCAAGGACGTACTGGGATTGCCGGT
>Ga0224528_1001713_pt1 | contig 13834 bp, 12 predicted proteins | sample CBST25metaG_2_FD_179888 | JGI IMG/M metagenome (GOLD analysis project Ga0224528, IMG submission 179888) | Peat soil microbial communities from Stordalen Mire, Sweden - C.B.S.T25 | ecosystem: Environmental > Terrestrial > Soil > Wetlands > Peat | place: Sweden: Norrbotten County, Stordalen Mire...
GGTACCTCGTACACCTTCGGGCTTACGGACTTCGCCGGGACTGAGACAGAATTCGAGATGGTGTCCGAAATGGTGACGAAACCCATCTTCTTCACTCCCGCCAGCGCCCAGTTGAAACTGGTCGCTCCTGCGACTCCGGGTATTCTTTACTTCCTCAGTTTCAACGGGGGCCTTTGGCAGGAGTACGCGGCCGGCAGCGTGGTTCCTGTTCCCAACACAGGCACAGTTTCGGCTACAGGCGTCACTGTGTCGGCCATGTCGGGAGCGCCGGAGTATGGCGGTTACAGCCTCAATATGCCAAGCGGCACTCGTGAGTTTGAAACGATCTTCTTGAACTCGATCCAAGTCACTGACCTGACAACTGGGCTTCCTCTTAGAGTGGCACCGGGGTTGAACCCTGCATTTGCCAACCCGCTCGGTACAAACGCTGAGAGGTACGGGCCCATCCCTGGGATGACTCATGACTATGTGGCTCAGGGTGGGTATGGGGACGGTCTGATGCTGATCCCCGGCAACCCAACCAACACCTTCTCAGGGAAGACCTACAGAGTCTCCTACTCTGGGGTCACTGCAAACTGGATTCCCATCACTTGGTCCGTGCAACTCAAAGTTCAACTGTCCACTTCAGATCGAACCGTGACGCCCACTTTCACCGGCGCGTCGCTGCAGGAGATGTAATGGCCACTCTTCCGCTGACCTCTCTGGCGCTGGTCTCCACGCAGAGAACCGTTCCACTGAACGGTTCCCCAACGTCGCAGGACTACAACGATGACCAGAACGACGGGCTGATCGATCTCACCTCGATAGTCTCGTTCATCAACGGAACGCTCATCCCGTTGCTGCAAGTCCTCCCCAGTCTGGCCGCGACCGCGGGCCTCGAAGGCCGCGCAATCAACACGGACTCCACCAACCTGACGGCGCTGTGCTTCAATGCTTTGACTTCGACACCTCTGACGGTCGCCCAGTCTCTCAACTACTTGCAGAACCTGCAGACGAACTTGCAGGGCCAGATGACCAGCCTGAGCACACAGGTGGCAGTCCTCTCGTCGCAGTTGTCAGCCACCAACCAGAACGACATTTCACTGGCGTTGCAGAACTTCCAATCGGTGCTGAACACGACGACGGCTACTCTCAATGCCCTTCAGACTGCTGTCAACAACAACGCGGCCACAACGGCGCAGGTGGTGACGCCCTCGATCGCGGCATCGAGTTCGACGACTGTCGTTGTGGGCTGGGCCAGCTCCTTCACCGGCAACAACTACACCGTCACCCTTTCGGTGGAAGACTCGACCGGCTTCCTGCAGATCGACTCCTGGTTCTATAACGCTGGCGGGGCAGGCGTGACCGTCAAGGTAAGCAACACCGACTCCGCCGCGGCCCACACCGGCACCATTCATGCCATCGCCATTCCTGCCTAACTGTTAGTAGGTACGCACAACTGCTGACTTCCGAGGGACTCCGTGCGCCAACTTAAATCCATCCTTGCATTCCTGTTCGTTCTTCTGCCTGTTCTGGCCTACGGCCAGGTCACGCAGCTTTCCGGGCCTGTAAAGAACAATGCCAATGCTGCCGTGCCGAATGCCACGGTGACGTTCGTCCTGACCAACTGCGGTGCCTCGGCGCCGACGAATCCGGTTGAAGTGGCAATGACAACCGCTGCGGGCTACATCAACGCGGAGATTCCCAGAAGCCATACCTTCAAGTGCGTCGGAACAGACTACTACCAGGTCACGGTGACGGATGCCTCCGGCAATCTGATCTGGACGCGACCGTACATGTTCACGACGCCGACTGCCAACCTGAATAACCCTTTGACAGTTCTTCCTCCTGCTGTTCCTGGATTGAGTTCGGGTTCGATCCTGGATGCAAAGCAGATTGGTGGTGTCTATCAGGTCGATGAGTTTCCCGGTTCTGACGTCGGGGTCAAGATTGCAAACTGCCTGAATGGGTTGAACCAGACCTACGGAGGCACCTGCGATGCACGGAACTTCGTGGGAACTCTGCCGATGGCGGCGAATCTGACGATCTCGACGCCTAATGCTGTGATCTATTTGCCTTGTGCCACGATCTCGACGGCCAACCAGATCGTTGTGCAGGCAGGCGTGCGCAATGTGGTTCTGCATGGTTGTTCTCTGCGCGGCGCCAGTAATGCAAGTGGAAGCTTGGGAGGCACGGTTCTTTCCTATTCCGGCGCAGGCAACGCCGTCCAAGTCGGTGATACCACGTATGCCCAGAACACAATGGGCTTCAAGATGGACAACGTGGTCGTCAACACTACAGCCTCGACGGGTGCAGCGACTGGCTTTTATGCCTATCGCGCTCAGGAACTCCGTCTTGGGAGCAGCTACTTTCTCGGCAACCAGAATCAGACAGGCATGACTATCGACGGCACCGGCAATTACGCCGGCGGCACGTTCGAGGATCTCGAGTTCACTGGTTTCGGTCAGGCGATCAACGGCACTGGCCACCTGATTTCCAACGCAGCCACGACCGACTGGATGAATGCCAGCACCTTCATCCGGGTCCACATCGATTGTCCTGAGAGCAACGGCAGCCCGATCGCAGGAATCTACGGGATCAACCTGCAGGCCGGTGACGGAAACACGTTTGTGGGCGGGGATGTCGAAGGCTGCGGAACGATGTTCCATCTCGGCTCGCATGCACAGAACAACACGATCCTGGGCCTGCGCAATGAGAACTCCAGCATTCAATATCAAGCAGACTCTGGTTCGCAGTACAACTCTGTGATCACGGGCGGAACCTTCTTCAACGGTAAGCTGATTGATAGCGGCACTCGCAACAACTTCGAAGATGCTTTTCACCGTACTTCCAATGGAATGAGAGGCGATTGGTACGGCAGCCAGCAAGATGTGACCATCGAAGATCACGAGCGGCTTGGCACTGGTTTGGGCAACGAGCGGGGCCGGCTCACCGAGGTTCAAACCGATTACGGATACCGCTGGATCTATGGTCTCGGTGACGGCACATCCGGCATGCAGACCTTTTACATTCAGGACCTGCTCAATAACGTGTACCGGCTTTCGATCGGGCAGTACCTGAGCGCGGCACCAAACACAGTTGTGGCTGTGATCCTGAACAATGGAGGAACTTACACATCGTCAACCCCGCCAACTCTTACATTCACTGGAGGCGGAGGGACTGGGGCAGCCGGCACGGCTGTCATGTATGGAAGTGGCACAAGCTGGGAGGTGCTCAGTGTCACCATGACCAACAACGGGTCAGGGTACACCAGTGCGCCTACTGTCACCTTTTCTGGTTCCAATCAGACCAACGCACCAAATGCAGTGGCTGAGATTAACAGCCAGGGCAGCACCAACGACCAAACAGTCATCAACGCGGCGGGCAGTGGTTCAATCGTCCTCAATGGGTCAAATAACTCAGGTACTGGTGGAGTTGTTATTGGATCAGGCGGCCCGAGTGCAACGGCCGTGGCTACTTTCAACAGCGTGGGAAACGTATGGTTCAATGGAACCTTGCAAGTAGGGGGTGCATCGACTTTCATCAGTTCAACGGAAGTCAAGAACCAATTGGACGCGGAAATCGACTCTACTCTGCAAGCTGGTTTGACAGGAAGTCAGAAGGAATCTTTCACCTTTAGAGACTACAACGGCAGTGGCCAGTGGTATATGGAGAAGGATCAGTATGACAACTGGACGCTGAACTCTGCGGTCGACAATCTCGATCACTTCAAGGCTTATCAAAACGGAGACGATTACATCGACGCCGCAGGCAGCGGCTCGCAGGTGCGTGTCAATTACGAGACCGGGGCCGGGACTGGCTTCACTGTTTACGGTGGCAATTCCTCAACCGTCTACTTCAGTCTCACGGCAGCGAACTCCGTCAAGCTTCCAGGACTTGCCGCAGGTAGCGGACACAACTGTCTGCAGATCGACACTTCAGGTTGGGTTACCAACACCGGAGCCGCTTGCGGAACAGGATCCGCCAGTGGCACGGTCACCAGCGTTGGATTGACTGAGACGGACAGCTCGAGCTATTTCACTATCACCAGCAGTCCTATCACCGGCTCAGGGAATCTTGGACTCAAGCTCACCAATGTAACGGGCACCGGCAACCAGCTGGTGGCCTCGCAGAGCCCTGTCATCAGCGATCTGGCCATCACAGGCTACGCTGAGATCGGAGGCACCCCGTACAGTTCATCGCCGGAATTCCTGATTGCGGACGCGAGTGCTGTTGTGCCGACGTTTGCCATGCCAACTTACTTTGGCATTGTGGCTCCGAACTCTGGAGCCTACGACCTCATGGAGTTCTGGCAGAACGGCACGATGGTCTTCGAGATGGGGATGGCCGGGGACATAGTGAAAGGAAGCTGGTCTGGGTCTCCGATCCAGAACACGTACCTGGCTAACTCTTCGATCACCATCAACGGCACGCCTTGCACTCTTGGATCGCCTTGCACAGTCTCAGCATCCTTTTCCGGTTCTTCCCTTCCCAGCACGATAACGAGTTCTTCCCTCACCAGTGTTGGAACAATCACGTCAGGTGTGTGGCAAGGAACTCCCATTGCGAATGCATACCTCGCCAATTCTTCAACGACCGTCAATGGCCAGCCTTGCGCGCTCGGGGGTTCTTGCACAGTTACCGCATCCCTCTCTGGAACGAGTCTCCCGGGTACGGTGGTGTCTTCCTCTCTGACATCAGTGGGCACGATCAGCACAGGCGTGTGGCAAGGGACACCGATTACAAATGCCTATCTGGCCAACTCGTCGATGACGGTGGCAGGCCAGAACTGCGTGCTTGGCTCGTCCTGCGCAATCGCCGCGGCGAACCTGAGCAACGGGACCAGCGGCACAGGTGCGGTCGCGCTGGCCAATGCACCTACCTTCACGGGCAACGTGACGACTCATGCGAACAATGCTGCCAGCCAGGATTATGTGATCATCCAGCCGGGCACAGGCGGCACCGACTACATCGGTGCTCTGGAGTTTGCCAACTACGCGGGTACCAGCCAATGGGAGATCCGCAAGGACGCAAGCAACACGTTCAGAATTCGTGACACGGTCAACTCGGTGGATCGTTTCATTCAGTACGCAGGCACCCAGACGGAGATCAGCTCAGGCGGAACTTCTTCTGTGGCTATCAACAACACAAGCTCATCGGGCACGGGCGGCTTCATCGTCTACGAAGGAGGCACGAACTACAACACCATCGCCTTCAGTGTGGCGAGTAACGGGAACGCCGCGGTCACAGGAACTCTTACAGCAAACGCCACGACGATCACCACCACCCTGACTGCCGCTACGGTCAAGGACACGGGCGTTCTTTCTGCATATCTGATCGGGAGCGACAGCAGCGGAGATCTGCTTGCCGAAACCATGTCGGGGGATGCAACTCTGGGTTCCGGCGGCGCCCTGACGCTGGCATCAGTGAACAGCAATACAGGAAGCTTCGGTTCCTCGACGGCGATCCCGACCTTCACCGTCAATGCCAAAGGGCTTATCACAGCAGCAGGCTCGACGGCAGTCATTGCGCCGGCCGGCACTCTGACAGGAACGACTCTGGCCTCGACTGTGGTGACATCTTCGCTGACTGCGGTTGGCACGATCGGGACGGGTATCTGGCAGGGCACCGCGATCGGAGTGGGATACGGCGGCCTGAATACAGCCACGGCTCCTTCCACCGGTCAGATACTCATCGCACAGTCGGCGACGGCCTACGCCCCAGAGACACCATCTGGGGACTGTACCCTGGCGATTACCGGCGCGTTTGCTTGCACCAAGAGCAACGGTACGGCATTTGGCACGGGCGCCTTTGCAATCATCGCCAACTACGCTACGTTGGCTTCGCCGACATTCACCGGAACACCCTCCGCACCAACGCAGACTACCGGCGACAATACAACAGCTCTGGCAACGGATGTCTTTGTGAATGCGTCAATCACAGCCGGCGGCTTCCTGACCACTTCTTCGGCTTCCAGCACGTACGCGCCGAAGGCCTCGCCTACCTTTACTGGTACGGTTACAGTGCCAACAGAGACCACTGTCTCCAGCGGCAATATGCATTTGGACGCGGCAACCGGGGCTTACTACGTTTGCATCAACTGCGACAACAATACCGGCACCAGCGGTTTCGTTGTCCAGAACGGAACAGGCAGCAGTCCCACAACTGAGTTCCAAGTCACCGGATCTGGCAACACGACGGCCACAGGCTACCTCTCTTCGAAGGGATGGTTCGGCAACTACACGGCCAGTTATTCCGCCGGAGCGGCGGCAGGCACAAGCCCTACCATTGCCTGCGCCACTACACATACCTGCACCAACATCCAGGGCACCTACAGCATCAAGACGGGTACCAGTCCCACGACCGGTACTCTCGTGACGATCAACCTCAATCACACGCAGAACAATATCCTCGACTGCTCGAGCGATCTCTGGCTCCCTGGCACTGGCCACATTCTTACCTACGAGCTCACCAACTCCACCACCAGCACCATTGTGGTGACCTTGGATACGGCCCTGACCGCGTCGACCACCTATTACTTCACCTACGTCTGCGGCAGCTACTAAACGGCTGGCTATACTAGACAGCTTTTGGAGGCAGCGTGCCTGTGGCAACGAAGACGCGGAAACTGGTTCCTTACTCTGTCCGGCGGAAGCACAACCGGAAGCGGTCGGCCTCGAAGCTTGAGAAGGCAGTGTATGCCATGCTCAAGGCGGAGAAGATTCCCTTCACTAAAGAGAAGCAGATTGGCCGCTGCCATGTGGATGTCTTCATTGAGCCGTGGGCAGTCGTGGAGATCCAAGGCTGCTACTGGCACAAGCACTTCTGCCACCGGCCTAAGGCCGGCTGGACAGTTGAGGATCTGGCAGTTCAATCCAGGGACAGTGACCGCTTCGCCTACCTCAAGGCCCAAGGCTACAAGGTCGTTGTGATCTGGGAGTGCGAGATCGAGAGAGACCCCGAATGGGTTCGGTCTCTGCTGCGCAGTCTCAAACCCTAAGACATCACTGGAGACACCATGATTGGCCCGCTCGCAGGACTTGCTGATGACGTGTTCGGGCTGTTCGCCCGGTACAGCGGCGGCTTGTTCGGGAAGAATGCTCCTGATTACGAGGGCCGGAACGGCGGAACGTTCGGGAGTCCCGAGTTCTTCCAAGACGCACGGGCCGGGGATTACCGGGCGCTGGCGCGCCTCGAGAAGGAAGGCTACGGCTCTGCATGGAACCAACCCTTCTTCCGGGGTTCAGTTGAAAGCGAGATCACTCGGAACCTGAAGTACAAACGAGCCGTTCGGATGGGTGTGGCCAGCGACGGTCTCAAGCGGTTCACCAAGCTCCCCCGCGGGCTCCTGACTGGCAGCCCCATATACGGCTACAACAAGTTTGCCGACAACCTTTGGGGCAAACAGGCCAGGATGGGTCTGAAGTTCGGCACTCCCCTTGCCATTCTCGGCATTGCCACTGCTCCAAAGGGAGAGATGATCAAGCGCGGAGCTGAAGGCATTGGCATGCTTACAGGACAGGCCATGGGTGGCGCCGTGGGTGGTCTTCTCTTGGGTATGCCGGGTGAGATCGCAGGACAGATCATCGGTGGAACCATCGGGGAGAAGATCGGTTCGACCGTCGCTCCGCTGGAGGAACTCGGCCACCAAGCATACCACTTGAACTTCGGCGGCGAATACCATGACACCGAAGTTGCTTGGACGATGAGGCAGCGTGCCGTTCAAGAGATGGGATCGAGCGCCCTCAACGCACGGCAATATCTCGGGAAGGAAGCGGCGCTTTTCCACCAGTAGAACAGGAGAAAGACATGTCAACGACACCGTACTCCACAGCTCAACTGAGTTCCATGATGGATGCATTGACGTCGAGGGTGACCACTCTCGATGGGATTGGACTGCCCGCAGGTACACAGGGACAGGTGCCGGTCCTGACAGCTCGGGCCAATGGCGTCGACACCAAGATCCGTCAGGTCGTGACCAACCTGGAGAGCCAGCTCGCTTCGCTCAAGAGCGGCATTGCGACATTCACGACATCCGTCCGGCAGCTTCTCGGCCTGTCAGTGACCTCCTAGTTGTACGGCTGAAAACCGTGTCCTTTCCAACCGGGTTATGAAACAGCTTCTAGGGTGTTTCCCTTATGGTTTGACCTGATTTCCACATGCTAGAGTAGTTTGGATTAAAATCCGTAACACTCTGAGGTTACTTTGGTTCGTATCGTGGCTCACCTGAAGACTGAACTTCAGGAAGTTGAAGCGCAGCTATTGGCGCTTTATGAGAAGCGCGATGGCCTGCGGCAAGTTCTTCGCGCGACAACTGAGAGCACGTCGAACAATTCCCATGCAGGACCTCGGCTTTGTTTCACCAACCCTCTATCGGTGGCGCGCTGCCCGCGAGGGCATGCCAGCTGCGGGATATGTGAAAGGTCCGTGACCTGCGAACACAGACTGCGTGCATAACAAAGATGCCTGGGCCAACGCCCAGGCATCTTTGTCTGTATTGACTCATCATAGATGTCAATTACTTTCCTCTATTGGCCAAGATGCTAGCCGCCGTTGCAGTGCCAGCGAGAACGGCTACATCGGCACCGCCACGTTGGGTAGGAAGGGAACCGACCTCGTGGAACCAGGACGAGTCCTGAAGAGCGGCCGCGGCGACGGTCCAATGCTGGGTCTTCACAGCCTCCAGGGTGTTCACGAACTTGGACAAGCCATGCTCGCCCATGTTGAAGACTAGATCGACAAGCACGAGTTGCTTGTCGGCAGGCAGGTCATCGAAATTGGGAACAAGGTTCTTGGCTCCCGTGACGGCCATGGCGGCCGTGGTGTCGAGCAGCTCGTCCACTTGGTTGGCGGTGATGATGACTCTGCCGGCCTTGATCCCCGCGTAGTCAAGATGGAGGCCGGTCACAATGGCCTGAGCGCCAGGCGCTTCCAGATCGAAGCCAACTCCGATGTGAGCTTTGCCCACCAGGACTGTTGTTGGAGTGATGGGCTTGCCGGTCTTGTCGTCGTAGGCGGCGAAGCGGGTTGATTCCCAGCGCGTGATCCACTTTTTGATGAGAGCAAGGTTCATTGTTCTCCAGTCCGGTTAGGCAGCGAGTGGAAGGTCGATCAGCGCAGGCATGGTGAGAACCTTGGCCGGTGTTCTGGCGAAGTCCTTCGTCTTGAGCTTGACGATGAGCCGGTGGCCCTTCTTGTCGAAGAGGGTCTCGATCGGACGGCCGACCATTCCCTCGGCCTGAGCCAGACCGCCGTTGAGAGATGAGCGGAAGCCGGCGCGGACTTTGTCCGTGGCGTCTTCGAGGGTCATCTCACCCAGATGGGGAACTGCATCCAGACCGAGCTTGCCGGCCACGTCGCGCATATTCTCGTCGCTAAGCCACCAGCCACCCATGCGCGTGTGTTCGATGTCGGTGTCGATCACGAACACGTCGAAGACGATGAGCTTCTTGGTCGGCCCGTAGATGCCGCCACGCTGGATGCCGGCGCCGTACCCTTCGCCGTAAATGACGACGTCGCCGCCGTCGGGGAAACAGGCTGCCAGCTTCTCAGGGGTGACGTTCTCGTAGAGCCACTTCACCAGGTCGGCCGGGATCGAGGCATTGTCGGTCTTGCCGCCGAAGCTCAGCTTGCCGCCCTGCCAGATCACGCGGATGTTGGTGCCGTCAACCTTCTCGGTCCAGCGCCAGGTCTTGAGGGTGTCGTAGACGCGATTTCTCAGGACCAGATCCGGTCCGATTTTGAAGTGCTCGTCACGTTCGTAGAGGGTTTCAATCTTGTGGTATTCGCTCATGCAACAAGCTTGCGAGAGCAGAAATATGTACCAAAGGCTCAGGAGTCTTAGTAAAGCTTTCGGTCGATTTCTTGAACAACGGAAGCTCATTGAAGAGATCCTTCATGCTAGGAGCTTTCCTGTATTCAGTGAAGGCACTCCAGCGCACAGACTGAACACATCACAGAGGCTGCAATTGGAGACAAACAACACAACTCGTCGTCGTTGCGGAGCTGGCGGTACAACCACATCCGAGTTTTCGGGAGCCTGAAGGGAGACGAGAGTATGGCGCAAGTCAACATGATCGGTCGGCCACAGCCCACCGATCCTCTGCTTACAGCCGAGGATGTTGCAGGACGACTGAATGTCACCAAGGACTGGGTTTGGGATCACTCGTCCAGAAAATTGCCCTATTTGCCGGTGATCCGCATGAGCGATGGAATACTTCGCTACCGGGCAAGCCAAATCGAAGAGTTTGTAAGCGAACGGGAGCGCCTCTCCGCATTGCGCCGGAAACGCCGGTAGAATGGAGGCAGCCTGCTCGTTCCCCCACAGAAATTGAGGAATCGATGGGCAAGTCGCACCAGAAGGGATGGGTAGTGGCTCGCGGGAAGAAGTGGTACGGGTACTTTCGCCGGACTGTGCTTGATCCCACGAGCAGCCAACCCAAGAGCAGCATTGTTCCAGTCGTTCTCGGCACCAAAGCGCAACTCACGAAGTTTGAGGCGCGGGAAGCACTGGAGCGGGAAATTACCAAACTGACCGGACAATCCTCCGGGAACAGAACCATGAGTGACGGTTCCGTTACCTTCGGGTGGTTCGTTCGCAACCGCTTCTTTCCGCTGAAGGAAGCGCAGTGGAAAGAAGAAACTGCGAAGGTGAAGAAGTTGCTGATCCAGCAGGATCTCATCGAAGAATTTGAGGATGTCCCGCTGGAGAACTTCGACAAATTCACATTGCAGATACACCTCAACAAGCTGGCGAAAACCCGATCCAAGGACAGAGTGCTTCAGATGCGGGCCTATATGCGGGACATCTTTGCCGAGGCAGCAGATCAGGACTTTCTTGCGAAAGACCCTGGGCGTAAGGTGAGGGTTCCCACTCAACTGCGAGAAACCGATAAGACGACCTTGACATGGAATCAGTTGAGGAAGGCACTGTCGGAGTTGAATATGCGGGACCGTCTTCTACTCGAACTTGACATGACAAACGCACTCCGTCCCAGCGAACTGTTCGGACTCAAGTGGAAATGCTTCAACCAGGAGGCTTCTTCCATGAAGGTCACGGAAACTGTCTATAAGGGGAAAATACGTCCCTGGGGCAAAACCAAGCGAAGCCTCGCTACGGTCCATCTGCCAAAGGATCTGGCTGCTGGACTCGCCGCGTGGAGACAGCAGTCGCCGGATTCGTCACCGGAAGCTTTCATCTTCCCGAACCAAGACGGAGGCTTTCTTGACACGGACAACTATCGCAAGCGGGTTCTGCACAAGTTGGCCAAGGACCTGGGGCTGCCGAAACTGACTTTCCAGGTGATACGGAGAACGATTGCGACTCTGGCCCAGAAGAAGGGCACAGTAAAGGATGTGCAAGGCGTGCTTCGGCATTCCCGCACAGCGACCACGGCCGATGTCTACATGCAGGAAATTCCCGCGAGCGTGCAGGCGACGGTCAATTCGATCCATCGCGAGTTGAAGACGAAGGTCAAGTCTTTGGCCGGTGACGGAGCAGAATCCTCGGTGGCGAAGCGCAAAACTCGTGCGCCGATCACCGCGAGAGGCGGATTATCGGTTCCTGCCGAAGTCGTAGTCGTAGAAGTCCCTGTTGCAAGCCGGGAGAGAGAAGGAAAACGAACGGTGTTTGCACCGGTCTTGGAAATAGGTTTTGGTAATTTGCTACCAAATGCTACCAAACCGGAGGAAGGAGTTGCTGTAAGTTGTTGATTTTATGGTGGACCTGGTCGGGATCGAACCGACGACCTCTTCCATGCCATGGAAGCGCGCTCCCAGCTGCGCCACAGGCCCACACTTGGCGGGTTGCAACTTCCTTATTGTCTACGGTCTGGGCCGATTCGTCAAACCCGTACCGCATGTCGAACGAAACCAGCATCTTAGCGCCTGAAATCGGCAAGTTCCGATCCCTCCTCCGGCCCAAGCAAACCGCCTGGGAGGGGCAGCCGCCCCTGTCGTTTCGGCCGGCCCCATCCTTCCGAAAAAAACAAAAGCGACGTGACCGGGAACACTTCAGGGGGGGTCCGGTGTCTAAGACAATGGAGCGCGTGGGACACTCGGCTCAAACCAGTGCCCCGTTCCCTCGTACTCCACGGCATCATTGGGTTCCCTACGGCGTTCTTTGCCCCTTGGGAATGAATGACTTCGACCGGCTTTTGAGCGTTTGGCGTTCAAGCGTTGGTCGCGGGGGTGCATTTGGCAGATGCCAAGTGTGCTCGTCTTGCGGTAGGGTGGGAGGACACTGAATTGCAGGCGGACCTCACCATGGGCAATTTGGCCAGTGCGCTGGCTCTCCAATCCGATGAAGCGGCTTTAATCGAAGAACTGCAGGCCGGCTCCGAGGAAGCATTTGCGTGGCTTATCGCGCACTACCATCAACCGATCTACTCGCTGCTGGCGCGTACCGTCCATGACCGGGCCGACGCCGCCGACCTTACCCAGGAAGTCTTCGTCAAGGTCTTCCGGGGCGTAGGCAGCTTTCATGGCGAGTCTTCGCTGCGTACCTGGATTTACCGCATTGCCTTGCACGAAGCCTCCAACCAGCACCGCTGGTGGATGCGGCACAAGCAGCAGGAGATTCCCATCGAGCAGGAAATGAGCGGCGGGGAATCCGGAACGCCGGTAAAACTGATCGAGATGTTGGTGGATCCGTCGGAGTCGCCCTACGACAACCTGATCCACGGCGAGAACCGGGCGCGGGTCGAGGCAGCTCTCAACCAGGTGCCCGAGCCCTATCGCAGCACGTTGATTCTGCGCGACATTGAGGGATTTGTGTACGAGGAAGTGGCGGAGATGCAGGGCGTCAATCTGGGTACGGTCAAATCGCGGCTGGTACGCGGACGGGCCGCCTTGAAGACCTTTCTGACAGCTTCTGCCAGTGGCCAACGCACGACGGAAGATACGAGATTCGGAGTACCTCTTGGAGAGGAGGCGCGATGAACGGCTGCAGTTCGATGCAGGCTAGATTTACGGAGTATCTGGATGGCCGGCTGACCGGGCGCGAGATGCAACGCGTGGCCGCGCACATGGAACGCTGCCCCACGTGTACCAGAGAGTGGTTTCTGCTGCGCCAGACGCAGGCGTCGCTTGCCCAGCTCGGGCCGGTGCCGGAGCCGGAAGATTTGCTGTTGCGGATTCGCGTGGCCGTCAGTCAGGAGCGCGCGCGCAGTCGCCGCAGCCCCTTCCATACCGCGAATCTGGTGTGGAGAAATACGGTAGGCCCCTTTCTGCTGCAGGCCGCGGCTGGATTCGCCAGCGCCTGCCTGCTGCTGGGTTCGGTCATCGTGCTGGTCACCATGTTCGCCCAGCCGGAATCGGCGCAGGCGACCAAGGACGAGCCGCTGGGCAACGCAACCTCGCCCCGCCTGTTGTATCCCGCTCAAGGCGCGGGCAAAAACGAAATCGGCGCCATTTCTGGCCCCGTAGTGGTCGAGGCCTACATCAACGGCTCGGGCCAAATGTACGACTATCGCATCGTTTCCGGTCCCACCGACCAGGAAACCCGCTCGCAGATTGAGAACCTGCTGCTGACCAGCCGCTTTGAGCCGGCCCGCTTCTTTGGCCAGCCGGTGCGCGGCTTGGCGGTCATCTCCTTCTCCGGCGTGTCGGTCCGCGGCTAAGTCCGCGGCGGCACAGCACGGAGCGAGTCTATCTCGACTTCGAAAGGGCGCGGCTTCGGCTGCGCCCTTTTTTATCCAATCGGACCTCTCGTTTTTGCGGGGTTTTTGGCCAAAAAACGCTCAAAACTGCCCGAAAATAGGCTAAAATTAGGCTTTTTTTCTTGACGGTACGTGCGTCCAATCCGCTTCCAAAATGTTCATTCCGTGAGGCTTACTTGCTTAAGTGGGTCTATAAC
>Ga0224528_1001714_pt1 | contig 13828 bp, 9 predicted proteins | sample CBST25metaG_2_FD_179888 | JGI IMG/M metagenome (GOLD analysis project Ga0224528, IMG submission 179888) | Peat soil microbial communities from Stordalen Mire, Sweden - C.B.S.T25 | ecosystem: Environmental > Terrestrial > Soil > Wetlands > Peat | place: Sweden: Norrbotten County, Stordalen Mire...
CATTGCCGACATTGGCAAGGGCGTGGTCTGGATCAATGGCCATGCGCTCGGCCGTGTTTGGAATGTCGGGCCACAGCGCACGCTGTATGTGCCGGGCGTCTGGATGCACGTGGGCAAAAACGAGGTCGTGGTTCTCGACCTGCTGCGTCGCGATCATGCGCCGAAGTTGCAGGGACTGGCCGAACCGGTTCTCGACGCGCCAACGCGTCAGTCCACGGCCGCGCCCGATGAGAATGTGGGCGCAAACGGAAAGTCGTAACGTCGGAGCCTGAGTGGCGGATTGAGGCAAAGACAACAAGGCCGGAGTCGCATCGATAGAATGCGACTCCGGCCTTGTTGTCGTGCAGCGAAAGAGTTTTTTAAAAGGAAAAGACCGTTTGCAGAAAGACGCGTCGTGCGGCCGATCCCGAGGAGAAGATGCCGCCAGCCATGCTCGTCGATTGGCCGAAGAACGAAGAGTTGACGGTGCCGACCGGCGTTCCGTAGACGATGTCGTTGAACAGGTTCAACGCCTGCGCGCTGAAGGCCAGCGTGTACTTGTGTCCCGTGTCCATGCCGTTAATGGGGTGGAAGCCCTTGTCGCCGCCACTGTTTTCAGGCGGTGCAAGTTTGGGGCCGAAGCCGAAGGCGCGACGAATGCGCAGGTTGAAGGCTAGCTCGGCAGGTCCATGACCCATGTCATAGGGCACAAGCGTTTCATCGCTGGTGGGGATCATATCGAAGCAGCCGCGCGTGGTCTGTGCGTAACGCGTGGCCGCGCCCGAGGCGCAGTTGGAGGCCGCAACCAGCGCGGGCCGGCTATTGAAAAAGTTATCGCCAGTTAGATCGTAGGGCGAGACGTAGTTATACGGCTTGCCCGACTGCGCGATCACAAACGGATCGAAGACAATGCGCATTGGCGCGGTGTAGCGCCCGCTCAGGTAGAGCATGTGGCGCATGGACCAATTGGGTCGTCCATAGTCGAGCTTCAAATCGTAGGAGTTCGAGGCCGTACCGGTGTTGGCTCGCACGGAGTTCAGATCGTAGTAGCCGGAGAAGCGCAGGCGGGTTGTTGGCGTGGCGTTGACGCTGAGAACCAGTTGGTTCTGTTTGTAGATGCCTTCGGAGTCGTACTGTTCGACGATACTGCGGGACGTGTCGGGACGCGTGCCGGTGAGCGTGCTGCTGCCATAGACAAAGGTGCCGGGGAGATAGGCGTTGGCGTTGCGCGTGACCATCTGATGCACGCCGTAGGAGCGTAGCAGGGAGAGGGAGACCGAACTGCTGTGCGGCAGTTGTCGTTCGAGACTGAGTCCGAGCTGCCCGACGTAAGGCGAGTGGTAATGCGGTGCGGCTTCGATGATGGTTTGCGCCGCAGAGCTGGATGAACCGCAACTGGTGAGATCGATCAGGCTCAGGCTGGTGGTGTTGAAACAGGTTGGGTTGGTGATGGTCTGTTGCACCTGGCTGTCGGAGTCGCCGCTGTAGCGACGCGTGTTCAGAATGTTACCGAGGCTGAATCGCTTGTAGAAAAATCCATAACCGCCGCGCAGCACGGTCCTGGTCTGCTTTTCGTCGCCGTGCCCGTCGAGCGCATAGGCAAAGGCTACGCGCGGTGCCCAGTCGCTGTGATCCGCGGCGTGATCCTGCGTTTCCCAGCGCAGACCGCCGGAGAGCGTGAGCAATTTGGTCGCCTTCCAGTCGTCTTGCACGAACAGCGCGCCATCGAAGCGTCGCGCGACGACGGCTTGCGGCCCGGTGGTGTAAGTGAGCGTGCTGGGCAGTCCGCCGGCAGCGGCAATCTGCGTCATGCTGTCGCCGGTGAGTTGGCCATTGAGCATGGCGAGATAGGAGCTGAGCGAGGAGAAGGTGAAGCGGCCGTTGAAGTTTGCATTCGTCGCGTCGGCCTCGCGGTCGTAGCGCAGTCGCGTGCCGAACTTGAGGGCGTGCGCGCCGGCGCTCATCGTGGTCAGATCCTGAAACTCAAGATAGTCGATGTGCGCGTGCTCGCGCTGGCTGGATGCGCCGCCGGTGTACATGTCGCCGGTGACGTAGACCGTTGGTGTATCGCTGACGGCGGTCGATCCGCTGGAATCGCGCAGATATTGGAAGCGCACTTCGTTGGCGATGTGGTTGTTGACGACGATGGAATCGCTGGCCTGGAGAGAGTGCTCGTTCCAGTTGGAAGAGTAGGCCTGCGAGGGCAGCTCATTCGAACCGAGCGCGCCGCTCTGGCTGTAGCGCTCGAACTGATAGCGCAGCGTGACGGTGTTGCGATCGCCCAGTTGCACGTCGACGCGCGGCGACACCGAAGTATGCGTCGAAGGATTCAGAATCGAACCCGCGGCTGTGCCTGCTTCATAAAGCCCAGTCGTTGTGTCGAGCACCGCGGCAGGTGCGTCGTACACGCTGGCGTTCTGGTTGTTGCGCTGCTCGGCGTTGAAGAAGAACGATGCGTTCTTGTGGATGGAGCCGGAGATGGAGCCGTTGTATTGCAGGCTGTGATAGGCAGGAATGACGCGGGTAAATGGATTGCCTGTGTTGAAGGCGTCGTCGTTGCCCTGCATGAAGAAACGTCCGCGCAGCGTGTCGGTGCCGGGCTTGGTGAGAATCTCGATGCGCCCGTAGCCCAGGTCGTCGTACTCGGCCGAGTAGGGATTTTGATTGATGCGAATCTCGCGGATCGCCGATTTGGGCGGCAGTTGTCCGCCGCTGAAGCCGGAGATGTAGATGGATCCGCCATCGGGTCCGGCGCCGGGGCCGGCCAGCGCTGTCAGTTCGTTCGACAGTTCATCGGGATCGTCGGAGAGCGCGTCCAGGTCGTCGTCTTTCATGGTGACGGCATCGGCGTTGTGGTCGGATTCGATGCTGACCGTTGGCGCATCGTCGCCGGAGACGATGACGTTTTGCGCCTCGCCGAGAACGGTGATGGTGAGGTCGAGGTTTTTTGTCTCTCCGGCGCGGAGTTGGAAGATGAGCGAGGTTGTTGGCGCAAAGCCTGCCGCCGTGGCCGTGACGATGTAGCTGCCTGGGGCCACGCCTGTGGCTGCGTAGTTCCCCGCGCCGTCGGTGACAAGTTGTGCAATGGTTGTGCCCGCGGCCCTGGCGAGGGTGACCTGCGCTCCGGGAATCATGGCTCCGGAGGGGTCGGCGATATGGCCGCGTATTACGCCGGTGGTGACGGCTTTGCTTGTCGCAGAGTTCTGCGCGTGCAAAATCGTTGAACCGGAAAACAACAAGGCAATGAAAAAAGTACAGCAAAAAGACAAACGCGAAAGCATGAGTCGATAACCTGCTCAGTCTTGTGGTTGAAAAATAAAAAATTTGTACTCGATAACCCGGCTACATCAATGCTTGACCTCACCGATTCCCAGCGATGAGATCAGAAGCAGTCGGAAAAATCTTTCTATAAGTATAGACGTCCGAAAACAAAGCCCGGTTGCGCACGCCAGCGCAGCCGGGCTTCTGTTTTTTATTTTGCGACTGCGCCAAGCCGGTCGAGCGTGCGCTTCAGCTCGTCAAGCTTCTGCCCGGCCTCGCCGAGTTTTCCCGCCGCCGTCAGTCGCTGATAGTCGGAGAAGGCGCGACCGGCCTCGGTGATCAGCGCGTTCTGGTTCTGGCTCTGCGCCGGTTGGGTGGCCGTTGCCGTGGTTGCCGCCGTCGGTTGCGGAGCCTCACTGGCGCTCAGGCCAGAGGACGCGTTGCCGAACAGCGCGGCCAGTGCTCCCTCAAAGGTGGGAGCGTAGGCCAGTTGATCCTGCAGCGCGAGCACCACCAGACGCAGTTCGGGCATGGGGCTGCGCTGCGCCTGCAAGTAGATCGGCTCGGCATAGAGCAGAGCCTTGCCGCAGGGAATCACCAGCAAGCCGCCGCGCCGCACATGCGAGCCCTGCTGATTCCACAGCGAGAGCTGGCCCGAGAGTTGCGCGTTCTGATCGATGCGCGCTTCGATCTGTTGCGGCCCGTCGACCAGTCGCGTCTTCGGGAAGTCGTAGACCGCCGCCGTGCCGTAGTGCGCGCCGTCGGAGCGGCCCGCGATCCAACCGATCATGTTGTTGCGATTGGCTGGGGTGAAGGGCAGAATCTCCACAAACTCCTGCTCGGATTCTCCCGGCAGCTTCATCAGCACAAAGTTCGGATGCATGGGTTGTGCCGTCTGCTCGCCGCTATCGCTCATGCCGGCTTCGGTCGCGACCGTCCACTTGTCCTCGCCGTTGTAGAAGACCTCGGGGTTGGTCATGTGATAGAGGCCGTAGACCTCGGCCTGCAATTCGAGCAGCAGCTCCGGGTAGCGCACGTGGCTGCGCAGCGCGGCGGGCATGGTGGATGCGTCCTGAAAGAGCGTGGGGAAGATGGCGCGCCAAGCCACCAGAATCGGGTCTTCGCTGTCGAAGACGTAGAAGGTCACCGAGCCGTCGTAGGCATCGATGACGGCCTTCACGCTGTTGCGCACATAGTTGGCCTGCTGGCCGGCGAGGTCGTAGTGCGTCGAGTAGGGATAACTATCCGACGAGGTGAAGCCGTCGAGAATCCACTTGAGACGGCCGTCGTTGCCGACCACGATATACGGATCGTGCTCGAAGCTGAGGAAAGGCGCAAGCGTGGTGACGCGGGCACGCACATTGCGCCGCATCAGCAGGCGACTGTTTGCATCGATGTCGTCGCTGAAGGGAACCTTGGCCAGATCGCCACGGTCGAACGCGATTAGAGCGCGACGCAGAAAGCTGCCCATCTCGATGCCGCCCGAACCCGCATAGGAGTTGAGGTTGTTCGCATCGCCCTCGGGGTAGTTGAACTCCTTCTGATGCGTCTTCACGTAGACGTCGGTGTCGGTCATCTCGCCGAAGTAGATCTCGGGCCGCTGCACATTCAACTCAGGCGTCGTGCTTTGCACCGGCATGTTCGACAGCAGCAGCGTCGGCAGCCCCTCGGGTGTGAAACCGTTCACCGGATTCATGGTGACGCCGTAGCCGTGCGTATAGATCAGTTTGTCGTTGATCCAGTTGCGTGCGTTGTCGGGCAGTTTGTCGACGTTCAACTCGCGCGCGGCCAGCATGACCTCGCGCGTGGTGCCGCCCAGTTGGTAGCGATCGATGTCGATGTCGGGAAAGTCGTAGTAGGTGCGGATTTCCTGAATCTGACGAAGAGTATCTTGCAGCGCATGCCAGTCCCACAGGCGGATGTTCTGCAGTGTGGGCTGGTTGTTGGCCGCGTCGGCCGAGGCTACGTCGGTCGATGCCGGAAACTGGTGTAGCGCAAAGCGGTCCAGGCCCCAGGCGCGGCGCGTGGCCTCGATGTTGTGCGCGATGGAAGGCGTTTCCCGGTCCAGTTGGTTGGGCTTGACGATGAAGGTGGTCACATACCAGCCCACCAGCGCGAGCGCCACGTAGCCCACTGCCGATGGAGCCACGGCCGCCGCCAGCCAGCGTCCGCGTGGTTGCACGATGGCGGTCGCAATGCACACCAGCGCGCCGAGCGCCAGCAGCGCGGCCAGCAGCGCCTGCCCGCCGGCGACGACGTGAATCTCTGTGTAGCTGGCGCCGGAAAAGATTTCATGCCGCGCGAAGAGCAGATCGAAGCGGCCCACGAAGGTGCGCAGTGCCGTGGCCAGCAGCAGAAAACCAAAAGAAAGCGAAAAGCCGCGCCAGGAAAGCTGTCGTGTGCTCGGGGCTTCGTTGCGCAACAGGTGCGCTCCGCCGGTGGCCAGCAGAAACAGCACGGAAAGCAGTGTGACCAGCACGGCCATGGCGAAGAGCCAGCCGAGCAGTGCCTGCCAGGCCGGTAGCGTGAACAGGTAGAAGCCGAGCGGACGGCCAAAGACCGGATCGGACGGACCGGCAGCGCTCTGCGGCGCATACCAGTAGAGCGCCAGCGTCTGCCAGTGCGCGGCCATGGCTCCGCCGGCCAGCAAGGATAGCAGCAGCGAGATGGCCGCCGCCGCGCCGCGCAGCGCCTTGCCGAGCGGCAGCGTCACCGTGCGTCCGCCGAAGAGGAAGGGAAGCGATTCCGGCAGCGAGGCGGCGTGCGACTTGCGCAGTGCCGTGAAGGCGCCGAAGAGAATCGCGAAGCTCAGCACGGCGAACAGCGCAAAGACGCCCCATTCCAGCGCCCAGGTCTTCACGAAGACCGCGCCCTGACCGAGCGAGCCGAACCAAAGCAGATTCACCCACCAGGAGAGCGCGACGCGCCCAACGAGCAGAACGACTGCGGCGGCAGCGACAAGGAACAGAAAGATTCTGCGGGGGGCGCGCGGCGCTTGTTGCGCTGGCCAATCGATGGTTAACGGCATACGATCCTTTCGGTACGCGCAGATGCAGCGCGTCCTCGGAAGTGATTGTACTGCGCGGAGGATCAGAGAAGTAGAAGGTATTGCAGTGGAGCGGCGTTTCCTTGTCAGCGATGAAACCGGGGAGCGATTTCATCGCTGACAAGAGCGGTGCTTACATCAGTTCGTTGTGCCCGGATTTGCCCAGTTCCTTGACGATCTTGCCGACATCCTGCGCGTGGTTGCGGTCGGCGATCAGCAGCGCATCGCCGGTGTCGACGATGACCAGATCCTTGATGCCCACCAGCGCCACGAATTTTTTTGGACTGTAGACGTAGTTGTTCTGCGCATCGATGGTTTGCAGCGCGCTGGCTTCGGCGATGTTGCCCTCGGCGTCGGCGCTTTGGCGCACATCGCGCTTGTGTTCGTAGAGCGCGGCCCAGGAGCCGAGATCGTTCCAGCCGAACTCGGCCGGGAAGCAGTAGAGCTTCGACAGGTGCTCGCCCTTGGCCGAACGCGGCTCCAGCACGGCGTAGTCGACCGAGATGTTTTCGCACTTCGGATACAGCGCGTGGAAGACCTCGGTGAACTGCGGCGTGCCGTAGGCGGCTGCGATGTCCTCAAGCAAAGGCGCGGTCTCCGGCAAGTGTTCGCGGATGGCGTTGGCCAGGGTGCGCGCCGACCAGAGGAACATGCCGGAGTTCCAGTAGTAGTTGCCCGCGGCCAGAAACTCCTCGGCCCGGTGCTGGTTGGGCTTTTCCGTGAAGCGGCGCACGTGCAGCGCCTCGCTGTCCTGCGCCGCGTCGCCGGTTTCAATATAGCCGTAGCCGGTTTCGGCGCGCGTGGGCGCAATGCCCAGCACCACGATATTGTCCCCGGCGGCGGCCAGCGCGATGGCCTTTTGCAGGGTCTTCAAAAAGCGCGGCTCGTTGCCGATCACGTGGTCGGAAGGAAAGACGCCCAGCACCGCGTCGGGATTTTCGCGCTCAACCAGAAAGGCTGCCAGGGCGCAGGCTGGCGCCGTGTTGCGCGCCACCGGCTCCTGAATGATCTGCTGGGCGGGAATCTCCGTGAGCTGTTTGCCAATCTCCTGCGCCAGAAATTCATTGGTGATGATCAGCGTCTTGTGCGTGTCGCCCAGGGGCTTCAGTCGTTCGACGGTCTGCTGAATCATGGTGTGGTCGCCGTCAAGAGCCAACACCTGCTTGGCATGAGCGCGGCGGGAGCGCGGCCAGAAACGCGTGCCGCTGCCTCCGGCCAGAATCACGGGACGAAAATCAATCGTATTTGGCATGGGAGATGCATCCTATCTGACGAACCCGGGTGTTGCACAGAGATCGATCGCCGCAAGGCGGTGCTGCTGCGGAGTTCGGCGGGCGTAAGAAAAGGCCGGGCAGTGTATGCTCCGGCCTTTGGGGGATTGTTTATTTCAAGCTTGTCAGGAACTCGCCGATGCGGCGCGTTCCCTCGTCGATATTTTGTTTGGTGACCGGGTACGACAGGCGGATGTGCTCGCGTGTGCCGAAGGCCTCGCCCGGCACCGTGACCACATGCGCCTCATGCAGCAGGCGCGTGGCCAGTTCGGCTGCGGTTTGGATGCCGCCCTTGCCGATGTAGGCCGAGATGTTCGGGTAGACGTAGAAGGCGCCCTCGGGCCTGGTGCAGGTGATGCCGGGAATCTTCGCCAGCGCGGCCAGCATGTGGTTGCGCAGATCGATGAACTCGGCGCGGAACTCGGCCACGCACTCCTGCGAACCGGCCAGCGCGGCAATCGCCGCCTTCTGCACAAAGCTGGTGGCGTTGGAGGTCGACTGCGACTGCAACTTGCTGAGGTTTGCGACCACCTTCTTGGGGGCCAGTGCAAAGCCCGCGCGCCAGCCGGTCATCGCATAGGTCTTCGACAGCGAGCCGAGCACGACAATGTGTTCCTTCGCCCAGGTGAACGATCCGCCCGAGACCGGTTTGCCGGCATAGTTCAGGTAGACGTAGCACTCATCCAAAAGCAGAAAGATATTGCGCTCATGGGCGAGGTGGACAATCCGCTCCAGATCCGCGGCCGAGACAACCGAGCCGGCCGGATTCGACGGCGAGTTCAGAATGATGGCCTTGGTCTTCGGCGTGATGGCCTTCTCGATGGCGTCGGCCGTGATGCGGAAGTTCTCCGCTTCCTGCGTTTCGAGGAAGACCACCTTGCCGCCCGCATACTGGATGATGTCCTTGAAGCTGACCCAGTAGGGAACCGGCAGAATCACCTCGTCGCCATGATCGACCAGAATCTGAAGGGTGTTGAACAGCGCCTGCTTGCCGCCGGTGGTGAAGATCGCTTCGGAGAGGTCGTACTCCGAACCGAAGTCGGCCGCATGCCGTTCGACGATGGCCTTGCGCACGTCGGGAATGCCGGGCACGACCGTATAGCGGGTGAAGTTGGCGTCGATGGCGGCAATCGCGGCGTCCTTGATGTGGTGCGGCGTGGCGAAGTGGGGCTCGCCGGCCCCAAAATCAACCAGGTTCACGCCCTGGGCGCGCAGTTTGGCGGCTTCGGCGGCCACGGCCATGGTCGCAGAGACCTCGATCCGGCCAATGCGGTCGGCGAAGACTTTTGCGGAAGCAGACACTGTCATATCATCTCTATCTTTGCAGATTTCCAGGGTTAACGGAACCCCCGGGGCGCGAGGATCAGGCTTCCGTACGGGTTTTTCTCAGCGGGATTCGATCTGGTCGAGCTTGAGCTTGGCCCGCAACCGCTTGAAGACGTTGGGCGGAACCAATCCCGTGACGTCGCCGCCCAGACCTGCGACTTCCTTGAGCATGCGCGAACTCAGAAACGAGTAGCGGCCGGCTGGCTGCAGAAAAACGGTTTCTACCTCGGGGGCCAGACGCCGATTCATCAGCGCCATCTGGAACTCGTACTCGTAGTCGGAGATGGCGCGGATGCCGCGCAGCACGGCCGTCGTACCCAACTGGTGAGCGAAATCGACCATCAGTCCGTCGAAGGTGGCCACGTGCACGTTGGCCATGCCGGCGGTGATCTCCCGAAGCATCTCCGCGCGCTCTTCCACGGAAAACAGGGGGTTCTTGTCGGCATTCTTCAGAATGGCGACCGTGAGCTCATCGAAGAGTTTCGAGCCACGGTGGATCAGGTCGAGGTGTCCGTTGGTCGGCGGGTCGAAGGTTCCGGGAAACAGTGCTTTGACGCTCATCATGGATAACTCTCAGCTGATTCTAGCAGCGGAAATAAGATGCTCTTCCGCAACCCGGTACGAAAATTGCCGCGCTCTTCGAGTGCCTCGGTTGTCTATCAGCCGAAGCGGAGTTGCGGCGAGAATTTTCCCACATGGGAGACGCGCGCAAGCTCGCGCGGAAAAAGCAAAAGCCCTTCCCGCTGGCTCCTCCATGAAAGAGGGCAACAGAAAGGGCCTTTGCGCGGCAATCATCGCCTATAGAGCATCTCTCCTGATGCTGTAAAGTGGCGAGAGTTTTGCCAAGTTGCCACTCCCTGATGGTCTGCGTCAACGAAGCAGCATCGACTCGCTCTATACCTTCAGGAGAGATGCTCTAGCTTTTGCGGCCGCGCACAACCTCTTTGGCCTCGACAACGCCATTGGCCGGAACCTCGGGAACTTCGGGCACCTCGGTCTTGGCCTGTCCGCCGACGCCGAGCTTGGCACGCAGTTCGCTGTCGATCTTGGCGAAGACCTCCTTGTTTTCCTTGAGGTAGGTGCGAACATTTTCGCGGCCCTGCCCGATGCGCTCGCCGTTGTAGCTGTACCAGGCGCCGGACTTTTCCACCAGATTGTTGGCCACGGCCTGATCCAACACGTCGCCCTCGCGGCTGATGCCCTCGCCGTAGATGATGTCGAACTCGGCATCGCGGAAGGGGGCGGCCACCTTGTTCTTCACGATCTTCACCTTGGTCCGGTTGCCGATCACCCGCTCGCCTTCCTTGATGGCGGCGATGCGGCGAATGTCGATGCGGACCGAAGAGTAGAACTTCAGCGCGCGGCCGCCGGTGGTCGTTTCCGGATTGCCGAACATGACGCCGATCTTTTCGCGGATCTGGTTGATGAAGATCAGCGAGGTGCGCGATTTGGAGACGACGCCGGTCAGTTTGCGCAGCGCCTTCGACATCAGCCGGGCCTGCAGACCCACCTGCATATCACCCATTTCGCCGTCGAGTTCGGCCTTGGGCACCAGCGCCGCCACTGAGTCGACGATCAGCACGTCGATGGCGCCGGAATGGACCAGCGCTTCGGTGATCTCAAGCGCCTGCTCGCCCGAATCGGGCTGCGAAACCAGCAGGTTATCGACGTCGACGCCCAGCTTCTTGGCGTAGGCCGGGTCGAGCGCGTGCTCGGCGTCCACAAAGGCTGCCAGACCGCCGGCCTTCTGCGCTTCGGCGATGATCTGCAAGGTGATCGTGGTCTTGCCCGACGACTCGGGGCCATAGATCTCGGTGACGCGGCCACGGGGAATGCCGCCCACGCCCAGCGCCGCATCGAAGCTGATCGAGCCGGTCGAAATGACGGCGATCGGAACCATTGCTTCGCGCGAGCCAAGGCGTACGATGGAGCCCTTTCCAAACTGCTTTTCAATTTGGGCAAGGGCAAGTTCAACTGCTTTGGCGCGATCTTCGGCGATGGCCATGAATGATCCTCCTCGGGGCACTCCAGAATCCGGCGCACGGAATGAGCGTGAAAAACCTAAGATCTGGAAGACATTTCGATCGAATTGTAGCAGGATGCGCGGGCAAAATGGCAGAGAAAAATGGCGAATAGATGGTGAAAATTGTTGGCGACTGAGTTTCCAGCGTGATTGCCGAGAAAATTGTCTTTGGCACGGTCATGGGAGGCTTTTCGCAAAGCCAGGCCTGCGAAGGAGTCTGCGCAGCAGTATCGGATGGTGGATGCGGCATTTTACGCGAGGGAGGTCGTCAAAAATAATATTCCGCATCAATTCAAAAATCGGTGCAGAATGTGGGTATGCGCACCACGATCTCCATCGAAGAAGAAACGCATGGCTACCTAAGCTATTACGCGCAGGCGCGCGGCATCACGCTGGGCGAGGCCATCGATGAGTTGATTCGGAAGGCAAAGGCTGCGCCGCAGGTCCCCGCGCCCGAGATTGGGTATACGGCGTCCGGCTTTCCCGTCTTTCCTGACTCGGGTGGCGCGGTTACCGACGAACTGGTGAAAAAGCTGGCGGAGGACGAGTTTGCCTCGGAAGCATTTGCTTGATGTGAACGTCCTGGTCGCGCTTACCGAGCCGGCGCATCGCCATCATCGCGAGGCGCACGCCTGGTTCAGCCAGTCCGGAAAAGAGTCCTGGGGGATTTGTCCGCTGACCGAGGCTGGATTTATCCGGGTGACGACAAATCCTGCCTATCGCCCGTCGCCGCGGCCCCTGGAACAGGCGATCGCGATTTTGCAATCGCTGAAGGGGTATCCGGGCTACCGCTATTGGCAGATTCGCGACAGTTGGGTAGATTTGACGGCTCCGCTGACGGCGCGCATTCTTGGCCATCAGCAGGTGACCGACGCCTATCTGCTCGGTCTGGCCATCCAGGAAGGTGGCGTGCTGGTCAGCTTCGACAAAGCGCTTCGATTTTTAGCAGGAGAAACCTACAGCAGACATCTGCTTGTACTCGAGTAGGCGCGCAGTTCTAAACCGTATACGCCCCGATGCGGGTTTCCTTTGCCGTCAGCGCGTCGCACTGGCGGTCGAGTGCCTCGTAGGCCGCGTCGTGATTCTTGCGGAAGGCGCGGAAGGCCTCTTCGCTTGCCCAGCGGTCGATGGTCAGATAGCTGCCGGGGACGTAGGCGTCGCGCAGCAGTTCAGTCCCTTGGTAATCAGGCGAGGCCTGAAAGAGTTTGGCCCAGTTTCCCTGCGGGCCGTAGGCGGCTTCGAAGTCTGTAACCTTCTCTTCGGCGATTTCGAACTTCCAGACGATGACAAACATGGCCCCAACCTCTCTCTTTTCTTATCCTAGCGCAGACGCGGTGGGGTGGTGCCGTCTTGTTTTCGCGGGGTGGCGGGGGCCGAGCCGCAAAGCAGGAAGTTCATCAAAAGTTCATCAATGGGAACGACTATGTGATTTGTGTCACATTGTAGAACGTCCGGCATATTTCCGTTTCTCCGGTTTCGTGATAGATCGTATTGATATCAAGCCGTTTATTGTTGGTTTTCCTTCCTGCGGCAGGCAAGTTTCTTCTTGCGGAGTGGATTTGTCCGGAACAAATCCACGCGAGCGGTCATCCAATGGGCGTGCGTAATCAAAAATGTCAGGTGCGAGCCATCGTCGACGGAGCCGTTGCAGCAAGCCCCGTCCTTTGCCGCGCGTGGCCAAGAACATCGAGCACGACGCAACGGGTTTACGGAGAAAAGTCGAAATGAAAGAATCTGTTCGTTATCCAGGCATTCGGGTTACCGCCAACGGCAACCAGCTTGTCTCGTATCACACCGAAACGCGCATCGCCGATGCCGGCGTTTTCTATCCCATCACGCCTTCCACCGAGGGCGGCGAACTGTTTCAGCAGGCCTACGCCGAGGGACATCTGAATGTCTTCGGCAAGAACACCATCGCCATTGAAACCGAAGGCGAGCACGCGGCCCAGGGTGGCGCCATCGCGCACTCGGTCTGTGGCAAGCGCGTGGTGAACTTCACCTCGGGTCAAGGCATAGTCTACGGCCTGGAACAGTACTTTCATGCGCCGGGCAAGGCTTCGACGATGGTCGTCGAGGTGGGTGCGCGCGCGTTGACCAAGCACGCGCTGAATGTGCATTGCGGCCACGACGACGTGTATGCCGCGCTCGATTCCGGCTGGATCATGCTCTTCGGCAAGGACGCGCAGCAGGCCGCCGATCAGGCGCTGATTCTGCGCAGTGTGACCGAGCAGACGCTGACGCCGGGCATGAACATCATGGACGGTTTTTTGACCAGCCATCTGGAGCGCACCTTCTATAAGCACGAAGCCGGGCTGATCCGCGAATATCTGGGTGCGCCCGACGACGTCATCGAGACGCCGACCGAGGCGCAGCGCGCACTGTTTGGGCCGACGCGCCGCCGTGTGCCGAAGATGATCGACCTTGAGAACCCGTTGCTGCTGGGTCCGGTGCAGAACCAGGAGCATTACATGCAGGGCGTGATGGCGCGGCGCAACAACTTCGTCGAGCCGATTCTGGGCTTCCTCGAAAAAGCCTATGAGCGCTTTGCCGAGCTGACCGGCCGCAAGTATGGCCTGATCTCGAAGTACAAGACCGACGATGCCGACACGGTGTTTGTCTCACTCGGTTCGGCTGCGGAAAACATCGAGGCCGCCGTTGACTATTTGCGTCAGACGCGCGGTGCGAAGGTTGGCTCAATCCATATCAATGTGATCCGGCCCTTCCCGGAAGCGGCGATCATCGCGGCCCTGAAGGGCAAGAAAAACGTGTTGATCCTGGAGCGCACCGACGATCCGCTGGCCGGTGAAAACGCCATGGGTCGCGACATTCGCACGGCCTTTGTCAAGGCGCTCGAAGGCGCGGCCGGGTTGCCCAAGGTGACGCTGGCCGAGACGCCGCGCTTCTTTGGCGCAACCTATGGAC
>Ga0224528_1001715_pt1 | contig 13813 bp, 11 predicted proteins | sample CBST25metaG_2_FD_179888 | JGI IMG/M metagenome (GOLD analysis project Ga0224528, IMG submission 179888) | Peat soil microbial communities from Stordalen Mire, Sweden - C.B.S.T25 | ecosystem: Environmental > Terrestrial > Soil > Wetlands > Peat | place: Sweden: Norrbotten County, Stordalen Mire...
AATCAAGGTGGAACGGTGATGCAGGCGGCGGCGGCGACGATGGAAAAAATCGCGGCGGCGACCAGTTCCGTATCAGAGAAAATGACCTCTCTGGCGCACCGCTCCGAAGAGATTGGCAAAGTGGTGAACGTGATTCAGGAGATCAGCGAGCAGACCAACTTGCTGGCGCTGAATGCGGCGATTGAAGCGGCGCGGGCCGGAGAGCATGGGCGGGGATTTTCCGTGGTCGCGGGCGAAGTGCGGCGGCTGGCGGAGCGGACCAAGAGCGCAACCGAAGAGATTGGCGGAACGATTCACAGCATTCAAGACGAAACACGAGCTACCCTGCTTGTGATGCAAGATAGCCGCTCGGCGGTGGAGACGGGGATGGGCGAGACGGCCAACGCGCGGCGCAGCCTCGAGACCATTATCGAATCATCGAAAGCCGTGGAAGAGCAGATTCACCTGATCGCCACGGCGGCGACCGAACAGACTGCCGCGTCGGGCGAAATATCGGAATCGGCGGGGCAAATTTCGCAGTTGTCGGTCGAGAACGCGCAAGGCGCGGAAGAGACCGTGGCAGCGCTGAAGAACCTGGCGGAACTTGCCAGCAATCTGGATGGGATGATACGCCAATTCCGTTTGGAGGATGATCGTCGGGCTGGGGCAGGTTATTTGGGCAAGAGCCAGCCAACTGCAAGATCGGCCTTTGGCGACGCGCGCAGGGCATGATATAACCTAGCTTGTCTAGACATCTCATGCTTTGCGAGGCAGCCATGTTTTGCTTGCGATGTGCGCGCTGGTGCGCTTGCGGCCTTGTTGGCGCGTGGTTTGCGGCTTCCGCGATTTCCCAAACAGTCAAAGTGGTGGATCCGCTGGCGGTGCGGGCCGAGGGCGATGCGGCACACACCGTGGTTACGGTTTCAATTCCGCGCTCCGTTCCTGTACAGGCCTGCGACGTGGTGGTCGTGGGCGGGGAACTGGGCGGAACGGCGGCGGCGCTGGAGGCGGCGCGGCGCGGCGCGCGGGTGTGCATCACCGAGCCAACAAACTGGGTGGGCGGGCAGATGACGGCGCAGGGAGTGGCCGCCTTCGACGACAATCAGTGGACCGAAACCAGCGGCGGGGCGCGCACCTTTTTGCAATTGCGCGAGACGATCCGGCGGCACTACGCGCCTATGCTGCGCGCGGATGCGAAGACCGATGCGCATTTCAATCCCGGTTCGTGCTGGGTGAGTTATGAGTGCTTCGAGGCGACAGTGGGGTATGCCGCTCTGCGCTCGATGCTGGAGCCGTACATCGCAAATGGGCGTCTGAAGCTGCTGACGCGCACCGCGCCGGTTTCTGCTGAACGCAAGGGAAGCGCGCTGAAGAGCGTGGCAGTTTATAACTTCGAGACGCACAAGTTATTGCGCCTGACCGGCACGGTGTTTATTGATGCGACGTCGCTGGGCCAGTTTCTGCCCATGGCGGGCGCGGAGTATGTAACGGGCGCGGAGGCGCGCGGCGAGACCGGCGAGCCGGAGGCGCCCCTGCTCGCCAATCCCAACGCCGGGCAGAGTTTTACTTATCCGTTTGTGCTGATAGAGAGAACCGGCGCGACGAGCGATGAAAGGCCGTCGAGTTATGAAAAAGACCGCGCGCATTTCTCGTTTGACTCGAAAGACGCCTCGGGGCTAACTCTGCGCTATGGCATGTTTGCCCAGTTCGATAAAACTCCTGGCTCTTTTTGGAGTTATCGCCGATTGGTGGACAAGAGTCAGTTTCAGCCCGGGGCGTTTGCATCGGATTTGAGCATGATCAACTGGGACAGCAACGACGTTTGCGACGATGGCTTGCTGTCGCTGGACGCTGAGCAGCAAGCGCGCGCGTTGCAGCACGGCAAGCGCGTGGCGCTGGAGTTTGCCTGGTGGCTGCGCCACGAGGCTCCGCGCGACGACAACCAGGGCGTGGGTTATCCCGAGGTAGGCATCGCGGGTGCGGCGATGGGCAGCGACGACGGGCTTTCGCTCTTTCCCTATGTGCGCGAGTCGCGGCGCATCAAGGCGCGGCGCACCATTCGCGAGCAGGATGTAGCCACCAAGGAAGCGCGCGGCGCTTGGTTCAGCGACACGGTGGGCATAGGGTACTATCCGCTGGATATTCACGCCTGCGGGCCCGACACGCTGCTGCCAGAGTCGAAGCCCGCGCAAATTCCGCTGGGCAGTTTGCTGTCGAGTAACATCGATAACTTGATGGCGGCCTCGAAAAACATCGGCACGACGCATATAACCAATGGATCGTATCGGGTGCATCCCACGGAGTGGGCGATTGGCGACGCGGCCGGGGCGCTGGCGGCCAGAGCGGTGAAGGCGCGGCTCGGAATCAAGCAGATTGCGGATGATCCGCGTGAGTTATTGAAGCTGCAAAAATCGCTGATCGAGTCAGGCCAGCCGCTGGTGTGGTTTGACGATGTGCCGGTTAATTCCGCTCATTTTCAAGGGGTGCAGATCGCCGCGCTGCTGGGGCTGATCGAGTTATCGAATAATTCGCTCAGTTATCATCCCGAGGCCCCGCTGACGGGCAGGGAGTTATCTTTCGCGCTGGGCAAGCTGCATCGCAATGAAGCGAGCGGGGCGGCGGATGCGCCGGTCTATTGGGAGATGCTGAGAAAAATTGCGCCAGTAGCAGCGGGCAAAAGCGGCGTGGTGACACGCGGCGAGTTCGCCGATTGGCTGGTAGAGGTTGATCACTCCTCCACCAGTATCTCAGGCCCGCCGCGCATGAAACTGTAGCGCCGGCCTCCCGGCCGGCTGTAGCGCGGACATCCCAGTCAACGCCTGTTTCTTTTCAGCCGAGTCTGCGGACGAAGTGATCTGGTTCGCGATCTACGGCGAAAAAATCGAGGCGATGATTTGACCGGATCGTCCTTGATATTCCGAGTGTCGTGCTTTCCCACCCATTTCACAAAGAGCGTGAAATGGATGGGGCACAGTACGTTTGTTGCTCCAGACACGGGGCTGGTGGGGCTCAACCGGCCCGATGTGGAATGATGTTGAAGATGCGTATCGCGATTATTGGCGGGGGAATTGCCGGGCTGGCGGCGGCTTATGAACTGGAGCAGGCGCGCGTGGCCGGGGCCAGCGTCGAGTACACACTCTTTGAATCGCGCGCGCGGCTGGGCGGCGCGCTGGCCTCCGAAACGGTGAACGGCGCGGTGCTGGAGCGGGGACCGGATTCGTTTTTGACCGAGAAGGCCTCGGCCGCTGAGTTGTGCCGCGAAGTGGGGCTGGCCGATGAGCTGGTTCCCTCGAACGACGCCGGCCGCAAGACTTTTATCGTGGTGCGCAACCGGCTGGTTCCGCTGCCCGACGGACTGATGTTTCTGGTGCCCACCAAGCTGGTTCCCACGGCGCTGAGCCGGCTTTTCAGCCTTCCGACCAAGTTGCGCATGGGGCTGGAATTGCTGCTGCCGCCTCGGCCCTCGGGGCTGCCAGACGAGTCCGTGGCGTCGCTGGTGGAGCGACACTTTGGCCGTGAAACCGTTGACCGGCTCGCCGATCCGCTGCTCAGCGGCATCTATGGCGGCGATGCGACCGAGCTCAGCGCGCGCACGGTGCTGCCGCGCATGGTCGAGATGGAAGAGAAATATGGCTCGCTGACCCGCGCGATGCTGGCCGCGCACCGCCAGATGCACGCCCGCGGCCAGCAAAACGGCGCAAAAAGAACGACTCGCGCCATCTTTACCGCGCTGCGCGGCGGAATGCGGCAGTTGGTCGAGGCGATCACGGCGCGGCTCGATCCGGCCAGCATTCGGCTCTCCACGCCGGTAGTTGCGCTGGAAAAGAGGGCTGACGGCTGGCTGGTCTCCTCTGGCGAGCAGGCGGAGCGCTTTGACGCGGTGATCATGGCCTCGCCCGCATGGGTGGCCGGAGCGCTGCTGAGCCCGGTGGACGCGGCTCTGGGCGAGGAGTTGAGCGGCATTCCCTACTCCTCTTCGATCACCCTCAACCTGGTCTACGACGAAGCCAAGCTGGGGCCGCTGCCGGCAGGATTTGGCTTTCTGGTTCCGGCTGTCGAGGGCCGGGCGATGCTGGCCTGCACCTTTGCCCACCGCAAGTTTCTGGGCCGCACACCGCCGGGCAAGGTCGTGTTGCGCGCATTTTTGGGCGGAATGAGGAACGAAGCCCTGCTGGCCGAGAGCGATGAATCGCTGGTGGCGACGGTGCGCCGCGAGCTGAGCGAGATTTTGGGCAAGAGTGTGCTGAGCCGAACCGTCGAGCCGGAAGCCGCGCAGGTGACGCGCTGGCGGCGGGCCATGGCCCAGTATGCCGTGGGCCATCAGGAGCGCAAGCAGCGCATTGCCGCGCGGGTCGCCGCGCTCGCGGGATTGCGCCTGGCTGGCAACGCCTACGACGGAATCGGTGTGCCCGCTTGCATTCGCCTGGGACGAAAAGCGGCCCGGGAACTGGTTGCGCTGATCGGCTAAGCTGAGCCATCCAGCACGTCGCGCAGGGCAAAGCTGGTCTCCAGGCGAACCACTCCGGGCAGGCGCGAAAGCTCGCTCTGGTGCAGGCGGCCATAGTCGTCGATGTCGGCCACCCGCACCACCAGCATGTAGTCGTAGTGGCCAGCCATCAGGTGGCAATCGGTAATGCCCTTGCTGCGCCGCACCGCCGCCTCGAAGGCCGCCAGCACCGCGGCCGACTGCCGCTCCAGCGTGACGCGAATGTAAACCGTCATGCTCTTGCCCAGCAGGCGGTCGTCGATTTGGGCGCGATAGCCGCGGATGGCGCCAGAAGCCTCAAGAGCCTGAATGCGGCGCGAGGCGGCCGAGGCGGAAAGGCCCACCGCCTCACCCACTTCATAGTTGGTGGCCCGCCCGTATCGCTCCAGGTGGCGCAGAATCGCGGTGTCCAGTTCGTCCAGTTGGCCGCGGAGACCGGCCAGCGCCGATTCTTGCCCGGCATCACGGCCGATTGCGCTGTTTTCTTGCGATTCTTGACCAAACCTCACACGTTTCGTTCCCATGCAAGTGTTTTATCACGAACTTTGCACACATTGAAAGTGCTTTCCGCCGTAGGATTCATAGCAGTTGAAATCTGCTTCAACGGTACACATGCAGTGCGCAGCCCTCCCCCACGGATATGGTGTGTGGTGCTATCGTTCCGTTGACGCAATTTTCAACCACCATCGCTGCGCCAAATGGCTTTTGCTCTCTGGCGCGCGAGTTTTTTCACCCGGAGCCCATTCGGCCCAACTGAGATCGAGGAGAAAGACCCATGATTATCGGCGTACCCAGAGAGATCAAGGATAATGAAGCCCGCGTGGGCGTGACCCCGGCGGGCGTCAAGGCGCTCACCGAGGCCGAACACACCGTTTTGGTGGAGGCACAGGCTGGCGAACAATCCGGCTTCCCAGACGAGGAGTATCGTGCGGCCGGGGCCAATGTGGTGGCCGATGCGGCCGAGGTCTGGCGCAGGGCCGAGACCATCGTCAAGGTCAAGGAACCCATCGAGGCCGAGTACGACTACTTCCGCGAGGGGCTGGTGCTGTTTACCTATCTGCACCTGGCGCCGGTGCCGGACCTGACCAACAAGCTGCTGGAGTCAAAGGTGATCGGCATCGCCTATGAAACCGTGCGTGACCGCCAGAATACGCTGCCCTTGCTGACCCCGATGAGCGAGATCGCCGGCCGCATGAGTGTGCAGGTGGGCGCGGCCTATCTGGAGCGGGAGCGCGGTGGGCGCGGTATTCTGCTGGGCGGTGTACCGGGCGTGGCCCCGGCCAACGTGACCATCATCGGCGGCGGCATTGTGGGCACCAACGCGGCCAAGGTCGCCATCGGCATGGGCGCCAAAGTCACCCTGGTCGATGTGAGCTTGAATCGCCTGCGCGAGCTGGACGACATCTTTGGCGGACGGCTTTATACCCTGGCCTCGAACAGCTACAATGTTGCGCAAGCCACGCGCGAGGCCGATTTGGTGATTGGCGGAGTGCTGATTCCCGGCGCAACCACCCCCAAGATCGTCACCCATGCGATGGTCTCGCGGATGAAGAAGGGCTCGGTGATTGTGGACGTGGCCATCGATCAGGGCGGCTGCGTGGAAACGGCCAAGCCCACCTCGCACTCGAATCCGAGCTACTCGGTCGATGGCGTGGTGCACTATTGCGTCACCAACATGCCCGGCGCGGTGCCCAACACCTCGACACTGGCCCTGACCAACTCGACCTTCCCGTATCTGCTGCGCATCGCCAACCTGGGCGCGCGCGAGGCGTTGCGACAGGACGCGGGTCTGGCCGAAGGGCTGAACACCTGGCTGGGCAAGCTCACCTATCGCGGCGTAGGCGAAAGCCAGCAGCGGGCCTGGACCGCGGCGGCTACCGTGCTGGCGTAAACCAGGGAACAGGGAACAGAGATCAGGGATCAGTAAACAGAAGCTGGGTGGGATTGCACAGCGCTTCCCTTGCCGGGTGCCCCACCCTCGCCACGATCTTGCTTTTGTGGCTAGGGTGGGATCGCACAACACGGTTGAATGCTCGACATGCCATTGACACAGGTTATGTGCGCACATATACTGTGCTCATGAATATCACCCTCTCCGCTGACGAGCAAGATGTGGATCGCGCGCGGAAGAATGCCAGCGCGATGGGAACCAGTTTGAACCAGATGGTCCGCGAATACATAAAGAGAGTGGCCTGTGTAGACGATCCTGATCGAAGCATAGCGAAATTCGAGCGGCTCTCCGGGACCGGTCATTCGAATGGATGGAAATTCAATCGGGACGAACTTCATGAACGCTCGTAAGCTGCCAAGAGCGTTTTTCGACACAAACGTCTTGGTTTACGCGGATGATCAGGATTATCCGGCAAAGCAACTGACAGCCCGCAAGCTGTGGGCGGAGTACAGGCTCGCAGGCAAAGGCGTAGTGTCCTTGCAGGTGCTTCAAGAGTACTTTGTGAATGTTACGCGCAAGCTCGGTGTAGACCCCCAGATTGCGCGGCAGAAAATCGAATTGCTTACAGAGTTCAATACGGTCGTCCTCTCAGCCGCCGACGTTCTCGCCGCTGTTGATCTACACCTGATGGATAAGATTTCTTTATGGGATGCCCTGATCGTTCGCGCGGCCAGCAAGTCTGGCTGCCAAATTCTGCTCACAGAAGATTTGCAGCATGGGCGCGTGGTTGATGGCGTCGAGATCGTCAATCCGTTCCTGTAGCCGCTCATCAGCGTTAGAATGGAAATAGCCGTGAGCCTTCATCAGCCCATTCCGGCCCTTCTCTAGCGGCGCCCGCCGCGCAGACCCCCTATTGCCTTTTTTCGTTTTCAATTCCCCCTTATGCAAAACTTTGCCTCCCATTGGGTGAGGCCGTGGAGAGATCAAAATGATTGATCGTTTGGAACAGATGGAGCAGCGCTACGAAGAGCTCTCGGCCCAGCTTTCGCTGCCCGAAATTGTCAACGACCGCGAAAAATATCAGCAGGCCGGCAAGGCTCTCAGCGACCTGGAAACCCCGGTGATGAAGTTTCGCGAGTTGAAGCAGGTGCGGCAGGGGCTGGCCGAGGCGCGCGCGATGCTGGCCGACCCGGACATGCTGGGTCGGCTAGTAGGCCCCAAAGCTGGCCACGCCGAGGCCCGCGCGATGCTCGTCGCTGAGGCCGACCCCGAGATGCGCGCCATGGTCGAGGAAGAGATTGCCTCGCTGGAGCCGCGCGAAAAGGCGCTCGAAGACGAGATCAAGGTGCTGCTGCTGCCCACCGATCCCAACGACGAAAAGAACGTGATTCTCGAGATTCGCGCTGGCACGGGTGGCGATGAGGCCTCGCTCTTTGCCGCCGAGGTTTTCCGCATGTATCAGCGCTTTGCCGAGCAGCATCGCTGGAAGATCGAAGTGCTGTCGATGTCCGAGTCGGGCGTGGGCGGCTACAAGGAAGTGATTGCGATTATCGAAGGCGACCGCGTCTATTCGCAACTGAAGTGGGAGAGCGGCGTACATCGCGTGCAGCGCGTGCCGGCCACCGAAACACAGGGGCGTGTGCACACCTCGGCCATCACCGTCGCCGTGCTGCCCGAGGCCGAGGAAGTGGATGTGAAGATCGAAGCCAAGGATATTCGCATCGACACTTTCTGCTCGTCGGGGCCTGGCGGCCAGTCGGTGAATACGACTTACTCGGCGGTGCGCATTACTCACATTCCGACCAACACGGTAGTTAGCTGCCAGGACGAAAAATCGCAGATCAAGAATCGCGAAAAGGGAATGCGCGTGCTGCGTTCGCGGCTTTATGAGCAGGAAACGGCCAAGCAGAACGCGGTGCTGGCCGAGGCGCGCAAGTCGCAGGTGGGAACCGGCGACCGCAGCGAAAAGATTCGCACCTATAACTTTCCGCAGAACCGGCTTACCGACCACCGCATCGGGCTGACCCTGCACCAGCTCGACCTGGTGATGGAAGGTCGCCTGCAACCCATTGTGGACGCGCTGATCACCCACTATCAGGCCGAGCAGTTGAAGGCCGATAGCGCAGCGGCTTGAGGGCGCTCTGTGCTTTTACTTCATAATCTGATGCGAGAGGGCGCGGAGCGCCTGGGCACGGGGCCGCACCCGCAACGCGCCCGCGCCGACGCCGAGCTGCTGCTGCTCAGTGTGCTCGGGAAAAACAAGGCGTGGCTGATGGCGCACGGCGCGGAAGAAGTTACCGCTGCGCGGGCCGCGAGTTACAACGAGTTAGTAACTCAGCGCTTGGCCGGCGAGCCCATCCAATACATTCTGGGCGAGGCGGAGTTTTATGGGTTGCCTTTTCGTGTAACGCGCGACGTGCTGATTCCTCGCCCCGAAACCGAGCATCTGATGGAGAGAGCGCTTGAGTTGGCCGCAGCCTTTGCCGAGCCGCGCATCGTCGACATCGGCACGGGCTCGGGCGCCATCGCTGTTGCGCTGGCCGATCAACTGCCCAGCGCTGCCGTGACGGCGATCGATATTTCCGCCCCAGCTCTGGCCGTGGCGCGCGAAAATGCGCTTCGCAATGGAGCCGCCCGCATTCGTTTTCTGGAGGGCGACTTGCTTGCGCCGGTCAACGGCGAGAGTTTCGAGCTGGTCGTTTCCAATCCGCCCTATGTGCCCGCTGCTGACCGCGCCTCGCTCTCGGTCGAGGTGCGCGAGTTCGAGCCGGAGCTGGCTCTGTTTGCGGGCAGCGACGGCCTCGACATTTATCGCCGCCTGATTCCCGCAGCTTTTGCCGCGCTGCCGCCGGGCGGTTTTCTCTTGCTAGAAATCGGCTTCGGCCAGTCCGCGCAAATCACACATCTGCTTGCCCGCTCCGGCTTCGCACAAATCGAGTTTGTCGCCGACTTGCAAGGCATTGCCCGCGTGGCCTGCGCGCGGCGGCCGTGAGGCTTACTCGCTCTCCGGTAACTTGAAAGCCTTTTGCAGATACATCCGCGCCTCGTTCACCGCGCCCTGGGTGTTGTCGTTGGTCTGCACGGCAAGGCGATATTCGTTCACCGCGCGATCACGCTGGCCGCTGAGGTCGTAGATTTTGCCCAGCGCGATGTGGCTCCAAACCTCGGTCCAGCGGGGCTCGTCGTCACCACGCAGCGCGTCGCGATAAGCATTCACGCTGGCCTGATAATTGTGCTGCGAAAACAGCACCTCGCCGATGCGATAGCTGGCCAGCGAACTCTGCGAATTGGCTTCAAGCGCCTTTTGATACTCGGCCAAAGCGCCGGTCAGATCCCCCTGCGCCACCAACTGCTGGCCCTTGAGAATGGCCACGCGCACCTGCAAATCGGGCGTGGACTTGAGCACCCAGCCCTGCGGATCGATGCTGATGCGCCGCGGACGGCCAAAGGTCTCGATCATGAACTGAGTGTTGGTGCCGACAATTTCAACGCGCTTGGTTTCGGTTTTGCCGTCGGTCTCGACGCGCAGCTCGACCGGCATGCGGAAAAGGTCGAGATCCTGATCGATTTCGCCAATGGTGCGAAAGCCCTTGTTGTTGCCCTGCCGGTAGACGGCATATTTGTTGGTAAATTGCGGCGCGCCGGTGCCATCCACCCATTGCGAAAAGAAGGCCAGCAGTTGCTGCTGGCTCTGTGCCTCAGCCACCTTCTCGAATTCCGACGCGCGGATGGACTGGTCAGTGTATTGACTGAGCGCACCCTTCAACGTGGCTAAAAAGGCCTTGTCGCCAACCTCCCAGCGCAGCATGTGGAAGATCATGGCGCCTTTTTCGAGCGTCATGGACTGGAACTCTGGCGAGAAGGGGCTGAGCCGGTTGAGGCTCGACAAGGGCGCCGTGTCGTAGGCCAATGCGCCGGCGGAAACATCTTGCAGCGCCGTCTTCAGCGCATTCTTGCCGTTCTGATCCTCGACAAACATCAGCTCGCCGTAGCGCGCCATGCCGTTGGTGATCCAGGCATCACTCAGCGCGCGCGGGCTGACCTCTGAGCCCCACCAGAGATGGGCAATGGTGTTGGCCAGCAGGCGGATGCCGCTCTTGTCGCCGACCCGCGAGCCTTGAATGGCGGCCAGCTCTGGCGCCCAAACCGCGGGCAGGGTGTCGTCGGGCAGCTCGACCACGTTCAGCCGACCGCTCTCCAACCCGCCAAAGTTCTCCGTGAAATAGTCGAATTCCTTGGCCGCGGTCTGGGCCAGTTCATTACCCGCGGCCTGATGGCTGATGGTCAGGTAAACCTTGGCGCTGCCCTCGGCCACCGGGCCCACGTAGCGGCCGGCAATCACCGTGCCAGGGAAGCCCGGCTTGGTCCAGTTGAAGTCGTACTGGTCGCCGGGCTTGCCGCTGGCCAAGGTGACAGGCGTCGAGGCTCCCGTGCTGCCGCTGGCAAAGACGCGCATTCCCTGCGGTACGCGGATGTGCATCTCGGCGGTGAAGCGGTTGGTCATGTAGCCGGTGGTCGGGAACCAGCGGGCGGCGTAAAGCAGGTAGGTAATCGGCTCTTGAATCGCCGCCAGCTTGAGCCCCTCGATGGGGCCGTCGTCGTTGCCGGTGATGGCGCCTTCGTACTCAAAGGTCCACTTGGTCACCTGTCCCTTGGGCAGGGGCGTGGCCGGAGTCACGCGAACCGTGCCGTCAGCCGAGCGCTCGCCGGTCAGCACGGCTCCGCTCTCGTCGCTGATTTTGGTGATCTTGAGCGCCGGATGAAAGCCAAAGCTGGCCACCTCGGCGTTGTCAGGCGCGGTGAAGCTGACCACGGTTTTGGCGGCAATGTGGTGTGCGGTCGTATCCAGCTCGGCGTCGATCACGTAGCCAGAGATGGCCAGCGCCTGCCGTTGCGCGCCCGCCGAAGCCGTCATCATCAAAGCGCAGGCCAAGCCCGCCAACATCATCTTCATCTTCATACGCATGCTGACCTTCTTGCGGAGCTAGTTCTCGTTCCCTATTCCCTGACAGCCTGTGATAAAAGGCTCGGAGGATATGGCACTGTAACAGGGCACGACTTTAGTCGTGCCGAAGCGCACTCCAGAATTTCTGGGCTTTAACCCCTGGGGGTTTCATTCTCAATCATTTGCGCTCCTTCAGCGGCTAAAGCCGAAATCTTTCAATCCGGAAATTTACGGCACGACTAAAGTCATGCCCTGTTACAAAGCTACATTCGCCACAGGCCACTAATCCCTAGTCCCTGACGCTCTGCCCCATCGTCTCCAGAGTAACCTCAGCCACCCGCTCAATGGCGCCAGAAGTTTCCGGATCTTTGCGCAACTGGGCATGAATCCGCGCCAGCTCCTCCATCATGGACTGGCGCGCCAAGCCGTCGGGTAGCAGCGGCCTTATCTGTTGGACGATATTTTCTGCCGTGAAGTCGCCTTGAATCAGCTCTGGAACCACCAATTTTCCGGCAATCAGGTTGGCCATCGCCACAAACGGCACCTTGACCAGCCGCTTGGCAATGGCAAAAGTGACGGGCGAGACCCGATAAACCACCACAAACGGGTTGCCGATCAGCGCCGCTTCCACCGTCGCCGTGCCGCTGGCGACAACCGAAGAGCAGGCCAGGGCCAGCGTTGCTCTGGCATCGTTGACCAGGTGAACCGGCAAACCAGCGCCGTACTCGGCCACCAGCCGCCGCACCTCGGCGCGCTGCTCGGCGTACAGGGTCGGGGCGAGGGGGACGATGAACTCAAAATCACCAGCCAGTTGCATTCCCTCAGGGGCTAAAGCCCCTTCTTGATTTTCAGCAGCTTGCGGCACGACTGAAGTCGTGCCCTGATACAAAACCTTGTCTGGATTGAGATTTTCGGCAGCCTGATTCTGCATCGCCAGCTCCCGCGCCGCCCTCAGCAGCTCGGGCAAAATGTCGCCAATCTCTTTGGCGCGGCTGCCGGGCAAGAGGCCAATCCAGGTTTTGGCCGGGTCAAGCCCATTGGCGGCGGCAAAATCGGCGCGGCTGATGGCGGGCAGCGGCAACTCCGCCAGCGGATGCCCCACAAACTCCGCCTCCACCCCCCGCTCGCGATAAAACGGCTCCTCGAAGGGGAAAATCACCAGCATCTTGTCGATATATTTCTGCACCAAGCGGATGCGCTTCTTCTTCCAGGCCCACAACTGCGGGCTCACAAAGAAGATCACGGGAATGCCCAACTCGTGCAGCAGCTTGGCCAGGCGGAAGTGGATTTCAGGAAAGTCGATCAGCACGGCCACCGCCGGCCGCCGCTCACGCACCGCCTGTTTCAGCCGCCGAAACTCGCGCCAGATGCGCGGCAGATGGCGGACGATTTCCGTCAGCCCCATCACCGCCATCTCTTCGGAGCGGACGACGCAATCTAGGCCAGCGGCGGCCATTCGCTCGCCGCCCATGCCAAAGAAGGCAGCGCGCTGCCCCGTGGCGGCTAGTTGCCGCGTCAGTTCTTCCGCCAGCAGCGCGCCATAGTGCTCGCCGCTGGCCTCGCCTGCCGAAATGAATATTTTTTTGGACATGTTTTACGGTGCGCCGCCTGATGCTCTGGAGACATCATAGCGGGTTCGCTTGCGAAGGCTCTTCGGCGTTTCTGCCCACACAAACCCGGTCATTCTGCTTAGGATGGCAGATTTGCGATGAATGGCAGTTTTGAGGTGAGGCCTGCTTATTGATCCGGCCCGGAAGAAATACAACACCGGCCCATTCATTCCGCGTTCTTTGCGGAATGAATGGGGCACCTCGATACATTCATGAAGGCTGGATCAATCAAAGCCCTAAAAACTACCGCTTTTTCTTGTCCTTGCCGTTCTTTTTGTCTTTGCCGCCCTTGGCGTCCGCGCTGTCGCCTGTGTGCATCACCGGAATCGGACCCTGATCAGCGCCGATGCGCTTGGCCTGGGTGTCAACCAGCATATATTGAATCGTCCGCACCGAAGACGAGCGACTGATTCCAGTAGCCGGGTCAGTCCAGACGTTACCGTTGGCGATCTGGAAGCTGAAGACCGGGGCCGAGCCGTTGGCCGTGGGCTGCATCGAGACCCGCACCGGCAAAAAGCCCTGAATGGGGTGCAGCCGAAAGGCCGTCTCATAGCGATGGCGCTTGACGCTCCAGGTAAACAGCCGCACTTGATCGAAGTCGAAGGGCTGGCCAGACTTGGGCGGGGCCAGAATAGTCAGGTACTGCGGCACCTCGTGGTTGGGCGTATTGGCCTCGGGGTCCACCACCTTGTTCAACACATAAGCGCCCACGAAGCGCTGGCCCTCGGCATAGAGGCCGATCTCGTCAGGCACATCCACATCGAGGTTTTTGGCCAACAGCCAGCCGGAGCGCCCCTGGGCGTCGCGCACCAGCCACCAGTCTTCCAAGGGCGGCGGCTCGGGCGCAGGCAGTTCGGGCACGACGGGAGCGTCAGGCTTGGCTACGGCGGGCTTGGCGTTAT
>Ga0224528_1001718_pt1 | contig 13788 bp, 7 predicted proteins | sample CBST25metaG_2_FD_179888 | JGI IMG/M metagenome (GOLD analysis project Ga0224528, IMG submission 179888) | Peat soil microbial communities from Stordalen Mire, Sweden - C.B.S.T25 | ecosystem: Environmental > Terrestrial > Soil > Wetlands > Peat | place: Sweden: Norrbotten County, Stordalen Mire...
GGCCAGGGGCAGGTCGGTAATCATCGTGGGACTGAAGCTGGTCTGGATCTGCGCGGTGGTGGTGTCGAGCGAGACGGCCGCGCCTGTCACCTCGACCGTCGTCGTCGACGAACCCAGGTTGAGGGTAAAGTCCAGCGTGACGGGACGATTGAGAACGACGTCGACGCCGGTTTTTTCCGCCGGCGTGAAGCCCTCGCTATGGATGGTGACTTTATATTGACCAACGGGCAGGTTGACGAAATGGTATTGCCCCTGGCTGTTGGTGTGTTCGGTGTGGTGGATGTTGGTGGCGACGGCAACGGCATCGACCTCCGCCCCAGGAATCGCGGCCTTCGAGGAATCGTAACAGGTTCCGAGCAGGTCTCCACTGACAGCCTGCCCCCAAACACTTTGCCCCGGCAGCAGCAACAGCAGCAGGGAAAAAGCGCAAAGGAGTGGTTTAAATATATTTTTGTATACCATTATGTATTGTATGCACATCTAAATTTAGATGGAAACACTCTTTATGCGTTCCTTATCGATTATTTTCGCCCGGAAGGCACACCGGCGGGCGAGGCCGTGCGCCACGACCACGGCAGCCTACTCTGCCTCGGCCCGTCGAGAAGGACGCCACTGGCTCCGCCCGGGTAATCTGAAAGCTGATCGTTGGCGACATGGGGGAGAGCAGGGCATTGGCATTCGAGGGAGACAGCGGTGCATGGGCCGAAGGGCTGGCCTGCTACGCGCGCGCGGAGTTTTTTGAAGCGCACGAGCAGTGGGAAAAACTCTGGCGGCAATCCGAGGGGCAGGAAAAGATTCTGCTGCTCGGGCTGATCCAGCTTGCCGTGGCCCTGTGCCATCACCAGCGCGGCAATGGCGCGGGCGCCCGGTCACTCTTCGCCAAATCAATCCACAATCTTGAACGCTGCTCCGATGCGTGTGCCGGAATCGCCGTGGCTCGGCTGCGCAGGGAGGTGTGCGGATGGCTCACGTACCTCGATGCAGAAGCGCACGGCACGCCGCCGTCTTTGGGAGGGAGCAGGGGCATTCATGCCCCTGAAATTCTGTTGAGCGAGAAACGGCTTTAGCCGGGGGGCCTTTTCTTGCAAACGAAGAAATGCCCGCGCCTGAAGGCGGGATTTTCGTTGCCGATTCCAGGGGCATGAATGCCCCTGCTCCCTCCTGACCCAATCCCGAAAGGACAAGGTCAGGTCAGGGAAAGGTTCTAATGCGATTGCCCTGGGATGCTTCCACACCTGGCACACACGGCGACAGTCGTCGATACAATATTGCTCAGGCGATGCCAGCACGCACGGCGCGCGACGAGGATACGGATGACAGGTCAATTTCTCTCTTTTTGGATGCACTTCGGCTTGGAGTCCGCATCGGGCATTTCTGCTTGGCACATGCTCCTGGCCATGGCTTCCGCCTTTCTTGCCGGCGGCATCAATTCCGTGGCCGGCGGCGGCACGTTGATCACCTTCCCGGTCTTGATGGGCCTCGGGCTGCCTGCGATTGTCGCCAACACCACCAGTACCGTTGCCATTTGGCCCGGTTCCCTTGGCAGCATGTGGGGATTTCGCAGCGAAATTCGCGCCATTCCACCGGCCATGCGTCTGCTGGCGATTCCGTCGATACTCGGCGGCGTGCTTGGAGCATTTTTGCTGCGCAGCACCTCTGCTGCCGCCTTCGAACGGCTTGTGCCGTTCCTGATTCTCTTTGCCACGCTGTTGTTCACGGTGCAGGCGCCCATCCAGCGCCGCTTGAAAATCGCGCCTCACAGCGGCGCACCGCGGGGTCGGAAGTGGATGGCTGGCGCGCTGCTGGCGCAGTTGGCCATCGGTGTCTACGGCGGCTACTTCGGCGCAGGCATGAGCATCATGATGCTCACGGCCCTTGCCTTCATGGGAATGGAAGACATTTTGCAGATGAGCGCGTTGACCAGTCTGCTGAGTTTTTGCATCAACGGCGTCGCGTCGATTCTCTTCGTCGCCTCGCACATGGTGGTGTGGCCTTATGCCCTGGGCATGATGGTTGCTGCCGTGGTGGGCGGTTATGCCGCTGCCGGTCTGGCCCGCAAAATCGGCAAGGTGATGGTCCGGCGCTTTGTCATCGCCGTGGGTTTCAGCATTGCCGCGGTGTTGCTGATCAAGATGCTCTGAGGCATTTCTCCAATCCCCGCGCGGAGTTCAGAGACTTTTCGAACGGCGTGCCAGCGTCCTGAGTCGTTCATTCATGGAACCATTCAACGGTTGGAAGATAGATCCTCAGGGGCTGAAGTCTACTCTATTTTGTACCCTTTAGAGCACGACTGAAATCGTGCCATGTTACAGAGCCAAAGAACAATTCTTTACTACAGATCTGCTCACGGGCAACGATACCGTCTGGACAAAGATTGTCGCAAAACAGTTCGACTCCATCCTGCCCGAGAATGTGCTCAAATGGGAACGCACGCATCCCAGGCCGAACACTTCATGGACAAACCAAAGCTGATATTGGATGCCGTTCTGCAAGCACCGAAAACCTTATGGGATAGTTGCATTCAGGAGATCATGATATGCATGTCGCTCCGACACAGGTACGAAAACTCCTTGTAACCTTTGCTTTTATTCTTATCGCGAGTTACTTGCCGGGGCAGGTTCCGAATACATCCCCGCCGCGGGTGTGGGTCGCCAGTTGGGGAGCTTCGCAACAGATTCCAGAGCCACAAAATGCCCTGCCGGCCGCCGACCTGCGCGATGCCACCGTGCGACAGATCTTCCACCTCTCGGTGGGCGGAAACGCATTGCGCGTGCATCTGTCCAATGTCCTCGGAATGGAAGCACTGCATTTTACTTCAGTGCATGTTGCGCGTTCGCTTTCGCCTTCATCCGCGGCCATCGATCCGGCAAGCGATCGGTCTCTGCGTTTCGCGGGCAGCGCGGAGGTGACGGTTCCTGCCGGTGCGGAATTTGTTTCCGACCCTCTCGACGACAGCTTCGCGTCCTTATCGGATGTTGCCGTGACGTTTTATCTGGAGGCGGCGCCGCCGGTGGAGACCGCGCATCCAGGCTCAAGAGCCACATCGTATATCGTGCATGGAAATGCGGTGAGTGCCTCGGACCTGACCGGTGCAAAGCGCGTGGATCACTGGTTTCAGATTTCGGCAATCGATGTGCTGAGTGTTCCCGGAGCGGCCTCTGTCGTGGCGCTTGGCGATTCCATCACCGATGGGCATGGCGCCACGACCAACGGCAACAACCGCTGGACGGATGTTCTGGCGGCACGTCTGCAAGCCTCGACAAAAACGCGTTCCATCGGCATTTCCAATCAGGGCATTGGTGGCAACCACTTATTGACCGATGGACTCGGACCGAATGCGCTGGCACGTTTTGATCGCGATGTGTTGGCCCCGGATGCCGTGCGATGGGTGATTGTGCTCGAAGGCATCAACGACCTCGGCAAACTTGCGCAACAAGGCGAAGCTACACAAGCGGAACACGCGGCGCTTGCCGGGCAGATGCTTGCCGCATTGCAGCAAATCGTTCTGCGCGCACATGCGCATGGTCTGCGCGCCTACGGGGCAACGATTACACCGTATGCCGGTTCCGACTATTATCATCCCGGGCCGCTCAACGAAGCCGACCGGCAAGCAGTCAACCAGTGGATTCGCACCAAGGGAGCGTTCGATGCGGTCATCGATTTTGACGCCGTGATCCGCGATCCTCAGCATCCCGACAAGCTGTTGCCAGCCTATGACTCTGGCGATCACCTGCACCCCTCGCCCGCCGGGTACAAAGCCATGGGAGAATCGATTTCGTTTGATCTGTTCGCACGCTAAACAGAACGAAAGCACCGTTGCGCGATACGCTTTGCCATTGAGTTCGTGGGAGGATGTTTCTTTATGTCCAAGATTTTTCGCATAGCTCTGATTGTTTTCTGCCTCGGTTACGCGCTCTGTGCCAATGCGAGCGACCTTCCTGTTGTCTCCAAATCCACGGCAGGCGGGCAGTTGCTTGTCGACGGCAAACCCTACCTGATTCTCGGGGGGGAACTCGGCAACTCTTCCGCGGCTACCGCGGCACAGGCAGACAGCATCCTTCCCAGGTTGGCCCAAATGCATCTCAATACGGCTCTGATTCCGGTTGCCTGGGAACAGATCGAGCCGGTCGAAGGAAGTTTCGACTTCAGCGTCCAGGATCACTGGATCGATGTGGCTCGCGAGCAGCATCTCCATTTGGTGTTCTTGTGGTTTGGCAGTTGGAAGAACGGTTTTTCCAATTACGCTCCAGCGTGGGTCAAGAGAGATACCAAGCGATTTCCACGAGCGATTTCCGCAGACGGCGCCGAACTGGAAATTCTCTCGACTCTGGGAACAGATACGCTGAACTCCGACCAGCGCGCCTTCTCCGCTCTCATGAAACACCTTCGGGACAAAGACCAGGAGCGGCAAACGGTGTTGATGGTGCAAGTGGAAAATGAAGTCGGCTATCTGGGGCGAGGACGCGATCGATCGTCGGCGGCTAATCAGATCTTTCGCAGTTCCGTTCCCGCAGATTTCTTGCAGAGTCTGCTGCTGCATCGCGAAGCGTTCTCTCCCGAGCTTCGCGCGCATTTCAACCCTGCGGGCCACACCTGGCAGGAGGTCTTCGGAGATGCCGCCGACGAGGTCTTCATGGCGTGGAACTACGCCCGGTATATTCAGGCGGTCACGGTGGCAGGCAAACAGGCGTATCCCCTGCCCATGTATGTCAACTGCCAGCTTCCGGCGCCTGCCGAGCGTGCCGGCGAATATCCGAGCGGCGGCCCGCATCCGTACTATCTGGAGGTGTATCGCGCCACTGCCTCATCCCTTGACTTCTACTCTCCCGATATTTACTGGCCCAACTTCGAGTATTGGATCAATCGCTACAGGTTCAAGGGAAATGCCGTCTTCATTCCTGAAGCACGCATCGAGAGCGCTCCCTACAATGCCTTCTATGCTTACGGGGAAGCAAAAGCATTTGGCTTTTCTCCCTTCGGAGTGGATACGCCACCAGACACTTCCGCGAACGGTTCAGGCCCCGGGATCCAAGAAGTTTATGGCGTTCTGGACAGTCTGCGCGATCTGCTGATTCCGGCTCAGGCCGCGAATGGCACGCGCGGACTGGTGCTTCACAACGATAGTCCGCGGCCGTCGCAAACCGTATCCCTCGGAGGTTATCTGTTTGAAGCCGCACTGTTGCGATCCTGGCCTGCCAAGACGTTGCTGGTCAACGATGGAGGCTTGATGATTGTGCAATCCGCGCCCAACGAGTTTTTCATCGCGGGTTCAGGCCTCTCTGTTTCCTTTTTTCGCGATCCGGATGTGGACAACAAGTTGAGCGGCATCGCGAGTATTGAAGAGGGGAAGCGCATCGACGGCAGGTGGGTTACGATGCGACGCCTGAATGGCGATCAGTCCAATCAGGGGCGGCAACTCTTCATGGAGCCTGCCCATGCGCGCGTGTATCGTGTCGTGCTGTACGCTTTCGATCGGGCTTCTCAAGGGCGCTAAAGCATTTCTCCCACACACGTGCAGTGCATAGAGGCGTGCGGGGGAGCTTTCTATTGGCGAAGAGGCTCCCCGGTGCTTGGTAAAGGTAGCAACCGAGATAGGTCATTGTCGGGAGACAGGGCGGAGAAAACTTACCGGGGGTCTAAAAATATCTTGCGGAGAGAAAAACCCCAGGCGTGATGCCACTCCGCATGAACGCGGATCGTCGTTCCCCGTGCGGCGTCGGAGGAGATTTCGATGGCGGCATGAATGCGCGCGGCGCGGTTCTTCATTCCGGCCAGTCCCAGGCCCTCGGCAGGTTTGCCCGTTGCGAACCCGCAGCCGTCATCCTCGATCGCAAAGTCGACCTCGCCCCGATGCAGTGCCATCGTGAGGGCGATGCGGTTGCAGCCGGAATGCTGGATAGCGTTGCTGATGGCCTCTTGCCCAATACGAAAAAGCGCATCGGTAACGCGCAGAGGCAACTTGGTATTGTGGCCGGTCAGCATGGCTGCAACTTCCAGATTGCCGCTTTCGGCCAGCCGCTCCGCACACTCGCGCAACGCAAGGAGAATGGAATCCGCGTCGCGATACTGCGGCCGGAGCGCGGCAATCGTGCGGCTGGCCTCGCGATGGCTCAGGTGAACCAGTTCAAGGGCCGAAGCGATGTGGGCGCGCATATAGCGTTCGCCGCGCTTCTCCAGACTTGCTGCCTGCAACTGATAGGCGATCCCCGTGAAATTCTGCGCGAGGGTGTCGTGCATCTCGAAGGCCAGTTCCTCGCGTTCGCGCAGCAGGGAATGGATGTGCCACTGCTGCAATTTGTGCAGAACCAGTTGCACGGCGAAAAACAGAACACATACGAGTCCGAGCAGAAGGAGAATATGGCGCAACGACCACCAGGGCGGAGCCGACAGCACGTCGAAGCGATCGACGACGATGGCGAACGGGTATGTGTTATTGGTAAAGCGCGCCATCGAGGTGGCTGTGCCCAGCAGGCGCAAGCGACTGCCGTTCTGCAAATCCGCCGTCGGATGCGGGGAAACGCCGGAGCCGATGGCGCGGAAGACATAATCGTGATCCTTGAGCACAAGTTCGTACCCGGAGGAAAGCGCGCGCGCCGACAGCAGCGTTCCTTCGATGGTGATGGTGCGACCGCGATAGTTGCCGTTGGTCAGCTCGGAGGCCGAAACCGCCAGCGGAGGAATCGGCGTGTCGGACCAAAGCACGCGCACCTGCGCATTCCGCAGTTCGCTGCGAAAACGCGAGGAGAACACATCGCCATGCGCCTCGACGACATCGCCGCGCTTGAGCGTTACGGAAGGATCGCGCGGGGTGACGATCATGGCGCTCGAATCGTCCTGCAAATCGATCAGCGGCGCCGCCGAAATAATCATGCCCTGCAGGGTCACGTCCGGATGCAGGCCCGGCGCGTACTGGAATTGCGCGATCGGTTGCGCGCCGGGCAATACCGCGCGCGTTCTAGCTTTGGCGGCTAAGACAGACGCGTAGGCCTCGGGGTCGAAGAGAAGAGAGCCTTCGACCGAAGCCGGCGGCATGGCCCCGCTCCACTCTTGCTCATGGCGCGGGAGCACGGAAGCCGGCACGACGTGCAGGTTCTTCCAGCGCGCACTGGTCTGCGTGGAACGCAGGCCGAAGTGGCCCGCGCGTAGGCAGTTCGGATCGCTGACCCGCAAGGTGGTGGCGCGCCCGCCGGGCTCGGTCGCCTCCACACTGAAGTCGCAGCCGACGGCCGCGATGCGCAGGTGTACCCACTCGCCCGGCTCGATGCGCGCGGGAAGGCGCGCGCGCGCCAAAGAATGCCAGCCGTAGTCGGCGCGGCCCAGTTCCACCGTGTTGTCGATGGCGCGCAGACCGGCGAAGTAGCCATGATAGGCGTCGACGCCGTCCTCTTCGTCGCTGCTGCGCAACAGCACGCCAGCCTCGCCATCCGATTCGGCGATCTGCATGTCGGAATCGATTTCCACGTCGCGCCATGAACCGGAGCGGTGAATCAGCTTGGCACCGCGCTCCTCCGACCGGCCGTCGATCTCGAAGGATTGTGTATCCCAACTGCCGCCGTAGGATTTCCAGGCATCGGCGCGAAACAGTTCGGCGGCGGAAAGAGGAAGGAGCGCCGGGTGAATCCAACCTCCCGGCTTCATGCGCAAGGCAAGCTGGCCGGCTGTGACCAGCACTGCCGCCGCACACAGGGCCGACCAGCACCAGAAGCGCGGCGGCAGTTTCTGCAACCGCATCTTCATTGCTGACTCCAGTCGTAGTCGGCGAAGACCCATTGGCGGGCGACGGCGGGCTGGTTGAGTGTTGCGCGGGTCACGAGCAGCGGTGCGACGAGCGTCAACCCCGGCGCCTGTTCGCCGCGCAGCATCGCGTTCAGATTGCGCAGCGCGAGGGCGCCGATCTGGCGCGTGTCCTGCATGACGACGGCATCCACATCGCCGGTTTGAATTGGCAGCAGCATCTCCTGATCGAAGCCGACGAGGGGAATCGCGGAGTGCGGCTCGGAGGAGATTTTGGCGTAGAAGGCGCCGCGCGTCGCCGTTGCGGTCATCGCGATCAGCGCGTCGATGTGCTTCGGTCCGTGCAGAATCTGCGCGGCGATCTGCTGCTGATGGGTCACGACCGGATCGCCGAAGCGGCGCACCAGAATGCGCACGCCGGGCGCGCGCCGCGCCAGGGCTTTTTCAAATTGCTCCTCGCGACTCACGCCACTTTCGAGGCGCGTGTTGATGCCGACAATGGCAATGCTGCCGCCGCGCGGCAACAGCGCGGCGATGTGTGCGGCGGCCAGATTGGCTCCGATAGCCTCGTCGTTTTCGACATAGGATAGATAAGGCCCCGGCGCGGGACCGAATTCGTCGTCGACCACCACGACGGGCTTGCGGTGGGCGACGGTCTCCAGCACCACCGTGCGTGCCGCCAGGGTTTCGATGGGTGCGAAGATAAAGCCGCGATAACCGGCCTGCCGGCAGGCATCGAAGAGGCTGATCTGTTTTTCCGCATCGCCTTCATCGGCCGGAGCGTTCCAGTAGAGATGCAGCCCGGCCTGTCGCGCGGCTTCGGCAACGCCCAGGTGCATCGGCTCCCAAAGAAGGGTGGCGGTGGTGCGGGGAATCACCGCAATGTCGGGCAGAGCCTTGCGACAACCGGTGGCCGGAAGCAGCAGGGCAAGAACCGCGAAGAGGCCGCCCATCCTGGCCCGAAGCACATTGATGCGACTTGGAGAGTCCTTCATCGGAGAAGTCTGCTGAACGATTGCGCCAGTATATCTGCGCGACGACGCACGTGGCAAAGCGCGTATCGCGAACCTATTGAGCGCCTCCCGGCACAGAGGCGTACAGGTACATCTGTACCATGCCAATGGCCGCAATTTTCCCTATGTTCGGGGCGCAATAGAGGCAGGGCGCATGGGCACCAACAGGTTTGCCTGGCAGGGCCGAAAAGGGCTGGCTCGCAATCCGGGAAGCGCCCGAGACAGATGCTTGTAGGGAGGCAACAATGATGCAAATGGGAGAACGCCACACCGTGAGAGATTCCTCGACGGTAAGAAGAGCGGGATTGCAGATTCCCCTTTCAGAAAAAGCGCCAGGGCAGGGAACAGTGGTTATCGCGGCGCGGCTGGCTTTTGGCCTGTTCCTGCTGATGAATGGATTGCCGCAAGCTACCGCACAGGTTCTGTACGGCAGGCTGACCGGCAACGTAACGGATCCGACCGGCGCTGAAGTGACCAATGCGCATGTGGTGACGACAGAGGTGGCGACCGGCGTGGTGCATGAGGCCGACACCAACGCGCAGGGCGTATACAGCCTCTCCGACCTTAATCCGGGGACCTACAAGGTGATCGCCACCGCGCCGGGATTCGTCTCCGCCGGCCAGGGCGGCATTGCACTGTCGGCCAACAGCACGGTGCGCGCCGACATCGTGCTCAAGATCGGCGCCGCCTCCGAACAGATCACGGTTACGACGGCGCCGCCGGAGTTGAAGACCGAAGAGGCCGATACCAGCTACAACATTTCGCAGACGCAGATGCAGGAGTTGCCGACCACCTCCTCGACGGGACGCAACTTCCAGAGCCTGTACCGTCTGGTGCCCGGCTCAACGCCTCCGTCCGAACAGAACTCGGCGGGCGCCAACCCGCAGCGTTCGCAATCGGTCAACGTCAACGGTGTTTCGAATGCCACCAACACGACGCGCATTGACGGCGCCGTCGATGCCTATCCCTGGCTGGCCTATCTGGTTGCCTATCTTCCGCCCACCGACGGCATCGAAAACATCGACGTGGTGACCGGCAGCTTCAACGCCGAGCAGGGCGCGGCGGGCGGCTCGGCCATCAACGTCACCATCAAGAGCGGCACCAACCGGTTCCACGGCAGCGTCTGGGAATATAACTCCATCAAGCAGTTCAACGCGCTTGCCTGGTCCAACCACACGGGCATTACGCCGAAGAACATCTACAACGAGTATGGCTTCTCCATTGGCGGTCCGGTCAGGCGCAACAAGCTGTTCTTCTTCTTCGACTACAACAAGGTACCGATTCGCAAGGCCATTGGCGGCACCTATCTCACGGTGCCCACCATGGATATGCGCGCGGGCAACTTTTCCGGCACGGGCGTCAACATTTACGATCCGGTGACCGGCAATGCCACCGGTGCGGGCAAGTCACAGTTCTCCGGCAACCAGATTCTTTCGGGCCGCATTTCGCAGGCGGCTTCGATCATGCTGGCCAATCTTCCCAAGCCGAACGCGGGCGCCTCCGGTGCGCTCATCAACAACTACAGCAGCACGGCCGTCAACGCCTTCAATCGCGAAAGCTACGATACCAAGATCACGTACACGCCAACGCAGATGACCAGCTTCTTCGGTCACTACAGCATTTCTCCCAGCGACATCTCCGATCCGCAGATCTTCGGCTTCAACCCCGGCGGCGGAACCTGGGATGGCGGCCAACCCGGCCACGCCCTCGGCCGCATTCAGAACATCGGCCTCGGCCTGACGCATGGTTTCACTTCAAACTTTCTGATGGATGCCAACGTCGGTTTTACACGCCAGCGTCTCGGGGCCAACTCCGACGATTTCTCCCTGGGCGACTACGGCACCGATACGCTCGGCATTCCCGGAACCAACTGGAATGGCAGCTCCTATTACCAAGGCATTCCCGCATTTTATTTCACCACCTTTGCCGGTCTGGGCAATGCCAATAGCGGCAGCCCCTTCCTGTTCAAAGACAACCAGTACACCGGCAGCGCCAACGCCTCCTGGATGCACGGCAAGCATACGATCCGCTTCGGCGGCGAGTATCTGCACGCAGCCATCAACCATATCCAGCCTGGCTCCGGCAGCTACTCCACGGCGCGCGGCTCGTTCATCTTCGGCGGCGGCGCCACGGCGCAGTCCGGATCGACCATCAGCTACATCAATTCTTTCGCGGACTTTCTGCTCGGCCAGTCCACCCAGTACCAGAAGGGCGAACAGAGCTTCAATCCTGAGCCGTTGCGCTATTCCACCTTCGCGTTCTATGCGCAGGACACCTTCCAACTCACGCATGACATCACGCTCAACTACGGCGCGCGCTACGAGTACTATCCCATGCCGGTCGGCGATCACTTCGGCTCCGTGCTTTACGATCCGAGCGTGCGTTCCACCGTCACCGATTCCACCTACGGCACGCATACCGTCGGCACCGTGCTGGTTGGCGGCAAGGGCAGCACTTCGCAACACGCGGGTATCAGCAATGGCTGGGGCATGATCGTTCCTCGCTTCGGCATCTCCTATCGTCTCGACAACAAAACCGTGATCCGCGGCGGCTTCGGCATCACCACCGATCCGGATACGCTGCGCGGTTTGGTGCAGGCCTATCCGGCGGCGGTGACGACCAGTGTCAGCGGCACCAATAGCTATGTGGCGGCAACCAGCCTGAACGCCGGGCTGCAAAGCACCACGACGCAGGTCGGCATTCCCACGCTTACCATTCCCGACATCAGCTCCGGTTCGATCGCGCTTCCTTCCAGCATCTCGACGGTGACCATTCCGAAGAACTTTCGCCGTGGCTACATTCAAAGCGACAACCTCTCCGTGCAGCGCGAGATTCCGTATAAGTTGGTGGCCAGCGTGGCTTACGTGGGCACGCACGCCGTGCGGCAGCAAAGCTCGGTCAACATCAACGCTTCCAGCTTGAATGGCGGCACGGCCGGCCGGCTGCTGAACACCACCTATGGCGCGGGCACCAACGACACCGACCTCAATGCCCTCCAGCCATTCCGCGGCTCCCGCTACAACGGCCTGCAGACGCAGTTGACGCGCGAGGCCGACATCCATGGCGCTACGGGAATCATCTACACCTTCTCGAAGGCCCAGGATGCGTCCGACAACAGCCAGGCCAGCGGCCTGACCTTTGCCTATCCAACTGCCTGGAATCGCAACTGGGCGCTGGCCGGCTACGACCGCAAGCATAACTTCCAGTGGTGGACCACCTACAACCTGCCCTTCGGGCGTGGCCAGAAGTACTTCACCTCCGGGCCTCTCTCCTACTTTATCGGCGGCTGGAAACTGAGCACCATTCTGAGCCGCGTCAGTGGCACGCCGTTGACCATTACCGCATCTTCCACCTTCAGCACCTACGGCAGCACGGCGCTTGCCGATCGCGTTTCAGGAGTCGGCATGGTGCTCTCCGGCCGCAAATACTCGGGCAGTGGCTACCGGTACATCAATCCGGCAGCCTTCGCCGATGTGACATCCGCGACCGCGCCCACTCCGCGCTATGGCACCTCGGGCCGCAACTGCGTTCGCGGGCCGGGCTTCTTTGATCTGGATGCGGGACTCAAGAAGTCTTTCCCCATCTGGTCTTCGGTCAAGATGGAGTTTGCCGCCGAAGCCTTTGACGTGACCAACACGCCGCAGTTCGCCAACCCGGCCGTAGCGGTCAACTCATCGACCTTCGGCATTGTCTCGTCCTCCAATGTGAACCGCTCGATGCGCCTCAGTGGCCGCATCAGCTTCTAGAGCGAAACCGGAGTGCCGGTGTTCTGTTGGCCTGGTATTTTCGGGATACAGCTACTCTGGTTTTTCTATAACCGGCGCCTGAAAAACTACCCCGGGAAGGCAGTCGCAACCGCCTTCCTGGGATTTCCGGCGCATGGGGGTAGGTCTGCCTTGGCGGTTTGCGATCGACCGCGGCAAAGCACGTCTGAAAGGAAAACGATGAGAAGACGCATCGGGAACACGCTGCGGGCGGTGCTGTATCTGAGTGCCATCGCTATGCCCGGCGGCGCGTTGGCCGAGGACGGCTCGGCCGCGTGGTTGCGCTACGCGCCGGTGGCCGCCGCGCCGTATGCCGCGCTGCCCTCGCGCATCGTTGTGGCCGGCCGTACCGCGCAGGAAAAACAGGCGGGCGAGGAGTTGCGTCGAGGGCTTTCCGCGATGCTCGGCCGCGACTTCCCACTCGTCCCGGCGCGCGAGGCGAAGACGAACGCCATCGTCATCGGCCCGGCGGCAGCGCATTTCGCGGCTGCACCGGCGCAAAACCAGCGCGACGCATTCACCCTCGACGTGAAGCAGGTGCGCGGAAAAACGCTGCTCGCGATACGCGGCAGCAGCCCGCAGGCCGAACTGTACGGCGTCTTTCGACTGCTGACCGAGGTCGGCGCCGAGCACAGAATTGCCGCGCATCAGTCCGAGCAGGCCTCCGCGGCTATTCGCTGGACCGACGAGTGGGACAACCTGGACGGCAGCATCGAGCGCGGCTACGCGGGTCGCTCCATCTTCTTCGAGGGCGGACATGTTCGCCCCGACCTTGCTCGCGCCGCGGCCTATGCGCGCCTGCTGGCCTCGGTCGGCATCAACGGCTGCAATGTGAACAACGTGAATGCCGATCTCGATCTGCTGACCACCGAGCATCTGCATGAGTTTACGCGAATCGCCGATGCCTTTCGCCCCTGGGGCGTGCGGCTGGCGCTCAGCGTCGATCTTGCCAGTCCGCAAACGGTAGGAGGGCTCGACAGCTTCGATCCTGCCGACGCGCGCGTGGCCGCTTGGTGGCGGCGCAAGGTCGATGAAATTTATGCGCTGATTCCCGACTTCGCCGGTTTCACCGTGAAGGCCGACTCGGAGGGCCGTCAGGGGCCGGCACAGTATGGACGCAGTCCGGCCGAGGCGGCGAATGTTCTGGCGCACGCGCTCGCGCCGCACGGCGGCGTCGTGCTTTATCGCAGCTTTGTCTACAACAATTATCTTGATTGGCGCGACCCGAAGGCCGATCGCGCCCGTGCCGGCGTCGACAACTTCGCGCGCCTCGATGG
>Ga0224528_1001719_pt1 | contig 13788 bp, 6 predicted proteins | sample CBST25metaG_2_FD_179888 | JGI IMG/M metagenome (GOLD analysis project Ga0224528, IMG submission 179888) | Peat soil microbial communities from Stordalen Mire, Sweden - C.B.S.T25 | ecosystem: Environmental > Terrestrial > Soil > Wetlands > Peat | place: Sweden: Norrbotten County, Stordalen Mire...
CGCCGTTGCCGCCACACCCGTAGAGCAAGACAACAACTGGTACAAAGAGGATCAGCCGCCACAGCAATCGCATAGAAGCCACTCTTTTCTCTCTCTTTCCGCGCGATGATTTGGCATTGGGCGTCACTCCGGCACGGAACGGTCCAACGGTAATCAAAACCGGGCTGTCCGACTGCCCAAAAAAAAACACAGAATTCGCTTCTTGTCCCAATTGGCGCTTGTGGGACGATGCGCTCATCCATCCCGCATCTCCAACGAAGGGTCTGAGACGGGCGATTTCCGCAGACTCAATGTGCGCAACTCTATGCGAATAAGCAGAGTGGCGGGTGAATACCTCCGCATAGTCCCTTATGGGACACAAATGGCGTTCCTGCTGTCCCTCACTCGCGGCGCCTGCTTGTATTCAAGCGAAGGAATGCGAAAGCCCAGACTGACGCACGGGCCACTCTATGCCGATAAGATCCTCAGATATTCACCTGCTTGTTGAAAGCCATATATATGAGAATTGCCGTCTGCCCAACGCTCTTGCTTGCTGCTTCAATTGCCTTTCTCGCGGGTTGCGCCGGTCATCCCAGGTCCGATGCGCCAAATCCAAGTCCGCTGGCTGCATCCAACGTCAATCTTGTCTTCGTGGTAAGCGGGGACCTGGATTATCAGGGCGCAGGCGACGTTGACGTGAACACCGCAAACCTGACCAGGCAGGGTCTGCAGCGCGCGCTCCTCATGGCCCCGTTCCTGAAATCCAAAGTACTGCAAAACAACAATGTGTCCGCCATCTACACGCTCGAACCCATGACCCACCTGCAGACCGCGGACAAGTACCCGGACATGGCGGCACTCGAAACCATTCAGCAGTTCGCAATGATGAACAAAGACACGCTGCAATTCAATGCTGGCGAGTCGTCCCTCTACACCGCGAACAGTTTTCACATCAATGTGTCCTACTCCATCGGGCAAACCGTCGACGGAGTCGCCTCTCCGCTCGTCACCTGCTCAGGGTGTCAGGGAATCGACTATGGCGATCAAGGAAAGAACAACGACTCATTGCTCTCCAACCTCATTCGGCTCAATATACCTGGGTATTACGTCTTCTCCGCGCCTTGGGATACGACGCTGAACATGATGACGGTTCTCAACCAGGCAAAGGGATACAACCTGCCTTTACCCTCCAGCTATCCGGGGCCAAACAATATCTACGCGATCACGGTCACGCCCGCAGGTGCGGCCACTTTGGGGACTTACATTAGCAACGCAACGCCGGCGAAGACCTATCCCGTCTTGACCCCTGAGCCGTCGGTGAACACGCCAGGCCAGGCCACGCTCTTCAATTATTTTGTGTCCTCCGCGAATCCGCCGGTGACAAACACAAACGAGACGCTCTACCTGATCCGCCACGCTGAGGAGCATCCGGTCTCCTCGTGGGAAAACGGCAACTACGTCGCCCAGGGACAGTGGCGTTCGCTGGCTCTGCCGGCCGCACTTCAAGGCAAGATCGCTCCTGACCAGGTATATTCGATCGATCCTGCACAGGTCGCTCCATCCGGCTACTTCGATTGGTCTTATGTCAAGCCATCCTTGACCGTCGAGCCCTACGTCATCGCCAACAATCTGCCCTACAATTTGGTCGCCACTTTCGAACTGGACGACACGACTACCGTCACCCAAAACACGATCGATTTCTTTTTCAACGATCCGCGGTTCACCAATCACAAAATACTCCTGGCCTGGGAGCATGAACACTTTTCGCCCTTCGTGACCGCTCTGCTGAAGAGTTGCGGGAGCAGCCACACTGCGCCTGCCTGGCATCTGGCGACTACGACTCCATCTGGACTGTAAAAATCGACTCAACCGGCAACATGACCGTGGACAACTCGCTCTGCGAGGGAATTGACACGAGCAGTTTGCCAGTCACCACGCCGCAGTTTTAATTCCCGTCTCGACGAGGCGGACCACAACGGAAATCGAACGCGGGAGAAGCAAGATGCCTTATCTGACACGACGTACTTTTATTGAGTTGGCTGGCGCCAGTCTCGTTTGCGGCTGCAGTGGTTCCTCAGGTGCTTCTGGCAATAGCGACTTTCCAGTTCTCGCTTTCTCCGACCTGCACTTCAATCCGCTGTACGACACTGACCCCGTTCTGATCAACAAACTTGTTGCCGCCGATATCAGTCAGTGGGCGTCCATCTTCGCCACGTCCCTCATAACCGCGCCCTCCGCGGCCGGAGCGGATACCAACTACCCGCTGCTTGTTCTTGCGCTTGCAAGCATCAAGCAAAACCTGGGGGCGAGTCCGTTCATCCTCTATACGGGCGATCTTCTAGGGCACGGCATCTCCCACTGGCTAAGTCAATATACCGGGATCACCGATCCGGCAATCATTCAACAGTTTTCAACGAAGACGGTTTCATTTGTAACGCAGCAGATACGATCCGCTGCGGGCCAAATTCCGGTTTACTTCGCTGTGGGCAATTGCGATTCCTATACTGGCTATGGCCCGGACAGCGTCTTCCTTTCGAATACCGCCGACTCTTTCTATACGCAGCTGCTGAATGGCTCGACCGATCATCAGGCTTTCCTGACTAGCTTTAGCACCGGCGGTTACTATGCGGCGGAACCGGCAGGAACCCAGATCATGGTGATCGGGCTGAACACAATCCAGTTTTCCCCGCTCGTCCAAAACAGCGATGGAAGCGAAAACAATGCGGCTGCTGTCGACGCCGAACTCGCGTGGTTCGATGCGAAGCTGGCTTCGGCGAAGGCCACAGGCAAGAAGGTGTGGCTGCTGATGCACGCGCCTCCTGGCGCAGATGAAGGCACAACCGCAAAGTCTGTTACTGCCAACGGACATCTCGCAAGCTCCACGATGATGTGGGAGCCGAATTACCAGGCGGCATTCATGCAGATTCTTGCCAAGTACCCGGGAGTGATCACCATGACGCTCGGCGGCCATACGCACATGGACGAATACCGCATCATGTCAGCAGGCAATGTGATTGAGATTATCCCAGGAGTAAGTCCGGTGTTCGGCAACGATCCGGCGTACAAAATTTTTCAGGTGGATCGCGCGACTCTCGTACCCGCGGACTATAGCTCCTTACACTTCGATCCTGCGGCGGGAAGCGCATTCGAGAACTACTACAAGTATTCAGACGTCTATGCGTCGAAGGGTTCACTGGCAAGTTCGCTGGAGTTGATTTGCCCCGGACTGGTAACTGACAAGCCGATGCAGGCTCTTTATCGGGGTTACTACTACTCTGGCAGCAATGCTGCGAAATTCATAACCGACACAAACTGGCCGGTCTACTGGAGCGGAATCCAAAATATGTGGGCCCTGGATCTGACCAATGCCGTGAACTCATACTGATCAAACAGAGCGTCGCAATTATATCGATGCAGGCGCAGCGATGTCGCTGCGCGGCACTTTTTCCTGGGCTAGAGAGACGATAGCCTCCGATAAGCTGTCCCACTCCGAATGAAGGAGATCAACTCGTTACCTCGCTGCAGTCACGAGCGGCTGGCAGTTGACTTTGCGAGATGGTCGGAAAGATTAGACGGCATCTTCCTGCACTCCTCCCGAATCACTTCGGGAACCTTAGATCCGGGCATCTGCCACTCGGCTCGCGATTTAAGCGAAACAACGAGTACGGCCACGCCACGGTGGAAGGAGAATAAGTGGTCTAGAGCGGAACCAAAGTGGCGATACCCCTGCCGGAGGAGAATTGCTTCTGTGAACTTGCTCGGCTTTCCGCGACGCAAATTCGACGGCGAAACCATTGCCGGACGACCTGCGCTGCCGGATTCTTCAAGCATATGAGCGCAAGGAACGGTCGCGACGGTAGTTGGCGCTGCGTTGATGTTTATCAGTCTGAACCTGATCCGGTCCTTTACCCGCTCATCTTCATTGCGGCGAACTCCCCGATGGTCTTCAGGTGAGATCGAATCTGTGGGCTTGCCTTGCCGAGCAGCCGCTTTGCAGATTGGATTTTACTATCGGTCATCCGCCGCCTCCCGCACCCTTTGCGCCCCAGCTTCCCGGTGGTTTCAAGACCAGCGCGGGTTCTCTCGGCAGTCAATTCCCGCTCCATCTGTGCCATGCAGCCCCTCACATGAAGAAAGAAGGGCCCCAATGGCGTACTTGTATCAATGGCGTCGGTGAGGCTCTTGAACTGGATTCCCTACTTACGGAGTTCGCCAACCTGGCCAAGCAGATTATTGAAGCTCCGGCCCACGGAGTTACAATGTCTCAACATCGATAGCACAGCACAGACCAAGGCGATTCGTTTCCCGCCAAGGGAAGCGGGATGCTCATCCAGCCAGATCGACCTCCACAGGGATTCCATCTGTCGAGTTCGGGAATTCAATGTGCAGCAGATGATTCTCGTAGCGGTATTGGCCCTTATTCATTGCCTTTCCGCCGAGCCTTACCTCTCCCGGCTTTTTGGGAAGATAGATGGTAACGACCGCCGTTGTATCGGCAATGCCATCCGCACCAAAGCTCAGTTTCCGGCCAGTGGCAACCACATCTCTGATCCGGCAGGCAGCAGCGACGATGCGGGGTTTTCCATCGCGCTCTGCGACCGCAAGATCGACCAGCAACTTGCGAGAGTTGGGAGGCAACTCGGGATTGACAATGGGCGTCTGCTTCGAGTCGAACAAGTCGATGAAGCGGCCTTTCACAACCAATGCTTGGCCCTGCACAGGCCCCTCATCCAGCCCCGCGGCTACAACATACGGCCCGCGCCGCAAAACCAGGCTCCCCGTTTCTTTCCACGGCAACTGAACGGAAGCGGCGGCCTGCCGTCCAAGCTCTACCACGGTTTGGTCTCCTTTGGCGTCATGCGAAAGAGCTGCTGGAGAACGAGGAACGAAGACGACCGATCCTTTTCCTACCTTGGAAAGGCCTTCCGCGTGGGGATCAATTCCCAGTTCTGCGAACAGATGATACCTGGGGCTGAGGAAGGCATTCGGCGCCGTGTTCCACCATTCGCGCACAGCGTTGTACGGATCCTTATCATCGTCGATGACGACGAGCGAACCGCCCGCGCGTACCCACTTTGCAAGAGCGGTGTGGAATTCCGGCTTGGGCGGCTTCTGGCCCTCGTAGGTGAGATAGAGGATCTTGTACCGGGAGAGCAATCCGGCGGTTCCAGTGCTTTCAATCTGCACTGGCTCGACTGGAATGCCGCGCTTGACCAACGGCAGCGCCACTCCATAGAACGATCCAAGCTGTGGGTCAGAGGGCACAGGATCGGCGCGCTGGAACATCATGGTGTCAGAAACGAGAATGCCGATTCCTTCAGAGCCGGCGCTCTCCCATTTCACATCCGACTGCTTCATGTCTCCCAGGGCGCTGATGACGCTCTGCAATTCTGTTTCATACGAATGCGGAATCGGGATGCGGCCTGTCGAAGTCCCCGAGGCATCTTTCGGCGCCGGATGCGTGCCATTGAAGATTCTCTCCGGCCAAGGCATGATTTCGTACCGCCAAACTTCCGGCTGAAGCAGGGAGGCGGTCAAGGTGCTCTCCCAATTGGTCCGGTAATCTTCCCAGTCGTGGTTGGCATTGTCCTCGATTGGATCGTTCAGATACCAGACGCGGCGTCCTGAGGCGCGCACCAGATTCTGCATGGCGCCGTATTCCAGAAAGGCAGTTTCAAAGGTGCGCTCTTTCAGCACGCCCCTGTAGTTGTTCGGTTCGCGCGCCGTTCCGGTCCAGATCTGCGCGATGTAACCGTCCGCTCCCACGTTGATCAGGGAAGATTCGGGACTGACGATCCTCCAATTCGCATAATTGATGAGGGAGTGGGTGGGCACATAGCAGCGGATGGTGCGGCCATGCTCCTGGCCATAGGTTTTCGCAAAATCGAAGATCTGCGACAGAGCCCTTCGGTACAGCATGTATTTCAGCTTCGATGCGCGGTACTGCGCATCGGGCGATGAATCGGGAGCCTGCCATTCTTCTCCGTAGTAGGATTTCCACTCGCGCTTGAAGTTGTCTTCCCAGCCACTGCGGGCCCAGAACTCAGGTTCTTCGAGATACACGGCGTCTGCGCCGGCGTCGAGTGCGCGTTTGACGCCCACTGTCAGATAGTTGCCGTAGTCGATGCCGGGCGACATGTAGGGAACATCCTTGCCGTGTTGCACCAGGTTGCCGTTGCGATCCTTCTGCGCCTGGTCCCAATGGTCCTTTCCGTCGAAACGGCCATAGAGATAGTCCTGGTACTCTCCCCACGCCACGCCGGTCATCACCTGGTTCTTGTATCCATGCAGGCGCCAGGTAGCGAGATTCGCCGGCATCCCTGCATCGATGCCATAGGACATCGCAACATCCCCGTTGAGGTTGGTACGCGGGGACCACGGAGCATGAGTCTGAAAGCTCAATCTCTCCTCGTTGCTTCGATCCTTTGTTGCTTCGATCTGTTGCGCGGACGAGACGCCGCAAAGCAGAACGAGAAGTGCGGTCAATTTGATACCACCGCCCTGAATCGTCATTTCTGGATTTCCTCCTCAAAAAAACTCATCGTGCTTTCCGTGCAATGTTCAGCCTTGCGCTCTGGCGGACATCTCGAATACCATTTCGCAGCCTTTGGAGATCGTACTGTGCGCGATCTCAGGTTCCGGATGCAGCGTGCCATCTACCCGGGGTGCCGATGCGTAGCAGCGCTCCTTTTGATGGTTCACTGCTCTTATTGTCGTCGCACGGCCGGCTTCCACTCGCACAACGGCCTGTTCAAATAGCGGTGCTCCCAGCATGTAGCTTGGTTTTCCCGGGCAAACCTGGTAAAACCCAAGCGCGCTCAGTACGTACCATGCGGCCATTGAGCCCGTGTCTTCATCTCCGGCAAAATCCTGCGGCGTATAGAGCGTATCGAGCACGCGCCGCACCCATTGCTGGGTCAGATCTCTCCGTCCGGCAGCAGCGAACAGGTAAAGAATATGATGGACAGGCTGGTTGCTGTGAGCATATTGGCCAAAGTCCACCGCGGCCATCTCCGACATCTCGTGAATCTCGGCACCGTAGGTACCGACTTCGAATCGAGGCTCGGCCTTCAGCATCTGCTCCAGGTTATTGACGAACGCCGCCCTTCCGCCCATGGCCTCGATCAGGCCGTTCACATCGTGCGGCACAGAGAACCTGTGCTGCCACGCTGCTCCTTCCACATAGGCGCCCCCCCAGGAGAACGGATCGAACGGCTCAATCCATTTTCCGTCGCTGGTTTTGCCGCGCATGAAGCGAGTCTCAGGATCGAAGACGTTCCTCCAGTTCCGGGAGCGCTGTTCAAACATCAGAGCGTCCTGGTCCTTTCCAAGGGCCCGCGCCACCTGGGCGATGCAGAAATCTCCATAGGCGGAGTCGAGAGTCTCGACGGCGGACTGGCCGACATGGTCTGCCGGGATGAATCCCTTCTTCTGATAGTCTTCAACTCCACGGCGTCCGTAGCCTGCGTCGGGATTACCTGGCTGGGTCGCATGCTTGCGAAGAGCGCGAAAAGCGGACTCCACATCATATCCGCGGATCCCCTTCGCGGCAGCATCGCCAAAGACGGAATCAATCAAGCTTCCGGTCATGCAGGCGCGATAGCCGGCAGCTGGAAACTGCGGAAGCCAGCCGCCTTCCTTTGAGGCATTCACCCATCCTTCGAGGATTTCTCCGAGGCGGACCGGATTGACGATCGACATTAGCGGGTACCATGCCCGATACAAGTCCCAATATCCGTGATCGGCATACATCACGCCCGGCGCCGCGCCACCCTTGTAGGCGCTATAGTGCACGGCATTTCCCGACGAATCGTATTCGTGAAAGATGCGCGGGAACAAGGCGGTCCGGTAGAGACAGGAATAGAAGGTGCGTGTTTGCTCCTCGGTCCCTCCGCTCACCTCGATTCGCGCCAGCTCCGTTTCCCACGCCCTTTCGGCCGCCGCGCGCAGATCGTCAAAGCTCTTGTGGTCAAGTTCCCGGCGCAGGGTTGTCATGGCCTGGTCGCGGGAAAGAAATGAACCGGCAATGCGGCATTCAACCGGCACATCCTTCTTCGCCTGGAAGCGGATCACGCCGACCTGCCGTCCGTCGATTTTTTGGACGCGAAAGCTGGAGATGGCTGCATCCAACTGCACGACATAATGCGCGGCAAACCCGGCCGGAACGCCACCGCTATTGGCGTGCGTCAATCCAGCCACGATTCTGTTCTCGCGCAGATCGGTGAACTCGGCATCGTCGCCGGGGAGGTCGACCATCAATCCGGCAGGCCCGGACTCTTGAAAATTCATTCGCAGGATTGCGCCGCGCTCGCTTGGAACCAGCTCCGTGGTGCAGCGATAGCGCAGAAGATCAAGCCGCAGATAGCCCGGCGACAGAACCGACTGATCTTTCCGGTAGGACGAAGCTCGCGCAGCCGGCGAAGCGCTAGGCTCTCCACAGAAAGGAAGAAAGGTCGCATGGCCATAATCGCTCAGCCAGGGACTCAGTTGATGAGTACACCGGATGCCTTCGATCCTCTGGTCTTCCGGACGGAAGAACCACGGTTCCGCCGCGACGTTCGATTGCAAGGTCCAGTGTTCCATTCCAAACGGCATGGCAACAATAGGCAATGTGTTCCCGCGAGAGAAGGCGCTGCTCGAATTCGTTCCCTGCAGCAGGTTCACGAATTTCAATTTGGCCGATGGACGTCGAACCGCAGCACTTTCATGCACCTCTGCCGCCCTGCGCTTTTTGTCTCCGTCACCCCCTTGTCCCACCGCTTTCGCTTCCAAACCACCGCCCAAAGCAGCCAACGCAGCCCCGGCCCCGGCGCTCTTTAGAAACTGACGCCTGCTTGTTTCGTTCAAGATCTTCACTACGCAAAATCTCCCTTGGTGAGTGGTCAACGCATCGGTCGAACAGTGCCCCGCAGTAGCGCATGACGCCGACTCCGGGTACCAGGAGCCACAGAAGGCACGGCTGCTTTCGCTTCAGGCCTGTATTGAAAAGGCAAGGCTCATACGTTCTGGGAGCAGCGGTTCTTGAAGTGCACACCACTGCTGCCAGAGCACGAATGCAGGAGCGTCGTGCCTGGCGGAAAAAGACCGCCAGGCACGACGCTGATTACACTTTTGTTGAGTAGCTCCGCCCAATATTGGGCGGAGCTACGGTTTAGAAAATGAACTTCAGCGCGAACTGAATCGAACGCGGAGAGTTGCTTTGCGGATTGGTCACTTCTCCGAAGTTTGAATCATCCACGTTCGTATCCGGATAGGAGACGTAGTGGTGGTTTGGGAAGTTGAACGCCGAGGCGCGGAACTCAAGCGATTTCTTCTCCGTGACTGCGAAGTTCTTCATCAGGTTGATATCGTCCTCCATGCCCCAGTGACCGCGGAGCTGGGAGATGAAGCGTGGGGTGGTGCCGTAGGTTCCATAACGGATGCCACTCGGCAATTCGACGCGCGGCGCACGGATAAAGGCCGCCGTGTTGAGGTATTTCGAACTGGGATCGAACTTGTTGTAGTGAGAGTTCTTCAACTTGCTGTGCGGTCCAAAGCCCGGAGCCCAACTCGCCCTGGAATTGCTGCTTGCGCCGGCCATCCAGTCCAGTCCGCCGTTGACTTGCATAGGCGCGCCGGAGTTAAACCGCTCGATGCCGGAAACCTTCCATCCGCCGACCGCGTAATCCACAACCCGCGGCGATGCGCCGAGGAAGTGTTTGCCTTTGCCGACCGGAAGTTCGTAGATGTAATTCCAGCTGAGGACGTGCGTCTGGTCGTCGCGATCAATCGACTTTTCAGACTTCAGGTCGTAGGTGTTCTGCGCCGCGCCATCTCCGCGGTTGGCGTCCTCTCCATCCGTGTTGCCGACCATTTTGGAGAAGGTGTAAGCGAACGTTGTCTGGAGTCCGTCGGCGTACCTGTGCTCGAGACTCATCTCGAGCGCATGCCAGCGCGAATGACCATCGGCTGCGCCACCGGCGTTGACGTTGATGCTGCTGTACTGCGGATACGGAGTCAACACCTGCCCAAGCTGATAGTTGCTTGGGACCCACGAGGGGACAATGCCAAGCGCCTGGACCGCAGGATCATTGACGTTCTTGACCAGAAGGTCGTTGCCGTACTGATACAGGTACTTTGGATCGAGTTGGTCGGGATTGATCTTCTTGTAGAGCAGCTTGATTCCGGCATTGCCGTGATAGCTGACGCGCAACAAGGAGTTCTTTCCGATCCCCTGCTCCCCAGTGAGGTCCCAGGTGCCGAAGTAAGGCGTGCGACCGGCTTTAGGCTGATACCAGAAAACGCCCTGACCGATCAGGATGCCGGGGTTGATTGTCGGCGGCTTCTGCGAGGCCATGTCCTGTTGATAGAAGGGAGTCAACAACCCACCCGCGGTTGTGCTGTCAATAACGGTGTTGACGCCTTGGGTGAGTTCATTGCCCGGCGCCCAGTAGCGACCGGCAAAGCCCATATTTCCGTTATCTGCATTGCCGTCCTCACGGACGGGCTGATAGAAGATGCCGCCTCCCGCGCGGATCACTGTGGTGGGACGCAGTTGGTAGGCAAATCCGAGCCTCGGTCCCCAAGCATTCAGACGGGTGTCGCCAAAGTGATCGATACCGCTTCTGCCTGGGCCGCTGCCCGCGAAGATGATTGCTCCCGGTGTATTTCCGGCATTGGGATTGGCAAGTGTCGGATCAAAGTTGCTGTTGTTGCGGTGACGCTCTACCTTCGGAATTGGAATTTCGTAGCGCATGCCGATGTTGACTGAGAGTTTACGCGACACCTTCCAGTCATCCTGCGCGAACCATGCGAAATAGGGTGAAGAGAATGCCTGGTCGGCACCCCAGTTGAAGCCGGCTGTGCTGGTCAGGCCCAACAGGAACGCTGCATAGTTCGAGCCGACATTGGTGGTTGAAAACTGGTCCGTAGATCCAGGAAGATTTCCCGAAAAATTATACGCGCTGTTTCCGGTGGCGGATCCATCGAAGAGAATCGTTCCGTTGCAGGAGATGCAATCGATGCGGCGATACAGCCAGTGGTAATAGTCGAATCCGGTCTTGATGGTGTGACGGCCATGTGTCCAGATCAATGTGTCGTACAGGCTCTCGGAGCGCTGACGCGAATCGGTCAACACCTCGCTACCCCATTGCACAAACTCGGTGGCGTACTCCGTCATCGCGCCATGCTGGAGTCCCTGCCGCGACTCCGTTCCAGGATATTGGAGGGCATTGCGCGTATCGTCCGAAATATCCGTGAGTCCTGCCCCGCCTTCGAAGATGCGACGCTGATCGAAGCCGAATGTGAAGTGATTGATCAGGTTGTTGGTGAAAATGTGATCTTCGTTGAAACGGTAGTAGCGAATCATACTATCTGAACCGAAGCCGCTGGTGGGCACACCTGCGACCGGTCCAATGTTTGGATAGGGTGGGTTAAAGGTGCGGCCGAAGGAGAAGGCCAACGTGTCCTTCGGGGACACGACGTAGTCGCCCTTGATGGAAAACACGTTTTGTTTGTTTTTGGTTTGAGCAACCTGGCGATAATTGTTGTCGCGATCGTTGGACGTGGTGATTTCCGGATCCGGCAGCATGGCCTGCAGCTTGTTGATGATGGTGCTGCTGATTCGGTTGGGACAGAGCACGTTGTAAACGCCCTCGCACTGCATCGGCTGACGCAGAGTCTGGTCGGTGATGAGGTTGCCTTGGGCGTCGAACGGATCGAAGATCGGAATCATCCGGCCGCTTCCGTCCTTGTAGTTGCGGAAATCGCCTTTCTTGATGTCCGCAGTGGGCACAGTGACCAAGCCGGTGGGCTGGGGGTTGACCCAGTAGGAATACTCGTAGGCGGTGAAGAAGTGGAGCTTGTCTTTCAGGATTGGGCCGCCAAAGCTGAAGCCCGGGTTGTCCTGACGCCGCTGTCCCTTGGCTGCCGGCGACCAGGAACTGGAGTTGGCATCGAAATACTCATTGCGGAAGAAATCGAAGGCCGAGCCATGGAACGTGTTGGTACCCGACTTCAGGCCAAAGTTCACAATTCCATTGGACAGACGCCCGAATTCGGCCGAGTACGACGAGCTCTGGACCTTGAACTCCTGGATTGCCTCGACACTCACACCGCTCATGCCTTCGTCGTTGCGCCGCTGACTCATCGATTCGGCGCCATCCATAAGGATGCTTGAGCCCTGGATCAGGCCGCCGGCGATGCGATCACCATTTGCCGTCGTGACGCCCGGCAGGAGAGGGATGAAAGCATACGTGCTTCGTGGCCCTCCACCCAGGCTTAAGGGCAGCTCGCTGATCTGTTCGTTGGTCATGACCTTGCCCAGGTTTGATCCCTCTTCTGACAGGAGGGGAGGCGCGCCGGTGACCACGACCGTCTCACTGGCTGCTCCAACTGCCAGTTGAACGTTCAGAGAGACGAGAGTGTTGATATTGACGACAACCTCTGCCGTCTCCCACCGACTGAACCCGGGATGTTCCACCTTTACTGTGTAGATTCCCATGGGAACCGAGGAAAAGCGAAAATCACCCGACGTTCCAGTCTGGGTGGATTGGATATATCCGGTGCTGGTGTTTGATATCGTTACCGCTGCTCCTTGAATCGCTGCCTTCGAAGCATCAGTAACCGTTCCAGCGAGCGACCCGCGGTCTCCTTGACCGTATGCGGCTCCGGTGAAAAGTAGCGCCCAGAATGCCAAAAGACATCCGAGCGACCTTAAAGTTGTTCTGCTCATTCAATTGCCCCCTCATAAGTAAAACCTGAACACTGCGCCGCTTGAATCAGCTATTCCCGGCCGGCCTACATCGAATACCCGCGAATTGCGGCGACAGTCTGATGCGAGCGACTTTCTTTCGAAACGCCGGCAAGGCCACTTCCGATTCGTTCGAAAGTATCCTCGCTTCTTCTTCACGGTGTGCAGGTGAATTCACGGTAATCTATTCTGTAAAAGCCAATAACCAAGGGGGGATTGACGCGATCTCAACCAGAATGAGCGAACAGCGGGAAGGGCTGGGAGCAGTCTTTCACCCTTGTCTCGACGCGGCTGGCCGTTGCTAAACCGCAGAAGTTTACTGTAAAATCGCCTCTGTTTGTGGAAACCGTGGCAATGCGTCCGTGATCCTGGACGTCTTCTTGTCCTAAAACGTCTCGAATTGCGATGGCGGCCACAAGCAGGGATGGACATGCAACTGACCTCACCGCAGCCTTCGGTACCCACAATCCCCGACGCAACCGGTGACCGCCTCACCTCGAAAGAGAAATTAGAACTCGTTCAGCGGGTGGCAAGCAGTTCGCATTTTTCACGCTCGGCCGCTATGCGGGCCTTCCTGCTCTACATCACCGAGCAGACACTGGCGAACCGTTGGGATCTAATCAAAGAGCAGAATATCGGCTCGGAGGCGCTTGGCCGCAGAACAGACTACGATCCGGCAGATGACAATATTGTTCGGGTCCGCGCCCACGAACTGCGGCAGCGGCTGGAAAAGTACTTCGCGACCGATGGAGCGCAGGAACCCTACGTCGTCACCATTCCCAAAGGGACATATAAGCCCGAGTTTGTACCGCGTGCCAAGGCTAAAGTAGAGGCTCTCGCCCCCGCAACCACAATCGCCGTCCCGCCCGCGATTGCTGCGCCGCGGAGGCATTGGCTGGCGATTTCGCTTGTCGCCAATGCCGCGCTTGTCGTTGCGGTTCTGCTGTCCGTTTTCCAATCACACAGCGGTAGCCAGGCGAGCAGCGCGCAATCGGCCTCGCTCCGCGACTTTTGGGGCCAGATATTCAGCACTCCCGACGCCGGACTGAAGGTAGTGTCCGCCGACTCCGGATTTGCAT
>Ga0224528_1001721_pt1 | contig 13780 bp, 8 predicted proteins | sample CBST25metaG_2_FD_179888 | JGI IMG/M metagenome (GOLD analysis project Ga0224528, IMG submission 179888) | Peat soil microbial communities from Stordalen Mire, Sweden - C.B.S.T25 | ecosystem: Environmental > Terrestrial > Soil > Wetlands > Peat | place: Sweden: Norrbotten County, Stordalen Mire...
ACCCAGCCGCACCTACGGTGCGGGATGATGCTATATAGATCTCTACCTGACTAAATGCTGTTCCTACCCCGGGTCACTTCTGCCAAGTACAAGTGGGTCACTCTTGCCGCGTGCCGAAGGTTTCGTCGGCAATGCTGAAATCGCAAACATGGAGCTCGTAAATGCACAGATCAGAAAAGTGCGACAGATGTGGGGAAACCTGCTCGTCCCATCCTGCCGGCTTGTTTTCATTCGCGGTAATGTCGCACAATCGGCTTTTCGTGCCGTTGGTCGACAGATCGATTGAATACGGATCGGTAACAATGTCCTCAACGATGGCGTGTGCGCCAGGTGCATAGACAACCTCGTCGATGAGGTAGTAGTGGCCGACCCATTTGCGATCGATGACAGCAACCCAGACACCGCCGTGGCGATGCATTGGAACGGCTTGCGACGGAGAGACCTGGGCAGCATCGAGGTACAGCCTCAAGTGCATATCCCGCGCGGTTGGCGCCCAAACCTTGATCTTTGCAAATCCCGCCGAATCGTCGGGAAAATCATGCCTGGCGCTTTCTGAAACAGTGGAGTTCCGAATCACGGGTCCCAAAGTTCCGAAATAGGCGTATAGGTCATCCAATACGCCAGCGGTTTGTACGCCCGTCGCATATTGCAACGAGCCATCTGCTTTTTGTACCGATACGATAAGCTCCCCGGTCAGGAATCGGCGAGCCTGTTCTTTCGTCCATGCTTCGGGGAAGTACAGAACAGCGTAACCAGATCGCAATTGGGGGAATCGCTCCATCTGTCGCGCAGTAAGAGCGCTGCCCGGCGCGAGTGGAACAGACATGCCTCCCTGGATACCTTTCAGGGTGACCTGCAGCGCGCCATGTTCATCGCTGAACAGCGTGTAGATTCCATCCGGACAGACTTGCGCGCGTGGGATCAGGATGGTTGCGCGGTCAATCCAGAATGCCTGTAAATGGCTCGGAGGTGCTCCAGTGAGTTCCTTCGGCGCATCTGCGAAAGTGGGCGCCAAGCTGGTTGCGGCTGTAATGGTTATGAACAGCATCGCTACAAGCTTCAGCAACTTGTTTCGCAACCGGCTGCAGAATGCTGCAGCAAAGGAGGATAGAAGGAAAGCAATGAAAACAATTCCGAGCATAACTATATGGAAGAGCGACCACAGACCTGTTCGCAATGCAGAACGTATGGCCTGTGGATGACTTTTGAATCGTCTGATAAGGTCTTGACAATAAACCCTTTATCTCCTGTAGCTATCTGGTTTGGAATTAAGGTCCATGGTGTAGAGGTTACTGCTGTCGGTCTCAGCGTGGACCAGCGGGGAATTGTCCGGCGCAATTCCCGAGAAGAAATATCGGGCGATCGTTCCGTCGGGGAGGTTCTTGAGGCTCGCAATTTCCTCAATGCGCCCATCGGGAACGCCGATACGGCAAATGGGTTCCGTGGGGGCCATGTAGGCATGAATATAGATAGCCTTGCCATCGGGAGCCCATACGGGATCAGCGGCGGATGTCACGGCCAAGGTTTTCCATGTCTGCGCCGCCACGTCATAGAGCATTACTTTTTGCTGATCCAGCGTAAGAGCGGCGATGTAGTGCCCATCGGGCGACCATCGTGGACTGAACAATCCATCGGAGTGCGGCAATTCGGAAATGCGGCCTGAGGGCAGGTCCAGGATTTCGATGGATCGCGGAGTGCTTCCTTGTCCCATCAAATCGGGCACGCCACCGAATGTGATGGACTTGCCATCGGGCGAGAAGGACGGGTCGGCCACATTCCGGTCCTCTTTCATTAAGCGCTCCGGGCTGCCGCCATCTGCGTTTACCAGGAAAATCTGCCACGTTTGACCTGGATATCGCGCCATTACTGCCAATTGATGACCATCGGGCGACCAAGAAGCCAAAAAGATACGCATCGATTCCGGAGTAAGCTGAACCCTGTCGGTTCCATCGACCTTGGCGCGCCAAAGCCGACCAACAGGATCGATCCAAACAACGGATTGACGATCGCGCGAAAAGCTCACGTGGTCGGTATGGGACAGAAAATCCTGGAGGGGCACGAACTTCTTTTGCTGTGGGTCGTACTTCTCAAGTCTCGAATGGTAGTCGTGTGCGACAAAGAAGATCTGATCTGCTTTTCGCCCCGCCGCCGGAGCTTCATAAAAAAGAGGACCGTTTGTGACTCGAACCGGACCGGAAGTGGTATTCCCTTTCAGCATCCATAGGTCGGTAGGGCCGCCTGAAGCTGCTTGAAAAACAAAAAAGTTACCGCTCGCTGTCCAGACACCGCAGCATTCATTTGGAGGCGAACCTGAATCCCTTAGGACCGGTCGCGCCGTACGTTGACTTCCGGAAATCTCCCACAGCGAGGAAGCGTGATTCACGGAATCGATGAGCGTGAAACGGAGCAGTTTGCCATTCGGCGACCAGCGAAGCCAGAAAGCACGGCCCGGAATTGTGGCAAAGTGGGTGGACTTTCCCGTTTCCAACGAAACCGTGGCGAGTTGATTGCCGGATGCGTAGAGGACGTTTTTCCCGTCCGGCATCCAGGTTGCATCATGAGCCAATATGCTGGACACCCTGAATGCCGAACCTCCGTCAATTGGGACAATCCACAGGGGCTTCTCCGGCGCTGGCGACAAGTGGCTACGCACCAGTAACTGAGTGCCGTCGGGAGAAATATCGTTGATTTCAGGCGACGCGATTTCATTGGGCAGCGGCAGTATCCGGATTTCGCCGGTGGAAATAGTCACCTCTGACAACACATCGTATCCCCGCTCGATCGAGGAGGTAAAAAGACGTGTTCCATCGGTGACTGTGGCAGGAAAGGATTCGAAAGAAGTATCTACCGATGAATAGACGCGTCCCTCCTGCGTAATCTGCGACATGCGTAGTGGGGGTGTGGACCTGGATCGCAGGAACCACACGCTGCAGGTCGTGGCCGCAACCGCTACGCCGAGTCCGAACGAGAGTAAGGCGAGCCTATATTTTGGCCACGTTGGAGCAGTGGAACCAACATGGGCCGAAAAGACCACATCCAATCGAGGAGATTCGCCTTGCTGCCCTGGCTCCGCAGGCGCAACGGAAGCCGATTGGGAAACAACCTCGACAGGCGTATTCAGAGGCGATACTGGAGCGATGAATCTGTATCCCCGCCTCGAAAGCGTCTGGATAAACCGTGGATTATCAGCCGAGTCGTCCAGTGCCTCGCGGACTTTCTTGATTGCGCTTCCGAGCGAATGTTCGAAATCGACGACAACATCGGGACCCCACACACGCAACTGGAGTTCTTCCCTGGATACAACTTCTCCGGCATTTTCTAACAGGACTGTGAGAATTTTGAAGGGCTGGCTCTGCAGCTTGACTTGGCGGCCCGCTTTCCACAACTCACCGGACTTCAGGTCGGCCTCAAAAAGGCCGAAACTTACCCGGGAGGAAAGAATAGCAGCGGAATTCATGTACCGCCCTTCTGCTCGAATCGGAATTAGGATACCAGGGAGCATTATCCATCTTGACGCTTCTCAGATCAAATAATCTTGTAAGTTATTGAAAATGAGTGGCTAATGAGGTCATATTGAATTAACGGAAATGGATGGCTCAGCCTTTGCGTTCATCCCGCTTCGTGCGGGATGTTCCTCTTGTGATTCGGCGCCAAACGCAAGCACCGTTCCCATCTGTTTCGCAGTTTTTTTGTGGCGAAAATGGGTGGGGAGGCGCAACACTCCTTAAGGGCCGGATGTTCTCCAGCTGCTCCGGCAGACCGAGCGGCGCACGGAACGGTTTCGCCGGCAGCCGGAGCCGACCATCGAATAACGCAGCTCTCCTGACCCGGAGTCAGCCTCAAATAGATCGAAGCGATAACGTGTCGACGTGTTTTTCTGACACTCCGCCGAGGGCAGCCAGTGGAGGCAATGCGTATTGGAGTTTGTATCGTCCCCCGAGAAACCTCGGGGGTGACGTCCTTCTGTACCGGTAACCCTGATGAAGTATCAACGTATATCGCTGAAAATCAAAGGCTTATCTGGTGACCAATATTTCAAACAACAAAGGCTTGCTGTGCATTGCCGGTTATGGTCTCTAGCGCGCGTAGTTCCCACAAGAGCCGGGGAACGGCGAACAGGAGGAATTGACCGATGAACCAGTTGTCAGGAACAATTTATGATGTGCGTCGGCGCGGCCGCAGCAATAGCGAGGGCGCGGCCGCCGATGGACCGAGTAATCAGGAATACCGACTTCACCGCAGCCGGTGGCTGCACCAAGCGCCTTTGCTCCTATGCATCCTGCTGAGCGGGGCGCTGCTGTGCGGCGCCCGCCGTGCGCACGCTTCTTGCTCAAACGACAATAACGTGCAGTGGAGCTACCTGTTCTCGGATCAGGGACCGATGTTCGACAGCAACCCGGAGCCTACCGCAACGACTCCGGTAACCGTGACGCTGCGCACCTGCAAGGGAGACATCACCAGTGCGAACGTCAAGTACTACGATACCGCGAACAGCTCCTACCATTGGGTATCGATGGTCTGGGTATCCAACGATCCTACAGGCACGTTCGATTACTGGCAGGGGACCATTCCCGCCAGCAGTTCCGAAAAGTACTACCGCTTCCAGATCAACGACGGCACGGCCACCGCGTGGCTCAACGCCGCCGGCATCACATCGAGTGAACCCTCCTCTGGTGACTTCTTCGTCATCCCGGGCTTCAAGACGCCGGACTGGATGAAGAACGGGGTGGTTTACCAGATCTTTCCCGATCGGTTCTATAACGGAAACACGTCCAACGACGTCACCAACGCCGAGTACACGTACGGCGGTTGCGCGACCGAGCAGCACGCGTGGGGCGCGAGCGTCTTGTCCACCGCCGACCCCACCAACTGCAACAGCGAGGTATTCTTTGGCGGGGATCTGGCAGGCATCGACCAGAAGCTGAGTTACATCAAGCAGACGCTGGGCGCGGACATCCTTTACCTCAATCCCATCTTCAACTCCCCCACCGTCCACAAGTACGACACACAGAATTACTACGAGATCGATCCCGCATTCGGCACCAGCTCGACCCTGGAGCAGCTAGTCAGCGACATTCACAGCAGCACCAACGGTCCGAAGGGCTACATCATCCTCGACGGCGTATTCAACCACAGCGGCGACAGTAACTGCTGGTTTCAAAAGCAGCTCTACGACAACATCACCTGCTCGTACCAGGGCGCCTACCAGTCGCAGTCGAGCCCCTATTACGGCTACTACACTTTCCAGACGTGGCCGAACTCGTACTCCGACTTCTTCGGCTTCGGCGGCATGCCGAAGCTCGATTACGGTGCGAGCGGCTCGGCGGTGCGCAACCAGGTCTACGGCAGCTCCTCTTCGGTCGTGAAGACCTACCTCTCTTCTCCTTACAACATCGACGGCTGGCGGCTGGATTTTCCGCAGGCGCTCGATGCGGGCGGCAACGGCGGAAGCGACGCCACCAACCACCAGATTACGCAGGAGCTGCGCTCGGCGGCGAAATCCATCAACTCCAGTGCCGACATCCTCGGCGAGTTCTGGGGTGACGCCTCGCCCTGGCTCGACGACGGCACGGAGTGGGACAACGTCATGAACTACAACGGCTTCACTCAGCCGGTGTCGGAGTGGATGTGCGGTGTGGACTACCACGGCAACAGCGCCTCGATCAACGAGAGCTCGCTCGATAGCTGGCTGCTCGGTACCCGCGCGGACGTTCCAGTCAACGTGCAGGAGACCTGGACCAATGAGCTTGGTTCGCACGACACGGAGCGGTTTGCGACACGCTGTGGTGCCAATATATGGGATACCTATCTCGGGCTCATCTTCCAGTTCACCTACATCGGCACGCCGACCATTTACTACGGGGACGAGTACGGCGAGCAGGGCGGTAACGACCCGGACAGCCGCCGCACCTTCGACTGGACGCAGGCGAATACCGGCAACACAGCCGTAGCGCTCACACAGAAGCTGATCTCGATCCGCAACCAGTATCCTCAACTGCGGACGGGCTCAATCAAGACTCTATTGGTTGACACCACCAACCACATCTACGCGTTCGGACGATGGGACGCCAACCACCGGATCGCGGTGGTGCTCAACAACACTTCCAATACAGAATCCGTGACGATTCCCGCGTGGCAGTTGAGCATGGTCAATGGATCGTCGGTGACGGATCTGCTCACGAACACCACCTATCAGGTCACCAGCGGCACTCTCACCGTGAACGTCGAAGGGCACTACGGCGCGATTCTCGAGCAGTAGAGATTGCGCACTTCACGCACTCTCCACCACGGCCGCCTCGACCTAGTAGTCGGGGCGGTTGCGGCAGTTCCAACCTATGCGGCCACAGGGGGTAATACACCTGACCGACCGGGTTGACTCGATCGTCTACGAAGCCGATGTGCGGGAATTCTCCAACGACTCCGGTTCCGGCATTCCGTTGGTAGATCGCGGGTACCTCGAGGGGATGACCGACACAGGCGCCACCGTGAGCGGAGCGGCAGGCGCTCCCAGCACCGGCATCGACCATTTGGTCGATATGGGCGTGACCCACATTCAAATCATGCCGCTCTTCGACTATAACGACTGCGTCAGTTCGACAGCGGAGAATACTTGTTTCAACTGGGGATATGATCCGTTCAATTTCAACGTGCCGACTTCGAACTACTCCGAAACTCCCACCAATTACACGAACCGAATTCTTGAAGTCAAACAGATGATCGACAACTTACACAAGCAAGGCATCTGCGTCATCAATGGACGTGGTTTACAACCACACGACGGACGAGGAGGTATTTAGGGATATCACGCCTGACTACTACCTCTCGAACGACATCACAGGTAGAGCAATTCTGGAACCGCCATATGACAGCAAGTTACTCTTTGCGCTTTCCGATGCCGGCAATCCGGTCAACGGGAACTTTCTACATGTGAAATCCGAGCGCTGCGGACGAACCAAGTACCATGTCGATTCATTGGGCAGCGCGAACCCATATTCCGCAGGACCTCGGGATTGCATCCCGGCAAGTCCATAGCACTGGAGTTCGGGTCGTCATTCATCCGCAAAAATTCGCGGTCAGTCAATTGGGGTCAGATGATCGACGGCGGCAAGTTGTTGATAATACGACACCTAATTGATCAACAAAAAATGGCTCAAAAAACAGAACATGAGTATTGCGGTTATTTAACCTGTAGGCGGATGGTCTTCAACGAAGTTCAAATACTCAACTATGGCGATTCCGAAGCCTGGCGTGAGTCCATTTGGAGGCAGGATGAAAACGCATGTGATTCATTTGAAGAGAATTCCTTTAGGGCTCTGGGCCATTGTATTGGCCATGACAACCCTGATTTCGCCGCTCTACGCGCAAACTGACTCAGGAACCGTCAGAGGCACAGTCACCGATGCAACCGGGGCCGTCGTTTCCGGAGCGGTGATCACACTGGCCAATACACAAACCGGACAAGTACGTTCTACCAAAACGGATTCCGCCGGTGCGTTCGACTTTGAATCTGTTTCCCGCGGACAGTACAAGGCCAACGTCGAGGCCCAAGGATTTCAGACACAGGAACAATTGTTCGAGCTTCAGGTTTCTCAAACGCAGTCCCTGAATTTCTCGCTGAGACCGGGGGCCGCAAACACGACGATTACCGTCACGGGCGCGGCTCCAATCGTAGATGTTTCAACTTCTACGGTCGGGCTTGTCGTTGAAGCCCCTCAAATGTCAGATTTGCCGTTGAATGGCAGAAACTTCACTTCATTGGCGCTGTTAACCCCTGGCGTAACGCGAGGAGCCTACGGAAGCCAAGCCAGCGGTGGAGCATCTCAATCGAACGCAGAGACCTGGCGTTACAGCCAGACAGGTGGGGCGGCCCTCTCTGTCAATGGCTTGCGTCAGCAAGCCAACAACTTCGAGTTGGACGGCGTTGACAACAATGAGATGCTTTTCGGCACCATCGTCTTTTTTCCACCCGTGGAAGGAACACAGGAATTCCGCGTAACAACTTCGATGGCACCAGCCGAATACGGCGGCGCCGGCGGCGCGATCATCCAGAGTTCCATCAAATCGGGCACCAACCAGTTTCACGGATCGGCGTTCTTCTTTTACCGCGATCAGATCTTTGACGCAAACCCCAACTACAACTTTGAGAACATTACGGGCGGTGTTCCGGCTCCAACCTTTCACCGCATTCAGACGGGCGGCACATTGGGTGGACCGATCTGGCGCAATCGCCTCTTCCTCTTCGGCGATTACCAGGGCCTTCGCCAGAGGGAACCGCAGGGAGAAACCTTCACGAGCGTGCCTACGCAACTCATGCGCGATGGCGATTTCTCCGAATTGCTGGACACCAACCTTACGCAGAACGATAATCAAACGGATCGAATCAACAGCTATTGGATCCCAACTTGCAGTCAATATGGCGGTCAGTCTCCGAATATTGTCGGGGGGATTTACAACCCTTTGACCTGCCTGCAGTTTACCGACAACGGCATCGCTAACAAGATCCCTGCTAGCCAGATAAGCAAAGTCGGGAAGAACTTTCTCAATGCGTACCCGTTGCCAACTCCCTCGCTGGCCACCAAAACAGTCGTAAATAACTACCAAACGAACCCAGTCAACACCCAGCACATGGATGACTTCGACGTGCGCCTCGATGCGAATATCACGTCGAAAGACAGCGCATTTGCAAGGTTCAGCTACGGACAAGATATCCTCAACATTGCCAGCCTGCTCCCGAATCTGCCGTCGGGATCTGGCGCGGGATATAACCCCACTCATCCTCGTGGAGTGGCAGTTGGTGAAACGCATCTTTTTTCTACGACACTCGTCAATGAGGCGCGGTTTGGCTTTATCCGGCCCTATTACGCTTACATCAACCCTTTCAACAATGTTGCGCTTGCCACTCAACTTGGCATTCCTGGCGTCAATACGTCCATGGAAGGCGGACTTGGGATCATCGGCAGCTCCTTTGCGGGAGTTGGCGACGCCGGCCCTTACGAGGTTCCACAAAAAACATTCCAAGTTGCCGACAGCGCCTCATGGACAAGGGGAGATCACAGCTTCAAGTTCGGCGCAGACATCATGCATCATCAAGTCAAGTACTTTCAGATTCCGGACGCCAAGGGGTACTGGAATCTGTCAAATGACTTCACAGGTTATTCCGGTTCGGAGCCTTTAGCGGGATTTGTGAACGATTTTGCAGCTGGCGTTGGGGTGCCACAGGGATTTGTTGATTCGCATGATTGGTATTCGGGTTTCTTTGTACAGGACGACTGGAAGATCTCCCGCCGCTTGACTCTGAACCTAGGCTTGCGCTATGAAGTCTTTACCCATCCAACCGAGGCGCACAACAACCAATCGAACTTCGATCTGACTGATCTGACCTTGCACGAAGCTGGCAAGAACGGCTACTCGAGCGCCTTGGTCAACAACAATCACAACAACGTCGGCCCTCACATCGGGTTCGCTTACGATTTGTCGGGCAAGGGAACAACCTCGATCCGCGGCGGCTATGGCGTCTTCTACTTCCAAGAGCGCGGCGGTGGTGGCAATGGACTTTGGAGCAACCCGGACTTTAACGGAAAGGAGGTAGTTGACGCTTGGCTTGGTAGCCAGCGCAGGATCAATCTCGACGGCGAGATTCCAGCGTGCTCCGCAGCGGTGACGACACATTGCCAGTCATCCCCTGACTACGACAATAACGAGGCCGATGCGACCGATCCTCTCCCCTTTCCGAAATCCGGAACCTTGGTCGATCCCTCGAACCCAACCGGCGCGTCGCTGATCTCACAGGATCCTCATTCCCCTACCGCCCAGGTTCAGGAATGGAATCTGCAACTCCAAAGGCAAATCGACCACGCGACATCCCTCACTGTCGGCTATATTGGTACCAAGTCCGACCACTTGCTCACCGCCTTCAATCTGAATGAGCAGGAAATTGGTTACGTAAACGGGAAGCACGTCGCTTACAACCAATTTCTGTACCCCGCCTTTGGGCCGATCACCCGCCTCGTCAACGAGGGAACGTCGAACGATCATGCTTTGGAGGTAATGCTCCAACGTAATATGTACAAAGGGCTGCAGCTCACGGCAGCCTACACATGGTCCCATGCCTTGGACGATGGCGACGGAGCAGTCTCTACCGGAACATCCGACCAGGGAATCCAGATCGTCAACGGTGTTCCTGCAATGAGTGGATCGTCGGGAGACTACGGCAATTCCGACGAGGACATCCGCCAGAATCTCTCGTTTAGCGCTCTCGGGAAACTCCCATTTGGGCGCGGCAGAGCGTTTGGCCAACATCTTTCTCGTCCGCTCGATTACGCGATTGGTGGGTGGCAACTGAACACTATTGTCCATCTGCAGACCGGTACTCCTTTCGACGCCTATACAGGAAAGGGCCTAATTCCTGGCGACACGAGTAACGCTTGTAGCTGCGAGTGGACAGTTCCCAACGAGCGGCCCGACCTCACTGGAAAGATCAAGTACAAGAAGAGCATCTACGAGTGGTTTGATTACACGCAGTTCACCTCTCCACCTGCGACCTGGGTCAACGGAGTCGGGAACGGCTACCCGGTCATGGATCGTGAGGGTACACTTGGGCGAAACCAGCTGTATGGCCCGTCCTATCGTAGTTTGGACGCCTCACTATTCAAGGATTTTCCCATCGTGGAAAAGGTCACAGCCCAGTTCCGCGCCCAAGCCTATAACCTGGCCAACACACCGGAGTTCCAGAATCCGAATGGGCAAATATCCGCTGAATACAATATTCCCGACCCGAGCAAAGACACTGGATTTGCCTCGCAGATTAACGGTGTGCGACTGCACAGCGAACGTCAGATCGAATTCGCATTTCGATTGACCTTCTAGCGAACATAGGTAGCCCCACCGCAGCAATGCGGTGGGGCTACGCGTTCGACTTGCGTGCTTATTGATGCGTGCGTACTTCCGAGAATAGTTCGTTGCAGGCAATGAATAATGTACAAAATTTTTCGCATCGTCGAAAATCAGATGCTCATGCCCGGGCCGTCCTGGGATCGAGTAGTGCAAGGTCGATCGCTTAGCCGAGCAGTCGCAGTTCTGCGACCAGCCGCCGACGTTTCTGTTGAACGGCTTTAGGACCTAGGCCGAGACCTCTGTGCACATAGCGAACTCCTTCGTGCAACACTTTCCAGATCAAGCGGCAGATTCGATAACGTACGATATTTTTGCACCGTCGAAAATCACATGCTCAGCGTCCTGCGAAAGCCCTCGATCTCGGCTGTCAGCCGTTGATCGACCGGTCCACGGGTTGGCTAGGCCGTTCGCCTGGGTAGTGTCCAGGGTTTTTCGCACTTTCGATCTTCCGTCTTACTCAGGAAGGTTGTTGGGTCGGGGTTGTTTTGCTTCTGGCCCCCATGGGGGCCAGAAGCAAAGCAGTCATGCGATAGCTACGATCTCGGCCAGCCGGTCCATCTGCAGATAGCGTTTGGTTCCCCACTTGGTCGCGGCGACATGCCGTAGCCGCGCAGCAACCAGCATCAGCGCGGACTGGCCATCGGGGAACGCTCCGACCACGCGTGTTCGTCGGCGAATCTCCCGGTTGAGCCGTTCCAGCGGGTTGTTGGTCCTCAGGCAGCGCCAGTGTTCCGATGGCATGGCGTAGTAGCTGAGCGTTTCGTCGATGCCGTTCGCGACGATCTCCGCCGCCTTGGCCAGTTTCATGAGCGGCAGCTTCTGCACCACCTGGGCAGCTTTTTCTTTAGCTGCCTTGGCGTCTTCCTGGGCGTGAATGGATGCCGATTGCGCCAAAACCGATTCCGCGATGTCGCACAGTCGGTGGGTGGCCCGCCCGCCTCGCCCCTCCGGCTTGAACAGCACACCCTCCACCCCGTACCCTTCAAAGTGTGTGTTCCGACCACCAAGAAAAATACCGGAACCCCCAGGCCAAGGAGAACACCCACGTGAGCACGGAATCGCCAACCTCGACACACAACAAAAACACAATTCCCACCAGCCTTTCCGGCTACGAACTGATTCTGAATCGCCGGCTCAACAAGGGCACGGCATTCACGGAAGAGGAACGCGACACCTTTGCGCTCCATGGCCTGCTCCCGCCGCACATCGGCACGCTTGAAGACCAGCGCGAGCGCCGCAAGAGAGTTCTCGACAGCCGCACGACGGCCTTCGGCAAATACAGCAACATGCGCGACCTGCAGGACACCAACGAGACCCTCTTCTACTCGCTCATTGCGCACTACACCGAGGAGCTGCTGCCCATTGTCTACACCCCGGCGGTCGGCGAGGGCTGCCAGCGCTTCAGCGAGATTTGGCGTCGACCCCGCGGCCTCTTCATCAGCTATCCCAACCGCGACCGCATCGACCAGATGCTTTCCGCCCCCCGCTTTGACCAGGTGCGCTGCATCGTCGTCAGCGACGGAGAGCGCATTCTCGGCCTGGGCGACCAGGGAGCCGGCGGCATGGGCATCCCCATTGGCAAAATGGCTCTCTATACGGCTCTGGCCGGCATCCCTCCCGAGCATTGCCTGCCCATCCTGCTCGACGTGGGTACCGACCGGCAGGAACTGCTCGACGACCCCATTTACGTCGGCTGGCAACACAAGCGCATCCGCGGGCAGGAGTACGACGACTTCGTCGAGACCTTCGTCCAGGCCGTGCAGCGCCGCTGGCCGCACATTCTCCTCCAGTGGGAAGACTTTGCCGGCACCAACGCGCAGCGGCTCCTCGAGCGCTACCAGGACCGGCTCTGCACCTTCAACGACGACATTCAGGGAACCGCGGCCATCACCACCGCAACCGTGCTGGCCGCGGTCCACGCCACCGGCATTCCCCTCAAGGACCAGACCATCGCCATGTTCGGCTCGGGCTCGGCCGGTATCGGCATCATCGACCTCCTCATCACCGCCATGAAGGAAGAAGGCCTGACCGAAGAGCAGGCCCGCCAGCGCATCTACGCCTTCAATCGATATGGCCTGCTGGTCGAAGGCGGCGAAGGCATTCGTCCCAGCCAGGCGCCCTTTGTGCGCAAAAAGGAAGATGTCGCCGGGTGGAAACTCTCCGATCCCGATTCCTCCACAATTTCCTTGCTCGACGTGGTGCGCAATGCAAACGTCACGGTCCTGGTCGGCACATCGGCGCAGCCCGGCGCCTTTACGGAAGAGATTGTGCGCGAGATGGCCAGCCACACGCCGCGTCCGGTCATCTTTCCGCTCTCCAACCCCACCTCCAAGTCCGAAGCCACCGCCGTCGACCTGCTCCGCTGGACCGATGGCCGCGCGCTGGTGGGCAGCGGCAGCCCCTTTCCGCCTGTCGAGGTCAACGGCAAGATGGTGCGCATCTCCCAGGTCAACAACTCCTACATCTTTCCCGGCCTGGCCCTCGGCATTCTCGTCTCCCGCGCGCGCCGCGTCACCCATGCCATGTTCATGGCCGCCGCGCATGCGCTCGCAAGCCTGTCGCCCACACGCGAGGACAGGAACGCTCCGCTGCTGCCTCCCATCGCCGACTCGCGCAAGGTAGGCATGGTGGTGGCTGAAGCCGTCGCCCGCCAGGCCATCGCTGACGGAGTGGCTGAAATTGCCGACCCTGCAACCCTCCCGGAGCAGCTCCGCGCCTACGTCTGGGAGCCTGTCTATCAGCCTTACGAGCGCATCGACTGTGTCCTTCCGGCAAGCCTGCGTGATTTATCCGTTGCATAGCTGATACCGTTTCCCCAGTTGGAAGAAATGGGGGTGCGGGATGCGCTCAAGAGCGACAAGTGTGGTTGGTGGTGATGCAGCGCGGG
>Ga0224528_1001723_pt1 | contig 13771 bp, 9 predicted proteins | sample CBST25metaG_2_FD_179888 | JGI IMG/M metagenome (GOLD analysis project Ga0224528, IMG submission 179888) | Peat soil microbial communities from Stordalen Mire, Sweden - C.B.S.T25 | ecosystem: Environmental > Terrestrial > Soil > Wetlands > Peat | place: Sweden: Norrbotten County, Stordalen Mire...
TTTTTGGACTCTTCGGCGCTCGGCGCGGGCAACGGCTTGAGCACCGGCACGGCGGCGGCCTTGGCAATCTCTTCGATGGCTTTTTGGAAGGCGGCGGCGGCGGCGATCACCTGCTTGGCCGGAACTTCGATCTTTTCGCCCGCCTTGGCCTCGAGAGCCTTCACGTCGGCCTCGGCGGCCTTGTGTCCGGCGGCAAGCTGAGCCAGAATGCGGCTTCCGGCCAGGTCTTGCGTCGTAGGCTCGCGCTTGGCGTCCATGCTGACGTTGAGCGGCTGGGTGCCCTTCGAGCCGTCACGATAGATGGCCACGGCCTTGATGCCCTGACGCCAGCTCTCGGCGTAGGCCTCGGCCACATCCTCAACCGTGGCCTCGTGAGGCAGGTTGACGGTCTTCGAAATGGCGCCAGAGAGAAACGGCTGGGTGGCGGCCATCATCTTGATGTGGCCCATGTAGTTGATGGAGCGGGTGCCCTTGGCCGGCTTGAAGCTGCAATCAAAAACCGCCAGGTGCTCGGGCTTGACGCCGGGCGCGCCCTCGATGGTGCCCGTGGCGTCGATATAGCTGACGATGGCGTTGACCTCGTCGTCCTTGTAGCCCAGCTTGAAGAGAGCCGCGGGAACGGTGTTGTTGACGATCTTGATCATGCCGCCGCCCACCAGCTTCTTATACTTCACCAAGGCCAGATCGGGCTCGATGCCGGTGGTGTCGCAGTCCATCATGAAGCCGATGGTGCCGGTGGGCGCCAGCACCGTGGTCTGCGAGTTGCGATAGCCGTAGCGCTCGCCATAGACCAGCGCCATATCCCAGCACTCGCGGCTGGCGTCAATCAGAGCGTTCAGTTGCGGCACCACGAAGGGCTCGCCGCTCTGCCGCGATTTGCCAATCTTGTTCACCTCGGCGCGGTGCATGCGAATCACGTCAAGGAAGGGCTCGCGGTTCACATAAAAGCCGGGGCAAGCGCCGCCCTGGCGCTCGACCGAGGCGGTCAGCGGCGTGGCCGAGAGCACTGGGCGGCAGTTGGCGGCCACAATCGCCGATTGCAGATAAGCCTGACCACAGAGAATGGAGGTCAGCGTGGCGGCCAGATCGCGCCCGGCGTCGGAGTCATAGGGCAGGCCAAAGGCCATCAACAGCGCGCCCAGGTTGGCGTAGCCCAGCCCCAGCGGGCGGTAATCGTGCGAGTTGCGGGCGATGGCCTCGGTCGGGTAGCCGGAGTTGTCCACCAGGATTTCCATGGCCGTGATGACCACCGAAATCGAGTGCCGGAAGGCGGGAATGTCAAAGCTGCCCGACGGCGTAACGTACTTCATCAGATTGAAACTGGACAGGTTGCAGGCCGAGTTGTCGAGGAACATGTACTCCGAGCAAGGATTCGACGCGTTGATGCGCGCGGTGTTCTTGCTGGTGTGCCAGCGGTTGATGGTGGTGTCAAACTGCATTCCCGGGTCGCCGCAGGTCCAGGTGGCCTCGGCGATCTTGCGCATCACCTCGCGCGCCTTCAGCGTCTTCACCGGCTCGTGTCCGTTCACCGTGTAGGTGGTAAAGTCACCGTCGTTTTCATAAGCGCGCATGAACTCGTCCGAAACGCGCACGGAGTTGTTGGCGTTTTGGAAGAAGATCGACGAGAAGGCCTCAGAATCTGGTCCCGAGCCGTCGTAGCCGGCCTTGATCAGCGAGAATGCCTTGGCCTCTTCCTTGGCCTTGCACTCGATAAACGACAGAATATCCGGGTGATCGGCGTTTAGAATCACCATCTTGGCCGCGCGCCGCGTTTTGCCGCCCGACTTGATGACGCCCGCAAAAGCGTCAAAGCCGCGCATGAAGCTGAGCGGACCCGAAGCCTGGCCGCCACCCGACAGCAGCTCCATGGAGCCGCGAATCGACGACAGGTTGGTACCCGTGCCCGAGCCCCACTTGAACAACATGCCCTCGGTCTTGGCCAGGGTCAAAATCGAGTCCAGCGAATCGTCCACCGAGTTGATGAAGCAGGCCGAGCACTGCGGATTGTGGTAGCCCGTGCCAGAGAAACTCACCCCGCCGGTCGAGGGATCCCAGTGCCAGTTCTGGCCCTTCGCCTCCGGCTCCAGCCGGTCACAGCCCACGTTAAACCACACCGGCGAGTTGAAGGCCACCTTCTGGGTCAGCAACATGTGCGCCAGCTCATCGTGGAAGATGGCCGCGTCCTCGGCGGTGGCAAAGTAGCCGCCCTTCATCCCCCAGTCGCGGATAGTCTCGACGACGCGCCCCACCAACTGCCGCACCCCACTCTCGCGCTCCGGCGTATCCATCTGGCCGTGCAGGTACTTCGAGGCCACAATGTTGGTCGCGGTCATCGACCAGTCCACCGGCACTTCCACATTCTTCTGCTCGAAGATGGTGTTGCCCTTGCTGTCGGTGATCGACGCGGTGCGCCTCTCCCACTTGATTTCGTCGTAGGGCGAAACCCCCTCGGTCGTGAAGCGGCGGGTGAAGATGAGCCCCCTCTGGGTGTAGGGAGTCTGTAAGGCGGCGGATGAAGTTTGCAAATGGGCCTCGTTCATTAAAATCCTCTCAATCAAAAAATTGGTCTCGCGCCCGCCCCCTCCGGCGCTTGGCAGCCAGGTAGGGTACGGGGTGGTTCTGTGCCAACATACGGAAGGCGGGGGAAGGAAAGTACCGCGTGCGCTTGTTTCTCAGCGGTCTGCCGGCGGGTCATCGCGCCGAAATTCATTACAATCCATTTACAGCCGCAGATGAAAAAATACCGCTATCTATGGAACAAGTCAACAACAAACCACAACATCTTGTATTTTGTTCACATTCCAGACAGCTCTTTCATAAACAAAGGCAAATCTCTGTGGAAAGCGTGAACGCCCGCGCGGGTCGCGGGCTTGAGAGCCGGCCGTTGCCCCAACGTCGGTGCACCCCCCGCGCCGGCCTTGCCGCTGGCCGACCCATCCTTCAAGCCTAGCCCTCCCTCTGGCCCGGCACAAGATGCAGAAACGGTGCATTTGGGACGATCAACTGTGGAGATGTGGAGATGTAGGGACCGATCTATTGGAAGATTCCATGGCGCGGCGAGACGCGCGGGCCGTCACCGCACAAAGTGCGCTTCGGCAGGGATCATTTGCTGGTGCAGAACGCGAACGATACGAATTCCATAGGGCATGGTTCGATAGAAAACGACGTGCTTGCCCACCTCAAACCGGCGCAACCCCGCCTGGATTGAATCGCAAGTCCGGCCAATTGAAGGATTCAGAGACAGAAGCTGAAAAGAATCTTCCAGCTTACTGAGATACCGATCTGTCTGTCGGCAGCCCCAGACCTCAGTGGAGTATGCCGCAATCAGATCGATGTCGGCTTCCGCCTCGGCTGAAACACTGGCATGGTTCATGCGCAAACTTCTCTTTGCGGCAATCCATATTTCTCGCGAATCCGCTCAAAGACGCCATCCTCGGCGTCTTCGCTGGCGTCACCCTCGGCAATCGCCGCCCGCAGCACGGCCATCTTCTGCTCGTACTCCTGCTCATCCCGCTCCAGCAGGCGCAGGGCGGTGCGCATCACCTCGCTGGCGTTGGCATAGTGGCCAGACTCGACACGAGAGGCGACAAACTGATCCAGTTCCTTGGTCAAATTCACATTGCGCGTAGGCATGGCGGCACCTCATCCATAGGATAGCCCCAAGTTGGCCAACCTGGCCAACTTTGATTTCCGCCTGCCACGCCCCGCGCTGACGACCTATCGTTTGACCCCGGTTCCCTGCTCTTAGAGAGGTAATTATATGGGCTGGTGGGCCACATCTCGCGCGACTCGGCCGATGAGCCTCTTGCAAAATCGCCCAGCCCGCAGGTGGAAATGGGGATTTTGCAAGAGGCCTATTCGTTGAGGATTGCTTTGCGGCGCAAGCCCGTCGGGTGGACCAAAACAAGTCTGGCACGAAACGCCAGCACATCACAGGGTGGGAAGACGGGCGAAAAAGAAACGGAGCCTGCATCGGCAGACCCCGTTTTGAATGTATGGGATATTGAAGGCTACGCGGCCTTGGCCTTTTTGGCCGCGTGGCCCGCGCCGCTGGTTTTGGCTGGGCCTTCGCTGCCGTTTTCTTGGCGGCATCTTTGAGCGCCTTGCCAGTCGCCGTTTGCGTCCGGGCAGCGTGGAGAATGGCTGTCTCTATCAAAAGCCGCACGAGACTTTTTTGTGATCGCTTCGTATATCTCCATGTGGATTATTCTCGATTTCGCCAAATTCCCTTGTCACTCACCGACTCGGACACTCCCCAAGTCGCCCGGCCTTCACCCCTCCAGCTTTTTCGTCACCAGTTCATTGAGCAGCGCCGGGTTGGCCTGGCCTTTGCTGGCGCGCATCACCTGCCCCACAAAGAAGCCCGCCATCGTCGTCTTGCCGGCGCGGTACTGCTCCACCTGCTTGGGGTTGGCCTTGATGACCGCGTCGATCATCGCTTCAAGCGCCGAGCTGTCGGTAATCTGCTGCGGCTTTTCCCGGTCGTAAACGTCAGGGAAGTCCATGTTTTCCGAAAAGCTTATGTCGTAGAGTTGGTTTGTCTGCTTACTGGACAACTCTCCGCTGATTGAATGGATAGTGGCCGCAACATTGCCTGAAACTGTGATCGGAGAAGCAGTAATTGCAAGACCGTAGGCATTCAAACGGCTACCTTCCTGGTTCAACAAGATATCAGCATATTTTTTCGCAAACTTTTTAATATCAAATGTGTAGCCCTGCGAACTGCGAGCATAGCTTATACCCGCGTCGAATCTATCTGATAGGGCTTTATTAGCGGTTAAATCCTTAGCTTGTTCGATAGAAAGATCGAAATCGCCTGCGTACCGCGCCCGCCGCGCCTCGGGCAGCTCGGGGAGCTCCGCTCTCTTGCGTTCAATAAATTCGCTGGTCAGCACCAACGGCGGCAAGTCCGGCTCGGGAAAGTAGCGGTAATCGTGGGCCTGCTCCTTCGAGCGCATCGAATACGTTCGGCCCTCGGCGGCATTCCACAGGCGGCTCTCTTGAATCACGCGCCCGCCCGCCTCAATCACTTCAATCTGACGCTCAATCTCGTACTGAATTCCGGCGCGCACGTAGCGAAAGCTGTTCACGTTTTTCACTTCGGCCTTGGTGCCAAACTCCGGCGCGCCCTTCAGCCGCACACTGACGTTGGCATCGCAGCGCAGCGAGCCTTCTTCCATGTTGCAGTCGGAAACGCCGCAATAAAGCAGAATCTCCTTGAGCCGCGTCAGGTACTCGAAGGCCTCGTCGGCGGTGCGCATGTCGGGTTCGCTGACGATCTCGGCCAGCGGTGTGCCGCAGCGGTTCAGGTCGAGCGAGGTGTGGTTGGCGCTGTCCGCCAGCCCGTCGTGAATGCTCTTGCCCGCATCCTCTTCCATGTGCAGCCGGGTAATGCCGATGCGCTTGACGCCACCCTCGGCGGTGGGCACGTCGATCCAGCCATGCTCGCTCAGCGGCTTGTCAAACTGCGAAATCTGGTAGCCCTTGGGCAGGTCAGGATAGAAATAATTCTTGCGCGCAAAGATGGACCGCTCGCGCACCGCGCAGTTGATGGCCAGCGAAGCCAGCGTGGCGAACTCGACCGCCTGCGCGTTCAACACCGGCAAAGCTCCCGGCAGCGCCAGACACACCGGGCACACATTGGTGTTGGGCTCCGCGCCAAAGTGGTTGGCGCAGCCGCAGAAGGCCTTGGTCGCGGTGAGCAGTTGCACATGAACTTCGAGACCGATGACGGGCTCGTACTTGGCCAGGATTTCGGGCGAAAGCGAAAGGGCGGGCATAGATGAATTTTAGCGCGGCCAGGACAAGGGCTGAAATGAAGATGCGGCTTATGCAATCAACTAGAGGAGATTTTCACGGCATCAATCTCCTGCACGACGCCACTGTGAAGAACAATTCCTATCGTATTTTCGACTGAATAGGGCAGCTTATGGATGATCTTCTGGTGCTCATGGCAATAAATGAGGAGATTACCCTGCGCGAGGCTTGGACGTCCGAGGACCTTCCGTGCCTCTGCTTCTGTCATGCCAGGATGAAGCGTATCAGGCAACTCTATTCGTCCCTTGTCTTGGGGAAGTAGGCTGCAGCGGCGGTCCGGTGTTTCGCTGTCAGACAAGTGTCTCCACTGGAATCCGCTGATATATGTCAGTCCTTCTATCTCACCGCTTGTCAGCCAGAAAATCCAAGGTCCGTCCTGGTCGCTTCCGTGAATGCAAAGCCATGCTTCAGAGTCGCCGCCATCTCCGCGGCTTCCGATGGCCCCTCCCAATCGTTTTTGTGCATCCTCAAGTTTTGTTGTTTCGAGTATGACTGGGAGGTTCGCGATCCGCAGCGAACTAATCATTTCTCTCGGGACAGTTGAATGAGGAAAGTTATCTGGCCAATGAATTACTGGAGGGGACCAGATGACCGTTTTAGTGCCCAACCGTGTGCCGGGCGTTTGAGCGGGGCAGAAGCTGGCCACAATAACTGCTGCAACGAAGATGCTCTTGTTCCAAATCATCAAGTACCACTTATCCGACTTTATCGAGTTCCGTCTGCTTAGGACGCACGGATAGACGTTGCACAAGGTATGCGCAACTAAACCCTGGCAGCAACAATAGCAACACGCCGAGAGCTTCCACTGTTCCAGGCATCAATGTACCCCGAATGTGCTATTTCGTCCGGCGTGGCGGCGGCTTGATTCCTTGTGGGCGTACCAAGCCAGCAGGCTTAGACGGCTTGAAGGACTGATTTCCATTGGAGAGGCTCTTGGGCATACTGTCTCCGGCTGCCAAATTACTACTTGTCCGCATAGGGGTAACTTCTGTCCGTTCGGTCATATCCCCTCCTTCTCTAAAGTATCCTCTACCGGCGACCGCGGCGCAAGCTGACTTGTTCCCCTTACTCCGCCGGATCTTCCGCCGTGAACGGCGAGCAGCAAGGCTTGGCCGAAGCGTGAAAATCCATCAGCTCCAGTCGAATGCCATCCGGGTCATACAGGTTGAACTGGCCCTTGCCGTCCTTGCCGATCTGGGTATGTTCATCGGCCACCACTCCCGTCAGCCGGTTGCCCATTTTCAGGGTTCGCAGCGCCGCGTCCACGGAGTTGACACCAATCGAAAGATGATCCAGCACGCCCAGGTTGTGTTGCGACATCGTCGCCGGAATTCCCGTGCCCGCCGGGTCGCCGGTCATCATGTACTCCAGCCAGTCGTGGCTGTCCGGGGTCTGCTGGCTCACCCAGTCGATCTTGCCCTCGCTCATTCCGCCCCACCAATATGGCCTGAAGCCCAGCAGGTCGCGATAAAAAATATCCTCGGTGGCACGGTTATGCACCAGAATCCCGACATGAATAATGTGCCGGCCCGCAATCTCGGGAGCAACCACCGGCTTGGGCAGCCTCGGCGCTTCCACAAACTGCACCTTGTTGCCTTCCGGGTCTTTCACCGTGAACCAGCGGCTGCCGTCGGCGCCTTTGCTCACCTCGCTGGGCGTCTTCCAGCTCTCGGCATAGAGATACTTGCGCAGCCCCTCGGCGTCGTCCGTGCTAAAGGCCGTGTGGTCCAGCCGGTTGATTCCCGCGCCGGCCGGCAGCGGCAGCACCTCTACAAACTGCGTCGCGTTGAAGGCGTAGCGCACGCCGTACCGGTTTTCCGGGTCGGCCTGCTTCACCGCGCCAACCACCTCGCGATAAAAGTGATCGGCAGCCGCCATATCTGAGCTGTAAACGGCCAGGTGCGAAATGCCCGTGATCCGTGGCCGGGTCAGCGGCTTGTCTGGCATCTGCGCGGCGGCGGCAAGGGAGAAGGCGACAACGGAAGCGGCGGCAACCAGCTTTGCATTCATGCGGAACCTCGAAGAACTACGGCAACATCTCCATCATATCGATTCCAGCGTCGTGCAAATCGGCAACCTTCGGCCTTTCGCCTTCCCGCTTCCAAAATTAAAATCCGAAGAATATGATTTTTGCCTTTTATTACGTATAGACATCCGTATGTACTATCCATTATGATCCTGCCAATTCATCTCCAGGCTCTTTGCCACAGGCGAATCGGTCTGGCCGTGAACAACCTCCCCCCGAAAGGTTCTCACCCTATGCTCAAGACTCGCCTCGTCCTTCGTCGCACTCTTCAAGGCGCCATGCTGGCACTGCTCGGCTGTGCCATCCCTTCGGCGCAAGCGCAAATTGGAAGCCTCTTCCCCGCCGGCCCGTTTGAAAGCCCCACTTATATCACCCTGCCCACGCTCACCCCGGTCGGCGGAACGCTGCTGCTTTCTGACTCGCCAGAGGAAATCAGCAGCAGCCAAACCCTGCCCGGAGCCCTCTATCGCGACTCCGTCAGCGGACTCTTCCGCGTTTTTTATCACCACCAGAACACTCTGGCCACGGACGTGCGCGTGGGCGTGGCCATCACCAACACCAGCACCCTGCCCGAGCTGATCTTCTCGCACGGCGTCGGCTCGGGAATCAGCGTGTATCCCAACGCCGCCGGCCAAGCCGCTCTTGACAAGTTCCTGGCCACCCACGGCACCACCGGATTTGTCACCCTGCTCAAGCCCGGCAAGAGCTACATTGCCGCCGAAGACAATCCTGCCGGCGACACCGACTCCGCGATCAAGGAGTACATTGTGGTTTCGGTGCAGGGCTCCAGCGATGACGCCTTGCCTCTGTCGCTGCTCAAGGCGCTCGACGGCGACACCCTGCTGCACAAGACCAGCTCCCAGATTGCGGCCTCGCTGCCCATTTCTTTTGCAGCCGGCCCGGCCACCGTCACCACCCTGGTTTATAGCGGCAAGGCGCCCACCGCGCCGGCCACTATCGCGGTGCTGGCCGCTGACAGCCACATTCGCGGCACCTTTGCCCACGCTGACCGCACCGGCGCCTTCACCATCGCCTCTTCCGCCGGCCTGCAAGCCCTGGCCATCGACACTTCCGCGCCTGGTGAGGCCTACTCCAACGACATGCCCGGCGAATACGAGCTGGGAACCGACGCGGTGGACGCCAACGCGCAGGTCTATAACGATGGCAACTACGGCGTTTTGTATCATTTCACGGTGACCATCAAGAACGGCGCAAAGAACCTCTCCAGCTCGCCAGTGGGCCTGCTGATGCAGCCCACTGGCGGCGCGGGCAACTATGTCTTCGCGCTCAATGGCAGCACCAAGCAGTCGCCTTATGTGGATTACACCAGCGTCTGGTGGTTCGGCGAAGTCAAGCCCAAGTCGACCAGCGCCGTCATTACCCTCGAAACCAGCCTCACCGGCGGCTCCGCCGGCCCACAGCAGTTGCTCTTCGACCCCAAATTTACCGGCAAATAGCGTGGCTAGGGAGAGTGTTCACAGGAGCCCAAAAGCAAGGCACCCTGGGCACTTGGCGCGGCGCATGCCCGGGTTTTCAACAACCGAGGTCTGGCGGCCAAAAGAAAAGCTATACTCGGGCAAGAGCATTTTCACTTCTTGTTGAGGTGAAAATGCTCTTGCAGGAACCCCGCGCATGACTGAATTCCCAGCTCCGGCTCGCAATCCTCGTCGCGACATCGTCTTTGCCTTCGCTCTGGCGCTGACCTGCTATCTGGCCTGGCTGGTCCGCGAAGTGCTGGTGCTGCTTTATGTCAGCGCGTTGTTTGCCGTGGTGCTCTCTCCGGTAGTGCGATTCATCGCCGGGTTTCGCGTTGGCCGCTGGCGGCCTTTCAAGCGCGCGGCCATTCTCTTTCTCATCTTCCTGGCCGCCGCGGCATTCGCTGCTTTTGGCTATCTTGCCTTGCCTCCGGTCATTCGCGACCTGCATGAGTTCGCCGGTGAAATGCCCGCCCGCCTGCCCGCCATTCTCGATAAACTCAAACACCTGCCCTTTGCCGAGCAGTTGAATACCGACGAGATCAACTCTCGCTTTCAGGATTTTGTCAGTCAGGCAGCTACTTATCTGTTGCTCTCCATTCGCGATTGGGCGGGCAACCTTTTCGATATTGTCACCGGCGTCATCCTGACGGTTTATTTCATTCTCGAAGGCGACCACGCCTATCGCTGGTTTCTTTCGTTCTTCCCGGCTGAAAACCGCACCCGACTCGATCAGGCGCTGCGGCGGGCCGAGATTCGCATGGGCAAGTGGCTGCTCGGCCAGGGCTGCCTGATGCTCATCCTGGGAGTCGCCAGCACCATCGTCTATCTCTCGCTCCACGTTCGCTACGCCTACGCGCTGGGGGTTCTTACCGGCCTGCTCAACATCATCCCCGTCCTGGGCGCGGCTCTCTGCATCGGGCTGGCCCTGCTGGTGGCGGCCATCGACTCCTGGGGACGAGTCATCGGCATCGCCGTCTTCTATCTCCTCTATCTCCAGTTGGAAAATTCGTTTCTCACGCCGCGCATCATGAAGAACAGCGTCGGCCTGCCCGGCCTCGCCATCCTCATTGCCCTGCTGCTCGGCTCCGCGCTGGCGGGCATCGTTGGAGCCATGGTTTCGGTCCCCACCGCCGTGCTGGTCGCCGTCCTCATCGACGAATACCTGGTCCACAAGGATGCGGCCTGATTTTTTCTGACTGGATCGCCGGCCACGATTTCAAGGCCAGATCAATATCTCCCCGCGCTTCGTCCCGCCTCCACCACCGACTTCATCACCCCACACTCGGCAAACAGCCGCACCAGCCCCGCCGTCAGCGGCTCCCCGGCGTCCGCACCGCTCACGGCCATCCTCGTTGCGCCGCTGCCCTGTGCGTCCAGCAGCAGCGCCGTCAGCTTGCGCGCCACATCCAGCGGAAAGCTCTCCGCCACAAACACCAGCTTGCCGCGCCTGGTCATGACCACTGGCCCTTCGCTGGTCGAGTACACCTGCTCGGTCTCGCCCGCGGGCAACTCCGCCGCACCCGCTGCTTCCGCCTCGTGGTCAGGCTTGAGCCCTGAATATTTGCGCCCCAGCTCATCGCCATACACATGCTGAAAGGCTTCGGCCGAGGCCGCGTTCTTCCAGACGGAAAGATAAAACAGCGCAATCGAATCGGTCTTTTCTTGCTCTTGCGCGCTCTTCGCGCTGCGCCGCTGTCCGGCCCAATACAGGCCCCCGTCCCAGGCCGGGGTCAGATCGTTGGCCGCCCGCTCGCCGCCAAAAAGCTGCGTCAAGATCCGCACATCCAATTGCCCGATCTGGCCAATGTCGTAGGGCGCATAGAGCTTGTCGACCAGCGGATGAATGTTGGGCAGCAGGGGCACAGCCGGCGCGTGGCGCTTTTCATACTCGCGCGGATTGATGATCTCCCAGCTCGAGGTCGGCGGCTGGTCCAGCGCTCCGGCAAAAGCCGCCTTTTGCCCCTTGTCCATCCATACATCCTGCTCAAAGCTGAGCCCCTCGCGATAGGGAAACAGCATCGACTCCGACAGCAGCAGCGGCGCGCGCGCCAGCACCGGCGCATCTTCCGAGCCAGCCATTTGCTGCTTGAGATAGTCCATCAGCTCGGGGTCTTTCACCAGGCTCTTGCCCATCGGCTTCAGCTTGTAGTCGATCATGACGGCCGTCGCCTGACCCTCCACCACCGCCTCGCGCGCCGTGTCCATCTCGTCCTTGGCCAGGTGGTCGCGGTCCTCGCCAGCGCTGTGCGAAAGCCCGTCGGGCGTCTGGTTGTTCCACTTCTCCAGGTCGCTGTGCTGGTCTTGCAGGGCGTGGGTCAGCTCATGCGCCAGCACCATCTTCTGGTCCTCGGCGTCCACCCAGTCCAGCAGTGAAACCGTCTTCGTCTTGTCGTCGTAATAAGCCGCAATCTGCTCCTTCAGCAGCGCCAGCAAAAACGGCTTCAGGTCAAAGTCGCGGTCCAGCAGGCCAAACTTCTTCAGCACAATTTCATCGCGCTGCATGCGCTTGGCGTCTTCATCGTCGTCAAACTTTTGCTGGATGTAGCGCTCCACCTCGGCCCGCGAAACAATCTGCCGTTTCACCGGGCTCTTGATCGCCAGCCCGGTCTCCTCCGACGAGAACTTGATCAGCTCATCGACCAGCGAAAAAAGCTGCTTTGCCTCATCCGAGCTGATTTTCTTCTCGCCCTGCGGCGGGGCTAACTGCGCCTGCGGCGCCACCTGCGGTGGGGCTAACTGCGCCTGCGGCGCGGCTGTGGCGGGTTGAGATTGTGCTTCTGCCACCAAGCTGGGTGCCCCATCCATCCTGCGTTCTGTGCGGGATGGGTGGGGGAGCACAACATCCTGCGCGGGCAGAACCTGCGTCTCCGCCGTGGCCGCCAAAACCAGCGCCGCCGCCAAAACCAACCCAACCCTGCCCAACCCCATGCGCTGCCTGCTCATTGATTCTCCCTATCTGCTTCCAAGGCTATAATCAGAGGGTGGATTGGTGCGATTTTTCCCGCATTTCTCGCCCCCATCCACGGAAAAAGTTTCCCCTATGACTGAAACCACTCCCATCAGCGCCACTCCGCTGGCCGTGCTGCTGGCTGAATACGCCACGCCGCACGAACTGGTCCCCTATCGGGGAGTACTCACCCCACGCCAGTTGGACGCGCCCCAGCGGGAAATAGCGGCGCTCACCGCCGCGGTGGCCGTTCACGATCTGGGCTGGCTCGGCTGCGTCGCCGTGCGCGGCGAAGACCGCTTCCGCTGGCTCAGCGGCATGGTCACCAACATCGTCAACGAACTGCCAACAAACGGTCTGGCCTGGAATCTGGTGCTCAACGCCCAGGGCCGCATCCTGGGCGACCTCGATGTCAGCCGCCAGGCCGATCAACTCGAACTCATCCTGGCCGCCGATCAATCCGAACGCCTGCTGGCCCACTTTGAACGCTTCATCATCATGGATGACGTTGAGCTAGTGCCGCTTCCCGAGCTTTCTGCCCTGGGGCTCAGCGGTCCCCGCGCCGCCGATCTGCTGGCGGGGCTGGGCTTGCCCACCCCTGCCGAGCCCATGACCGGCGCTCAAGCCCTTTGGCGCGGCTTTCAGGTCCGCGTGGTGCGGAACTACGGAGTGCTCGCGCCCCATTTCGAGATTTGGATCGAAGCCAGCGAGATTCCTTCGCTGTGGCGGGTTTTCACCGAGGCCGGCGCAATCCCAGCCGGCGTAACGGCCCTCGAAGCCTTGCGCATCGCCGAGGCTATCCCCCTCTACGGCCAAGACATCGCCGAGCGCGACCTGCCCCAGGAAACCTCTCAGATGCGCACCCTCAACTTTTCCAAGGGCTGCTACCAGGGGCAAGAGATTGTCGAGCGCATCCGTTCGCGCGGCAGCGTACACCGCCATTTGCGCTCGCTGGAGCTGTTGGGACCACTCCCCAGCCCCGGCGCTGCTTTAACTTTAGAAGCTGGGGGCGCGCAAGACGCCGCCGTCGCTGGCCTTATCACCAGCGCGGCAGTGTTGCCGCTCGGCGCTGGCCAGCGCATCTTTGCCCTCGCCATGATGCGCGGCGAGGCGGAACTGCGCAGTCAGTCTTTTTCTTACACGGTCGACGCGGTCGCGGGTACGGCTCGCATTCTGTCCACGCCGCCAGAGTTTTGAAGGTCCACGCTTGGTAGGCCGGGGTTTTAACCCCGGCAAATCAAAGTCAAAGTCATCAGGGCTTTAGCCCCCGAGTCGAAACGGTCGAAACGACAGATTGGAAAGCTGAAAGATGAGCGATACGCCGAAGTTTGAAGTCATTGACCGCCGCAAGATCAAGGCGGAAGAAGAGCAGGAAAACAGCCAGCATCAAACCCCGGCCGAGCCGGAAAAGCCCAGCGCCGGCCCGCAACTGGTGGTCAACGAGCCTCGGTCCGAAACCGCCGAGGCCCCCGAGCCCGAGCAGCTCGTGCAGCAGTTCTACGT
>Ga0224528_1001728_pt1 | contig 13760 bp, 10 predicted proteins | sample CBST25metaG_2_FD_179888 | JGI IMG/M metagenome (GOLD analysis project Ga0224528, IMG submission 179888) | Peat soil microbial communities from Stordalen Mire, Sweden - C.B.S.T25 | ecosystem: Environmental > Terrestrial > Soil > Wetlands > Peat | place: Sweden: Norrbotten County, Stordalen Mire...
ACCAGGGGACACTGCGGGAGTTGGTGGTGGATGGGGAGACGCAGACGCCGGACTTCCGGCTCACGCACTTCGGCAATGCACTACCGCTCACCACGCGCTTCCACGCCCGGGTGGACGGGACCAATGGGGATACCTGGCTGGAGCCGGTGGAGGCGACGCTGGGCCACTCGCACTTTTGGGTGCAGGGGCAGGTGGTGCGGGTGACGGAGAAGGACGACCGCGGGGCGCTGCACAGTATTGGGCACGATATTGATCTGAAGGTCAACGTGGACCGGGGGCAGATGGCGGATTTTATGCGGCTGGCCAGCCGCGGGGGCACGCCGCTGCTGACGGGCGCGGTGACGGCGAAGGCAGCGCTGCACATTCCGCCGGGGCCTGTGCCGGTGCATGAGCGGATGCGGCTCCAGGGAAGCTTTGTGCTGGATCAGGCGCTGTTTAGCAGCGACAAGATTCAGGGAAAACTTCTGGAGTTGAGCTTGCGCGGGCAGGGGCGGCCCAAGGACGTGAAGACCACGGATCCGGACAGCGTGCGCTCGGCAATGCATGGGAACTTCCTGATGGGCGGCGGGGTGATTACACTGCCGGCGTTGGAGTTCACCGTGCCGGGAGCGGATATCCAACTGAAGGGCACCTACGGGCTGGAGGGCGGCGCGCTGGACTTTGCCGGAACCGCCAAGTTGCAAGCCACGGTATCGCAGATGGTGGGCGGCTGGAAGGGCTTGCTGCTGAAGCCGGCGGACCGCTTCTTCAAGAAAGACGGGGCGGGGACGTCGGTGCCGATTCACATCAGCGGAACGCGCACGGAGCCGAAGTTCGGGATTGGGCTGGACAAAACGAAAGGAACCCGGCCCGAGAGGCTGGGCGAGAAGCCGTAAACGAATGGGCAGAACGGCACTTTATGCTGGGGATACTGGCCGCGTGAAGAGCACGGGCGGGCTGAAAAGCTACGAACAGAGTGGTAACTGGTGAATAGGCGACCATACGTGCGTTAGCGCAACTTCACATTGACTCAGGTACTATTCTCGTGTGTCAGAAACAACGAAGCCGTCGCCATCCCAAACGACAGCCTTTAGCGCCGGTCCTCCTAACCAGCACTGAGTGAAAGGAGAATGTATTTATGCCAAATAAAACTGGCTTGATGCAGCGGTTGTTTGGAAAGAAGATCATCTGCTCCGCGGAGCAGCAATTCACCCCGAAACAACTCGGCCTTATGCAGGGGCTTGTCAAAGAAAAAATACATAGCATCGAGCAGTCAAGACAGGCGATCATCGACAAGGGCGCACAGGAAGGCAAAACGCTTGCGACGGAAAAGGTATTGCGATACCTCGAAGCATCGAAAGCAGACCACCAAGGGTCCGACCGTGAAGCTTACACAGCTGCTGCCGATAAACTCGCCCGAGAGTTCCGTGAGAAACACCCTGATGCGATCCCCGTTGACGAAGCTTATAGGCTCATGAAGGACTGGGAGTAGTCGCAATCACGCAGATCTATGAATCCTGGAAAAATGAGAAAGCCTGGCCGAGGCAGAATGCATACCGGTTAAGGCGACACGGAGATCAAATGAACGCTGATGTAGTTGCTAATGTTCCTCTGCCGTTCGATGTTCCCATCTTGATTGGACACTTGAACACAACGGACTCCCTCGCCCTTGTCATTCGTGCCCATCTGTATGTGGAAGCCACCTTGATTCGTCATATTGAAACAGTAGTCGTCGATAGGGAAGGATTTGATAGTGCAACCTTGCCTTTTCCAACAAAGATCAAGCTAGCAGTTGCAATCGGGAGAGTGGACAGCGCCGACGCTGGTGCTTTGAAAGTGTTAAACAGTCTGCGATGTAAGTTCGCTCACAAGTTGGATTTCTTGTTGCAAGAACAAGATGAACGCGACCTTTACAATGCTCTCTCCGAACGCCAGCGAAAATTCGTAAATGCTTCGCGAACGCCTCAACTGGATTACATGGGGAGGCTCCGTTGTGATTTGGTCGGTCTCATTATAGCCATGAACGAAGATACCGTCGCTAGCCACTAGTACAGGACCAACGAAGCTTCCTACCCCCGGACGGGGGGCGGGCGGTTGGCCTCGATCTCGGTGACCAGTCCCTGCAGGTCGCGCATGTATCACCGCCAATCCGGAAGTAATCACTGAGTCCTCATCCGACAACGCTGAAGCCCAGCCCTTTACTTCTCAAGAGTTCTGGACAGGCTCCGAGACTGGGCCGTGGACGCTCGGCCTCAAAAGACTCCTCGTACCCCGCGCCGATGGCGTAGTGGTCAGTTTTGACCCGCCAGGGCTGCCGCGCCAAGGCTACGATGCAATCGGTTAAAGGAGTCTATACATGGAGTCTGTTCTTTTCGATCTTGGTCCGCACGAGTTGCGCCGCAACTGGGGATGGCTGCTTGCACTGGGCGTTGCCCTGATTCTTCTGGGCGGATTCGCCCTGATCGACTCGGTTGCTGTATCCATCATTTCCATGGTGTTTTTCGGCTGGATTTTGCTGCTTGCCGGTGTGGTTGAGGCGGTGCAGACCTTCCGGCATCATAAGGGCGGCCACTTCTTTTTGCACCTGCTGAACACGGTGTTTGCCATCGTTGTGGGCCTGATGCTGCTTTGGAACCCGCTTGCCGGTTCGCTGGTTTTGACGCTGCTGATGGCCGCGTACTTCCTGGTGGCAGGCACCTTCAGCATTCTTACTTCGCTGACGGCGCCCATGCCCGGTTCGGGATGGATGCTGGTGGACGGCATTGTCACCGTGATGCTGGGAATTCTGGTGTGGGCCCAGTGGCCGATGGCGGGACTGTGGATCATCGGCTTGTTTATCGGCATCAACCTGATCACTTCCGGCTGGTCGCAGGTGATGCTGGCGCTGGCCTTGCGGCGGATGGCGGTGGAAGCGGCTTGAGGCGGGTTGCGGCAGAGATCGAGGCGAGGAAGCCTCTGAACAGGTCGCAGATTCAAGAAAACTATCCCTCAGGGGCTAAAGCCGTGCCCTTTCAAAACTCGCCTTTTACCAAAGGCTGTTGAGACGGACCGTGAAAAAGAGGAAGTCAAGACCGGAACGTCGGCTAACTCGGCGGCCAATCGCCGGACCGGCACCTGGAACGGGTAATTTGTCTCCCCGTACCCCTCGCTGATGTGATAGTTTGGCTGCGTCACACCGCTGCCGGATTCATGAGCAGCGGAACCAGACGAGGAGTCGCAATTGCACTGGACCAGAAGTGTGAAAAGCAGGACCTCATGCTGCGCCTTATCCCTGCTTATTGGGGCTATGGCGCTTGCCGCGGCGGGGCAAAACACGCCCACGCCGCTTCCCAACCAAACTGCAAAATCACCGCAAGCTTCCGTATCAAACCAATTCACAACAAATACAGGCCAAGCCAAAACAACTACAAGCCAATCCTCAACTAAAGAGCAAGCCACGGTTGCCGCGTCTGCCGCCACGGACGAATGGTGGAAGCATGCGGTGATCTATGAGATTTATCCGCGCAGCTTTCAGGATTCAGACGGGGACGGCATCGGCGACATCAAGGGCATTACGGCGCGGCTCGGCTACCTGGAAGACCTGGGCATCGACGCGATCTGGCTGACGCCCATGTATCCGTCTCCCGGAATCGACTACGGCTACGACATTTCGGACTACACGGCGATCGACCCGGTCTACGGCACGATGGCGGACTTTGACCGCCTGGTGAGCGAGGCCAAAAAGCACAACATCCGGGTGATCATGGACTACGTGATCAACCACACCTCGGACCAGCACGCGTGGTTCAAGGAGTCCAGGTCCTCGCGCACCAATCCCAAGCGGGACTGGTATATCTGGCGCGACGGAAAGGGTCCGGGACAGCCGCCGAATAACTGGCAGTCGTGGTTTGGGCACTCGGCGTGGACCTTCGACGAGAAGACCGGGCAGTACTTCTACCACTACTTCTACGCGCAGCAGCCGGATTTGAACTGGCGGAATCCCGAGGTGCATGCGGCGATGGACGGGGTGCTGGAGTTCTGGATGAAGCGCGGGGTAGACGGCTTCCGCATCGACGCAGTGTCGCGGCTGTTCGAGGACCCGGAGCTGCACGACGACCCGTACCGGCCGGGCTTCAATGCCTACGGAGACCGCAACATCGAACACAAATACACCGACAACTTTCCGGAAGTGCACGACGTGCTGAAGGAAGTGCGGCGGGTGGTGGATCGCTATCCGGGCAACCCGGTTCTGATTACCGAAGCGGATGAGCCCAATGTGGAAGAACTGGCCAAGATGTACGGCAACGGCGACGAAGTGCAGCTACCGATGGACTTCCAGATTGCGGACGTGAACGAGCTTTCTGCGCCGCGGTTCCGGGAGCTGTTCAACCAGATCGAGAACAACACCGCGCACGGGCAGCCGGAGTATTTCTTCAGCAATCACGATCAGCCGCGGCAGTGGGACCGCTACGGCGACGGGGAGCACAACGACCAGATCGCCAAGCTGATGGCGGTGCTGCTGCTGGCTCCGCGGGGCACGCCGCAGATGTACTACGGCGAAGAGCTGGGCATGCGGACGACCGATCCGGCGCGGATTGAGGACGTGCACGACCCCATCGGCAAGCTGGGCTGGCCCAAGGAAAAAGGCCGCGACGGCGAGCGTACGCCGATGCAGTGGGACACGAGCGCCAAGGCCGGATTTACGACGGCGGCTGTGCCCTGGCTGCCGGTTCCGCCCAGCGCGCAGAAGGTCAACGTGGAGGCGGAAAGCAAGGATCCGGACTCGATTTTGAACGCGTACAAGCGGCTGCTGGCGCTGCGCAAGACCGACCTGGCTTTGCGGGACGGCACATACGAGGCGGTGAACGAAGACGATCCGCATGTGTTTGCGTTTTTACGCAGGAGCGGAAACGAGACGGTGCTGGTGGCGCTGAACATGAGCGGCAAGAGCAGGACAGCGGCGTTTTACCTGGCCGGCAGGGGCGTGAAGGGGACGAAACTGACGCCGCTTTACAGTGCGCCTTCGAGCGGCGCTCAGCGGCTGGATCATGTGGTGCTGGCGCCGTTTGCCGCAGTGGTGGGCAGGGTGGAGTAGGGGCTCGTGCTTTCTCAGGTCCCATAAGCGGGATCTCCACCCCACGGACGAAGACCTGTCCGTGGGGACCCCGCACCTGGGGCACCCAAACCTCTGCGGTGGGGCCAGCATTGCATGATCAGGGTCTTGCTTTCCCACCCATCCGCAAAGTGCGCGGATGGATGGGGCACCTGGAGTTTGGGTAGGCACAAAACAGGGAATGAACATCGAAGTGTGGCCGGGGAAACGGCCTTAACCCGCTTCAATGTGATAGTTTGGCTGCGTCGCACCGTTGCCGGATTCATGAGCAGCGGAAATGAGAAGAGGAGATCGCAATGCACTGGACCAAGTGTGTTTCAAGAAGCATCGCTATCGGCGCCATCGCCCTGTTGACCGGGGCCGCGGCGCTTTCCGCCGGAGGGCAGACCAAGCCCGCCAAGGTGAAACCCCAACCCGCGAGCACTGCCGCCGCGAGCGAGCAGGACTGGTGGAAGACCGCTGTTGTGTACGAGATTTATCCGCGCAGTTTTCAGGATTCGAACGGCGACGGCATCGGCGACCTGAACGGCATTACCCAGCGGCTGGACTACCTGAAGGAGTTGGGCGTGGACGCGCTGTGGCTGGCGCCGATTTATCCCTCGCCGCAGGCGGACTACGGCTACGACATTTCGGACTACAAGAACATCGAGCCGGCGTATGGCACGCTCAAGGACTTCGATCGGCTGATTGCCGAGGCCAACAAGCGGCACATCCGCATTCTGATGGACATGGTGATGAACCATACCTCGGATGAGCACCAGTGGTTCAAGGAATCGCGCTCGTCGCGCACCAATCCCTATCGCGACTGGTATGTGTGGCGGGACGGCAAGGGAGAGACGGCCACCGACAAGGGCGCGCCGCCGAACAACTGGCGGTCGGCCTTTGGCGGCTCGGCGTGGGAGTGGGACGCAAAGACGCGGCAGTACTACTACCACAAGTTCTATACCAAGCAGCCGGACGTGAACTGGGACAACCCGAAGATTCACGAGGCCTTCAAGGACGTCATGGCCTTCTGGCTGAAGCGCGGCGTGGCGGGCTTTCGGTTCGATGCCATCACGACGCTGTACGAAGATCCGCAACTGCGGGATGAAGAGGTCGTGAAGGACAAGGATGGCAAGCCGGTGATGGGCCCCGACGGCCAGCCGCAACTGGACGACGCCCGGACCAACAACCTGCCCGGAGTTCATCCGGTGATGCAGGAGATGCGGGCCGCGGTGGACAAGTTCAATTCGACGACGTTCCCCGGTACGCGGGTCATGATCGGCGAAACCTATCTGCCCAATGCGGCGGAACTGGCCAAGCAGTATGGCACGCCGGACAAGCCGGAGTTCCACCTGCCGATGGACACGCAGGTGACCACCATCAACAAGATGGACATCGGCACGTTCCGCACCAAGCTGACCGAAGCCCAGACGCAGCTGAACGGCAACACGCCGCTGATCTTGTTCGACAACCACGATAACCCGCGCATGGACGTACGCTACGGCGATAAAGCTCACGACACGGACATTCAGCGCGTGCTGGCGACGGTGCTGTTTACCAGCCGCGGAGCGGTGCAGATGTACTACGGCGACGAGATCGGCATGAAGACCACGCCGCCGGCGCGCAAGGAAGACGTGAAGGATCCGGTGGGTCAACTGTTCTGGCCTTTGTACAAGGGCCGCGACGGCGAGCGTACCCCGATGCAGTGGGATGCGAGCGCCAACGCGGGCTTTACGACGGCCACGGCCACGCCCTGGCTGCCGGTGCCGCCCAGTGCGAGCACGATCAACGAGAAGGCGGAGAAGAGCGATCCGAACTCGCTGTTTGCCTGGTACCAGAAGCTGATCCAACTGAAGAAAACCAACCCGGCCCTGGCGCAGGGCGAAGAAACGATGCTGGACACGGCCAACACCAAGGTGCTGAGTTGGGTGCGGCAAACGGCAGGCGCGCCGGCTGTGGTGGTTTCGGTGAACTTTACGGCCGAGCCGCAGACGGTGAACCTGAGCGTGATGGGCTCGGGTGGCAAGGTGAAGACCCTGCTGAAGACGCCCGGCGCGGCCGATCCGGCGTGGCTGGGGCAGTTCGAGCTGGGGCCATTCGGGGTGTTTGTGGGGGAAGTGCAGTAACGGTGGTTTGAACTTGTAGCAGCGTCTCCGGCGGTTTCCGTTTATGCGGGAACCGCCGGGGTTGTTTTGGGTGGTGCGCTCGGAGATAAGGAGAGGCCTGTGAGGCCCCTGGTCCTTCCGAAGAAGGCGCTGAGCGCGGCCTGTGGTTCGGTTGTTGAATTCAGCGCGGAAAACCTATCAATTCACCATATTTAGAAATTGCACCACAATTGAACATGGTGCATAATGTCGACATGAGAACCAGTATTACGCTCGACGAAGACGTCTATGAAATCGCGTCGCTGTACGCGACCGGGCGAGGAGTCACATTGGGCGCCGCCCTGGGGGAGTTGGTGAGGAAGGGCAGCGCAGCGCGCCCCAGTGCTCCGGCAGGAATCAAGACCGCTCGCAACGGCCTCAAGATTTTCGCCGCGCGCGGCAGGAAGATCACGCCGGAGATGGTCAAGGCCGCGCAGGAGGATTCGCTTGTCTAAAGCGAGATACCTGCTCGACGTGAACGTTCTGGTAGCTCTTACGGATGAGGACCATGTCCACCACAAGCTGGCGGCGAAGTGGTTGGACGGAGCGCGGGACTCTGAGTGGGGTGTGTGCGCGTTCACAGAAGCGGGGTTTCTGCGTGTAGCGACAAATCCAAAAGCCGGGGCACATACGGTGGAGGAGGCTACGGCGGTTCTGGCGTCTTTGGCCGGCCAACCCAGCTACAAGTTCTGGCCGATCTCCGATGGCTGGGTTGACCTCGTAGCTCCGTTTCATGACCGGGTATTTGGCCACCAGCAAATCACCGATGCGTACCTGCTGGGCCTTGCCGTCAAAGAGAATGGTGTTCTGGTCACGATGGATAAGGCGATCAAGGTTCTAGCGGGAAAATATGGCCGGCACGTGCTTGTCCTCGCTTGAGCGCTCTCTGCGCGTGGACCGAACTCCCCCCTCCCTATGGGAAACTTGAAGGAGCGCCTTGCGCACGCTTCACGGGACTGACCAGGTTTGTGGAGCAGCTTGAGCAATACCAGGAAAGAGTGTCATGGACGTATTGAAACGGCTTTTCGAGCAGCACTACCACTTGCCGGCTGAACGCGCGCAACCGCTGCAGGGCCAACTGGGCGGCTCGGGCCGCGCCATTGTCCGGCTCACCGGCGGGGGCTCCACGGCCATCGGCATTCTGTATCCGGTCAAGGAAGAAAATGTTGCCTTCCTTGAGTTCTCACGGCATTTTCGGCAGCGCGGATTGCCGGTTCCGGAGATCTACGAGCAGGATTTGAGCCAGGACGCTTACCTGGAAGAAGACCTGGGCAATACCACCCTGTTCGAGTATCTTGGCGCGCACCGGAACGGCGACGCCATTGGGCCGGAGGCAATCGAGGCGTACCGCAAAACGGTGGCCGCACTGCCGCGCTTTCAGGTAGAGGCGGGACGCGATCTGAATTACAAGGTCTGCTATCCGCGGGCCAGCTTCGACCGCCAGTCGATCAACTGGGATCTGAATTATTTCAAGTACTACTTTCTGCGGTTGGCCGGCATTCCCTTCAACGAGCAGGCGTTGGAACAGGATTTCAGCCGGCTGACGAAGTTTCTGCTGGCCGCCGATCACGACTATTTTCTCTACCGGGATTTTCAGTCGCGCAACGTGATGCTGCGCGACGGGCAGCCGTATTTTCTGGACTACCAGGGCGGTCGCAAGGGCGCGCTGCAATACGACATTGCATCGCTGCTGTTCGACGGCAAGGCCGACCTGCCAGCCGTGGTGCGCCAGGAACTGCTCGACCACTATCTCGACTGCCTGGGCAAGCACATCCAGCTCGACCGCGCGGCGTTTATGGAGCACTACTACGCGTTCGTCTACATCCGCATTCTGCAGGCCATGGGGGCGTACGGGTTCAGGGGTTTCTATGAGCGCAAGGCGCACTTCTTGCAGAGCGTTCCCTACGCGCTGAAGAATTTGGCCTGGCTGGCGGAGAACGTGAAGCTGCCCATCGCGCTGCCGGCGCTGCTGGACGCGCTGAAGGGGATGCAGGCCTCGGAAAAACTGCAGGGGCTGGCGACGAGCGTGGACGGGTTGAAGGTGCGGATTTTCAGCTTTTCCTACCACAAGGAAATGCCTGCCGATGAGTCGGGCAACGGTGGCGGGTTTGTGTTTGACGCGCGCAGTTTGCCGAATCCGGGACGGGAAGAACGGTTCCGGCAGATGACCGGCAAGGACGAGCCGGTAATCGACTACCTGAAGCAGCAGGAGAGCGTGCACCAGTATCTTGCCCACGTGCTGTCGCTGGTGGATGCCAGCGTGAGCGGCTATCAGCGGCGCGGGTTCAAAAATCTGATGGTGTCGTTCGGCTGCACCGGCGGACAGCACCGTTCGGTGTTTCTGGCCGAGCAGTTGGCCAAACATCTGCGCGCCGTGAACGGGGTGGAAGTGGTGTTGCGGCACATCGAGATGGAAAAGAACTTTCCGGAAAAGTGCGCGGAATGAAAGCGATGATTCTGGCCGCGGGGCTGGGTACGCGCCTGCGTCCGCTGACGAACGACCGCCCCAAAGCGCTGGTAACCGTGAGCGGACGCACGCTGCTGGAGATTGCCCTCCGCCGCCTGCGCGCGTTCGGCGTGCGCGAAGTGATTGTGAACGCACATCACTTTGCGGACAGCATCGTGGAGTACCTGAAAGCCAACGACAATTTCGGCATGCGGGTGGCGGTTTCGTGCGAAGAGGAACTGCTGGATACCGGCGGCGGATTGAAGAAGGCCGCGCCCTTCTTTTTGGACGGCAGCCAGAACGAGCCGTTCCTGGTACACAACGTGGATGTGGTGAGCACGATCGACCTGGGGCGGATGGTGCGGTTCCATACGGATCAAGACGCGCTGGTGACCATGGCGGTGCAGCAGCGGGAGACTTCGCGGTATCTGCTGTTCGACCAGCAGGACCGCCTCTGCGGCCGCCGGGCGGGGCGCGATGGGGCGACGGAATGGGCGCGGCCTGCCGACGAGGCGCAGGCTCTGGCCTTCAGTGGCATCCACGTGATTTCTCCGCGGCTGTTTGCCAAGATGCGGGAGCAAGGCGCGTTTTCGATCATTGCCGCCTATCTGCGGCTTGCCGCCGAGGGAGAGAAGATTGTCGCCTTCCGCGCGGATGAATGTTACTGGCGCGATCTGGGCCGGCCGCAGAGCCTTGTTGAAGCGGGCGAGGATCTGGAGCGCGGAAAGTACTCCCTCGACTGAGTGGGAGCGGCTTTGAAGGCTTCGGCTGGCAGGGTGTGCCCGCGGATTTTGTTCTATCTGCACCACAAGTGATTCAATCGCGTAGAATTTTTTGATTTATGCACCAATAGTGGTGAAATCCACAGATAAATCTACTTTTTGCACTTGTTTCCACAGGTTGAACCGTCCTACTCTCCTCCCAGTTGGTGATCCTACAGGGAATTGGAAACGCAGTTCCAGCCTGGCAGGACGATGCAGAAGTTAGTTGGACTCGACACAACATGGACCGGCTGGTCCGGCACATGGAAGGTTGAAGGAAGATTGAGTTCCACATCCAGAGTCAGACAGGAATGTGCAAGACCCGACTGAAATTGAAGATTCATCCGCGGCTTCAACCGGGGATGCAAAGTTCGAGTTGAGCCGGGGATTTATCATTGACCCAGCCGTAGATGCAGGAGCCGGGGCAACCCGGAGACGCAGAAGCGGACAGCCAGAGGGCAGGAAAGCCGGGGTAACTCGACGATCCACCCACTGGCGCAGCCGAGGGAGCAAGGATTCGCGGTAACTCGGAGACTTACCTCGGCACAGCCGGAAGATGCAGGATTCGGGGCGACCCGAGGACTCATTGCAAGGCGCTGCTGGAAGAGCGAAAAAACGGGGCAACCCGATGATTCATCGCCAGCACCGTCCTAAAGGATGCGCGATTCGAGGTAACTCGAAGACCCATCGCCGCTGAGCCGAAGGAACGAGGATTCGAGGGACCAAGCAAACTTACCGTCGGCGCCGCCGGAAGATGCAGAATTCGGGGTGACCCGGAGACTCATCATGGGCGCTGCTGGAGGAGCGAAAAAGCGGGGCGACCCGCGGATTCACCACCGGCGCAGCCCGAAGGATGTGCGATTCGAGGCGACTCGATGATCCATCCGCCGGCCCAGTCTGAAGATGCAGGGTTCGAGGAAACTCGAAGCCGCATGGGAGGGCTGAACGGGCAATGCATGGTCCAAGCAACTTGTGAGTTCACTATGATAAGGGCGCCAGGGACTCCGGTCTCTGGCGCCTTTGTATTGTGCAGCGGAATTCATTGAATCCTGACTGCCCGTGAAACGGATCGGCGTGAACACTCCTGTATGATTCGGTGTTGCAAGCGGCGGAGGGTGTAAATGGACGTTCTGTTTCTGGTGTTGTTGGCGGTTGTTGCGATCGTCGTACTGTCTCTGATTCTGGGCAGCTTTTTTACCGTGAACACGGCCCAGGTGGCGATCATCACGCGCTTCGGCAAGTTTCTGCGGGTGGCGGAGCCGGGACTGAACTGGAAGGTTCCCTACTTCGATTCCGTGGCCGGTACGGTAAGCCTGCGGGTGAACCAGATCACGCTGACCATGGAGACCAAGACCAAGGACAACGTGTTTGTGACCATCCCGATTTCGGTGCAGAACCGGGTGCGCCCGGAGAAGGTGTTTGACGCGTACTACAAATTGGCGGACCCGGTAGCGCAGATCAAGAGCTATGTGGAGCAGGTGATTCTGGGCCACGTGCCAGGCATGACGCTGGATGAGGTGTTTGCCTCGCAGTCGTCGATTGCCGCGACAGTGAAGCGGGAACTGGATGCGGACATGGCCACCTTCGGCTACGAGATTGTGAATGTGCTGGTGACCGACATTGTGCCCGACGCCAAGGTGAAGTCGGCCATGAACGACATCAACGCGGCGCAGCGGGAACAGGTGGCCGCCAACGCCCGGGGCGAGGCAGAGAAGATTTTGGTGGTGAAGAAGGCCGAGGCCGAGGCGGAGAGCAAGGCGCTGCAAGGGCAAGGCATCGCCAACCAGCGCAAGGCCATTATCGAAGGACTGCAGACCTCGGTGGAGCAGTTCCAGAAGGCGGTGGAGGGAGCTTCGTCCAAAGAAGTGATGCAACTCGTGCTGGTGACGCAGTACTTCGACACGCTGAAGTCGATTGGCGAGAGCAACAAGACCAGCACGCTGTTTTTGACGCACTCGCCGGTGGCGGTGAAGGACGTGTCGGAGCAGATTTTGCAATCGATGCTGGTGGCTGAGAGAGCCAAGGACTAACCACCTGCGGTGGGGCCAGCGTTTCTTAATGAGATTCGTGCGTTCCCACCCTGGCGGGCCGCGAGGGTGGGGCGCCCGGTGGATGGGAAACAGGGCAAGATGTAACCGTTCCCAAAGGGAATTTGGAGTTGCTTGCCGATCTTGCGCCGCGCGTGTTTGACTGGTTGCCGAAGGGACACGAACCAAATGGGTTACATCCTGGCTCTCGATCAGGGAACAACCAGTTCCCGCGCAATTTTATTTACGGAGGCGGGCACGATTGCCGCCTCGGCGCAGCATGAATTTCAGCAGTTCTTCCCGCAGGCGGGATGGGTGGAACATGACCCGATGGAGATCCTGACCAGCCAACTGGCCTGCGCGGTGGAGGCGCTGGGCAAGGTGGGAGTGCGCCCGCGCGACGTGGCGGCCATCGGCATTACCAACCAGCGCGAGACGGTGATTGTGTGGGACCGGGCGACGGGCAAGCCGATCCATCCGGCGATTGTGTGGCAAGACCGGCGTACGGCAGCCAAGTGCGCGGAGTTGGTGGAAAGCGGCGTGGAAGAGGACGTCTCCAACCGTACCGGGCTGATCCTGGACCCGTATTTTTCGGCTACCAAGGTGGGCTGGATTCTGGACAACGTGCCCGGCGCGCGGGCCAGGGCAGAGCGCGGCGAACTGGCCTTCGGCACGGTGGATAGCTGGCTGATCTGGCACCTGACCAGCGGCTCGCGGCACGTGACGGACGTGACCAACGCCTCGCGCACGCTGCTCTACAACATCGTGAAGGGCGAGTGGGACCCGGAACTGCTGCGCCTGTTCAACATCCCCGAGAGCATGCTGCCCAAGGTGGTGTGGTCCAGCGAGAAGGTGGGCGAAGTGACCACCACGCTGGGGCTGGGCGGCATTGAGATTGCAGGCATCGCCGGCGACCAGCAGGCGGCGCTGTTTGGCCAACTGTGCTGGAGCGCGGGCGAGGCCAAAAACACCTACGGGACAGGCTGCTTCCTGCTGCAAAACGTGGGCACGGAGTTCAGGCGGTCCAAGCACCGGCTGATCACCACCCTGGCGGCCAGTGCGCAGCACCGGTTGGAGTACGCCCTGGAGGGGAGCATCTTTATTGGCGGGGCGGTGGTGCAGTGGCTGCGCGACAACCTGAAACTGATCAAGTCTTCAAGCGAGGTGGAGGAGCTGGCGGCCACGGTGCCGAACAACGGCGGCGTGGTGCTGGTGCCGGCGTTTGTGGGGCTGGGCGCGCCACACTGGGATCCGCACGCCAGCGGCCTGGTGATCGGGCTGGGCCGGGGCACCACGCCGGGACACATTGCGAGGGCGGCTCTTGAAAGC
>Ga0224528_1001730_pt1 | contig 13751 bp, 13 predicted proteins | sample CBST25metaG_2_FD_179888 | JGI IMG/M metagenome (GOLD analysis project Ga0224528, IMG submission 179888) | Peat soil microbial communities from Stordalen Mire, Sweden - C.B.S.T25 | ecosystem: Environmental > Terrestrial > Soil > Wetlands > Peat | place: Sweden: Norrbotten County, Stordalen Mire...
GCCCCGCTCTGGATGACAGTTCAGGCGAGCAGCCGTACTCGCTTGCCTTGCGACTTCAGCAAGGACACAGCCTGCTTGTCGAAGCTGACGAATTCCTCCGCACCCAGCCAGCGGCCTTCGTAGGCGATGACGCCGTCGGCGAAGTCTCCGCCAGCTTCGAGTACTTCCAGGCCCGCTTCGATAGCAGGACGGTCCAGTTCGACGTTATCGCCACTCATCAGCAGGCGAATCGAGAGGGCAATCTCGGCTGCGGATCGTTTGTAGAGGCGTCGCAACACCCAGACGAATTCGCAGAGCGCCGGCGTAGGCACGACGACAAGCTCAGCGCTCTGCAAGGTTTTTGAGGCTATCGGAGTCTGGCGCGGGTCGTCGTGCAACGCGGCTCGAAGCAGCACGTTCGTATCGACCGCGATTTTCACCGTACCCCCGCCCATCCGTCGGCAATGGCTTTATTGATCTGTTTGATCGTCAGCCGGGGCGTTCCTTTTTTGGCAAGTGATCCGCTGAAAGCGGTGATCGAGCCTGTCTGTTGAGCTGGCCGCACCACGAGCTGACCATCCGGCAGCATGGCGACTTCAACTTTCTGGCCGGGGACGACATTCAGATGCCGGAGCAGCTCCTGTTTCAGGGTGATCTGGCCCTTGGCGGTAATCGTTAGCGTGGTCATGTGTCCACTCTCCTTCTGGATGGTAAGGCAAATACTCCTTACCGTCCAGAGCTTTTCGACTTCCCGCCATACCTAGAGCTTTCCTTCGAGCCAGCCGCCAAGTTTTTCCACCGGCAGGCGGAGGCTGATGAAGAACTGGCCAAAGTTGGCGTAGATGGCGCTGACCGGGTCGAAGCGCATTTCGTAGATCAGCTTTTTGAAGACCACCGGATCATTGGCGAAGAGATCGACGCCCCACTCCCAGTCGTCCATGCCGATGGAGCCCGAGATAATCTGCTTGACCACGTCGCCATAGCGGCGACCGATGAGGCCGTGCTCGTGCATCATGCGCTGGCGGTCGGCAAAGGGAACGGTGTACCAGTTGACCGCCTCGCCGCGCTTGCGATCCATCGGGTAGAAGCAGAGATATTTGGCCTCGGGAACAGCGGGGTAGAGGCGCGACCCCATGGCCGCGGTTTGGCGGGCGAGGGTGGCAGAGATCTCCGCTTTCCACTCGGGCGTGTGCTGTTCGAGTCCCATGCTGGCGACGCCCTCGTAGCTTTTGCGGGTGGACTCGTAGAGGCCCAGCTCGACCACCGAGACGTAGGAATGGACCAGCGTCAGATAGCCGTAAAGAGCGGTCTGCGCCAAGTCGAGTTCAACCTGATTGAGCGCATCAAGCGAGTCGCGAAAGTGCACCAGCACCAGGTCGCCCTTGTGCCCCAGTTGCGAAAACAGAGCGGTCTGGATGGGCGCTTCCGCACTCTTGCGCTCGAGGCGTTGCAGAGCCTGCACAAAAGCGGCGGCGATGCGCCCGCGCTCGCCCTCCGCGCAGGCCCGCCAGGCCTTCCAATCGAAGCGGAAAAACTGGTGAAGAACAAAGGAACCTTCCAAAGTCAGTGGAACAGGGGGGAAGTCAGTCACGGGAAACACCTCATCTATCTTTCCCCCTCATGGTAGCAAAGCGGAGCGAAATGGTTCACAATGCCGCTGTTTTCTCAGCGGGCTCCAATCTTCCATCCCTCTGAGCGGCGAGCCGAATGCACCGTTTCGATACACAACTCAATCCAGGCCGCGGCAGCAGCAGCGCCGCCCCACCTACAGGAGCGCCGCTTGCCCCCTACTCCGCCGATTCGTCCCGCCTACGCACAGAGCTTCCGCTGCATCGGCTCGGCCTGCGAGGACACCTGCTGTCAGGGCTGGAGTGTGCCGGTCGACCAGGCGACCTACGCAAAATATCGCGGTCTGCCGGCTGGGCCGCTGGCCGCGCTGGCCAACAAGAGCCTGCTGACCGCGCCTGCGGGGACCAAGCCGGCCAGCTTCGCCACGCTTCAGATGAACGCCGCCAATCAGTGCCCGCTGCTCACCCCCGACCGTCTTTGCCGCATCCAGGCCGAGCTTGGCGAGGGAATGCTTTCGCACACTTGCGCAACTTACCCGCGCATCGTCAACACGGTGGGCGGCGAGGAAGAAGCGTCGCTGGCCCTCTCTTGCCCCGAGGCGGCGCGGCGGGTACTGCTAGACCCGAACCTGCTGGCGCGGAGCCAACAGGCCAGCACAGGCCAGCCCATGCACAACGATGCCCGGCCCGGCCTGGAGCGCTGGCTGCTGCCCATCCGGGCGCAGGCCGTGGCGCTCATCCGCAACCGTGCTTATCCGCTCTGGCAAAGGCTGTTTCTGCTCAGTTTGCTCTGCCAGCGCCTCGACTCGATTGCCTCTGGCCAGTTGCGGCGCACGATTCCCGACTTTTTGGCCGACTTTGAGGCCACCATCGCAACTGGCGCACTGCGGCCGGCCATGGAGACCCTGCCCGTGGACCGCGCCGCGCAGTTGGATGTGGTGTTGCGGCTAGCGGGAATGCTACTGCACCGCTCGAATATCCGCCCCCGTTTTGTGGAGTGCATTCAGGAGTTTACGACGGGCATCGGCAACGGCCCCGGCGCCAGCCTGGAGAGCCTGACCGCTCATTATAGCCAGGCGCACGACCGCTATTACGCGCCTTTTTTTGATCGCCAGCCGCACATTCTGGAAAATTACCTGGCCAACACGATCTTCCGCTGCCGCTTTCCGCTGGGGAAAGAAGACGCGCCGCCCACCACCATGGTGCGCGAATGCGCGCTGCTGACGGCGCAGTTTGCGCTGATGAAGGGGTTGCTGATCGGGGTGGCCGGCTTCTACCGCGAGGGCTTTGGGGCCAGCCACGTCGTGCATACCATGCAAGCCGCCAGCAAGAACTTCGAGCATCACCCGGAGTTTCTGAAGAGGTCGCACGAGCTACTGATGGAGAGCCGCATGGATGGAGCGCGAGGAATGGCGATTCTGCTCAGAAACGCCGAGCCGCGCAGTTCACATCCCCCGTCGGCAGCGGTTCACGTGCCCCGGCCGCAAACGGAAAGGAACGCGCGCCTGCCGCGCTAATCCTGAGAGCCTGAACCCTGAACTGTCCCCTGATCTCTGGTCCCTGATCTCTGCTTGGCCAGCCGCGCCACCACAGCCAGTTCGCGCAGCACCTGCTTCAGCGGGCGCGCCGGGGTTCCCCACAGCACTGTGCCGGGTTTGAGGCCGTCGTTGGTGACGGTTTTGCCGCTGAGGACGCCTGCCTGCCCGCCCAGAATGACGCCGGGACCGACGTGGGCGTGGTCGCCAATGCCGACCTGGCCAGCGATCACCGCGCCCTTGCCCACGGTCGAGGAGCCGCTGATACCGGTGAGTGCAACCAGAATAACGTTCTCGCCGATTTCGCAGTTGTGGCCAACGTGGACAAGATTGTCGATTTTTGCGCCGCGATGGATGCGGGTTTCCTGAAGAGCGCCGCGGTCGATGGTGGAGTTGGCGCCGATTTCGACGTCGTCCTCGACGACCAGTGTCCCTTGCTGGGGAAATTGGGTGTACGCGCCGGTTTCGGCGTCGCGCACGTAGCCGAAGCCGTCCGCGCCCAGAACCGCACCGGCGTGAACCACGACGCGGTCGCCCAGAGTGACGCCAGGATAGAGAACGGCGCGGGGATAGATGCGGCAGTTTGCGCCGATTTGCACCCCCTGGCCGATGACCGCGCCAGCCTCGATACGCGTACCAGAGCCGATTTGCGCCCCACGTTCAATTACCACGCTGGCGGCAATGCTGACGCCAACGCCCAAAAACACGTCCACGGCAACCGTGGCGGCGGGATGAACGCCGGTGGCGGGCAGCGCGGGAGCCAGCAGACGGGCGGCGCGGGCAAACCACAGCCGCGGCTGCTTGGCTTCGACGACAGCTTTGTTTTTGGTCTCGGAAGCCAGACCACCAGCGGGCAAGACAACCACACCGGCTTTGCCGGCCAGGGCTTCGGCGACAGAGGTCGCACTCTCGGCAAAGACCAGCTCGGATGCGCTGGCCAGCTCGACCGAGTTGACGCCTTCGACCGCCTGCTCCGCGTCTCCAGAAAGCAGGTTGCCGCCCAATTGATTGATCAACTCAGCCAGCTTCATTTCTTCTCCTTGGAACAGCCCACCCTAGCGCCCGAAGAGGCGGGCCAGGCCCATGCGCGCCATGCCGAGGCCGAGGATGCCGAGTTTTTGGCGCATCGGAACGCTGGCGCGCGCGGTGAAAACATCATAATCGGCCCGCTCGATGCGCTTGAGCAGCCCGTGATAGATAGTGACCAGCACCCACAGCGCGGGGCGGCTTTCGCGGTCAATCAGGGGCAAGAGTTCCCGCGCGGAGCGGTAAAACTGCTCGGCGCGCTGGGCAAGGGCCTTGAGCAGGGCGCGCTCGGCAACCGACGGCGGCGCGCCGGAAGCACGATGAAGCAGTGAATCGAGGGTAACGCCGTGCGCGGCCAAATCGTCCAGCGGAAGATAGACGCGATTGCGCTCGGCGTCTTCGGCCACGTCGCGCAGAATATTGGTGAGCTGGAAGGCGATGCCGGTTTCTTCAGCCAGCTTTTCGGCGCGGGGGTCGGAATAGCCAAAGATGCGGATGCAGACCAGTCCCACCACCGAGGCCACCAGATAGCAGTAGCGATAGAGCTCGGCAAAGGTAGCATACGTGTCGGGCGCGGGGTCTCCGACCCTTTCCGCAAACGACAAGCGCAGATCTTGGGCGTGCTCTTCGCCACGTTGGTAGTCTTCGCGGACGGCGGGAGGCAAAGCTGCATCCGCCGCATGGGGAGCAACCCGCTCCAGGTCCATGGTGACGCCGGCGACCAGTTCGTCGAGCAGGTTGAGGGGGATGGAGAAGCGCCTGACGGCGTCTTGCACGGCCACAAAGACCAGGTCAGAGGAATCGCCGCCGTGGCAGACGCCGCGCCAGTCAGCCAGCCAGGCATTGAGGCGGCGGCGGCGCTCGTCGTGGCTGAGGGCTTCATCGTCGGCTAAATCGTCTGCCTGGCGCATGAAGGCATAAAGGGCGCAGATGGCGTTGCGGCGCGGGGCGGGCAGGGCGACGAAGGCGTAGTAGAAGTTTTTGGCCTCGCGCTTGGCGATTGCCCGGCAAGCGGCGTAGGCCATGTCCAATTTGGTGGTCTGGGTCACAGCGCTTTCCCCGTATTCTGACGGCCAAGGCGCAGAAAAGGCAGCAGTTTCCCGCTGACCGCGCGCAGGGCCAGGGCCAGCTTGGTGCGCTTGCCAATGGCCGGACGAGCCGAAAGCACATCGTAATCGCGACGCTCGATGGCGCGCAAAATTTCGAGCCCGCCGCGGCTGAAGAGATCCAGATCGAGGGCCAAATCACGGTTGACCCGGCCGATCAGCGGCAACCCTTGCTGAAAGAGCGAACGGGCGTAATCGACCTCGAAGCGCAGCAGGGCACGGAGTTCCTTGGTCGCCACGCCGGAGGCAATGGTTGCGTCGGAAACGCCGAAGCGGCGCATCTCGGCCTGGGGAATGTAGACGCGGTCCTTGGCCCAGTCCACGCGCACATCCTGCCAAAAATTGGCCAGTTGCAGAGCCGAGCAAGTGGCGTCGGAAAGACGGAAGTTCTCTTCACTGACCTCGCCGCAAGCGTAAAGCACCAGGCGGCCGACAGGGTTGGCCGAGTAATGGCAGTAGGCCAGCACCTCGTCTATCGTCTCGTAGCGGGTGACGGTCTGATCCTGGCGAAAGGCGGTAAGCAGATCGGCAAAGGGTTCTTTGGGAATTCCGCAGGCACGGATCGTTTCGCTCAGCGCGACAAAGACCGGATGAGTGGCGCGGCCCTCGTAGCAGGCGTCCAGTTCCCTGCCCCAAAAATCGAGCAACGCCAGCGCCGCTGCGGTCGAGCCAACCTCGTCGCCCAAGTCGTCGGAGACGCGGCAGTAGGCGTAAATGGAGTGAAAATGCGGCCGCAGCGCCTCGGGCAGGAACCACGAGGCGACGTGGAAATTTTCGTAGTGCGTCTCGGCCAGTTGCTTGCACCAGGCGCGGGCCTCGGCCAGCGAGGGCGCGGCCGCGGGCATGCGGTAGCTAACCGGCAGCGCGGCCCAGCCCTGCTGGAGAAGAGATTCGTCGCTGATTGGATTCATGATCATTGTTCAGCTCTTACACATAATACAAAGATGTCTGGGGTGCCCCAGGTCCCTCGCTTTTGGGGACATGGGAAAGCACGAACCCATATTCGCCCGGACCTCGCAGCTTTCGGCCGTGCCGCAAGAAGCCCAAAATTGATTCCGGCTTTAGCCGCTGCGGAGCTGCAAATGGCTCAAAAAACACAGGGGCTAAAGCCCGGTATTGTCTGTTGCCTGTTCGGCACGACTAAGGTCGTGCCCTGATACAAAGCCTATCCTGTTGTACTTTGTACTGAGTCTGAAATTCATTCAACAATTGCGCTGTCATCCTTGTATCTGATCAAACGCCAGCCCCACCGCAGGTGGTTCAGCTTGGGGGTGGTGAGTCGAAGGATCTGCGGCGTTTTTTCGCAATGAACTTCTGACTCGCCCTCCTGGAAAGTTACGGCACAATGGCGGTCTTGATCTCGCTGGAGCGGTTCATCAGCTTTTCAAAGACGCGGTTGAGTTCGTAAAGGTGAGCGTGGCCGGTGATAAAGGCTCCCGCCTGAAAGCGTCCGCTGGCAATCAAATCGAGCGCCTTGCGGCACATGGCCGGGGTGTGGTGGAAGGTGGCGCGCAGGGTGAGATTGCTATAGTGGATGCGGTTGGTATCGAGCGAAACATGGGTGCCGACGGCGCATCCGCCAAAGAAGTTGACTGTGCCGCCTTTGCGCACCAGTTCGACCGCTTCCTGCCAGGCATCGGGTACGCCAACGGCCTCGATGGCGATGTCAACCCCCTGCTGCTTCGGGGTGAGGGCGCGGGTATCGCGAATCGCCGCACGGATGCTGGCGGTTTGCACGACGTGGGCCGCGCCCAACTGCCGCGCCGCCTCCACCTGGCCGTCGTGCTTGACGATAGCAATGACCTCGTAGCCCGCCAGAGCCGCCACATGCAGAATCATGAGCCCCAGCGGACCGCCGCCGATGACCGCGATCTGGTCGCCGGGATGAGGGTGCGAATCCTCCAGCCCATGCACGGCGCAAGCCAGCGGCTCGGTCAGCGCGGCGTGTTCCAGGGCCACGTGGCCGGGCACATGCAGGGTGTTTTTGGAGACGATCCGCGCGGGGATGCGAATGAACTCGGCATACGCGCCGTTGTTAAAGAGCAGATCGTCGCAGAGATTCTCTTGGCCACGCTGACAAAAATAGCACACGCCGCAGGGGGCGGAGTTGAGCGCAACCACGCGGTCGCCATTGGCAAACCCGCTGACGCCCTCGCCCGCCTCGACGACGGTTCCGGCCAGTTCGTGGCCAAACAGCGCCGGCGGCACAATCATGCGAGCGTGATAGCCGCGGCGATAAACTTTGAGGTCGGTGCCACAGGTGAGGGCCGCGCCCACGCTCACAATCAGTTCGCCCGGCCCCGCCTGGGGAATCGGAACGTCTTCAATGCGTACGTCTTCGCGGCCATGAAGGACGGCGGCCTGCATGGTGCCGCGATCATGCAGCAGGGTGTGCTCGACCTTTTTGCGGCCCAGGCTGACGGCGGATTCGACCTTTTTGCGGCCTTCGACCACCATCGTTTCAACAGTATTGAAGCCGGCTTCAACCACCGTATCAACGGTATTGAGGCCTCCCTCGACAACTGTCTCGACGGTCTTGCGGCCCCGGAGGATCGCGGCCTTTACGGTTCCTGCCATCACTTTCCTCCCCGCCCTGCTCCAGTTCCAAGAACAGGCTCAATCATAATCTTCATGGACGAGGCAGTGGGGTGCGACGCGATTTCGATGGCTTTCATGGCCTGATCGAGCGAAAAGCGGTGCGAAATGAGCTGAGTGAGGTCAAAACCCTTGGTGTAACCGTCAAAAACCAGCTCGATGACCTCGTCAAGCAGGGCGGCGGCAGCCGAATAGGAACCGATGAGGCTCTTCTCGTCCATGCAGACCTGGCCGGGATCAAAAACCGCCTCGGTGTGCTGGGTTTGGGCAAACAGCATCACCCGCCCCCCGGGGCGAACCGCGCTCATCGCGGTCTTGATGAGCGAATTTGCGCCGACCGCGAGGACAACAGCATCCGCGCCACGGCCTTCGGTTTCAGCCTTCACCCGGGCGACGACATCTTCCGTGCCCGCGTTGATGGAGTTGTGGAGACCGAATTTGGCGGCAATCGCGTGGCGCTCCGGGTATAGATCGGAGGTGAATACGCGCGCGCCAGTGCGCTGCGAAAGCGCCGCCAGCAGAATGCCAATGGGGCCCTGGCCGATGACCAGCACGGTATCGTCAGTTGCCAGGTTGAGGTGTTTGACTCCCTTGAGGACGGTGTTCACTGGCTCCATGAAGGCCGCCTGCTCGAAGGGAACGCCGTCGGGAATGCGCACCACGCCGCGATTGGCGACGATCCAGTCGCTGACCCGGATGTACTGGGAAAATCCGCCGCCCGAGGGCTCGAAACCCGCCGTAGCGCCGACTTTTTTGTATTGCGCGCACTGCGCCGGAGTGTTTTTGCGGCAGTAATAACACGTGCCGCAGGGAATGTGATGAAACACCATGACCCGGTCGCCGAGGGCAAAATTGGTAACGCCCGCGCCGGCCTGGGCGACGGTCCCGGCCATTTCGTGGCCAAAGATGCGCGGGGCGGAGTGCGAGCCGGTGAAAATTTTTTTCAAGTCGGTGCCGCAGACGCCGCAGGAGACAATCTTGACCAGCAACTCGCCGGGACCGATCACGGGAACGGGAACCGTTTCGAGACGCAAGTCGTTGATTCCGCGATAGACTACGGCCTGCATGGTGGTGGGAATGCCCGTCTCTGGCTTGTCTTCAGCGGTCTTTATTTGGCTAGTCATTCGGCTTTTTAATGCTTCCTTCTTTATTCAAGATGCCGAGCACCCGTTCCGCGATGCGGCGGGAGGCTCTTTGACTATTTTCGCCCATTCGCATGAGGGGAATCCAATGCTGGGGACGAAGCGCGGCAAAAAGCACAAAAGAAGCCAGGCGAAGGCGCCCGTTGGGCAAGATAAAGCGGTTGAAATCAGGCAGTTTGTCGCTATAGCCATCGCTGATTCCCTTGACGCAACAAAAGGGAATCTCGCGCATTTGGGCGAGGCGGGCAAGGGCCGCGGCCTCCATCTCGACCAGAGCTGCGCCATAAGCAGCGGCAAGGCGCTGCTTTTCGGCAGCATCGGCGACACGCGGAGTGGTGACCACCCACAAATTGCCTTGAAAGGGCACGGCTTTACTGGCTGCGGAAAAACTCCTCTGCGCGAGGGATTCTCTTTGTTCGAGGGATTCCAAGGTTTTGAAAGGGCACGACTTTAGTCGTGCCACTCGATGGGCCCATGAAGTTTTGGGCTTTAGCCCCTGCGGGGATGTATTTTCAATGACGCACATTCCCTCGGCGGCTAAAGCCGCGTCGTTTTTTTGCGTCTCTGCGGCACGGATAAAGCCATGCCCTTTCAAAGCCTCGGTACTCTCAAGACAACCAAAAGTCTCAAACCGCTCTCCCGTTCGCGCATCGAGGACGCCGACTGCGCAATAGGCCTGCCCCGGCAGCAGTTCCGGCCGCAAGGCTCCAGCCCATCCGATGGAAATAACGGCGTCAAGGGGACCGTAGGCTTCCACCTCGGCAAAGGCGCGCGTGGCCGCTGCGACGCCGGCTCCGGCGCAGGCGGCAATCCACTCGCCGCCGTCGTGCGGTTGACGCCAAAGATCGACGCCGTTCGAGCGCGTGTGCTGCCAACCGCGGGTGAGCGGCTTCAACTCGCCGGGCATGGCGGCGATAAGGCCGATGCGGCTCATGCCTTGGGCGCGTATCCATTGGCGCGGAACCACTCGATGGCGGAGCGCATCGCCGGGTAAACCGGCAGAATGCGGAAATCCAGATCCTGCTGGGCGTGGGCGCTGCTGGCATACATCTTTTTGCGGCCCATGCGCACCTCTTCAAGGGTGGCGCGCGGCTCAAGGCCACGGATACGGCCGGTGATCCACTCCTCGAAGAAAGCGTAGGTGGCGGCGACGAGGAAAGGAATCTTGACGGTGGGCGAGGGCAAGCCGGAGATGGCCGCCATTTTGTCGAGAATCTGCTTGAGGGTCAGATTCTCCCCGCCCAAAATATAGCGATGGCCGGACTGGCCGCGAGTCAGCGCGGAGACATGGGCGCGGGCAACTTCGGAGACATCGACGAGATTGAGGCCGGTATCCATGTAGGCGGGAAATTTGCCGTTGAGAAAATCGACAAAGATGCGGCCCGTGGGAGTGGGCTTGGCGTCGTTGGCGCCGATGGGGGTAGTGGGGTTGAGAATGATGACCTGCTGGCCATCCTGGGCGGCGGCAATGGCATATTGCTCGGCCATGAACTTGGAGCGCTTGTAGTGGCCGACCATGTCACGGAGCGAAACGGGGGTGTCTTCGTTGATGACCATGCCGTCGCGACGGAAATGCATGGTAGCGACGCTGGAGGTGTAGACGAAGCGCCGGACGCCAGCCTCGCGGGCCATGCGCAGCAACTCGCGGGTGCCATCGACGTTGGCGCGATACATGGCCTTGGGGTCGGGAATCCAGAGGCGGTAGTCGGCCGCTGTGTGCACGACAGCATCGATGCCGGCGAGCGCGCCTTTCAGCTCCTCGGGCTTGCTCAGATCGCCGACAACGGTCTCGCCGGGGAGACCTTCGAGATGAGCAAGGTTGCTGGTTTTACGAACCAGCAGGCGCAGATCAGCACCATTGGCGGCCAGCGCCCGCGCCACATGATGGCCTACAAATCCCGTCGCGCCTGTGAGAAATACTTTCATGGTTCCATGATAGCGGGTTAGCGCCGTTAGCGAGTTAGCGGCTGTTCCCTGTTCCCTGCTACTCCAACGCCTCGGGCACGAGACCTATGTTCGTCTCGCCGGCGGCTTTCTTCTCGTTGTACTTTTTGACCCAGTCTTCCCAATGCTTGCCGGCGGCGCGGTCTTTACCGCTGAACTCGATGCGGGCGATCTCGGCATAACTCACCTTGCGCTTTTCTGGCGCGATGGGAGTGAAGTATTGCACCCAGGATTCAGCCAGCGTCGCGCCGGTGTGACGATTGAAGATGTAAGCCTCGATGCGCTCGCCGGACTTGAGCGTCAGCGTAACATCGCCGCGATAATCAAAGGCCTTTTCCAGAGCCTCGCGCAGTTCGTCGTCGCCGACCAGCGCGGGCACCCAGCCCTCCAGATTTTCGTGATCCGTGCCGGGAGAAAGCTCCAGCGCCTCAACCTGTTCCAAGGTATATTTCAATACTTCAGCGCTCATGCGTGGGTCTCCTCCAGAGTCTTTTCGGCAGGGTTGGCAATCTGTACCAGCGAGGCTGGAGTGGAAGGCGCGGCATTTTCAAAGACCTTCATGGCCTGGGCATCGGGATACTTGTTGAAGTTACCCTTGACCATGGCCATAAAGCCCTTCCACGAACCAAAGCCCTCAACCACTGCCGGAGTTTCATAGCCACAACTGACCATGCAGTTGGCGCATTGGGGATTGCCTGAAGCTACCCCGTAGTTTTCCCATTCGGTAGTTTCAAGTAACTCCTTGTAACTCTCGGCATAACCATCCTGGAGCAAATAGCAGGGCTTTTGCCAGCCGAAGATGTTATAGGTCGGCATGCCCCAGGGCACACACTCGTAATTGCGGTCGCCCATCAGGAATTCCAGGAAGAGAGGCGACATATTGAACTTCCAGGTAGGCTTGCGATTGGACAGGATGGCGCGAAAGAGGCGGCGTACCCGGGCGCGGCCCATGAAGTGAGTTTGATCGGGAGCCTTGTCATAGCTGTATCCGGGCGAAAGAATGATGCCCTCGACGCCCATGCCCATGACTTCATCAAAGAAGGCGCGGGCGCTCACGGGGTCCGCGCCATCAAAGAAGGTGGCGTTGGTGGTGACGCGGAAGCCGCGCCGGACGGCTTCTTTGATGCCTTCGGTGGCGATGTCGTAAGTACCCTCGCGGCAAACGGCGAAGTCATGATGCTCGCGCTGGCCGTCAAGATGGACGGAGAAAGTGAGGTACTTCGACGGCGTAAACTCCGGCAGGCGCTTTTTGAGTTCAAGCGCGTTGGTGCAGAGGTAAATGTACTTTTTGCGCGCGATGAGACCGTTGACGATTTCGACAATTTGCGGATGCAGCAGAGGCTCGCCGCCGGGGATGGAAACCATGGGCGCGCCGCACTCCTCCACCGCCGCGAAACACTCGGCGGGGGTGAGCTGGCGCTTGAGAATGTGGGGCGGATACTGCACCTTGCCGCAGCCGGCGCAGGCCAGACTACAGCGGAAGAGCGGCTCGAGCATCAGCACCAGAGGAAAGCGCTTGGGGCCGGTCAGCTTCTTCTTCAGAACATAACTCGATACGGTCCACATCTGGGAGATGGGAATGGGCATTGTTAAAAAACCTCCAGCGCCATGGAACGAATCCGGCGCGAAACCTGCTTCTTGCTTTCCCGTCCATTGCGCAAAAAAACGCGCAATGAACGGGGCACGGAGTTACTTGACTTAGGCGCTGGCTTCGATGTGGCAGAAAGCTGGCACCGTGACCGCATGATTCGGTAATGGCCGGAATGTAGCGCCGGCCTCCTGGCCGGCTGTCGTGCGGACGTCCCCGTCCGCGCTTGTCCATGACGAATTGCCAGTTCATGCGGTCTAACCACTAGCTGGCGCGCTCCATGGCGCGCTGATAACTGGTGAGGGCCATCAGCGGAAAATATTGGCGATAGAGCGTGTAGGTCAGGTAGAAGACCCGGGGAAAGCCGGTTCCGGTGATGATGCCTTGCCGCAGCGCGCCTTCGCCGATGGACTCATCCCAACTGCCGTCTTCCCGTTGGCGATTGAGCAGCCAGCGCACCCCCTTGGCAATGGAGTCAGAGCGATCGTCGCCAGCGGCAAGCAGGCCCATGAGCGCCCAGGCAGTTTGCGAGGGAGTGCTAATGCCCTCGCCGCGCAGGTTGGGGTCGTCGTAGCTCCCGCAGGTTTCACCCCAGCCGCCGTCGGGATTCTGCACCATGCGAATCCACTCGGCGGCCTGCTGAATCTGCGGCTCGTGGTGATCCATGCCAATGGCATCGAGGCCGCGCAGGACGAGGAAGGTGCCGTAGATGTAGTTGACGCCCCAGCGGCCAAACCAACTACCGTCGGGCTCCTGCTCGCTGAGGATGAACTTGATGGCCTTTTCTACGCGCTTGTCGCCGCGCATAAAACCATAGCTGGCCAGCATCTCTAACATGCGCCCGGTAATATCCACGGTCGGCGGATCGAGCATGGCGTTGTGATCGGCAAAGGGGATGTACTGGAAGATCATCTTGGTGTTGTCTTTGTCGAAGCTGCCCCAGCCGCCGCTGCGGCACTGCATGGCTAACTCCCAGTTAATGGCGCGCTCGGCGACCTTGTGCTGGTAGCCTTCGCGGGGATTGTCCACCTTGTTGAGAGCCAGCAGCACTTGCGCGGTGTCGTCGGTGTCGGGATAAAACTCGTTGTTGAACTCGAAGTACCAGCCGCCCGGCTCCACATTGTGCACCTTGACGGCCCAGTCGCCCTTGTGGCGGACTTCCTTGGAGAGCATCCAGTCGACGGCCTTCAACATGCGCGGATCGTCGCGGGGAACGCCTGCATCGCCCAGGGCGCAGACCGCCTGCGCGGTGTCCCACACCGGTGAAA
>Ga0224528_1001731_pt1 | contig 13739 bp, 10 predicted proteins | sample CBST25metaG_2_FD_179888 | JGI IMG/M metagenome (GOLD analysis project Ga0224528, IMG submission 179888) | Peat soil microbial communities from Stordalen Mire, Sweden - C.B.S.T25 | ecosystem: Environmental > Terrestrial > Soil > Wetlands > Peat | place: Sweden: Norrbotten County, Stordalen Mire...
GGTGTAACCCGCATTAGCTGTTTCAACCCCCAACGGCCCGCTCCTCACCACGAGAAGCGGGCCGTTTCGTCTTTTCAATCAACCCCTCGGCTTCCCAGCAGTTTCAGCCTGCCACGCAAATGCCCCGTATCACTTCCGTCCGGCTGCGTATTTGAACAAGAACTGTCGCAAGGGTTGGAGGCCACCTGGCAAAATAGCCGAACACTTCACTTCCGCCGGCCGTCTTAGCGTGTGTACAGGGAAGTTAAGATGCGGAGTATACCCTGCGCCTGGCGCATAGCGCCCGCTTGCAACCCTGAGGGAGCGCTCGAGTCTTGACCACGGACGAAGAAGCAGAGTTCACGGCACTTGTCCAGCGCCAGTCGCGCTTCGTCTTCCGCGTCGTCTACGCCGTGCTGCTCAATGCCCATGATGCCGAAGACGTGGTTCAGGAGACCTTCTTGAAGCTCTATCGCAATCGCGGATGGCAAGGCATGGACAACGAGCGCGCCTTTCTGGCCCGCGTGGCGTGGCGCATCGCGGTCGATAGGCGTCCCCGCTCATCTCAGCCACCCTGCCCTGCCCTGGATGCCGCCGCGGCCGACGAACCGACCTCGCCCGATCCCAGCCCGGAGCAGACCCTGCTCTTCTCCAACCAGCAGGCGATGGTTTACTCCATGATCGACGGCCTTCCTGAAGCACTCCGCCTGCCCCTCGTGCTCTCTGCCTTCGATGAACTCAACTCCCGCGAGATTGGCGGCATCCTGGGCATTCCCGAGGGCACCGTCCGGACGCGCCTTCAACGCGCTCGCCAACTGCTCCGCCAGAAACTCACCAATATCCAGGAGACTCGCTATGCGTGAGAACGACGAACTCGACCTCCTGATCGACTCCGCCCTGTCAACCTACGGCGACCCCGGCCCCGACTCCGGTCTCGACCAACGAGTGCTGGCCCGCATCTCGTCTGCCCACGCCTCGGCCAGAGTCGCGCCCGCGCAGCGCCGTCGCTGGCTGCCCTGGGCCATTGGCCTGCCTGCCGCCGCCGGGCTGCTTCTTTTCTTCCTTTTCCTTGCAGGTCCAAAGACAGCCAATCCACCAACCAGCGTTGCGGAGGGAATGGCCCAAACGCAGCAGGTTCCCAACATCACCGCTCCTGCCGAGCCACTGCCAGTTCTTCGGCAGGAACCGGTCCCCTTGATCAGGCACGTCCTATTCAGACCGCCATCTCGGCCAGGCAAACAAGCGAACAGATCCGCTGCGCTGCCCAAACTCGATATCTTCCCGACCCCTCAGCCGCTTACTCCGGCAGAGCAGGCCCTCGTCGTCTTCGCTCTGCGCGCTCCTGAATCCGAACGCCAGTCCTTCATCGAGGCGCAAAAGCAGGCTGAGGCGCCGCTACGCATCGCGGCCATCGAAATTCCACCACTTGATTCACCTGACAAGGACACAAACTAAGGAGATTCTCATGCGCAAAACCGCCCTATTCTGCTGCCTTCTGGCCTTGATCCTGCCTCTTGGGCACAAAACCTTTGCCCAGGAAGCAGCCCAAACGAAAGACGCCGCAAAACCGCCGGAGCCTCCGGTGCACTACTATCACCTGGACTTCGTGGTCCAGGAACTTAGCACAGACGGCAAGCCAGTCAACAGCCGCGCTTACTCGACCACAGTAGCCACCAACTCTCTCGAAACGTCCGTCATCCGCGCCAATTCCAGGGTTCCGATTGCTTCCGGAACCTTTGCCGAAGGGGCGCCGTTGGTGAACACGCAATTCACATACCAGAACGCCGGAGTACAGATCGATGTCCGCAACGCCCGCGAGATCGGTCGGTTGCTCACGCTCAGCCTGACTGCGGATATCAGCAGTCTGGGCGGATCCGCAAACGTTGTCGCGAACTTCCGTGAACCCATCATGCGCCAGAACAAGTGGGATTCGTGGGTTCTGATTCCGATTGGCAAAGCCACCGTCGTCTTCAAGTCCGACGACCTCGACAGCAAGGGCAGCATGCAGATGGTGGTGACCGCTACGCTGCTGCAATAACTCTCCTTGTACCGTCCTCGGGAGAATCCATCCCCGGAAAGACTGCGGCCCGCTCCTCGCCACGAGAAGCGGGCCGTTTCCAAAGCGGCAAAGCCTATCCATTTCGCAATTCCCGACACTGTGCAGGAGCGGCAAAAATGGTCGCATTTTGGCCCCGATTTGGGGCATTATCAGGCAAAAACGCCTAAAAAAGGGCCAAAAATGGCCAGTTACAGTTACTTATCAGTTAACTATTATTTTATGTATAGCTATCATTCTTAACGTTTTATGTGTAGTTTGGCAAGAGAAATGCGGTAAAAAACAGGTAGGGGGGTGGAGGTCAAGCCGATTTTGGCGAGTTTTTTCGTCAAAATCGGCCTCAAAATTGGACACTTCCTGGGTGTGTGAACCCCACAGGAAGTGTCCCTCGCTCGGAGGCAATCTGGCGGCCGGAAGGCCAGCGTCTCATCCCTACCAAGAACATTGTGCACTCATGGGGCCTAATTCTCCGCAAAGGATTCTGGCCGGGGCGTTCCGCATCCCCTTGCCACTCCCCGTGTCCTGTCTCTAAAGTTCGCAGCATAACTTGAAGCCTGGTGACTGTGCGGAAAGCGTTTGAAATGCAGATCCTTCACTGCGTTCAGGATGACAATGGTTCCAGGGCGAACTTAGGAGACAGGACACTCGGGGTGCTCGTCGTTGCCGCTACAGGGGGTACTTCTCCAGCGCGATGCAATGCCAGGCCACGGTGCGACTCAGGCCCACCGCATCGGCGGGGGTGAATCGCGCCAGACGGCGCAGGATGGCCAACTGCGTGCGGAGCATGTCGCCTTCGCCACAGGCCGCCAGAACCCGGCGCGCGCACTGCTCGGCCAGGGCGATGCTCTCATCGGCCAACAGCCCGGTCATGGCCGCAGCCGCTTCCGCCGACTTGTGCCCCGCCGCCGCCAGCTTCCGCGCCCGCAGCAGCGCCGACTCCAGCGCGTAGACCTGCATGATGATTGCCGCCAGATCGGCCATCACCTCCTGCTGCTCCTGCAGACCCGTCATGAAGCGCTGGCTGGCCACGCCGGCGCAGAAGAGCGCGATCTTCCGCGTCGAGGCCAAGGCTTCGGCCTCCCGAGCCAGCACCACTCCATCCTCCGCGCCCGCGTCGAAGCTAGGCGGCTGGGTGACCTCGTCCATCAGCTTCTTGATGGCCGGGAGCAGGGGTAGACTCCCGCCGAGGGCGCGCTTCATGAGCCAGCCGGTGATGATCAGCAGGTTGATCTCGTTGGTTCCCTCGAAGATGCGGTTGATGCGGGCGTCGCGGTAGTAGCGCTCGGCGGGGTACTCCTCGACGTAGCCGTAGCCGCCCATGGTGGCGATCAACTCGTCGGCCACCACGGTGAGCATCTCGGAGCCGTAGACCTTCAGGATGGAGCACTCGACAGCGCACTCCTCGATGACCCGCTGCGTTTCGCGCGGCGAGTGAGCCTTCTCTGGCGGCAACTGCGCCAGGGCTGCGTCGATGATGCCGGCGGTGCGGTAGGCCATGCTTTCCGCGGCGTAGAGCCGGGTGGCGCTGGTGGAAATCTTGCGCTGGATCAGGCCGAACTCAGAGATCGACTTGCCGAAGGCCTTCCGTTCCCTGGCGTAGCGGATCATGTGGCCCAGCGCGTGGCGCGCCCCGCCGATGCAGGCCACGCCCAGCTTGAAGCGACCCACGTTGAGCACGTTGAAGGCAATGTGGTGGCCCTTGCCCGCTTCTCCCAGCAGGTTGGCGGCGGGAATCCGGCAGTCGTCCAGAACCAGGGGGCAGGTGGACGAGCCGCGAATGCCCAGCTTGTGCTCCTCGGCGCCTACGGTCAGGCCGGGCGCGTCGCGCTCCACCAGAAAGGCGGAGAACTTGTCGCCGTCGATCTTGGCAAAGACGGTATAGATGCTGGCGATGCCGCAGTTGGTGATCCACATCTTCTCGCCGTTCAGGGTGTAATGCTGGCCGTCGGCGGAGAGCGTGGCGCGGGTGCGGATGTTCATGGCGTCGGAGCCGGAACTGGCCTCAGAGAGCGCATAGCCGCCCACCCACTCGCCGGAAGCCAGCTTGGGCAGGTAGCGCTGCTTCTGCTCTTCAGTGCCGTACCAGACCAGCGGCAGCGTGGCAATGCCGGTATGCGCGCCAAAGGCAGTGGAGAAGCTGGCCAGCACGGAGATGTGGTCGGCGATCACCGTCAACGAAACTTTGTCCATGCCCATTCCGCCGTACTCCTCGGGAATGTCCACGGAGGTGAATCCGAGTTCGCCGGCCTTGCGCAGCAGCCGCGCCATGACGCCCGGCGCCTTGGCCTCGATGGCTGCGACGTTGGGCAGAATCTCGACGCGGGCAAACTCCGCGGCAACGGCCGCAATCTGGCGCTGTTCCTCGTTCAGGTCTTCGGGAGTGAAGACTTCTTCAGGAGTACGCGTTTCGAGCAGAAAACTGCCGCCGGCGGCGGCAACGATCGGAGAAGCTGCATTTGAGGACATAAGACGAATCTCCTTACTGCCAGAACACAGTACGACAGTCGGGCGAAGGCGAGCAACCACGGGCGATCCCTTCCTGACAATCACGAAGAGAGTCAGTGTTACCGGGCATTTCCTTATACCATCCTTATACGGGTTTCCCTGCGCTCGTGTTATTATTCGTGCAATTCAGCAGTAAGTTCTCGCCCAATTCACCAGGAAAAATCCAAGGAGTACGGCCTCATGAAAAGCCGCTCGATTGCCTTCTCAGGCGCGATTGCATTTTTATTCGCTTTTTTAGCCTCCGTCACCGCATCGATTGCTGTTGCGCAGACTTTCCGGGGAAGCATCCAGGGCTCCATTACCGATAGCACCGGAGCCGCTGTAGCCGGGGCGCAGGTAAAGGTCTTCAGCCCGTCCACTGGCTTGGTGCGCCAAGTAACGGCCAATGACCGGGGCGAGTATGCGGCCGCGGAACTGCCGCTCGGCATCTATAGCGTAACCATCGCGAAGGAGGGTTTCCGCACCACGACGCTGACGCAGATTCCGGTCAGCGTGGGGTCGCCGACCCGAGCCGACGCCAAGCTTGCCACGGGGATGGTGCAGGAAGTGGTCGAGGTGAACGCCGATGTGCCGCTGGTGGAAACCACGTCCAACTCGACGGGCGGCACGATCGAAGCCAGCGAGGCCTCGGAACTGCCAGTGAATGGGCGCGACTTTACCAAGCTATTGGAACTGGTTCCGGGCTCGTCCAGCGATCCGGTGGGATCGACAGAATCGGCCGGCTCGTATGGACTGTTCAGCCTGAACGGCAATCGCGGCCGCTCGAACAATTATCTGCTGGACGGCACCGACATGAACGATGGCTACCGCAACCTGCCGTCGATCAACCAGGCGGGTGTGTGGGGCTGTCCCTCGACCATTCTTCCTGTGGACGCGCTGGCGGAGATTCCAGTGACGGGCAGCCCGGAAGCTGAGTTTGGCCGCAGCTCGGGAGCAACCGTCAACATCGTGACCAAGAGCGGCTCCAACCGGATCCACGGGAGCGCGTTTGAATACTTCCGCAACGGATCAATGAACGCGCGCAACTACTTCAATACCGATGCCCAGCCCAAGAACTCGTTCTCAAACCATCAGTTTGGCGGTTCGGCGAGTGGTCCCATCGTCAAGGACATGTCGTTCTGGTTTATTGCCTACGAGGGGCAGAGAGAAAACGGCGGCTTGCCCCAGTTGGGCACGGTGCCAACCCAGGGAGACATCGACACCTATACAGCCGGGGGCGGAGCCATCAATCCGGTGATACAAAGCCTGCTGGACAGCAAGCCGTGGGGAACTTTGCCGGCTACGGGCGGCAGCGAAACCTTTACCACGCCCTTCAGCAACAACAGCGATAACGTGATTGCCAAGGCCGACCAGCATTTGCATTTGTTCAGCCCCGGCGACCTGTTGACCGGACGTTACTTCTATAGCCACGGCATGCAGAGCTTTCCCCTGGGCATGCTCTACACGGGCTCGAGCGCACCAGGGTACAACACTTCAACGCCGACGCATGTAAATATTGTTTCGCTGTCCTATACTTCCGTTCCGAAATCGAACCTGATCTTCGAGATCCGCGGCGGGTACAACCGCTTCCTGCAGCAATTCATCCCTGAGGACGCGGGCCTGAACCCGAACGATGCGTTTGGCCTGAACACACTTCCCCCGGACTTCAGCACGCGCGACCTGGGATTGCCGACCATCGACGTTGGCGCCTATAGCCCGATCGGCGCGACGGCCAGCGACTCGCGCGGCCGCATCGACTCGAACTATCAGCTCTTCGGAAACGTTTCGTACATCAAAGGCCTGCATAGCTTCAAGGCTGGTTACGAATGGCGGCGGACGTTCATCAACAGCTTTATCAACTCGGGGCATCGGGGCAAGCTGGTCTTTTCCAACCTCGACGATTTCCTCTCCGGCGCCATCGACGGCGGCAGTTCAGCCTACGGAGACGGCACGCGCTACTCCTACCAGAACGGCAGCGGAGCCTACCTGCTGGATTCCTGGCGCGTGAGCCCCCGGATTACCCTCAACTATGGCTTGCGCTGGGATTACTTCGGCGTGATCGGCGCCGAGAACAAGGCCTTCAGCCTCTTCAGCGCAAAAACCGGCGGACTCGAGACGATAGGAGCCGCCGGCAGCCCCTCGTCCCTCTATCCGAAGGATTGGACAAACTTTGCGCCGCGCCTGAGCGTGGCCGACGACGTGATGGGCGACGGCAAGCTGGTGATTCGAGCCGGCGGCGGCATTTACTACGACGGCCCCTCGCAGGACTTCTTCGTGGGCAACCAGGCATACAACACCAATGCCGGAGAGGCTGGGCCGGCCTTCAACGGCATCGGCTTCGCCTCGCCGGTGGTCTCGACGATTTCCACGGGCACCCCGGTTTTTGGCGACTATACGCCCAGCAGCGTATTCACCGTGGACCAGAAACTGGTGACGCCCAGGTATGGCTCCTACAACCTCAACATCGAATCGCAGCTCACCAAGAAGGTTGCGCTCCAGATTGGATACGTGGGATCGCAGGGGCGTCACCTCTTCCACTTCCGCGACCTCAACCAGTTCAATAATGTTGCCGGCAGCACCGACAGTTGCGGAAACGGCCAGAGCATCGGCTATGGGCAACAGTGCTTCCCGACTTACTCGATCGGTTCGTATCTCAACATTCCGCTCTACTATGTAAACCAGATCGAGACCAGCGCGTTTTCCAACTACAATTCCGCGCAAGCGACGTTGAAGGTGCAGAACTGGCGCGGGTTGACCTCCACGTTGAACTTCACCTGGGCGCATTCGATTGACAATGCAAGCGACGGACTGGACTTCGTCCCCAACGCCTCGCAGCCCGACAACAGCTTCAATCCCCGCGCCGATCACGCCAGCTCCAACTTCGACGTGCGGCAGCGCCTGCAGTGGTACTGGACTTACAATTTTCCCAAGTCCCAGCAGGCGAAATGGATCGCCAACGGCTGGGCGCTCGACGGCATGTTCAACTTTGCAACCGGCCAGCCGTACACGGTCAGTTACCTGTTTGAAGGCGATTACAACGGCAGCGGCGAGTACTTTGGACGGCCCGACATCATTGGCGATCCGCACGCCGGCACCCGCGGAACCAACCTGCTGAACCTGGCCGCATTCGCCGCGCCATGCACCATCGACAGCACCGGGAACTGCACCAACGGACACCCGGGCAGCGAGGGCCGCAACGCCTTCAATTCTCCAAATTACACGAATTTCGATTTCTCGCTGACCAAGACCTCCCACCTGACAGAAACCATGACCATGGAACTGCGCTGCGATTTCTTCAACATCCTGAACCACCCGAACTTCAGCAACCCGCTGTTGCCGGGATTTGGCATCGACGTCTTTGGGAACAGCCACACCGAGGGAAACCGCCTGGTGGCGGGCTCCGACCCAAGCACCAGCGGAGCGCAATTCCTGGGCACCACGGCGACGCCGGATGTGGGCAGCGGCAACCCGTACCTGGGCGGCGGCGGTCCGCGCAGCGCACAGTTGGCGGTTCACTTCAGCTTCTAGCAGCTGGGTTCTGAAACAAGCAGGTCCTTTGACTCTTTTGGGAATGTTTTTTGCTCCCAAGAGAGTTAAAGGACCTGCGTCTGTCTTGGGGCAGCATTCGGACCTCCCGATTTCCTGGCCGGAGACCGGGATGGGCTCACTTACCTTCCGTTGTGCGCGATGCGTTGAATGATCTGCAAGCACCTGCGGTGCGGCTGGCTGACTTCGGCCGGTCCGCGCCAGAGAAAAGCGCGAGGGCGAGGTTGGTGGGAGACCCGGCAACGAACGGATCAAGGTTCGTGGTCTCCCACCCTTTCCGCAAACGACGCGGAAAGGATGGGGCACCCATTTCGGTGGCGGGGAAAGAGTGGGCCACCCGCCCTCTCCGATCTTCTCGCCGGGGTATCCTATGCGTAGTTCGCCAACCGCAAGAAATCCACGCTCGATGCCGGGAGCGCCGAAATCTTGCAGGGCATTCGGGGGTTGCTATGAGTAAGCGCCAGGATTCCAATCCGCTTTATGACGGCATTCGCAGCCTGGTATTGTCGGCTCGCCAGAACGCCGCACGGGGCGTGGACTTGCTGCAGGTCTACACAAACTATGAGATTGGCCGGCGCATCGTCGAGCAGGAACAGCAAGGCGCGGACCGTGCACAGTATGGCAGGGAGCTTCTGAATGAGTTGGCTGCGCGGCTTGCCGGCGAGTTTGGCAACGGCTTTTCGGTTAGTAATCTCAGGTATATGCGCCAGTTCTACTTGGCTTATCCTGGACGCATTGCGCCAATTCGCCAGACGGTGTCTGGCGAATTCCCGGCCTTTTCGATTGCCCAGACACTGTCTGCCCCAATTCACCAGACATTGTCTGGTGAATTGCAGACTTCGGTAGAGACGACGTACAAGCCATTTATTTTGAGTTGGTCACACTACGTCTTCCTGATCGGGCTCAAGCCGGAGGAGCGCGCCTTCTACGAGATTGAGGCTGCCCAGCAAGGTTGGACTCTGCGCGAACTCCGGCGCCAATTCGATGCCGGTCTCTATGAGCGGCTGGCCCTGAGCCGCGACAAGCAGGCAATACGTGACCTGGCGCGGCAGGGTCAGCATGTGGCCAAGCCGCAAGACCTGCTCAAAGACCCCTACGTGCTGGAGTTTCTCGGGCTTGAGGGAAAGGCCAGCTACTCCGAGTCCGATCTGGAATCGGCCATCGTTACCCACATTGAAAAGTTTCTGCTTGAATTGGGGAAGGGCTTTCTCTTTGAGTCCCGGCAGAAGCGGTTCACCTTCGACGAAGAACATTTCTTCGTCGATCTCGTGTTTTATAACCGGCTGCTGCGTGCCTACGTACTCATCGACCTCAAGATTGGCAAGCTCTCGCATCAGGACCTTGGTTATGGAAAGCCGGACGTTATGAAAAGAGCAGCATAGATTCGCCTGAAATACACGACATTTCTATACTGTTTCTTAACATAACGTCCCGCGAAATCCTATCTCCCAAGGCTCTGAAGCCAGTTCAGCAATTCTCCGTCCTGCTGCCATAACGGAACAGCTCCGGAGGGAACTGTGTTTGTAAACGCTTCTTCCAGTGCTTTGCGCTTCATCTCGCCATCAATGCGCGCATATATTTCAGTCGTTTTCAAGTCTGCGTGACCAAGAATGTCCCTGATGTAAACCAAGTTAACCCCGGCATGAAGCAGATGCATTGCTTTCGAATGCCGGAAACAATGAGGCGATATGACCTCTGGCAGGACACCGGGATTCTTATTGCGGGCAGGCTCAACGCATTTATCAAGGATGTATTTTATCCCTGCCCGCGTGAGCCTTTTCCCATGTCGATTAGGAAACAGTGGATACGAGTGCTTGCCGCTGCCAGTCAAGCCAGTATCAGAAATGTATTGGCGTACGATGGTAGCTGTCGGCTCCATGAGCGGGACTATGCGCGTCTTACCGCCCTTGCCAGTTATCTTGATAGTCGCCGGTGTCTCCGCCCTGAAATCCCCTACGGAAATATCAGCCATCTCTTGAACACGAGCGCCAGAATCGTACATCAGACTCAGCAAAACCATGTCCCTGCGGCCAGACATCTTTTTTGCGTCGGGTTGTTCGAGTATGAGCTTAATGCCTTCTGGCGACATGTAATTGACGGTTCCCGATTTCCCCCTTTTCTTGGGAATCGAAATCACCAACTGGTACTGGTTGAGGCGCATTACATCTTCCGTCTGCATGAAGCGACAAAAGGAGTGAAGCGCAGCAAGACGCTGGTTCCTTGTTGAGACGCTGCAATTACGTTCATTTTCGATCCAGGAGAGAAAAGTGCATATCCGTTCCCTTGTCAGCAACTCGAGTGTGATTTTCTCCGGAGGTGTATTTTCTTGTGCCTTGCAGTATTTGATGAACAGCAAGAAAGTGTCCCTGTATGACAGGATTGTATTTGGACTGGCGCCCGCCTCGCCGGGAAGATATCGGGCAAGGAACTTGCTTACGTAGTAAGAGAAATCCGCTGCTTTTTTCATTGCCGCTCACCCCTTGGAATGACAAAGGCCGCAATGGCGTTTACCTTCTCAATAATTTCAGGGAACATGTCCTGCGTCAGCCTGACATACTGCCCTGTGGCTGACACCGATGCATGGCCAAGATAGGTTGACAGCAGCGGCAGGGCGCAGTAAATGTCCATCCCTTTGTCCGTCATCGCCTTCAATGAATAAACCGAAAATGTGTGGCGAAAATCATGCACTCTGGGACCGTTGCCGCGCCCGCCGTGTGAAATCCCCGCCGCCCAGACCAATTTCCTGAACCAGGTATAGATATTGTGCCGACTGACTACGCGGCCATCCCTGTGAGCGAAAAATGGGTCTTTGTCGTCTCTCGATATCTTGTGGTAAGTGGCACTGTATCCGCGAAGTACGGCCAGCAAAGAATCCGAGAGGGGGATGAGCCTGTCTTTGTTGAACTTTGTTTGCCGGATAACGAGGATGCCCTTGTCAAGATCAGTGTCGCCGAGTCTAAGCCCAAGGACCTCGGATATTCGCAGCCCGCAGCCTAAGAGCAATCTGAAAAGAACAGGCAGCATCACTGGCATCATGGAAGGGGTTCTTGCGCTGATTCGGTCGCATTCCTCAAAAAATCGTCGTAACTCTTCATGGGAGAAAATATGCGGAACAAACGCTCCTCCTCTTCGCAAGTTTCGCATTGGGCGAGGCAAATGCACATCCACGCCTCGTTCTGACAAGTATCTGAGGAACTGGCTCGTCTCAACGATACGGCGTGTTTGTGTGTGCCGATTTTCATTTGGCCTGAACGAACACCATTCCTCAATCAACTCTTTCCCAATGCTTGCCTCATCCGCTTTTTTAGCCGACAAGAACCTTGAGAAGCTGCGCAGGGAACGCGGTACAGCGTCGTACTTAAGGCCTTGCGCACGCTTGTAGCGGATGAAGTCGGCCATATGCGCAGCGAAGACGCTGTCGTAATAGCTGGTAGCTTCGTCGTTTTTCATTAGCGTGCGCCTCCAAACTGCCTTTCGTGGCCACCACAAAAGGCGGAGACTTCAACTGCGCACTCACGCAATCTGGCGACATCGATCTTAAGGTATACCGATGTCGATTCTATGTCGGTATGTCCCAGTGCTTCCGAGATGACCGGCATGGGTACATTGTGTTCAAGCAGGGCACTTGCCAGGCTATGCCTTAGCGCATGGGGACCGTGTTTCTTACCCGGTGGTATGCGGATTCCCGCTTCTTTCAGCCTGGCATAGACCGTGTGATGTATCGAGTTGGCATACATCACGTCATTGGGAGCGTTGAGCTTTAGGAATAGAAACGGCACATCTGATTTCGGCCGTGCATAGCGAATGTAGTCAATAACGGCCTCCCCAATATCGTTTAGCAACGGCAGTGTCACGGGTTCCCCGGTTTTTTGCTGCGCAACCTCAATGATGTTCTTATCCCACTTGAAGCTGGAGAATGTCAGGTTTGCAATATCCGATGCCCGAAGGCCCAGTCGGGCGGCAAGAAGGATCAGCGCGTAGTCCCTTTTGCCTCTCGGGTTTCCCCTGTCGATGCTGTTGACCATACGCTCGATCTCGTCTTTCGAGTAGGCGGAAGGTATTTTTGCTTTCTTGCAGTATCGGATTTTCGGAACAACCGTGCTTAGGTCGGCCGCAGTTATCCCTTGGGCATACAGGTAGCGCAAGGCGCGTCGCAACACGCAAGTCGTATGGTAGATCGTGGGTAGTTCGTATATGGCCAAGCTGTTAACGAATCCTTGCACAAGCCAAGTGTCGAGCCCTGCAATGTTCTCCAGGCATTGTTGCTCCAAGTATTTCGAGAAACGCTCCAGATAGAGGCATGTGTCGCGTATGTGCGCTTCGGATAGTCCAATGGCCGATTGATGCGCCGTGAATTTCTGGAATGCGGATTTGGCCACTTCGGAAAAAACAAATCCGCGCTTCTCCCTCCGCAGAGAAAGGATGCCAGTACGCTTGAAATCGGCGAGCGTGTAAATTGCCTTAATCCATCGATGCTTGCTGTTCTCGTTCAGATGCTTCTGATGGGCACGCATTGCCTCATCAAGGAATTTCATCCCAAATTCCATGTCGAAGTCATTCGCAGGCCGTACACCTGCGCGTTTGCACAGCTTGTTCCATACGATGTGGTACTGCTTCAACACGGTCGGTTTGTAGTCAAGCCGTGTCATTTCCTCCGAAATCGCATTCACCAAATCGGAGATCGTCCTTGTGTTGTTTATCACTGTGATTTCCTCCGGTTCTGAATCTGGCCTTGGTTGGCCAAATAAAGTCTGGAGGATTATGTAAAGAAAACCAATCGCAACCGTTTTATATCAATGACTTTTATGCCGCACTTTTCATAACGTCCGGCTTTCCATAACCTGCATTATGCGAAGCTTCGCATAACCTGGGCCAGATGCACCTGTACCTCAACTATGCTCGGGAGCACTGGATGAAACCGGGAGAAAACCCTCCAGTGGGTCTTATTCTCTGCACGGAAAAGGGCATAGCAGAAGCCCATTACGCGCTCGACAATCTCCCGAACAAAGTCCTTGCTGCGGAGTATCGGACCGTTTTGCCGGATGAAAAGCTGATCGCCGAAGAATTGGAACGGTCACACGCGCAGCTTCAGAAGCGGCGAGTGAAACTACACCTGGACGAATGAGAATGCGTCTGCATTGAATACGTCACTCGCTCGGGCTGTGGACTGCCGAAGAGTTAACTTTTGCGGAGTCCCTTGGCGGTCCATCTGGAGCGTATGAACGGCCCCATTCTGCAAGCTGATCCAACAGCGCTGAAAGCGGTTCGCGGATCGCGCCTGCAATTTCATACTCAACACGCAACACGGAACTGCTCAGGTCTCGTCGCAAGACGATATGCGCAGCTTCTAGGGAACGTAGACTCGCCGTGAGGGCCTTCTTGGACGCAGACGGAATTTCACGTTTGAGCTCGCTGAGGCGCACTGGACGTGTGCGCATTGCATAGAGGATTTGAACCGTCCACTTTCCTTGCAACAGCTCGATGACCCGCGAAACCCGTCCTATGTAAGAGGTCCCTATAGTATTCATCGCTCAACTCGCTTTGATGGCAAACTCTATGGTTGCCAGCCGCCACCGAGGGCGGTATAGAGGTCAATCAACGAAGCTGCCTAGTTGCCTGCTAATTCGACCAGATCTGCGACGCTGATATTGGTTGAAAGCCCTTGTTCCGTGGC
>Ga0224528_1001736_pt1 | contig 13726 bp, 12 predicted proteins | sample CBST25metaG_2_FD_179888 | JGI IMG/M metagenome (GOLD analysis project Ga0224528, IMG submission 179888) | Peat soil microbial communities from Stordalen Mire, Sweden - C.B.S.T25 | ecosystem: Environmental > Terrestrial > Soil > Wetlands > Peat | place: Sweden: Norrbotten County, Stordalen Mire...
CATCGACCGAATGACAAACTTGGCGCAGCCTTTGTTTCGAATGCCATCAAGCGCGATCACCAGAACTATTTGAAGTACGGCGGACAGGGCTTCATCCTTGGCGACGGCGGCCTGCGCTATGGTCGCGAAACCACAGAGGAGGGCTATTACACGCTGCACGCCTGGCGGGGGCTTTTCTATGCGGTCGATGTGCAGCACATCAACAATCCCGGCTATAACCGCGACCGCGGTCCGGCATGGGTCGGCTCGGTCCGTGCGCATCTCGATTTTTAAAGCACCCTCAGAAGCACGGTGGAGGCGCAGGCATTGTGTAGTCGCTGTTCCTGACTGCTTCTGTCGGGGCAACGTCAGCGTTTCCGCATCAAAAAATGCAATTTATTGCAACGAAGATGGAGGCGCATCCTACAATCTTCCTAGAAGGTTTTTCCTGGTCCTGCAGTTCTGGCTTTTGCCAAAGGCTAGACGGATCGATGAAGTCTTCCTCTTTATTCATCAAACATTGCTGCGCTTTTGTTGCGCGGCCGGGGCGTGGCGCGCCCGAAAGAAGAGCGGCAGGGAACACACACACGGGGGACTATGGACGCAACGCTGACATTTCTCGGAACGGGAACCTCGATGGGAGTTCCGACGCTGGGATGCGAGTGCGCCGTCTGCACCTCCACCGACCCGCATGACTATCGCCTGCGCCCCTCGGCGGCCTTGCGCTGGCAGGACGCGGCAGGCGAGCACACGGTGGTCATCGACACCGGCCCCGACTTCCGCACGCAGGCGATCCATGCCGGACTCAAGCGGATCGACGCGGTCTTCTATACGCACGCGCACGCCGATCACATCATGGGGCTCGACGATCTGCGGCCGCTCAGTTTTCTGTCCTATCGCGAGTGCGGGCCGATTCCCCTCTACGCCGCCGAGTCGACGCAGAAGATTCTGCGTCGCATCTTCGACTACACCTTTTCGCCCGACTCCACCTATCCGAACCGAGCGCGGGTCGAGCTGAAGCCGCTCGAAGCAGGCGCGACGGTGGCAGGCGTCGAATTCACGCGCGTGCCCGTGCAGCACGGCCATCAGATGATCAGCGGGCTGCGCTTCGGCCGCGCGGCCTATCTGACCGACGTCAGCGGAATCCCCGAGTCGAGCTTCCCTCTGCTCGAAGGCGTCGAGACGCTGGTGCTCTCCGCGCTGCGCCATAAGCCGCACGCCACGCACGCCACCATCGAGCAGGCCGTGGTCTGGGCCAAGCGAATCGGCGCGCGTCACACCTGGTTCACCCATATTTCGCACGACCTGGGTCATGAAGTCACCAACCGCACCTTGCCCGAGGGAATACAACTGGCGCACGATGGCCTGACGGTCCCTGTGCAACTGGGGATCGATTAAGCATGAGTTTGTCCGCACAGAAATTTTCCGTCTATCGTTCGTTGGCCGGGATTCCGGCTGGACTGGGGCCGACCGTGGCCGCCATCGGCAACTTCGACGGCGTGCACTGCGGCCATCGCCAGATTCTTGCCGCCGTGGTCGCCGAGGCCCGCGAGAAGAATGCCCGCGCCATCGCCATCACCTTCAATCCGCACCCGGAGCAGTTTCTCTTCCCGGAAAAGGCGCCGAAGCTGCTGATGCCCCTCGGCGAACGGTTGCGCTTGTTGGCCACCACCGGCATCGACGCCGTGCTGGTGCTGCCCTTTGACGCGGAACTGGCCGCGATGCCGGCGCGCACCTTCGTGGAAGACATTCTGATTGGCAGGCTCGGCGTGTGCGCTTTGCACGAGGGCGCGAACTTCTACTTCGGCCGTCGCGCCGAGGCGGGCGTGGCGGAGCTAAAAAACTGGGGCGAAGAGCTTGGCTTTATCGTGCACGTGCATGAGGCGGTGAAGGTGCGCGGGCTTGAGGTTTCAAGCACGGCGATCCGCGAACGCGTGGTGGCGGGCGATCTTCGCCGCGCCCGCTGGATGCTGGGCCGGCCCTTTGCCGTGCTCTCCACGCAGGCGCGCGGCCGCGGCGTGGGCCACCGGCTGCTGGTGCCCACCATCAATTTGGCCGACTACAACGGCCTGCTGCCGAGCTTTGGTGTTTATGTGACGTGCCTCCGCATCGGCGAGCGGCAATTTCAGGCGGTGACCAACGTCGGCGACCGGCCCACCTTCGCCGGAGCAGGCTTCAGCGTCGAAAGCTACATCCTCGACTTTGAGCCGGTGGAGATGAATGAGACGACGCCGGTCGAGGTCGAGTTTTTGTATCGGCTGCGCGGCGAAGTCACCTGGCCCTCGCCCGAGGCGCTCAAGGCACAGATCATGAAGGACGTCGCGCGGGCCAAGCGATTCTTCCGGCTGGTTGCCAAGCTTTAGCGGATTGCCAGCCCAAGACTGATGCGCAGCGCGCGATCCACCAGGGCCATGGTGGGCGCGGAGAGCGTGCCATAAACCGCGCGAAAGCGGCGCTGGTCGACGGTGCGGATCTGATCGCAGAGAATGTAGCTGTCCTTGGTCGCACCCCCCTCTCCCTTTTTGACAAGCACATAGATGGGGGAGGGGCTTTGGATGTGTGCCGCATCGGTGAGCGGCACCACGATGGTGGTCGAAGAAAAGCGATTGCCCACATCGTTCTGGACCACCACGCAAGGCCGCGACCGGCCCTGTTCGTGCCCGACGACCGGATCCAGAGAGACCTCGACGATCATGCCCCGAAACGGCTTGCCGGCCATCAAAGTCCCTCGCGATCGACGATGGCGAACTCCTCGGCGAATGCCAGATTCATGGGCGCGTTGGCCGCATAGGCCGCAGCAAGTTCGGCATCAAACTTCTGCTTCTCCAGCCCGTCCAACAGGCGCTCCACCGCAGTCCGGATCAGTTCGCTGCGGTTCTTTTCCAGGTGGCGGGCCGCCTCATCGGTGCGCTTCAGCAGACTCTCGGAAAATTCAACGAGAACCCGCTCCTTGCCGGGGCGCTGCGCTTTTTTCTTTGCGGGTGTCGCGATCGGCATGGAAGGCCTCCTCGGGCGGGCAGTGCTCTGCCGTGGAGTCCATCATAGCCGAATTTCGGCCGCTGTGTGCGCATTTGTATATGTCAATGCATATACAAATGCGCATGGCGATGTTCCGACCCGTTGCTGCCGTCGAAAAGCGGCTACGGCGTGGCGGTTTTGACGGCTGGTTTTGCTGGTTTGGCCGCGGGCTGGGCGGAGAGCACCGGTTTGGTTGGCTTGGTCGGCGTTTTTGCTCCCGGAGCGCCTGGAACGGCGGGGTGCTTCTGCTTGGGTGCGGGAGGCGCGGCTGGTGCTGGGCCGGGCATGGGCGCGTCGCCCTCATCCGGCGGCAAGGTGTTGGTCACCGGCTGGGGGGCAGGGGGCAGGTTCTGGCCCGGGAAGGCCTCGTTGGGCGTCGAAACAATGGCCGCCCTCATCCAGTTGGTCCAGATGGGCAGCGCGGCGCGCGCGCCGGTCTCCTTTTCGCCCAGCGACTCGCGGCTGTCGAAGCCGATCCAGACGCCGCAGGTGATGGAGGGCGAAAAGCCCATGAACCAGGCGTCGGTGTAGTTGCTGGTGGTGCCGGTTTTGCCGCCGAAGGGGTGGTTGAGCTGCGAGACGGAGGCGCCGGTGCCTGAGTGCGTGACGGCCTGAAGCAGCACCATCATCGCACGCGCCGTCTGCTGGCTGATCACCTCGTGAATCTCTGGCCGGTTCTCCCACAGCACGATGCCATCGGCATTCGAGACCTTGCGGATCAGCCGCGGCGTCACGCGGACGCCGTCGTTGGGGAAGACCGAGTAGGAGGCCACCTGCTCGGCCAGCGAGATTTCGCCCGCGCCGAGGGCCACCGGAAGGTATGGCTGCAACTGCGAGGTGACGCCGAAGCGATGCACCAGATCGATGACCTTGTGGATGCCGACCTGCGCCGCCAGCTTGACGGCCGGAATGTTGCGCGATTCGGCGAAGGCCTGGGTCAGCGTCATCGCACCCTTGTAGTCGTTCTCGTAGTTGTGCGGCGTCCAGCCGCCGTAGCTGACCGGTGAGTCGACGACAATGTCGCTCGGCTTCGCACCGTTTTCCATCGCCGCCGTGTAGACGTAGGGCTTGAAGCTGGAGCCGACCTGGCGCTCGGCCTGGGTGGCGCGGTTGAACTGCGAGAGGGCAAAGTCGCGTCCGCCGACCATGGCCAGCACGTCGCCGCTGGTGTTGTCGATGGCCATCAGAGCGCCCTGCGCGCCGGAGTCCTGCTCCAGCTCGGCCCGGTGCAGCCCACCGGCCATGGCCGCCGAAAGCCGCACATAGATCAGGTCGCCGGGGCGGACAACGGCGTTGGCCTTCTGCCAGCCGGTCCACTGCCAGTCCTCGGGCAGCAGAACCACCTCGGAGTCTTCGCGGCCCAGAATGCCGATGCGCGCTTTGAGCGAGAGTGGCTCGACGCTGGTGACCATGGCATGAATGTAGTCGCCGGCGTGGTGCTGCACAGCCCAGTCCGGGTGGCGGAAGTTGTCGAGCGTCAGCCCCTCGTTGAGCACGTTTTCGAGCCGCCCCTTCCAGCCGCGGCGGCGCTCGTAGGCGGCCAGTCCGTCGAGCACCGACTGGTTGGCCACGTTCTGCAGATCGAGGTCGAGCGTGGTGTCGATGCGCATGCCCGCCTCGTGCACTTGCTCGGGGCCGAAGCGCTCATCGAGTTCCTTGCGAATCTCTTCCTGAAACCACGGCGCGACGGCGCCCTGCGGCTGGGTGATGTGCAGCCCGAGCGGCGCGTTGCGGGCCTGTTCTGCCTGCTCAGGGCTGATCATGTGGTCGGACTCCATCTCACTGAGCACCAGATTACGGCGGCGCAAGGCTTTGTCCGGGTTCAGAATCGGCGAGTAGCCGACCGGGCCCTTGGGCAGGCCAGCCAGCAGCGCGGCCTCGGCCAGGCTCAGATCGCGCGCGTGCTTGCCGAAGTAGAACTGGCTGGCGGCCTCGAAGCCGTACATGCCGCTGCCCAGGTAAATCTGGTTGCCATAGAGGGTAAAGATCTGCTGCTTGGTAAAGGTGCGCTCGATCTGGATGGCCAGATACGCCTCCTGCAGCTTGCGGCCCGCCGTGCGTTCGGACGACAGAAACAGGTTGCGGGCCAACTGCATCGTCAAGGTCGACGCGCCCTGGGAGCGGCCGTGGCTGCGCAAGTCATGAATGAGCGCGCCACCGATGCGCAGCACGTTGATGCCCCAGTGCGATTCAAAATCCTTGTCCTCGATGGAGATGACGGCCTCGCGCAGGATCGGCGCAAAGTCGTTGTAGCCCACCACTTCGCGCCGCTCAAGGGCGAACGAGCCAATGGGACGGCCCTTCCGGTCGTAGAGATCGGTGGTCGTCGAGGGCCGGTAATGCTCCAGATCGGTAATCTGCGGCAGATCGACCGAGTAGACCAGCATCAGCCCGGCCAGCGAGCCGGTAATCAGCGCCAGCGCAAAAAGCAGAATCACTGCCGAGCGGCCCGCCAACTTGCGGCGGCGATAAGGCGGCACGGGCGGCAGCGGCCTTTGGGGCGGTTCATCGGGATGAACAGGCTTGGCAGGCGCGCCGAAGCGGCGGCCGCGGCCGAAGCCATAGGACGGCGCATCCGAGTAGGAGTCGTCGGAAGAATAAGGGGGCAGAGAAGACAAGAATCGGCCTCGTGAAGGAAAGCTTTGCAAGGAAGCTTCTGCCCCTAAGGCTATCGCATTTCCACGGCGGACGTGTGCTGGAGCGCGAGACGGGACGAGTGGAAATCCTTCGGAGCGAACCGGGCGGACCGATGCGGGAATTGCGGGGCGCTGCTTGACCTCAGAAGAAAAAAGTAGAAAATTTCGTACGATTAGGACGCAAGGCTTGCCGGGATGCGAGACTGGTGGGCATAGATTGCCTACATTTCAAGGAGATGTGCCGTGCGTAGAGTATTTCTCGTGATTCCGCTGTTTCTGCTTCTGGCGCTGTTGGCCGGTGTGCGCGTTGCCGCGCACGCCGCGCCTCCGTTTCTCGCTCCAGCGGCCCCGGGGACCACGGCACAACCGGCCACGCCACCGGCATCGACTCAGGCCTACAACCTGCCTCCCGACAAGCTCAGGCAGGCGGTTGCGCTGGGGCGCATTCGCACCACGCTGGCCATTGTGGAGGGCCTCTGGGGACTGGTGTTTCTCTGGCTGTTGCTGGCCACGGGCTGGGCCGCCCGACTGGCGCGCTGGGCCGAAGGGCGCACGCAGCGGCATTGGCTCTCCGGGCTGCTGTTCTTCGCCGCGTTTCTGGTGGTCTCCACGTTGGCCGGGCTGCCGCTCGATGCTATCGGCCACGCCGTCGAACGACAGTATGGAATCAGCGTGCAGGGATGGGGCGGTTGGTTTGGCGATCAGGCCAAGGGGCTGGGGCTTTCTCTGCTATTTCTTGCGCCATTGCTGCTGCTTTTTCACTGGCTGGTGCGCAAGGCTCCGCGCCGATACTGGCTTGGGCTCTGGGCGGTCATGGTGCCCATCGTTCTGGCGAGCATCTTCGTCACACCGCTGGTCATCGATCCGATCTTCAACAAATTCGAGCCGCTCACGGCGCATCACGCAGCGTTGGCTACCAAGCTCGAACAGGTGGTGGAGCGCACCGGTACCCGGATTCCGCCCGAGCGCATGTTTCTGATGAAGGCCAGCGCCAAGTCGAACGGGATCAACGCCTACGTCACCGGCATCGGCGCCAGCAAGCGCTTCGTCCTGTGGGATACGACCACTGACCGTCTGCCCGACGACGAAATTCTGTTCATCTTCGGCCACGAGAGCGGCCACTACGTGCTGCGCCATATCCCGAAGCTGATCACCGGCTCGCTGCTGGGGCTGCTCGTCGCCTTCTGGCTCAGCGCGCTGTGCACCCGCCGTCTGGCGCGGGCCAAGGCTTCGCGCTGGCAACTCGTTGATCCCTCAGGAAAAGAAGAGAAAAACCCGATGGCGAGCCGGCAGGGCTTTCTGGTGCTTCTGCTGGTGCTTTCGGTGCTCAGCTTCCTGATGACCCCGCTGAGCAACGCCTTCAGCCGTCACTATGAGCATGAGGCCGATGTCTATGGGCAAGAGGCGATTCACGGTCTGGTCGCCGATCCGCAGCGGACCACGGTTTCGTCCTTCAACCACATGGGCGAACTCTGGCTCGAAGACCCCAACCCCAGCCCCGTCGTCGAGTGGTGGCTCGATAACCACCCCAGCGTGCAGCATCGCGCCGGCTTCGCTTCCCACTACAACCCCTGGGCCAATGGCGGTCACGGACGCTTCTTCGCGCATTAAGTTTCGCTTGTCCGGGAAGAACGCGCGGCGGGCTGGACTCTGCCGCGCTCCGGCAGATTACACTGGAAGGGTTTCGTTGTCTTTTTTGGCGTTTTTTGAAGCCTCTCACTATGCAAAGGAGCAATCTCCCATGGCCTATCCGGCAAATTTCCGTTACACCCGCGAACACGAGTGGATCTCCGTCGAGGGCGGCGTTGGAACCATCGGCATCACCGACTACGCGCAGGGCTCGCTCGGCGACATTGTTTATGTAGACGTGCCCAAGGTGGGCGACGTGGTCTCGGCCGGCGCTGTCTTCGGCTCGGTGGAGAGTGTCAAGGCGGTCAGCGACCTCTACAGCCCGGTCTCCGGCACGGTAACGGCCGTCAACACCGAGCTTGAGAAGGCTCCCGACCAGGTCAACGAAAAGCCGCACGAGGCCTGGATCCTCAAGGTCCAGTTGAGCAACGCGGCAGAGGTCGATGGTCTGCTCGATGCGGCGGCCTACGAGGCCTTCATCGCCGAAGAGACCGGCAACTAGAGCATCTCCGAAGTACCTTCGCGTTTCCGCTTCCCCAGCGTCCTTTTTTCGCGAAGGATCATTCTTTAAGGCACGGCGGGCGGACCTGTTCCCGGTCCGCACCGCTTTCTTCGGAGTCTGCCGCTCCGAGTGAGGAGTTCAATTCACCGTTATGCGTTATCTCCCCAAATCTCCGGCGGAGCGCGTATCGATGCTGGCTGCCATTGGCGCCGCCTCGATCGACTCCCTGTTTGAGATCATTCCCGCCGAACATCGCCTCAAGGGCGACCTGAATGTGCCCCGCGCCCATGCCGAGAGCGAGATTCTCGACTACTTCCGCAGCGAAGGCCAGAAGAACGCGACCGACTTTGCCAGCTTCCTTGGTGCCGGGGCCTATCGCCATTACCGCCCCGTGGTCATCGATGCCATGGTGCAGCGCGGCGAGTTCCTCACCAGCTACACGCCTTATCAAGCCGAGATCACCCAGGGCACGCTCCAGGCGATCTTCGAGTTCCAGACCATGATCGCCGAGCTGACCGGCATGGACGTGGCCAACGCCAGCATGTACGACGGCTCGACCGGCGCGGCCGAGGCCATTCTGATGGCCATGCGCATCACCGGCCGCTCAAAGGCCGTGGTGGCCGCCACCGTGCACCCTGAATATCGCGAGGTGGTCGGCACCTATCTGCACTTCCGCGAGCTGCCCATCGCCACCGTCGGCTATGAGGCCAAGACCGGCCGCGTCGACCTTGAAGAGCTGGCCGCCTCGATCACCGAGGAAACGGCCGCCGTTCTGGTGCAGAGCCCGAACTTCTTCGGCACCATTGAAGACATCGCCGCCATCGCGGAGATTGCGCACGCCAAGGGCGCTCTGCTGATCGTCTCCATCGCCGAGGCCATCTCGCTCGGCGTGGTTCGCCCGCCGGTCGAGGCCGACATTGTCTCGCTCGAAGCGCAGTCCTTCGGCGTCGCGCTCAGCTACGGCGGCCCCTACTGCGGCGTGCTGGCGACCAAGGACAAGTACGTGCGGCAGATTCCGGGCCGTCTCGTCGGGCAGACCGTTGACCATGACGGCAACCGCGGATTCGTTTTGACGTTGGCCACCCGTGAGCAGCATATTCGCCGCGAAAAGGCCACCTCGAACATCTGTTCGAATCAGGCGCTGGTGGCGCTGATGGCGACCATCTTCCTCGCCATTTATGGCAAGGAAGGCATTCGCGAGTTGGCCGAGCAAAATCTGGCCAAGGCGCACTACGCTGCGCAGACGCTGTCCTCCGTTCCCGGTGCGGTGCAATTGTTCGCCAGCGCACCGCACTTCCACGAGTTCGTGCTCGGAACCAATGAAGCGCCGGAGCAGTGGAGCAAGCGGCTCGAAGCGGAAAAAATCATCGGCGGCATCGACTTGGGCCGCTGGTATCCAGAACTGAAGGGCGCAACGCTGTGGTGCGCCACCGAGGTCACCACCCGCGCCCAGATTGACGCGGCCGCCAAGGCGCTGGCAAACAAGTAGGTAGCTGAGGCGTAAAGCGCTGAAGCCTTCGCCATAGGAAGCCTTGTAACAAGGGCACGGCTTGAGCCGTGCCGCAGACGGGAGCAGAGAGGAGAGGGGCTTCAAGCCCCTGCCATAATGCAACCAGCCAGAAATGCATCGCCGGAGCAGATCCTCAATCCGTCGCGAACCTTTTTCACGACGACGCGAACGAGCATGGGACGCCGGTTATTGCAGTCGGAACGCAATGCCATGCTGTTGGTCGACGTATTGCGTTCACTGGTTGCCGAAGGGCACTTCGAACTGCATGACTTTGTCCTCATGCCCGATCACGTACATCTGCTGATGACGGTCTGCGAAGGCATGACGATTGAAAAGGCCATGCAGTTTGTGAAGGGACGATTCTCCTATCGTCTGTCGCATGAACTTGGCTTCAAGGGCGAGGTTTGGCAGCGGGGATTCACCGAGGTGCAGGTGATGAACCGGGAAAGTTTCGAGCAGCACAGAAACTACATGGCCCAGAATCCGGTGCAGGCCGGACTGGCGGCTGCTCCTGGCGAATATCCTTTCTGCTTCCTAGCCTTGGCGAAGGCAAAAGAAGAACGAATGGGCGCGGTGTAAATAGGCAGGGGCTAAAGCCCACTCGCTTTACGAAATTTGATATGGCACGACTGAAGTCGTGCCCTTTTACAAAACAGGATTGTGACAGAACAAGATTGCGAGGTCTGTATGACAACTGAAATCACCACTCCGCGCGTACGCGCCCATCAGACGCAGAACGAGGCGCTGCTCTTTGAGATTTCCTCGCCGGGCAAGAAGGCCTATCAGCTTCCGGCGCTCGACGTGCCCGCCATTGACGCGAAGGCACTGCTTGGTGCCAGCTTCCGCGAAGAAAAAGCAGAGCTGCCCGAACTGAGCGAGATCGAGATCGTGCGCCACTTCACGCGGCTTTCGACCTGGAACTACGCGATCGATCTGGGCATGTATCCGCTCGGCTCCTGCACCATGAAGTACAACCCGCGCGTGAACGAGGTGGTGGCGCGGACCGAGGGCTTCGCAGAGGCGCACCCCTACCGGCCCGATTCACTCGCCCAGGGCGCGCTTGAGGCGCTCGATCTATTGCAGCGCTCGCTGATCGAGATCACCGGCATGGACGCCATCACCCTGCAGCCGGCCGCCGGCGCGCACGGCGAGATGACCGGCATCATGCTGATCCGCGCCTGGCACGAGTCGAAGGGCAATGCCCGCAAGAAGATCATCATCCCCGATTCGGCGCACGGCACCAATCCGGCGACGGCGGCCATCTGCGGCTACGCGGTCGAGAACCTGAAGTCGAATGCCGAGGGTGGCATCGATCTCGAGGCCCTCGCGCGACAGGTCGACGAGGACACGGCGGGCCTGATGCTTACCAACCCCTCGACGATTGGCGTCTTCGAAAGTCAGATTGCGAAGATCGCCGAGATTCTGCACGCCAAGGGCGCGCTGCTCTACATGGACGGCGCGAATATGAACGCGCTGGTGGGCAAGGCGCGGCCGGGCGAGTTTGGCGTGGACGTGATGCACCTGAACCTGCACAAGACCTTCTCGACGCCCCACGGCGGCGGCGGTCCCGGCTCGGGCCCAGTGGCCTGCAAGGCGTTTCTGGAGCCGTTCCTTCCTACGCCCGTGCTGATCCGAAAAGCAGGGACTAAGGGATTAGGGAACAGGGAACAGGGAGAGCTGGCCTGGGAATATGATCGTCCGCAGTCGATTGGCCGCGTGCGTGCCTTCTACGGTAACGTGGGCGTCTGCCTGCGCGCGCTGGCCTACATTCTGGCCAACGGCCCCGAGGGTCTGCGCCAGACGACCGAGGACGCCGTGCTCAACGCCAACTACCTGCGTTCGAAGCTCGAAGACCTCTACGAGTTGCCGTACAAGACGGCCTCGCTGCACGAGGTGGTCTTCAGCGACAAGAATCAGGCGGCCAAGGGCGTGAAGACCGGCGACATCGCCAAGCGGCTGATCGATTATGGCTTCCACCCGTACACCGTCAGCTTCCCGATGATCGTCCACGGCGCGCTGATGATCGAGCCGACCGAGAGCGAATCGCTGGCCGAACTCGACCAGTTCGTCGACGCCATGCGGGCGATTGCCCGCGAGGTGGAAGAAACGCCGGAGCTGGTGAAGACCGCGCCGCACTCCACGCGCGTCTCGCGCATGGACGAGGTGCTGGCCGCCCGCAAGCCGGTGCTGCGCTGGAAGAAATCGTAAGTCCTAACCGTCGCTAATTATCCACGAACAGACTGCGCAATAGCGCGGACTCGCCTATTGTGCAGTCTGTTCGAAAATAACTTTTGGAAAATGATTTCTTTTGACGGTTTGCTTTTTTAGAGCCTTGTTCCTTTTTCCAGGATCATTCATGTAAACACGAAAAGCTTTCCCTGCATTAACAGAGATTACGATTTGGTAGTTTGGCTCACTTTCCCCCTTGGCTATCTCTCTTCCTTTGATGTGTTCATTTAGCTCAGCTAATGTCAGAGCGCATATTTCATGAGCTTCCAAGCAAATCAAAACAACGAAGACCTTGGATTTAAATTTCTTTTCAAGATCTTTTAACTCCTTAAGGTGTGGCTCGGTAAATGTGAACAAATACTCATTGGAGTTCTTTTTAGGCTTAGATGCATATTTTAAATAGACTACGGTGTCTGTATTAATAACGTAGGATGAGCGTGAGTTACTTCCATTATCTAGCTTAAAAGGGTTGATTGCCTTGAATGTTGGATACTCTGCAATTTGGATTAATGCAGCTCCATGATACAGATGATCGTCATTGATTTTCATCTGCAATAGATAACCGATATTCCCGTCAATGTCAACCAAGAAGGGTGTCTTTGCTTTTGCGGAAAGGGAGGGTCCTCAACCATCTAGATCATTAGTCCGTACATCTTTGCGCACAAGGTACTCATCGACCAGCACGGAGACCAGCACGGCGGTGGGCACCGAGACCATGGCTCCGACAATGCCGGCCAGACTCGAACCCATCACCAGCGCGACCAGGATGGCGAGGCCGGGCAGCCCGACGGTGTTCTTCATGATGCGCGGCGTCAGCACCGAATTTTCCAACTGTAGATAGATGAGATAGAAGATGCCCACGCCGAGCACGCGGCCCCAGGAATCCACGGCGGCGACGAGCATGGCGAGCGCGATGCAGAGGGCCGCGCCCAGCACGGGAACAATATTCAGCGTGCCGGTCAACACGCCGAGGGCATAGGCGTAGCGCAGGCCGAGCGCGGCATAGACCAGCGTGCTGGCAACACCGAGAATCACCATCAAAGCGAGTTGCCCCACAAGCCATTTGCCCATGCGGACCTCGGCGCGGCGCAACGTGCGGTCGAGGCGGTCGCGGCTCGGCGCGGGGAACAGCGAGAGAAACCAGCGGTAGGCCGTGTCGCCTTCGAGCAGAAAATAGATGGTGAGAATCGCGCCCATGGCGATGTCGAACAGGTCGCTGGCCCAGTTGGTGAGCGAGGCGATCAGAAGGCCCGCCGCCTTGCCGCCGAACTCCTGCACGCGAGCGCTGAGATCGGCGCTGTCGATCTGGCTGGCGTAGGGCAGGTCTTTGAGTCGATTGAGCAGAGCAGGCACGCGAGCAGGCGCGGTGGCCACGAACTCCTGCAAATCGCGAAGAACCGGCGGCAGTGCCAGCGCCAGGAAGATGCCGATCGCGCCCAGCAGCAGAGCCAGCAACAGAAAGATGGCCCAACTCTTGAAGGGCCGTCGGCCGCGGATGGAGAAACGGGAGATGGCAGCGACGACCGGTGTGAGTACCACGGCAAAAAGCGCGGTGACGTACAACTCGACAAGCACCGTGCGCAGTACCCAGCCGAGGGCGCAGACCAGCGCCAGCGCAAAACCGAAAACAATCTCGCTGCGAATCGAGCGCGTGGGTGCGGACGTAAGCATCAGGGCAAACCCTCTGTACGGAGACTACTGTCCGATTGCGGGAAGTGCAACCGCAGCCCAACGACGACAGGACAATCGCATTTGGAATTGCCTTTCGGCAACTCCCTTGGCCAAGCAACCTCCGAGCCTTCTTGGGGAGGGAGCAGGGGCATAAATGCCCCTGCTCCCTCCTGGCCCAATCCCGAAAGCACAAGGTCGAGTCATGGAAAGGTTCCAATGCGATTGCCTTGCCGACGACGCAGACTTTCCTGTGTCATGGCACGATTCAAGAGGTTTCGGAAAAACTCGGCGGCAAACAGGTTTTGTAAAAGGGCACGACTTCAGTCGTGCCGCAACGACGCCCCCCAGTGAGCGGGCTTCAGCCCCTGAGAAAGAGACCTTTCTCAACATAGACCCATGAGGCCTCACAGTAGGACTTCCAACAGAAAAACGCCGGTCCCCTTGCGGGTTCCGGCGTTTTTCTTCTTTTCTTGCTTTGGATCGTGCAACGAAAATGCAGGTTGCGTGGCCTAGTACGAATCCTCACGGAACATCGGGTGCGGAATCATGGTG
>Ga0224528_1001743_pt1 | contig 13694 bp, 9 predicted proteins | sample CBST25metaG_2_FD_179888 | JGI IMG/M metagenome (GOLD analysis project Ga0224528, IMG submission 179888) | Peat soil microbial communities from Stordalen Mire, Sweden - C.B.S.T25 | ecosystem: Environmental > Terrestrial > Soil > Wetlands > Peat | place: Sweden: Norrbotten County, Stordalen Mire...
GTCACGTCGAGAGCGCGGACGCCATGGCCGCGTTCGCGGGCGATCTCGGCAACCAGGCTGCCGGTTTTTCCTTTGCCTAAAATCAGAAAGAGCATGACGACCTCGTGAGGAACGGTTGGGGTGCGGTTACCCGCAGACTTCAATATAGCGCCGGGGCGGGGCGTTGCTTGTCTTGAAAGTTCTCAGTGCGCGTGAGCCGGATGAGAGGCCTTCACCGGAACCTTCGCGGCACCGGCTGCACAGGGCTTGCCCTTGCACATGGCTGCGGTGATGCCTTTGCTCTCGACGACAGTGAAGAAGCGGTCAACCGCGGGCAGCTTGAGCGTTTCCTTGGCGCCGCTGGGCCAGTGAATCTCGACCGAGTCGAGCTTGGCCAAGTCGCCCAGCCCGAAGTGGACGCGCATGTCGTTGGTGGAGAGATAACTGCCGCCGCTTAGCACATCGCCGCGCTGCCTCATACCGCCGGCGGTGAGGTAGACCGTAGACCCCACCGCATCGCGCGGGCTTTTCGGGCCGCCGATCAGTTGCAGGGCCACCCAATGATTGTGGTCGGGATTGACGTTGCGCAGCAGCAGTGGAGAGCCATCCAGGTTGTTGATGACCACGTCGATCTTGCCGTCGTTGAAGAGATCGCCAAAAGCTGCGCCGCGGCCGATGGCCAACTCGGCCAATCCGGTTCCTTCCACGGGAGGAATCTCCTCAAAAGTTCCGTTGTGCAGATTGTGGAAGAGCTGTGTACGCTGGGCGTAGCTCATGCCCCAGTCGGGATGCTGATCGGCCTCCGGATAGACGTGGCCGTTGGCGATCAGCAGATCCTTCCACCCGTCGTTGTCGTAGTCCAGAAAGCCGTCGCCGAAGCCGACAAAAGGCACCGAGGGCGGACCCAGGTGCGTGCCGTCGCTTACGTCTTCGAAGGCTCCGGTGCCGTCGTTGCGGAAAACCACGTTATAGTCGTCGGAGAAGACGGTGTTCACCAGGTCCAGATGGCCGTTGTTCTCGTAGTCCCCGGCGGCGATGCCCATGTTACTGACCTCGCGCCCTTCGCCGTTCAGCGCATAACCGCTCATGTAACTCTGGTCGCTGAAGGTCCCATCTCCCTTGTTGATGTAGAGATAGTTCGGCGTGGAGTCGTTGGCCACAATCAGGTCGGGCTTGCCGTCGCCGTTCACGTCCGCAAACAGAACGCCCAGGCCGTAGTAGCCGTTGTGGTCGGCCACGCCGGCCTTCTCGCTGACGTCGGTAAACGTGCCGTCCCCGTTGTTGTGGAAGAGATGGTCGCCGGCGCCCTTCAGGCCGCGTGGACCGCACATGATGTTCTGTCCGCGGTACTGGCAGGAAGAATAGTTCACTGCCTTCGTGCCTGCGAGCGGAGGATTGTCGAAGTCGTAGTGGATGTACCCGGCCACGAAAATATCCAGCCGCCCGTCGCCGTCGTAATCGCCGAAGGTGACGCCGGTATGCTCCACGTAATCGCTGCCTACGGCCTCGTCCAGCGCCACGCCGGCCTTCTCCGCCACGTCGGTGAAGGTGCCGTTGTGGTTGTTGTGGTAAAGGCGGTTCTTGCCGATGTTGCCCACGTACAGGTCGGGCCAGCCATCGTTGTCGTAGTCGCCCACGGCGCAGCCCAGTCCCCAGCGGTCGTTGGTCACGCCGGCCTTGGCCGCTACGTCGGTAAAGGTGCCGTCATGATTGTTGCGGAAGAGCGCGGCGTGTGGCGGCGCCTGCTTGCCGCTCTGGGCGTCGAAGGTAGAACCGGTGACTACATAGATGTCCAGCCAGCCGTCGTGGTCAAAGTCGAGCAGGCAAACGCCCGATCCCTTGGCCTCAATGATGACCTTCTTCTCCGGAGTGCCAGTCACGTTGCGCCAAGTGGTGAGTCCAGCCTTCGTGGCGATATTCTCAAAGACCACCGGTCCGGTCTTCACAAAGCCTCCGGCGGTGATGGGCCGGCCCTGCGCGTCAAGATCGGGCCTGCGCGCCATGCCGGTGGCCATGCCCTGCTGGGGCATGGACTCTTCCAGTGCGGGTGCGCTGTCTGCATCGGGAGGCATCTGCGGGCCGCTGGCTGGTTGTGGCTGCTGAGGCTTGGGCGCGCCGGGCGTCTGCTGGGTCGCCGATTGGCTCCAGGACGGGCAAGGAGTGAAGAGAGCGGCGGTCAGTACACCAAAAAGCAGACAACGAACGTGCAACAAACGAGAGGCCTCCACGCTCTTGCAGTGTATCGCAAGCGACGCTGGGGCCGGGCTGAACGCATACTCACCGACGCCAACTGCAGGCTCCGGTCCGTCTCCCCGCAGTGAGCCAGGCAGCCATGAAAATTGCGGCTCACAGCCCCGTCCGCGTATACTCCGGAGTCTTCCAGAAATGCGTTAGGAGAAGGCCCCAATCCTATGCCACTTATTCCCGCTTATCGTCTCTCATGGACTTATTGGATCGCCGGCTTGCTGTTATGCCCGGCGGTTTGTGTTTCCGCCCAGTCCAAGCCATGTCCTGCGGCGCCCGAGCGTGCCGGCAATCCCGCGGACTCCGCGTATAGCGACGGCAACTACCCCGGTGCGGAAGAGATGTATGCGAAGGCTCTGGCGGAAAAGCCGCAGGACGCCGAATTGTCCGCGGCCCTGGTGCGCACTTTGCTGCACGAAGGCAAGGCCGCAGAGGCCACGACGCAGGCCAACAGCAACCTGGCCGCAAATCCCCATTCCGCAGCCGCGCTCACCGCGATGGCCGAGGTCCAATTGCGCCAGGGACAGCCCTGGCTGGCCATGCAGTCGCTGGATGCGGCCAAGGACGTCAATCCCTGCTTTGCACGCAGCCACCTCATCCGCAGCCGCGCTTTGCGCATCGACTCCATGTACGTCTCCGAGCGCGCGGAGATTCAGCGCGCCTACGAGATCGACCCGAACGATCCCGATATTCAGTCGGCCTGGAGAGGCATCGTGGAGCCCGCGCAAGAGGTGCAGAGCGTCACTGATGCGCTGGCGACCACCAAGGACATCGAGCCGGAAATCCGCAAAAAGGCGGAGGAGACGGCTCATTCCATGTTGCCCCTGCTGAGCGAGAACTCGCAGACCTGCCAGGTGCTGCCGACGGTCGCGTCCACCACCTTGCCCCTGCTCGCCGTGATGCCGGACCCGAAGCATATCGAAGGCTACCGCCTGCAGGCGCAACTTCCGCAGAGCGAGGCCAAATTGATCTTGGATTCGGCGGCTTCCGGCCTCTATATCAGCCGGGCGCTGGCCGACGCCAATGGCTTGAAACACGACCCCAACGCGCCAGAGGGAACGGTGCACCTGGACAGCGTGCGCATCGGCCCGCTGGAGTTTCGCGACTGCCTGGTGGGCGTGAGCGATGCGCCCTTCGCAGGCAAAGCGGACGGCTTTATCGGCACCGACGTCTTTGCCTCCTACCTGATCACGCTTGATTTCCGGCTGGCCAAGATGACGCTTGACCCACTGCCCCCGCAGGCCGGCGTGCTGCCCGGAGACCGTCCCACGGCGCCCGAACTCGCGGGCTTTGTTCCGGTCTATCACCGGCGCCACTATCTTCTGCTGCCCATCGGGTTCAACAACAAATCGCGCAAGCTGTTCGCGCTGGCCACCGGCATGCAGGAAAGCGCCATGAGTGCCGAGGCGGCGCACTCGGTCTCCAACATCACCGTCAACTTCACCAATACCGAGCAGACCGTTTCCGGCACCCGGGTGCAGTTCTTCCGCGAGATCTTCGACCTGCAATTGGCCAGCTTGCCGACAGTCCATCAGGGCCACGTGCTTCAAATCGACCCCGCCACCATGAATCACAACGCCGGCTTCCAGATTGCGGGCATGTTGGGCCTCGATGTGTTGCACTCCATGACCGTGCATCTGGATTATCGCGACGGAATGGTCAAGCTGGAGACCGCGGACAAGGAATTCTCTCCCGGTCTCAAGGGAAGAAACCTGAACGCCTCCGCGCAGGGGGCCGACCAGTCGGAATGCCCCCATGTTGACGACCAGGATCACCCCATCGGTTCGACCGTCGAGGTCAGTGTGATGGGCACCTTGGATGCCGGCCATCTGAAGCCGGGCAAGGAGATATGGGTCAAGGCCGTTACCGGATGGGAACACCCGGAGTGCAGAATCGAAAAGGGAGCGGTCATTTACGGCCACGTAACCGCTGCCGTTTCCACCAAGAGCCCCGACTCCTCGGAGTTATCGCTGTCCTTCGATCACGCCGATTGCACAGGACATTCGAAGCAAGCGGTCTCATTGCAGTTGATTGGCCTGGTAGGGCCTCCAGACGAGTCAAAGAACATGCATGATGCGTTACCCACCCAGGTTGCCGGCGGGGGGCGTCAGATACAGGACGCTGTGTCGGCCTCGAATGGCGTGGATGACAACCTGAACCCCGGGGGCCGTCCCAATACCGTGCATCCGGGGGTTGTGATCCGCATGCCCAAGGTGAAACTGGAGCCGGAAGCCGGGCCGGGATGCAGCGCGAGAATCAGCAGCACAAGCCACAGCCTGCAACTGGCGCCGGGGGCAGAGCTGATTCTGCTCATGCGCAGCATGCCCAAGTAGCCATAACAGAAGGGTCGCAGAGGGCTTTTCCCAGTGGGAAAAGCCCTCTTCGTTCAGGTGCAACCGGCGCGGAGGAGGCAGCGGATTCGAACCTCCTGAAAATGCAAACGTGGGACTTGTATAGTTGAAGTCTCATCTCAAACAGCGAGGTTCATGTGTTCAAACACTTTGCGATTTCTGCTGTCTTCCTACTCTCCTTTTCGGTTGCATGGTCACAGCAGACTTCCGCCGGTGACGACACATGCGCAAAGCTGGCATCGCTGACCTTGCCCGGGGCAAAGGTGGTCTCCGCCGCGACTGTCGCTGCCGGGGCGTTCCTGCCGCCCGACGCCTCGACGCTGCAGCCGGCGCAGAAGGCGCTGATGGCGGGCCTGCCGCCGTTCTGCCGCGTCCAGGTGATGGCCACGCCGAGCACCGACTCCGCCATTCCGATTGAAGTGTGGATGCCCGCGAAGGGATGGAACGGCAAGTTCCGCGGCCAGGGCAATGGCGGCTTTGCGGGAAGCATCGATTTCGTCGGCCCTGCCGTTGCGCTGATGCAGGGTTATGCGAGCGGTGCAACAGACACTGGCCATTCCGGGGGCGCGGGCGATGCGAGTTGGGCGCTGGGGCATCCCGAAAAGGTGATCGACTTCGGCTATCGCGCTGTGCACGAGATGACCGCGATCTCCAAGACTGTGGTGCAGGCTTATTACGGAGGCGCGCCGAAGCATAACTACTTTGTCAGTTGCTCGGACGGCGGCCGCGAGGCGCTGATGGAGGCGCAGCGCTTTCCCGCGGACTACGATGGAATCGTTGCGGGCGCGCCGGCCAACAACTGGACCGGCCTCGAGACCAATGCCCTGCGCAATCAGCAGGTGATGAGCGTGGATCCGGCCGCCTATATTCCAGCCACGAAACTGCCGGCGATCGATGCGGCCGTGCGCGCCGCGTGCGATGCCGTGGATGGAGTGACAGACGGCTTGATCAACGATCCGCGCCAGTGTCCATTCAAGCCGGCGAGCTTGATCTGCAAGGGCGCGGAGAGCGATGCGTGCCTGACGGCCAAGCAGGCGCGTACGCTGGAGGCGCTGTATGAGGGCCTTCACGATGCGGACGGGAAGCTGATCTTTCCGGGCTATCTGCCGGGTTCGGAACTGGGGCCTGCGGGCTGGGGATCGTGGATTACCGGGCCCATGCCGGGCACCAGCGCCATGTACTTTTTCTCGACCGGCTACTTCAGCAACATGGTCTACGAAAAGAAGGACTGGAACTACAAGGATGCGGTCGTTGCGGACGCATACCAAGCGGCGCTCCAGAAGACCGGGCAGATGCTCGACGCCACCGATCCGGATCTGAAGCCCTTCGCCGCACGCGGCGGCAAGTTGATTCTCTATCATGGCTGGAACGACCCCGCCATCTCCCCGCTCAACACGATTCACTACTACAATGACGTCCGCAAGGCGGTGGGATCTTCGCGCACCGATTCATTCGTGCGTCTGTTCATGATTCCCGGAATGCAGCACTGCCTCCAGGGGCCGGGAGCTACGGACATCGACCAGTGGGAGATGCCCAAGACCGCCGTGCCCGACGACGCACAACACGACATTTATCTGGCGCTGGAAGCCTGGGTTGAAAAGGGATCAGCGCCGGAAAGCCTGACTGCGGCGAAATACGACCTGACGGCAAATCCCGCCAAGCTGCAGATGACCCGCCCCGTCTGCGCCTATCCCAACGCGGCGAAATACAAGGGAAGCGGCGACACCAATGACGCGGCAAACTTCGTCTGTGCGGCGGCGAAGTAAGAGAAGGACTGGCCTGGGCTCGTAGTCTCTCCTTCATCGGGCAGAGACGAGTCGAATGGATTGGGCACGGAGCCTTGGTGTTTCTGCTGCTTGCCCAGGCCGTCTTCTGCATCCTGCGATGACGGATCTTCGTCGTCTGGCGCGGACCGGCCGAAGGCAGTTGGCCCCACCGCAGGACACAAGGCTCCTGCCACGGGCAGTCCGGGACAATTATGATGAAACCTTCATAATCGGGGGTTATATGGGACGATCTGAATCGGCGTGGCTTGGGCTTGTCGTGCTTCTCCCGCTTCTCTCTGCCGCGCAGCAGCCTGCTCCACTTGCTGCCACACCAGCGGCATTTGAAGTGAGCACCGTAAAGCTGAGCAAGGCCGAGAGTGGCAACTCGAGTTCCAACTTCAACGACGGCAGGTTCACGGCAACCAATGAACCGTTGAAGAACATCATGGAATATTCGGCCTATGGAATTCCACAACCTCGCATTCTAGGCGGTCCCAAGTGGCTCGACTCGGAGCGATTCGACATTCAGGCCAAGATGGAAGGCGCGGCTGCCGAACGGCTGAAGGCACTCAGCCGCGACCAGCGCAGAGCGGAGACGCAGGCCATGTTCCAACAGCTTTTGGCCGACCGCTTTAAACTGGCGGTTCATTGGGAGACGCGCGAACTTCCCGTCTACGCGCTGGTCGTCGCAAAACACGGACCCATTCTTCATGAGTCGAAGAACGCTCCAGGGGAGTCCGGGACTTCGGCAAGCACCGGCGAGCTCTCCGCGAAAGGCCTGACCCTTACAGAATTTGCAGAAACCCTCACGCAGGAGCTCTCGAGTGAACTGGGCCGCGTCGTGATCGACAGGACCGGGATTCAGGGCAGATATGACCTTGCCCTCAAATGGACGCCCCAAAGCGGCATGAACGATTCCGCATCACAGCCCGATGCCGGTCCTTCGTTCTTTACCGCGCTCACGGAAGAGGTTGGCTTGAAGCTCGAATCGGCAAAGGGCCCAGACAAAGTCCTCGTCATCGATCATGTCGAGATGCCCACGGAGAATTAGCCCATAGCTTTCGGATTCAAACAGCAGGTGGCCCATCGCATCCCCGCCACTGAAAGTGGGTGCCCCATTCCGCTTCGCGTTGTCTGCGGAAAGGGTGGGAGACCTCAGCCGTCACCCAGCCACATCCGGATCCCCCGCATCTCTCAATCCCGCGCCTTTTTTCGGACGCGGACCGGCCGAAGGCAGTTGGCCCCACCGTGGACATTAAGCTCTTCCGCAGCCCGCAAAGAAAAAAGCTACCTCGAAGATTCTCCTTCAAGGTAGCTTCTTTCCGCTTCCGTTCGAACTGTGGCTTCTGGCCGCGCAGCCTTACTGGACCGGCCGCGCTTTCCCGTCGCGCAGGCTCTGGTCCATGAGCGACTTCACCTTGCGGTCGGCCTCCTGAGCGATCCGTCCCTGCTCGGCTCCCAGTTTGCCCTGCTGTTCGCCGAGCTTGCCTTGCATCTCGCCCAACACGCCCATCCTTGCGCCCATCTTCGCGTCCATCTCACCTTGCCGGGCACCGATTCTGCCCTGGATCTCGCCCATCTTCGCGCCCAACTCGCCCATCTTGTTCCCCAAATCCGCCAATTGTTCCGGGGAGGCATTCTTTCCCATCTGCTCACCCACTTTGGCCATCTCCGCCTTCAGCTTCTCAATTTCCTCTGCAGCGCCGGGCGCGGAAACCCGCATCTTCTCCATCTCGCGGCCCAAGTCCTCCTGCTGTTTGCCCAGAACCTCCTGTCGGTGGCCGAGCTCTTCCTGCTCACGTCCCAGCGCTTCCATCGGCTTGTACATTGCCTCAATCTGCGCCAGGGTTGTGGGGTCGTCCACGAAGTAGGATTTGCCGTTGCGCGTGAACCACAGAAACTTGCCGTGCGCCAACTTGCGCGCCTTCTCAATCTGCGCGTCCGCGGATCCATTCCAGCTACCGGAGAAGTTGAAGTGATCTCCGGGTCCCGTGACCAGCGCGTACGAGTCCCCATTCGGAGACGCGTTGTAGGAGAAACTGTGGTCCTTCACCACGTGCCCGTTGACCGTCACGTTGGTGTTGGTTTGGGTGTTGGTGTCGGTTGCCGTCTGGCCATCGCTTACGACCATCGCGTGGCCATCCTTCACGACCATCGCGCCGTTGGGTTCACTGGCCGGCTCGGGAGCGGTGGCACTCTCCGCTGTTTCCGCTTCGGCCGGAGCTTGCGGTTCGGCGGCGGATGCATCGGCCGCCTTCTCGGGATGGGACTGTCCCGTTGCGGGCGCAGGTTGCTGCGCTTGTCCCGCCGCCTCCACGCGGATCAGCGCTGTCGCCGCAAAAAGAGCCGCGGGAACCAGCAGTACGGCAATCAGCGCGCGGCGGCGGCCGCTCACAAATGCCTGGTGGAAGATCGAATCGTTCAGTAGCCGTTCAATGCGTTCAGAGAGATTACTGCGGCGGGCCATGGCAACTCCTTGCAAGGTTGGGCGCGGCATAGCCGCGAATTCGAGCAGAATCTGGGCATAGGACGAGCCGTTCGCGGCCTCGCGCAAACCGGCGCGGTCGCTGATCGTCTCACCCAGATCGGAGAGCTTGCGCTTGAGCCACCAGCCCAGCGGGCTGAACCAGAACACGATGGCGTAGAGCCCCGCAAGCATTTGCAGATAGAAGTCGCCCTGGCGCACGTGCGACCGCTCATGCGCCAGCACGATGCGCAGCTTGACTGCGTCCCATTCGAGATACTCGGCGGGCAAGACCACGCCCGAGCCGATGGTGACGGGCGAGGCCACGGCGCTGCTGGAGCGCAGATTGAGTCCTTCGGCCAGCCCTGAGGACAGACCGGGCAGGGAATCAGCCGCTATCGGGTTAGCTTCCGCCCAGAGCCGTGCCGCCGCGCCTAGTCCATAGATCAACCGCAGCAGCAGACCGGCACCAACTGCCAGATAAAGCAGCCAGCCCAGCGTCGCAGGACGCGGAAAACTCCGGTGTGTCACAGGTGCAGCCGTCGGCGTGGAATTCATGGCTGCGCCTGCGCCGGAGCTGGAGATGGTCGGTGCAGGGAAGCGGTTCAGCGCTCCAGGGACATTCTGGCTCGCGACGGAAGAGTCTTTCAGCGCTTTGGAGCTGGCCGCGTCGGACGGCAGCGTAGCCGTCTTGGCCGCGGGCCGCGCGTCAGCCACCATCTGTTGCATCGCCAGCCATGGATGCGCAGGCAACACCAGACCAGCCCCCGCCGGCAGCCCTTGCCACCGCATCGCCCACGGCATCAGCAGCGACGCAGCCAGCACCAGTCCCCATGCAGCTTTCTGCGCCAGCACATTGCTCACCCGCATCGCGCGCATTCCGGCCCAAACCGTCAAGGCCACCAGCAGCGCCCGCAAAGCGGCTTCCACCAATACAGGAATCATGGTTTCTCCTCCTGATTCTGTGCCCCGGAGTTCTTCCCGCCCTCGGCGCTTTTTTGCGCCACGGCAATGCGTTCCGCCAATCGCTGCAATTCGGCGCGGTCAAGCACCTTCGAGTCCACCAGACCTACCAGCAGCGCCTCGACCGACCCATCGCAGAACCAGTCCACGATGCGCTTGACCGCTCGGCCTGCCACGCGCTGCCGCGACTGCGCCGGCCGGTAGAGGAAGGTCCGGTTGTCCACGTCATGCGCCAGGTAGCCTTTTTCCTCCAGGCGCCGCAGAACCGTACGGATGGTGGAGTCCTTGAGCGGCCGGCCCAGCTCTTCCCGCACCTGTTCCGCGGTGACCGCACCCACCCTCCACACAATCATCAGAATGCTTCTCTCCAGTTCCCCCAACTCCGCCGGATCGTGACTCGCTGTAGTGTTACTCGTCATAGTGTTACTGACTGTAGCACAAGAGAACCGTGAGCACGCAAGAGAATTATTTGTGGATTTTTCTGGGATGGTCGGACGCGGAGTGACCGGCTGTAGCAGGATCTTCAGCCCAATTTCCCCGCATTTTGCCTCGTCCTTTGGCAGGAAAACGCCACTTTCCGAGCGTTTTTGCTGTGGAAATCTTTCGATGGGTATTTTGTAAGATGTTTTATTTCAATGCTTTGTAAAAATAAAGGCGAAGACAAAAGTGAATTCACCCCGCCGGGGGGTGGTACCCCTTCGAGCCGTCACGGAACGGTCTCATCCCTGACGTCTGGAACCGCTTATCTTGATTGTGCGCGAAGTGGGGAGAATGATCTGCAGTGAAAATAGCGGCTAAGTCCTTTCAGTTGAGCGTCGCGTAGATCCGCCGCATTTTCATCCTTTCTGGGTGCGGATGCGCCCCATGCCGGACTGCAAAGAATCTGCCGGCGGCGAAGACTTCGTTTTCCAGAGCGAAGGCAGAGTCAACGTGAACTTGCAAAGAGTCTTCGAGGTGGCTATTGCTTGAGGAGAAGGCCACTTGGCCGACTTGCTTCTTGTGAACCGCTACTCTGGCTCCGCTCCAAAGTCCTGTAAAGCTGCCGCCCGGCCACTGAACCCTACTCCCTATTCCCTACGCCCTATTCCCTACTCCCTGCCTTCCCGCTTCATCCCTCCAAATCCGCCCTCCATCCGCTTTTCCCGCCCTTCGTCCAAAAGACCGCGCCTTCCCGCTCTCCTCGGCCGTACTTTTCTCGCAGAGCCAAAAAGCTCCGGAAAGGGAACGGCCCCATGGATGAGCGCCAAGAACTCGTGAACGTCAAAGCCGTCTGCCGAAGATTCTCCCTGGACGATGGCCAGGTCCGCCACGTGGGCCACAGCTTCGTGAACGCCCTCGACCACATCAGCCTGCGCATCGCCCCCCGCGAATTCCTCGCGATCTCGGGACCCAGCGGCAGCGGCAAATCCACCCTCCTCAACCTAATCGGCTGCATCGACAAGCCGTCGGAAGGCAGCATCCATGTGGACGGCGTGGATACTTCCACGCTGCAACCCGCTGCCATGTCGGCCCTGCGCCGCGAAAGAATCGGATTCGTCTTTCAGACCTTCAACCTCATCCCCGTCTTCACGGCGGAGGAGAACGTTGAATACCCTCTGCTGATCCAGAAAATCGGGGCTCGTGAGCGCCGCAGGCGGGTGGCCGAAGCTCTCGATGGAGTCGGCCTCTCAGCTCGCGCCCATTCCCGCCCTGACCTGCTCTCTGGCGGCGAACGTCAGCGCGTCGCCGTTGCCCGCGCCATCGTCCATCGCCCCGCCTTGGTGCTGGCCGACGAACCCACCGCCAATCTCGACACCAAAAACGCAACCCAGCTTATCGCCCTCATGCGCGACCTGAATCTTCGCCTCGGCCTTACCTTCATCTTTTCCACGCACGACGCCCGTCTGCTGGAGCACACACCACGCATCGTGCGCCTCTGCGACGGCCAGATCGAGTCCGACACCCATCCCGAAGGAGGCAGCAATGGGTAAGTTCCTGCTTCTCGCTTTTAGAAACGTCTTTCGCAATCGCCGGCGCACGCTGATGACCCTGCTGATGGTCGGCGGAGGCGTTGCAGGACTGCTGTTGGTGGGCGGCTTCTTCGCCTTCATGTTCCGCGGCCTGCGCGAAAGCACCATCAACAACGGCCTCGGCCACCTGCAGATTTTCACCGCCGAGCATTTCAATCGTGACGAAGTGCGCGTGCTGGACACCGGTATCGACAATTGGAGACAGGTGGCGGCGACGGTGAAGACCGGTGGCCACGTGCGCGGTGTCGCGCCGCGAATCGAGTTCTACGGAATGCTCTCGAACGGCGTAAAGTCCTCGGTCTTTATGGGCAGCGCTGTCGATCCGGAGGCCGAAACCAGCCTGGGATTCTCGACCCGTCTGGCCAACGGCAGAAACCTGAGCAGCAAGCCCGGCGACGAAGTGGAGGCGCTGATTGGGGCCGGTGTGGCGCGCTCCATGAACGTGAAAGTTGGCGACGGATTGACCCTCTTGGCTGTCACCTCCGATGGTGCTCTAAATGGCATCGATATCCAAGTCGTTGGCATCGTGCGGACCGGCATCAAAGAGATGGACGACCGCTACCTGAGAATCACGCTGCCCTCGGCCCAGCGGCTGCTGCAAAGCGACCGCGTGACCAACCTCGTGGTTGGCCTGGACAATACCGAAAATACCGACATGGTGGCCGCAGAACTGGCTCCGCAACTCAGCGGGCTGCCGCAGAAGATGGTCCTCAAAAAGTGGATCGATCTGGCCGCCTATTACAACCAGGTCCATACTCTGTTCAGCGCTATCTTCATCTTTCTTGGGGTGATCGTGTTCTTCATGGTTCTGATGTCCAGCGTGAACACGCTGCTGATGGCCATGTTCGAGCGGACGCGGGAAATCGGCACCATGCTGGCCATGGGCACGCCGCGCATCTGGATCGTGGCTCTGTTCATGGTGGAAGCTACTCTCACCGGTATTCTTGGCGCCATTGTGGGCGTCGTCGGAGGCAACCTGCTGGGCGCGCTGCTCAACGCCTCCGACCTGCACATGCCGCCGCCACCAGGCGGCACCGTCGATCTGCCCTTTCGTGTTCTTCACCAGCCCAGCCTGATGATCGGCGCTTCCATCCTGGTGGTTGTATCCCTGGCGCTGGCGTCCATTCTGCCGGCAATCCGCGCATCGCGGCTGGAAATTGCGGAGGCTTTAGCCCATGTCTAGATGCATGTTACGCACGCTCATCGTGATTCTGCTCATCGTCCTGGCGTTTGGTTACATTCGCCGCGGACACGCGGCCACTCCCGATGCCGAGGCCTTGCTGAAACACTCGGATCTTTACCGCAATGGCTGGCCCGCCTATTTTGTGCATGTGAAGATCACGAGTTACGAATCCGGCAAGTCGGACGAAGAGAGGCTCTACGATGTTTCGCAGAAAGGGACCGACCGAACTTATGTTGAGTTCATGAGCCCCCGCGACAAAGGCCGCCACTTGCTGATGTTAGGCGACGATATGTGGATCTACCTGCCTGACACTAGCCGCCCCGTCCGCATTACGCCGCTGGAGCGTCTCTCCGGCGATGCGTCCAACGGAGACATCGCCCGCACCAATTACGCTGTTGATTACTCCCCGGTCTATCTCCGCACAGAGAAGGTTGGCGCGGAGGAGTGTTATGTTCTTGGCCTCACCGCCAAGCGCAAAGGCGCGACCTACCAGAGAATCATTTACTGGATTCGCGTCACCGATGCGCGTCCTGTGCGGGCCGAGTTCTATCTCACCTCCGGCAAGCACATCAAGTCCGCCACCTTTGACGAGTACACGCAAGCCGGCGGCAAAAGCATCTTGCACCGTCTGACACTCTACGACGAAATCCGCCATAACTCGCACAGCGTGTTGGAATATACGGGGTCCGCACCGCGCGAGTTGCCGGACAAGCTTTTTTACCAGGGCCGCTCGGA
>Ga0224528_1001745_pt1 | contig 13692 bp, 7 predicted proteins | sample CBST25metaG_2_FD_179888 | JGI IMG/M metagenome (GOLD analysis project Ga0224528, IMG submission 179888) | Peat soil microbial communities from Stordalen Mire, Sweden - C.B.S.T25 | ecosystem: Environmental > Terrestrial > Soil > Wetlands > Peat | place: Sweden: Norrbotten County, Stordalen Mire...
GGGTTCGAGCAGAACCTCCAAATCTCCGGAACCGACCACGCCAACATGTGCGCGGCGCGGAACCCTGCCCGTAGCAGGGTATTCAAATTTCATGGTTTGCATCCTTGAGACTCCCTTCTGTGCCAGTTACAAGCTCGGCACTTTGTCCCTTCAATGAATCGAGAAAGAGCGTTGCCGCCAGAAGATCGGCACTGCCACCGGGAGAAGCCTTCAGCCGGTGCAATGTACGTTCCAGTTGCATCAGCTCCGCTTCGCCTTCCACGGTTGAAGATCCACCCTTGAGCAACACTTGGCGAGCGCCCTGCTTGGCGGCGATTAATCCTTCCGCGCCGGCGCGATGCAGCAGGCACGTATCGTCCAAATCCGCCGTGATGGCAAGCAGAGTGTCGAGGCGCGCGGCCGTCTCCCTGATCCCGCTCCGCCGTGCACGGCACAACGCCGGCAAGCCGACATACATGACATGCGGAAATCCGAAGAGGGCTTCGCCGCGCGCGCCCGCAACGCCAAACTTGTAGCAGGCTGTATTGCCGTGCGTGATCTGCGCCACCGTGTTTCTGTCCTGGTAGCGCGCGATCCGGCTGGCGAGGTGGGTGATCGATTGCGCATCGGCGGTGCGTGCCATGCTTGCTCCAGCAACCAGAAGACCCAGCGCCCAGATCGCGCCCTTGTGCGTGTTGACGCCACCGGTGACCGCATACATGGCCGCCTCGCCGTCGCGCCCGATGGCGGCAACGGCTTCGCGCAAGGACTGACTGGGCTGGCTCTGTGCGCAGGCTTCCGCAATCTGCTGGAAGCAGGAGCGCAGCGACAAGGCCGAACGAAGAAACATCTCCAGGTTCATGTCGTCGTGCACACCGCTGCCGCGCATATCGACCAGTGCCGGTTTCGGAGTCAGAATCGCCTCCGCAATCAGCGCGTCGACGGCAAACTGCGCAAGCTGCTGCGGAGTAAACTCCACCTCACCCTGCCTGTGCGCCGATCTGGCTTCAAGCCCCACGTCTTCGAGTTGTGCAATCAGCGAAGCCACTACCAGCTCCTGAACTTCGCCGGCGGTTCATACAATCCGCCCGACCACTCGACCAACTCTTCCACGTTGCGCGCTGCCAGCAAAGACCGCTTGGCATCCGTGCGACGTACGCCGAGATCCTGCGGAAACGACACGATGCCCTTGCGCCGCAACTGTTCGGTGCGCTTGGGGTCGGCCTTCAGTCCAATCGGGCTGACACCGGCAACCGCGGCCAGCGCGGCGCGGCGTTCTTCCGTCCCCTCGGCCTTATAGAGATAGGCCACACCTTCTTCCGTGACCACGTGCGAAACATCGTCTCCGTAAATCATGACGGGGGCAATCGGCATACCGCTGGCCTTGCCCACTTCGACGGCATCGAGGGTTTCCACAAAGGCCGGAACGCCGCCCGCCTGGAAGGTTTCCACCATCTGCACCACCAGCTTGCGGCCGCGCAGCACGGCGCCGTTTTCGGTAATCATGTCAAGCCATGCGGGACTGCTGTGACGGCGCCCATGCGGGTCATGCCCCATGTTCGGCGCACCGCCAAAACCTGCCAGGCGACCCATTGTCACCGTGGAGGAGTTAGCGTCTGGATCTATCTGCAGCGTAGAACCGATGAAGAGATCGACGGCGTATTGGCCCGCCAGTTGGCAGAGCACGCGATTGGAGCGAAGGCTGCCATCGCGGCCCGTGAAGAAGACATCGGGGCGCGCCGCAATGTACTTCGACATGCCGACCTCACTGCCAAAGCAGTGAATGCTTTCGACCCATCCGCTCTCAATCGCCGGAATCAGTGTCGGGTGCGGATTCAGCGTCCAGTTACGGCAGATCTTGCCTCGCAGGCCGAGCGATTCGCCATACGTTGGCAGAAGAAGCTCGATGGCCGCCGTATCAAAACCCACGCCGTGATTGAGCGAGGTCACCTGATGACGTTCGTAAATGCCACGAATCACCATCATGGCCATCAGAATGTGCAGCTCGTTGATCTCCCGCGGATCGCGCGTAAACAGCGGCTCGACCGCATACGGACGATCCGCCTGCACCACAACGTCGACCCATGAAGCGGGAATGTCCACGCGCGGCAACTCGTCGACAATCTCGTTAACCTGAGCAATGACAATGCCATCATGGAAAGCCGCAGCCTCAACGATCACCGGCGTATCTTCGGTGTTGGGTCCGGTATAGAGATTGCCCTCGCGGTCAGCCTTTTCCGCACAGACCAGCACGACATTCGGACATAGATCCACAAACATGCGGGCATATAACTCGACATAAGTGTGAATGGCGCCAATCTCTAACTGGCCGTCTTCCAGCAACTGCGCCACGCGAAGGCTCTGCGGACCCGCAAAAGCGAAGTCGACCTTCTTGGCAATTCCGTCTTCGAAAAGGGTAAGGTGCTCCGGGCGACTGATGCTGGAGATGATGAGATGAAGATCGTGAATCTTGCTGGCGTTAACCTGCGCGAGAGACCTTGATAGAAAATCGGCCTGCTTCTGGTTATCGCCTTCCAGAACGAGCTTGTCACCGGCGACAATCAGCTTTTCCAGTGCCTCGACGATTCTTGTGCCGGGGATAAACTTTCTGTTCAGAAATGAGGCAATCGAAGCAAGCCGCCGATTTTTCTCATCTCTTCTTGTGGTCCACACGCGTTGCGTGGCGTTCTTGTTCTCTCCTGCTGACGATCCCATATGATCCTTTCACATCCCGCACTCCGCGGCTTCCATACGCACCTGTGTACGTTTGCAGGCCATCGGAGTTTGTTCGAGCTACCACTCTGGTCTTGTGAACGGCTCTGTTGGAAGAGCTCCTGATCCAGGGGGAGGCTTATCTGGAGTCGATTAGATCGCAGTTCCATGTGAATGTAAAATTTGTAATTCTTACATTCGTGATTAGTTTTTCAAATTATAGAAATGGAGAAATTTTCCGATGCACATCATGTAATTCAAAAACATGTAATATCGAGCAAGATAGAAGGAACTGCTCCATATATATAAAACAAACAAAGGGTGTGTATCAAAACCATCCTACTGTGCCAAAAAATGACGTAAAATATTCCATAAAATACTTCTACAGTCCACTTTGCGAAATGCCTATACTCTCTTTCATTGGATCATCCAGAGCAAAACCTGAGTTACTGTGTCCTGTTAGCTTTGTGCTTTCGGGATACATCGCCTCTGGTTTCTCTCTAAGTCGACAAGAAACCCAACGCAGAATCATTTCATGCAGATGAGCTTTTACCTTGCGCGGTGCTTGTAGTCAGCATGGGCGAAGCGATGCCTTTTCTAATGGTCCAAAAATATCTACCGATACTGAGAGTAGGTGTCTTCCGAAAGATTCGGAGGATTGACTGGCGCTGGCTCTGCAAAGGAGCCCACAGCAAAAGCAAGGACAATCACCTCCGAGGTGAACCAAATGGCGACACAGATCGACCAAACCGTGACAGCCTGTGCGGGCGTGGCGCAACTCGCGGCCGGACTGCAACGCATGGTAGACAGCTTCCAGTTAGAAGACAGATAGCCGCGTGGACGAAGACCTTGGCGTCCAGAGAATCCATTGCGACCGAGGCAAACGCTTTACAGAAAGCTCTAATCTGCGCCAACAGGGGATGTGGCCTGTTGGCGCAGGTCAGGCGGCAGACAGAAGATCACTCTTATTCGCCACTCGGACCGCTGGCATGTGGGCGGATCGGGCCGTCGCGCTCCACTGGTTCTACGGATTCACCCGCCAGGCAGGAGCGCAATTGTTCGTCGCTGTGGCGCGCAAACCATGCACGCAGATTTTCCTCTTCGTTGCGACTCTCCAGATATTGCCTGAGCAGCCGTTCAAGCGCATCGGGAACCTTGTCGGCCGGGCAACGATACCCCACCGGCCGCGCAATCGATGAGTCCTTGCCGACGGCCCCGCCCAGGCAGAAGTAATACGCATCGACCATCTGGTCCTGCTGCTTGATTCTTTTGCCTTCTATGCCGATGTCCGCAATCCAGTGCTGCCCGCAACCGTTGGGGCATCCCGTCACATTCAGGCGCAGTTGCTGATCGAATCCCGGCAAGCGCGCATCCAGTTCTTCAACCAGCCAACGCGTGAACGACTTCGTTTCCGTAATGGCGAGCTTGCAAAATTCCATGCCCGTGCAGGAGATGGCGCCGCGCCAGAAATTCGATGCCTCCACATAGAAGTGGATGCCGCCGAGCGCGTGAACCAGTGGCTGCGTTTTTTCTTCCGGTATGTCGACGAAAAGAAGATTCTGCGAAACGGTAAGTCGGATCTTGCCGCTGCCGTAGCGATCGGCAAGATCCGCGGCGGCAACCAACTGCTCACCGCTGAGACGCCCACGCAGAACGGAGGCACCCACGGTGAAGAGTCCCTTGGCGCGCTGCGCGTGAATGCCGGTGTGATCCCGAAAAACATCGGCTGGAACAACTTCTTCTCCGGCCGGTTGCAGCTTGAAGTCGAGCCGTGCCTGCAGCTCGTCAAGAAAGCGCGCAGCGTCCCATCCCTGCTTGAGAAAAAGATATTTCATGCGCGCCTGTTCGCGGCTTTTGCGCAGTTCAATCTGGTCGCGGAACAGCAACGCGGCGGCGCGTGAAACGGCCACCACCTGCTCGGGAAGAACGAAGGCATCCAGCTTGACGGCCAGATGCGGTTCCTTTGAAAGACCGCCTCCCACGCGCAGTGAAAATCCTATCGTTCCGTTGCGGCGGGCGGGCGTAAAGGCTAGGTCGTTGATCTCCGGATACGAGCACCACGAAGGGCATCCGGTAATGGAGATTTTGAATTTGCGCGGCAGGTTATAGAACTCCGAATTTCCAGAGAGCAGTCGCGAAACCTCAAGCGCGAGAGGCGATGCGTCGATGACTTCATCGGCCGCGAGGCCTGCCAGCGGGCAGCCGGTAACGTTGCGCACCACATCGCCGCAGGCGCCCACCGGAGACAGACCGACGGCCTGCAGCGCGTCGACAATCTCTGGAAGGTTTTCAATCGTGAGCCAATGAAGCTGAATGTTTTGGCGTACCGTGATGTCGGCGAGATTGCGCGCGTACTTCTGTGTGAGATGGCCAATCAGGCGTAGTTGCGCCGAGGTCAGAATGCCGTTGGGGATGCCGATGCGCATCAGAAAGTATTCCGTCGCTACGCCTTCGCCGCCCTTGCCGCCCAGAACGCCCGCGCCGTCGCCCTGCGTGTAGATGCCCCACCACTTGAAATATTGCGCGGCCCATTCGGGCGATACGCTCGACCTGCCTTGCACGGCAAATCGGCGCACCTCATCGAAGGCCTCCCACGGATTCTTTTCAAGCTTGAGCCGTTCGGAACGTTGCGCCTTGGTTTCTTTGACGGGTTTGGTTTCACACATGAATACCTCCGGAGAAGAGCAGAAGATGAAAATACCCGCATCGGTTGCATGCGGGCGAGGGGAAGTCAAAATGCTTGAGCTTTTCCGTGCTCGATCTTTGCCGTGAAAAAGGCTTCCATTACCCGTCCATGTGCACGGCACGACAACGGGAACACAAAGGAAAGCCCTTCATGAGTGCATCCTATGGAGGATGCGGGCGCGCTGTCAAGGGAGAGATGCACCACCAAAACACATGTAGCTATGCGGCAATCGGCGCAAGATTCCTCTCCCTGCTTGCGCGCAGCGAATCCTTTCGCTTGCACGCGGAATCTTTCAGTAAAAAAATGATTCTGTGCTATGCTCTGGCTATGCTACGCGTGAGTCTTCTTCGGCCGCTGGTCGCTGTCTTTCTGATGGCAGCCTTGCTCGTGCCGACGACGATCTGCCTCAAGCGCAGCCAGAAGGCCCTCTGCCCCTGCTGTGAGCAGGCCCTACATCCTTCGCTGGAAGGGCCTTGCTGCCTGGTTCGGCCCACGCAACCTGCGGTTCCAACCATTGCGGCTAATCCAGAGGCGGCTTCCGTTGCCGTTGAGCCTGTCTTTTTGGCCGCGCCTCTGCTTGCCACGGCAGACAATCCGCCCGCGCCCGAGGCCCTGCCTCCCTCCTCGCCACCACCTGGCATCTTCATTCTCAGAATCTAGTTTTTTCTCCGCATGAATCTTCAAAGCGTGTAGGTCTTTGTGCGCCCGTTGTGCGCACGGTCCTTCGGCTTGTTGCATTCCTTGCGCCCGCGTTTGCCTATAGCATTTTAGGAATACACTCATTCCGAAAATGCTATAGGCAAACGTCCGCGCCGAACCGTGGAGTCAACTTCGTGAAGCTATTTTCTCTTCTTCTCTCTTGCGCGTTTGTGTTGACGCCGGTGGCGTTTGCGCAGGACCATTCGACGCAGCTTGCACTGCCCCAGGCGGAAAGCATCGCCGCCCCCTTGCATGTTGAGGATGCGGTCACCGAGGCTCTCGCGGCAAACCCCGAGATCCGCGCCGCCGAGCGCCGCATGGCTCTGGCCAAGTCGAAAACCTGGACCGCGAGCAGCCTCGACGATCCAATGCTGATGGTGCGCGACTGGGACACGCCCCTGCGCAAGCCCTGGGACCTGAACATGGCCCAACCGATGTTCATGCTGCAACGCACGTTCATCAATCAAGACAAAAGAAAGATGCGCGCGCAGGTGGCCGCCGGCGATGCCGGCATTGCCGAAGCCGAGCTCGAATCGCAGCGCCAACAGGTCGTTGCCCAGGTTCGCGAAATCTGCTCGGTGTTGTTGCGCAACGCCGATGAACGCGCGGTGCTGACGCGTCAAAACGGCCTTCTTAAAGAAGCGTTCTCGATGGCGCTGGCGCAATACACCGTCGGCAAGGTGCCACAGGCCGACGTGCTGCGCGCGCAGATGGCGCTTACCCGGCTGGGTGAGCGCACCATCCAGCTTGAAGAGGAGCGCGATGCGGCCCGCGCGCAACTGAATGCGCTGATGGGCCGCGGCGCCGGTGATCCGGTCGAGGTAGCAGGAGTCTATCGCACGCTCGACCGCCTGCCCACGCTCGACGATCTTGAACGGCTCGCGCTGGAACACCGGCCCGAACTCACGGCGCTCGACCGCGCGATTGTGCAGAAGAACGACGAGAGCAAGCTGGCGCGCACGGCCTTCAAATCCGACTACACCGTCGGCCTTGGCTACATGCTCATGCCCTCGGGTTCTGCGATGCGCAACGCCTACATGGCCGAGTTTTCGATGAACCTGCCCGCGCTCAACCGCGCGCGCCACGAGGGCGAAGCCGCGCAGGCCGATCTTGCCACGCGCGTCACCGAGTCCGAACGCGAGGCGCGCGCCAACGCCGTCTTCCTTGAAGTGCGCCAGGCGCAGGTGGCGACGCTGGCCGCCGCGAGGCGCGTGCGGCTTTATCGCGATACGCTGCTGCCGCAGGCAGAGGCAGCCTTCAAGGCCGCGCTCGCCGCCTACCAAAACAATCGCGCCGAATTCCCTACCCTGATCGACAGCCAGAGCCTGCTACTTGAGGTCGAGACCTCGACTTACACAGCAGCGGCCGCCGTCGACGCGGGACTGGCGCAGTTGGAGCGCGCCATCGGAACTTCCCTTCCCAACGAAATCAACCAAAACGATAAAAAGATGGAAAGGACCGGCAAATGACGGCCAGGGAAAATAAATTCATCGCGCTCGGCTTTTTTTCTTCTCTTCTTTTGATGGCGCTGGCCTGGGCTGGCTACGAGGCCGTGCAACATCATTGGTTCGGCGGTCACCGTAGCGCGCCCACCACGCAGACCCCGGCGATGACCATGCCGGCGGCGAATGACTCCGGAACACAGCCCGGCGCCACCGTGCAGCTTGCACCCGACGAGATTGCCGCCGCCGGCGTGCAGGTGGCCGAGGTCCGCACGGCGGCGCTCAAAACCGACATTCCCGCCGTCGGTCGCGTCGATCCGCCCGAGTCGCAGTTGGCCGCCGTCAGCGCGCGCATCGGTGGCCGCATCGACAAGCTCCGCGTGCAGTACACCGGCGAGCAGGTGCGCGCAGGCCAGCCCGTTGCCGAAATCTACAGTCGCGAGGTCGCCACCGCGCTTGAGGAATACCGGCTCGCGCAGGAAAATCGCAACGGCCTGCGCAACTCCGACGACGCGATGGCGCGCACGGCCGCCGAGGCGATGGTGACCGCCAGCCGCCGCAAGCTTGAGCTTTGGGGCATCGGCGCGAAACAATTCGCCGCGCCCTCAACGACCGGCATTCCGCACATCACGCTCTACTCCAACGCACACGGCGTCGTCGTCGACCGCAAGGTGACGCAAGGCCAGTACGTGAACGCGGGCGACACGCTCTTCACCCTCGCCGACCTGAGCCAGATCTGGATCAAGGCCGATGTCTACGAGGAACAGATGCCGCTGATCCGCGTGGGGCAACCGGTCGCAATCACCGCCGACGCGCTTCCCGGGCGCACGCTGCACGGTCGCGTCGACTTCATCGAGCCGGCGGCCAATCCGCAAACGCGCACCGTGCCCATCCACATCCACCTGCCGAATCCCGGCATGAAGCTGCTGCCCGGCATGTTCGTCAATGCGAATTTTGCGGGCGTCGCGGCTCGGCCCACCATCGTCGTGCCGCGCTCGGCGGTCATCGATACCGGCACGCGCAAGCTCGTCTATCTGGCGCGGCCGAACGGCGTCTTCGAGGCGCGCGAAGTGCAACTCGGACTTCCCTCGGGCGAATTGTTTCCTGTAACCGCGGGCCTTGCCGCCGGCGACAAAATCGTCGTCAGCGGCAACTTCCTTATCGATTCGCAGACGCATCTGAGCGGCGGCATGTCGAGCATGTACGGCGGCGGTGCGAAGGAGTTTTCCCCGGCCAACTCTTCCGCGCAAGATGCAGGAAAACCCGCAGCGCAAAAAGAAAATGCGCGCATCGAGCTTCACACGGCCAACGCACCGCTGAAGGCCGGCGAAGAAAATTCCTTTTCCGTGCGACTGGTCGATAGCCAGGGAAAAAATATTGCCGACGCGCAGGTTTCGCTCACGCTGGAAATGCCCGCAATGCCTTCGATGAACATGCCGGAGATGAAGAACACCGCGCCGCTGGCCTGGTCGTCAACAGCGCAAGCCTACGTCGGCAAGGCGCAGCCCGGCATGATCGGCACCTGGAATGTCTTCGTCATAGCGCGCAAAAACGGCGCCACCATTGCCAACGACAGAGCGCACCTGACCGCGCAGTAAAGCGAGACGAAACATGATCAACAGGCTCATCGAATTTTCTCTTAAAAATCGCTGGCTGATTCTCGGTTTCTATGTGGCGGTGGCGCTGGCTGGCTACTGGGCGTTGCTGCGCACGCCCATCGACGCCATCCCCGACCTCAGCGAGAATCAGGTGATCGTCTTCACCGAGTGGCAGGGCCGCAGTCCGCAGGAGGTCGAGGACCAGATCACCTATCCGCTCACCGTCAATCTGCAAGGGCTGCCGCAGGTGCGCGCCGTGCGCTCGTCCTCGGCCTTCGGCTTCTCGATGATCAACATCATCTTCGAGGACTCGACCGATATTTATTTCGCACGCACGCGCGTCGTCGAGCGGCTCAGCCTGGCGGCCAGCGCGCTGCCTGCCGGTGTTACACCCGTGCTCGGCCCCGATGCCACCGGCGTCGGTCAGGTCTTCTGGTACACGGTCGACGGGCCCTACGACAGCGGCACGCTGCGCTCCGTGCAGGACTGGTTCATTCGCTACCAGCTCAACTCGGTCTCCGGCGTTGCCGAGGTGGCCAGCGTCGGCGGTTTCGTGCGCCAATACCAGATCGCGCTCGACCCGCTCAAATTGCGTGCCTACAATATTCCCCTCAAAACGGTGATCGCCGCGGTCGAGGCCAGCAATAACAATGTGGGCGCAAAGGTGGTCGAGACGGGCGACACGGAAAACATTGTGCGCGGCATCGGCCTCATCACTTCGCTCAAGAACATCGAACAGATCTCGCTCGGTGTGGTGAACGGCACGCCCATCACGGTCGGCAACGTCGGCACGGTACAGCTTGGCCCGGAATTTCGTCGCGGCGTGCTCGACAAAAACGGTCGCGATGCCGTGGGCGGCGTGGTCGTGATCCGCTACGGCGCAAATGCGCGCGAAGTGATCGCCGCGGTCAAGCAGAAGATCGCGGAGATTCAGCCCGGGCTGCCGCGCGGCGTCTCCATCGTACCCTTCTATGACCGCAGTTCGTTGATCGATCACGCGGTCGATACGCTGCGCCACGCGCTGGTTGAAGAGCTAATTCTCGTCACCCTCGCGCACGTTCTTTTTCTCTGGCACTTCCGCAGCATTCTCGTCGTCACGCTGCCGCTGCCGCTGGCCGTGCTCTGTGCGTTTCTCTTCATGCGGGGCGCGGGCATTTCATCAAACATCATGTCGCTCGGCGGCATCGCCATTGCCATCGGCGTGCTGGTAGACGCGGGCATCGTGATGACCGAAAACGTCCTGCGTCAGGCGGAGCAATACGAAGAAGAACACGGCAATTATCGCGAACACATCGGCGAAATTGTCTTGCACGCCGCGCAGTTGGTCGGCCGCCCTATCACCTTCGCCATGGCCATCATCATTCTTGCCTTCGTGCCGGTCTTCGCGCTCACCGGCATGGAGGGCAAGATGTTTCATCCTCTGGCCTTCACCAAAACCTTTGCCATGGCAGGCTCCACGCTGCTGGCCATTACGCTGGTGCCGGTGCTCTGCACCTTTCTGATTCGCGGCAAGCTGCATCGCGAAAAAGACAATCCGGTGATGCGCTCGCTCGGCGCGCTGTATAAACCCGCACTCTCCTGGGCGCTCGGCCATCGCATCCTCACGCTAAGTGCGGCCGTGGCGATCTTCTCTGCCGCCGTCTACACCGCGACGACCATCGGTTCGGAGTTCATGCCGCCGCTCGACGAGGAGACGGCGCTGTTCATGCCCATCTCCGATCCGCGCATCTCCCTGACCGAAGCCACAAAAATTCTTCGCGAGCAGGACAACGCGATTGCCGCCGATCCGCAAGTAGCGATGGTTGTCGGCAAGGTTGGCCGCGCCGAAACCTCCACCGATCCCGCGCCCGTGAATATGTCTGAAACCACCATCACCTTCAGGCCCAAAAACACGTGGCCCAAGGGACTGACGAAAGAAGCGATCCTCGCGCGGCTCGATGCCAAGCTGCACATTCCCGGTGTCACCAACATCTGGACGCAGCCGATTCGCAACCGCATCGACATGCTCTCGACCGGCATTCGCACGCAGGTCGGCGTCAAGGTCTTCGGCCCGAACCTCAACGTGATCGAAGCGAAGTCCGAAGAGATCAAGCAGGTGATCGCGCAGATTCCCGGCGCGGCCGATCTCTATGCCGAACGCATCACCGGCGCGCCCTATCTTGAGATGAACGTCGACCGCATCGCCGCCAGCCGTTACGGTCTGAACGTCGGCGACGTCGAAGACGCCATCGAGGTCGCCGGCGGCGGCAAGAATCTGACGACGACCATCGAAGGCCGTCAACGCTATCCCGTCGAGGTGCGTTATGCGCGCGACTTCCGCGAGACGCCCGAGCAACTCAATCAGATACTCGTCACCGCCGGCAATGGCGCGCAGATTCCGCTCGACAAGGTGACGACGACGAAGCTCGCCATGGGTCCCTCGATGATCTCCAGCGAGAACGGTCTTTTGCGCGGCACGGTTTTGCTGAATGTGCGCGGACGTGACGTGGGAAGTTTTGTCGACGAGGCCAAACGCGCCGTGGCCGAGCGCGTGCAACTGCCGCCCGGCTACTACGTTGCCTGGAGCGGCCAATACGAGAGCCAGATCAGCGCGCGCCAGCGGCTTGAGCTGGTGATTCCGGTGGTTCTACTGGTGATTTTCCTTCTTCTTTATCGCACCTATCACTCGGCCAGGGAAGCCGCGCACGTGCTGCTAGCCGTGCCCTTCGCACTGAGCGGCGGCGTGTTTCTGGTGAAGCTGTTGCATCTGAATTTTTCCGTCGCTATCTGGGTCGGCTTCATCGCTCTGTTCGGCACGGCGGTGCAGACCGCCGTGGTGATGGTGATCTATCTGGAAGAGGCGGTGGCGCGACGCAAGGCCGCTGACGGCACACTCACCGTGGTAGCGTTGCGCGAAGCCGTGATTGAAGGCGCGCTCCTGCGTCTGCGCCCCAAGGTGATGACCGTTGCAACCGTCGTCGCGGGCCTGCTGCCGATGCTCTGGTCGACGCGCACCGGCGCCGAGTTCATGCGCCCGTTGGCCGCACCGATCCTCGGCGGCATGATCAGTTCGCTGGCGCATGTGCTGATCGTGACGCCGGTGATCTTCTACTGGCTGCGGGAACGCGAACTGCGGCGCACGCATCCTGTCGAAGTCTCCCCACAGTCATGAGATAACCGCTTCCTGGGAGGAAAAAAGCGTTTGGTCACAAAGTGATAATCCCGGCCTGCAGAGCCACGATGATGGCCTCGGTGCGATCGCTCACGTCAAGTTTTTCCGTGATGTGGTTCAGGTGATTGCGCACCGTAAACTGGCTAAGTCCCAGCGTCGTGGCCACTTCCTTGTTGGTCAACCCGCGGGCAACCAGTTCCAGCACCTCGCGCTCGCGCTCGCTCAAACCCGCCGACATTTGGCTGTGGGAGAGTTTTTCAGCGATGCGACGCGGGAATGCCTGCTTGCCCGCATAGACGCTCTGGATCGCCTTGAGAATCTCTTCGGCCGAGGACTCCTTGTGCACGTAGCCCCGCGCGCCGGCCTTGACGGCAGCGTAGATTTCCTCGTCAAGTTCAAAGCTCGAAAGTACGATCGCGCGCACCGTCGGGACCTCCGCCGCCAACCTTCGCAACGTCTCAATGCCCGACAACTCCGCCATGCGCAGATCAACCAACGCAATATCGACCGGCGTTTCCCGCATCATGTCGAGCGCGGTGAGGCCGTCGCCCGCCGTGCCCACCACCGCGATGTTGTCCTGCATGCCGAGCAGGGCACTCAGTCCAAAACGAACAATCGGGTGGTCGTCGATGATGAAAATGCGAATGGTCATCGGCCGTCTTTTCCCCTGTGGCCGGCGTAACAAAACACACGCCTCCGCTGCGACTTTGAAAGCCGCATTCCATCTTAGAAAAAATGCGCGGCAGAGGAACAGCGGTCGAAGAAGTTTTATTTTTTTCCCGGCAACCTCTCCGTTTCAGAATGAGGTGCGGCGTCTTCGGGAACGACCTCGACAAAATCGACTGTCGCGTACTCGCGGAAGTCGCGCGGCGTGCCGTCGGAGGCCGGTTCCACCAACTCCGGACGAAGGTCGGGCACGGCACGCACGACAAGCCGGTCACCCGGTTTGAGGTCCACGCCGTGAGCGGTGAAGCGGGCCGCGGTTTGCCCGTCCGGCGCGGCGTCGAACTGCGCCGGAGGCAGCGTATCGTCGGCGCGCCAGCGGGCCACGGCAACGCCGTTCAGCAGCAGTTCAAAGCGCGATGCGCCGCGCCATGTGTCGTAGTACGCCACCGAAATTGCATACGAGCCGGCGGGCCGGTCGAGCGTGGTCGCAAGCGAACAGCCGACCGCGAGCTTGCACTCCATGGCGACGCCGCCCGAGGCCGTCTCCCACGGCGTAACCGCGCGCGGCTGGTAGCCGACAGCCGTCATCGCCTCGGCTTCGATGCGACCGGAAGGATGGCCGACGCGCCCCCGCGCATCCTCGATGCCCGAAACGCGATGGAACCAGTCGTTGACGGCGTCGCGCCAAACCTGCGCGTGGCCTGCCTGATAGCGGAACAGCGCGAGCACCTGCTCGAAACGCTCGTCCTTGGCGCCGTC
>Ga0224528_1001751_pt1 | contig 13659 bp, 8 predicted proteins | sample CBST25metaG_2_FD_179888 | JGI IMG/M metagenome (GOLD analysis project Ga0224528, IMG submission 179888) | Peat soil microbial communities from Stordalen Mire, Sweden - C.B.S.T25 | ecosystem: Environmental > Terrestrial > Soil > Wetlands > Peat | place: Sweden: Norrbotten County, Stordalen Mire...
GAGTGGACCGGGACTCCGCGGCGTGAGTTGAGCGGGATTCGGTGCTTTCGGTCATGCCGGTTGCTCCCTCGGCGGCGAGATTAAGCCGCTTATCTTGATTGTGCACCGGTGGACGGTAATTATCGGTAAAGGGCAGCAAGTTAGCTCCCGCTGGCGCGGGAATAGCGAGTTGGCGGGTTGGCGGGAGGCAGCCAATTCTGCGCGATGAGGGATAGAATCGAAGGTTCCGGCGGCTCTGCTCTTTTTTGTTGTACCTTTAGCTTTGCAAGCGGCGGAAGCAGAGCCGGAAAGAGTTCGGGGAGAACGGTTCCTTATGATGGAGTTCCACATTGCGCAGAGCGCCAGGGAGCGCTACCAGTTCGCGGAGTCGCTGTTTTCCTATACTGGGAACGTTGTTTTTGCCAATCTCGCCGCGTGCCGCGAGTTTGCGTACCGCATGAACCAGGTCCGGGACGTTGAAAAGCATCCGGAACTGGCGGTTCATGCCGGCAAACTCTACGCCATGGGGCTGATCGACGAAGCGAGCCACGTCTTAATGGCGCGCTACCGGGAGCAATTCGACCCGGAGGTGATGACCTCCGCCCTGGACTGGTTTTCCGCGAAGGTGGGCGCCGAGGAACTGGATCGGATGCTGCTGACGTTTGTGGAGCAGTTTCCCGGCATTTCCGTGATTCGCGGCCAGCAAACCCCCAAGCAATGGCTCGCCGGTGCAACCGATGGAACGCCGCACCGGGCGGCTGCGCTGGAAGAGCTGCTTCTGCTGTGGACAGCCAACCGGAATGAGGCGTTTCGGCCCTTCGAAGAGCTCTTCGAGGACAAGACCCTGGCGGAGAAGACCGTCTATCGCCAGGTGACGCAGCAACTGCCCGACTACTTTGCCACCCGCCCGCTGATTCCGCTGCCGGACGCCAAGCCGATGAACCTGCTGGACCTGTTGCGCGCTCCGGCGGTGGGCGCGCCGGGCTCGCTCAGTGACCAGCTTGCGCTGATACGGAAGCTCTGGAAGCCTCTTCTGGGCGACAGCCTGGAGCGCTTTCTGCTGATTGCCGGCGAAATCCTGCACGAGGAAGAGCTGGCCATCTGGATGCAGTTCAATCCTCCTTCGGCAACGGCGGCCGCGGCGGAGGCACATCGCCGCAAGACCGGCCAGCCCCAGTGGCCCTCTGCGGTGAGCACGGCAGATGTGCCAACCTTCGGCGACGCCGCCCACGAGTACGAGAAGTTCTCGGCCGACACGGCCTGGATGCCGACCGCAGTGCTGATCGCGAAGAGCACCTATGTTTGGCTGGCGCAGTTGAGCCGGCAGTACGGCCGCAAAATCTCCCGCCTCGACGAGATTCCCGACGAGGAGTTGCAGACGCTGGCCGACCGCGGGCTGAACTCCCTGTGGCTGATCGGCGTCTGGGAGCGGAGCCGCGCCTCCAAGACCATCAAGCAGCTTTGCGGCAATTCCGACGCCGTGGCTTCGGCCTACTCGCTCTTCGACTACGCCATCGCCGAGGATCTGGGCGGCGAGGCGGCGTACACCAACCTGCGCGATCGAGCATATCGGCACGGCATCCGGCTGGCCAGCGACATGGTGCCGAACCACATGGGCATCGATTCGCCGTGGGTGGTGGAGCACCCCGACTGGTTCATCGCGCGCAATGAGACGCCGTACCCCTCCTACACATTCAACGGTCCCGACCTTTCGCAGGACGGGCGGGTGGAAATCAAGATCGAGGACCACTACTTTACGCAGTCCGACGCCGCGGTGGTTTTCCGTCGCCGCGACCGGGCCAGCGGCGAGACTCGCTATATCTACCACGGCAATGACGGCACCAGCTTTCCCTGGAACGACACGGCGCAGCTCGACTACCTGAATGCGGCGGTCAGGGAGCAGGTGATCCAGACGATTCTTCACGTGGCGCGGCTGTTTCCGGTGATACGGTTCGACGCCGCCATGACTCTGGCCAAGCGACACTTTCACAGGCTGTGGTTCCCGGGGCCGGGGTCGAGCGGAGCGATTCCTTCGCGCGCCGAATACGGCTTGAGCCAGGCGGATTTCGACCGCGCGATGCCGCATGAGTTCTGGCGCGAGGTGGTGGATCGCGTGGCCGCCGAGGTTCCCGGCACGCTGCTGCTGGCTGAGGCCTTCTGGCTGATGGAAGGCTACTTTGTTCGCACGCTGGGCATGCATCGCGTGTACAACAGCGCCTTCATGGTGATGCTGCGCGACGAGGACAACGCCAAATACCGCTCGGTCATCAAGAACACGCTGGAGTTCGATGCGGACATCATGAAGCGCTACGTGAACTTCATGAGCAATCCCGACGAGCGCACCGCCATCGACCAGTTTGGCAAGGGCGACAAGTGCTTTGGCGTGGCGGCGATGATGTCGACGCTGCCCGGCCTGCCGATGTTTGGCCACGGGCAGGTGGAAGGTTTCACGGAAAAGTACGGGATGGAGTATTACCGTCCGCGCTACGAAGAGAATCCCGACCATTGGCTGGTGGAGCGCCATCAGCGCGAGATTGCGCCGCTGCTCAAGCGCCGCTGGCTCTTCGCCGGCAGCGACAACTTCCTGCTCTACGACTTTTTCCACGAGAACGGCTCGGTGGACGAGAACGTCTTTGCCTACTCGAACCGCAGCGGAACGGAATGCGCCCTGGTGGTTTACAACAACCGCTACGGAGCGACGCGCGGCACCATCGATTTTTCGGCGGCCTACGCCGACAAGGGCAGCGGCCAACTGCGGCAGCAACGGCTAGGCGAGGGGCTGGGGCTGAACGAAAGCTCCGGCATCGTGGCCTGGCGCGACTCGCTGACCGGCCTCGAATACCTGCGCCGGGCCAGCGACTTGTGTGAACGCGGGCTCACGCTTGAATTGAGCGCTTATAAGTGCCACGTCTTCCTGGATTGGCGAGCGCTGCACGCGACGGCAGAGAAGCCGTGGGACCGGCTTTGCGACCAGTTGAACGGCCGTGGCGTTCCCGACCTGGGAGATGCGTTGGTCAACATGGAACTGCGGCCGGTGCACGATGCATTGCGGGCGCAACTGGATCCAGCGATGGTGCGGCTTTTCGCCGATCTGGCCGAACATCCACGCTCCACCCCAGGCGGAAGCAGCAAGAAGATCGAGACGGAGCGGGGCGAGTTCTTCGAGGAAGCGTGGGCGCGCTGCGAGAAGTTTCTTGGGGTGGCGCAAACAGCCTACGTAGCGCGCGCCGGGGGGGCAAGTCCCCTGGCCGCCGAGATACAGCCGGCCAATCCCGGACTGCTGGGGCCGGTCTTCCGGCAACGGCTGCGCGCGGCGATGCGGATTCCGGCAGTGGAGGCGCTGTTCCCGGCTCCATGGACCCCGGCTGCGCGGCGAATGCTGCCCAGTCCGAGCCCGCAGTTGACGGCCACGGCGATATGGGGGCCGGTGCTTGGCTGGTGCGTGCTGGAGTTGCTGGCTGAATCGATCGACGTAGAGAATCCGGAGGACGTGGCGCTGGATCTCTTCGACCGGCTGCGTTTGCGGGAGCCGTTTGCCGAGGCGTTTACTGCGCTGGGGTTCGAAGGCGAAGGGGGCTGGCGCGTGGCGGCGCGGATCAAGGTTCTGCTTCTTACGGGGGCTGGCGCGGGCAAGGTGGAAGAAGCGCCCGAGCCCGCTGGGGAGACGGCCAAGGCGACGGAACCGGTCGAGGAAGCTGCAAGTGCAGACGCGGATAAAACGCAGGAGGATTCGGACGAGCGGGTGGCGTTGGAGCCGTCGTTGTGGCTGGATCCGGATGTGCGCTGGCTGACAGGCGTTCATGAGGCCGGGGGGCACGAATACCTGGTTCACGAAGCCTACGAGGAACTGCTTTGGTGGTTGCAGATGCCGGCGCTGCTGCGGCTGGCAGGCGAGAGCGCGCCTGGCCGCGCAGAAGTCGAGGAGATGAGCAAGACCATCGAAGAAGCGCTGGCAAGTGCCGAGTCGGCTGGCTATCGCGTGGACCTGCTTTTGGGGCCGGCCCTTGCGGAGGAGGAAGGCGAGGAGATCGCGCCTGATGAAGCCGAGGGCTCCGTAGCCGAAGAGGAGGCCGCGGAAAAAGAGGAAGGGAAGCCAGCAGAGCCGGAGATCGAATCGCCAGTGAAGCCGGTTCAGCCTGCCTGAATCGCCGGGAGGAATCCGGGTACAGAAAGAGGCGCCATTCCCTGGGGATGGCGCCTCTTTCTGCGTTCGTTCAAGATGTGATTTGCGCGGCAGGGATTTAGTTTGGGTCCGGAGGCCGCTCGGCAGGCGGGATTTGTGAGGCTGGCGTCGTGGGTTCCGGAGCGAGGGGAAGAATCTGCACCAGAGGGCCAGAGGCGGGTTGGGCTGGACCCATGGCGGCTTCATGCTGTTTGCGCGAAGCCGCGTCCAGGTCGACCGGAATGCCGGCGGGTACAAAGACCGGCGCGTTGTAGCGGTAGTCGAGATCGCGGGTCAGGCGGTAGAGAACTGGAATGGCGGCCAAGAGAACCACGAAAGCCAGCCAGCTGCCGTCCAGGCCAAAGCCTCCGCCAGTGATCCAGAAGGGGCCCATGGGGTTGCCTTGGACGATGGGAGAGTGGCTGTTGACGCCGCTGATGGTGAGACCGAAAAGCAGAGCGCGGCTGGCCTTCCAGCCAAAGTTGAGTCCCCAACTGAGCCAAAGTGCCTTGGTGCGCAGGTAGGCGGTGGAGAGCAGGAGGCCGAAGGCCACGGAGACGGCCATGCTGGCGCGGTTGGACCCCGGAGTGAGCCCCTGCACGATGGCGTAGAAGGCGGCAAAACCGATGGCTGCGCCGAGGCCGCCGACGGCATGGGCGAAGCGCTGGAATCCATAGCCGCGAAAGGCGACTTCCTCGGCCATTGCGGCGAGTGCGAAGAATGCCGTGTCGGCCAGGAGCCATGCCCAGGCCGAGGGATCGAGGACGAGGACGATGGCGATGCCGCCGGCCAACACCATGGGGAGCACACAGACCACCGCCAGGGACCAGCCGATGGCCATGCCCAGGCCGGCTTCGCCCTGCCAGCCGGGACGAAGCGGCAGGCCCTGCTCAGCGAGGGGGCGCTGCGCGTGGTTGAACCAGAAGCCCATGGCGGCATAGCCGAGGAGGAGGAGGAAGAGCAGCATTGCCTCTGTGGCCAGCGGAGTCCATTGCTCCTGGACCAGCCCCATTGCGCCGTGGCGGGCAAGCGCCTGGGCAAGGAAGAAGTAGAGGATTGCGGCAAGGAACTGGAGATACGCGCGCAGACGGTGGCCGCGGGGCTGGAATTCGTTCATCGGCGGCCTCCGGCTGCAGTGCGCGTAGAAGCCGGCTCGTTTTGCAGGGAGCCGGAGTTGCCGGGTTGGATCACGAACCGATGGGCCACCGGAGCTAGCCTTCCGTGTAGAACTGGGCGATGTTGCGGAACTTGGACTGGCGGGCGGCTACCAGGGTGTCGACGGGCATGGCCTTGAGTTCGGTCAGATGCCTTTTGAGCACTGCGCCGAGCATGCCCATGCCGGCCTCGCGGTTGGTGTGAATGCCCTCGGGCGGCTCGGGAACGATCTCGTCCACGCAGCCCAGGGAGGCGACTTCAGGAGCGGAGATGCGCATGGCCTCGGCGGCCAGTTGCTTATTCGCTGCGTCGCGCCACATGATGGCCGCGCAAGACTCGGGCGTAATGACGAAGTAGAGGGCGTTCTCGAGGATCAGAACGCGGTCACTGACGGCCAGGGCCAGCGCGCCGCCGGAGCCGCCCTCGCCGCTGATGACGGAGATGGTGGGCACGCGCAGCCGGGACATCTCGAGGATGTTGCGGGCAATGGCCTCGGCCTGGCCGCGCTCCTCGGCACCCAGGCCGGGATAGGCGCCGGGCAGATCGATGAAGCTGATGACCGGGCGTGAGAACTTTTCGGCGATCTTCATGCAGCGGAGGGCCTTGCGGTAGCCCTCGGGATGGGGCATGCCGAAGTTGCGCCGCACCCGCTCTTTGGTGGAGCCGCCCTTGCGGTTGCCGATAACCATCACTTCATCGGAGCCGAGGCGGGCCATGCCGCACGCGACAGCCTCATCGTCGCCGAAGGCACGATCCCCGTGAATCTCGCTGAAATCAGTGAAGATCCGTTCGATGAAGTCCATGGGGTAGGGCCGCTGAGGGTGCCGCGCCCGCTCGATCCTGATCCACGCCGGCGAAACCGCCGGTGGCTGAATGGGAGTCCCTTGTTCTTGTTCGCTCATCGATACCTGATGCTGCTTTAGATTAGCGCAATCGACCGCCAAAGGTGATTCTACGGGTCGCGGCCCCTTGGGACAAATGCTTCTGCTCTTTAGCGGCCAGTTTGATGTGCGAATCCGCGTGGCGGACTCATCGTCCAAGAGTCTAAGCAATAGGGCAGTTGGGTAGGCAAAGCACGGGCCGGACTCCGGAAGGGCAACTTCGGCTTTGATCTGGGTCTCACTTCCTTAAATCCAAGTTGTTCTTCGTCTTCGGTCTCCGGGATGTGGAAGAAGATGCCGCCTATCTTGTGGAAGCCCGTTTCCTGTTTTTGAGGGCAGAGATGCGACCATTGCCAAAGGCACACGCCTCAAGCAACAACTGCGTATCCTCGCGCTTTGCAACGATCGGCACTTCGGTAGAAGCTTTCAAACGCCAATACGTATTTCACGCGCATAGGTCGTGGCGTCTTGCACCATCTTCATAACGCGCTGCTCCAGTGTGTGCCGTTTCGTCACTTCTTCCAGGCCGGCCTGAGCGATGGTCTCCCGTTCCTGAGAATGGTCGCGATAGTATTGAACGAGTTCCGCGAGTTCGGCAGGCTTATTCTGGTCGTAATAAACAAGGTGTTTCCCGTTCTCGAACTGCGACATGTTACGCAGGCCGGAGGGATGATCGATTGCAGGTGTAATCAGCATCGTCCCGCAAGCCATGACTTCGGAGACCTTGGTGACCAGCAGTCTGGAATAGGAAGGCATATTCACGAAGATCTTGGTGGCGTTATACGCCTCGGCTAGGAGCAAAACCGATTTCACCGGGTTGTCAGCGTGAACAGGAGGGAGAAGGGTAATGGGAGCCGTGATGCCCTTGATATATTCGATTCGCTTGGGGTAAAGCGTGCCCAGAAATGCTGCCTCATGCAGCTTGGCAATTGGCATGGGAAAAAAGAGGGATGTGTCCGCGCCAAATGGCAACCACTCGCCGCCAAATTCTTCCGCATCCTGTATTGCAGGAAAGTAGTGCAGGTCGGCTACCTCCCGGCATCGAGCTAAGTCAAAGGAGCGATCGTCGCGATGGGCTGATTCGGCGTACCACGCCACCTTGGTAGCCTTCAACTGGCGCCAACCCTGGCCATAGCGCTGTAGCAAGACCTGATCAAACCACTCGGGAGCGCCGAGCATTATAAGATCGACCGTCTGAAGCGTGGCAAGCGTGACATTCGTGTCTCGCGGATGTCCGCAGTTCAGCACCTCAAAGCCCCGCTTCGCCAGCGAGGTGACTATGCCTTCGGCGCAGCTCCAGGCAGAACCCACCTGCGCCGTATTGTGAAAGACCGCAACCCTATGAATTTCCATTGGATCGGCTCCCCTTACGTACGCAATGAGTGCGTATCTGTGTTGTGCGTTCTGGCTGATGCCACGAGTGGAAACGCGCCCTAGCCTCGCGATGCCTGGAATTCGTAAACCCGCTGAATGCCCTGCTCCAGGCTGATTCGCGGCCTGTAGTAGCTGAACATTCGGCGACAGTCGCCGACCCGGGCAAATACACCCTCCGGCTTAGAAGCGTCGTTCACCACGGGAGCATCATGCCCGAGTATCTTGCAGGTCATTTCCGCCAGGCGGCGAAACGAAATGCCCTCTCCGCTCCCCAGATTGAGCGCCTCGCCCGGCGCGAGGCGATTCATCGACACCAGTACTGCGTCGAGCACGTCATCAATATGAATGAAATCCCGCTGTTGCTCGCCACTGCCCCATACGACGATGGGATTTTCCCGGTTTGCCACGCGTCTCACGATACTGGGAAAGGGATATGTGAAATCCTGGTCCTCCCCGTACCCTGAGAACGGCCGGTAGATGACTACGTCCAAACCATACTTTTGAGCGGCGAAGCCCGCCAGAAACTCTCCGGTCAGCTTCGACCAACCATAGGTCATGTCAGGCACGCCAAGTTGGTTGCTGAATGAGATCAGATCCTCTGAAAGTGGCTGGTGAAACTCGAGGCGTTGCAGAGCGATTGGATAGGCCGCCGACGAGCTGAAATAGAGAAGCTTGCGCGGGCGCACCGGCCCAACAACCCAGTTGAAGAGATCTGCGTCAATGGCCAAATCGGAGGCCACGGCGAGAGGATCCCCATCGATGAGCAGGCGCCCGCCGACAACCGCCGACAGGTGGCAAATTAGGTCGAAATCCGGAGTGGCGTTGCGAACATAGCTCCGAAAATCGGCGTGGTGGAAGGTGAAGTCGGAGGCGTGTTCTTCGGAAATGCGAAGGTGATGCGGCCATTGCTCCGGGGCCAATCCGGTTGAAAGGTTATCGACCACCGTGACGTGATAGCCAAGCGAGAGCAGCTTACTCGTCATGTGCCGGCCAACAAAACCACACCCTCCCGGAATCAAAGCGCTAGGCTTGTTCATTTGATGCCACTTCTCCATGGTTATCGGCCGGTCTTGGCTTTCAATTCAGCAAAGGGTCTGGACGCATTGGAACCGGTTGCTTTGAGCTGCTGCAAGATCTCATTTCGCATCAGCTTCCAAATCAGATACAGCCGCGTCTGCGCTGCTGCTTCGACTTGCTCGGGATGATAATACCAGTCATTCTATTTGGAGCATGTATCGAGCTCACAGACATATTCCAGTCGCTACCCATCGTCGAAGTCGGGCAGGCCGTACAGAGTGAACTGCTCGGCGTCCGACAGGATGGACAGTCGATCACTTTTAGCCGCCCCCGCTGCCGTGCGCTCCAGCCTTTAGAGCTTTCCATATAATAGCCGATATACGGAAAGATGGAGCTTTTGTCATGAGCAATGATGCGGGGTTGGGGCCCCAGACATCAGAGGTGCCAACCATCGAAAAACGGAAAGTTCCCCGGCGCAAGGCAAATTCCGCCAATCGAAGCCGGGAATACCTGACCGATACAGAAGTGACGGCGCTGATGAATGCGGCGGCACACGTCGGGCGTCACGGCGCGCACGATGCCACTCTGGTCCTGATCGCCTACCGTCACGGGCTGCGGATATCCGAACTGGCAAGCCTACTCTGGGATCAGGTAAACCTGGAGCAAGGCTTGCTTCACGTCGTGCGACGCAAGAACGGCATCGCGTCGGTTCATCCCCTGCGTGGGCCTGAATTGCCTGCATTGCGCCGGCTGCAACGGGACTACCCGCACTCGGCCTACATCTTCATCTTCGCAAGCGAGCGCAAGGTTCCACTCACCGTCGAGGCGATTCGCAAAATCGTCACCGGGCTGGATGTAAAGCCGGTATCGAGTTCCAGGTCCACCCACATATGCTGCGTCACGGCACTGGATACAAACTGGCTAACGACGGCCAGGATACGCGGGCAATTCAACAATACTTGGGACACCGCAATATCCAGAACACCACCCGCTATACCGATCTGGCACCGGATCGATTCAAAGATTTCTGGCGTGATTGGTCCGAAAGGCTACCCGGCGCACTTGGACTTATGCCACAGGCTGCTGAGGGCGGCTCAGCCCAAATGCCGGTTGGTGCCGTGCATGCGTGCATCGCTTTCCAAGAAGCAGTTGCAGTCATCCGACTGGCTTGCAATTTCTCCCAACAATTCCTCCATCGTCTGGTCAAGGTCTTTGTCGTCGCTGTAGGGAACCGCCGAGAGTGGACCGAAGCAAGCGGGGTTTGTATCTTAGGAAAAGCAACATCTTTTGAGCCACTTGCAAAACACCGTGGAGAGAGCGGGAAGTGCCAAGGCACGACTTGATCCGTGCCCTGATGCATATCTTCAGACGGAAAGCAATTTTTGCAAGTTGTTCTACTGAACAAAAAGCGCGAGGGGTGGTTCAACCTCCGCTTGGCGGGGATCGCTGCGCACTATTTTCAGGCGGCGACGCTGGGGACCAGGCAGGGTTGGTTATGTGAGCCAACGCCTTTCGCTGGGCGAAATTGAAAGATAGAAAGTTCATGAAACGGGTTCATTCGATCGTTTTTACGGTTTTGCTGGCATCCAGCTTGCTCTTTTCGGGAACACTCAGTGCAGAGTCGGTGCCTGCTCCGGCGCCGGCCGTGCACCAATTGCACGTCCGCGGCGACCATTTCGAGATGGACGGGAAGCCGTTCCAGATCATCTCCGGTGCGATCCATTCCGCGCGCGTGCCACGAGCCTACTGGCGGGACCGGTTGCAGAAGGCAAAGGCCATGGGGCTGAATACGGTGGAGACCTACGTCTTCTGGGATTTGCACGAGCCTGAGCCCGGCCACTTCGATTTTTCCGGGCAAAACGACATTGCGGAGTTCGTCCGCGAGGCACAGCAGGAGGGGCTCTACGTGATTCTGCGGCCCGGTCCCTACGTCTGCGCGGAGTGGGATTTGGGGGGCTTGCCGTCCTGGCTGCTGAAGGAGCCGAAGATGGCGGTGCGCAGCTCCAATCCCGCCTTTATGGCCGCGGCGAGCCGCTGGCTGCACCGGCTGGGAGAAGAACTGGCCCCGCTGCAAAGTACCAACGGCGGGCCGATCATTGCCGTTCAGGTGGAGAACGAGTACGGAGGGTACGGCTCAGACCACGGGTACATGGAGAAGATCCACCACCTGCTGCTGGACGCGGGTTTCGACCGGGCGATGATGTTCACCGCCGACGGCGTCGCCGACGTGGAGAGGGGCTCACTGCCGGAACTGCCCGCGGCCATCAACTTCGGTACCGGCGAAGCCAGGCTGGATTTTGCAGCGTTGGCAAATGTGCGCCCCAAAGGGCCCCGGATGTGCGCCGAATATTGGGATGGCTGGTTCGACCACTGGGGAGAAAAACATCATCGTGGCGACCCCACCACCGAGGCCGACGAACTGAAATGGATGCTGCAACAGGGCTATTCCGTGAATCTGTACATGTTTCACGGCGGGACGAGCTTTGGCTGGATGAGCGGCGCTAACATCAGCTTGAAACGGTATCAGCCCGATGTGACGAGCTATGACTACGACGTGCCGGTCAGTGAAAGTGGCGCTCTGGGGCCAAAGTTTTTTCTATTCCGCGATGTGATTCGGCAAGTGACCGGCAAAACGCCGCCTGCACCACCGAAGCCTCTGGTGTCACGCGCGCTCGACCCGGTAACGCTGAAGGTTTCTGCATCGATATGGGAGAATCTGCCGCAACCCATTGCTTCCGAGCGGGTTCTTTCCATGGAAGACGTGGGGCAGAGTTACGGCTACATTCTCTATCGCACCACGATTGCCGATGGGCAGAGCGGGAAGTTACGGCTGGAGGAGTTGCACAGCTATGCGCAGGTCTATCTCGACGGCGTTTTGGCTGGAAGGCTCGACCGGCGCTCGCGCAGACCCTCGTTGACGATTCATCCGGCGCACGCGAATACGCGGCTCGACATTCTGGTGGAGAACACGGGTCGTGTGAACTTCGGCCACCGGATCAACGGTGAACGCGCGGGCATTACGCGTCGGGTCACGCTGGGAGGCAAGCAGCTTTCCGGGTGGCAGATCTATCCACTGGCAATGGAGCAGGTGAGCTCGCTTCCGTTCGCGCCCGCGACCTGCACCGGGGCTTGTTTCTATCGCGGAGTCTTCACGGTACAGAAGCCCGCCGACACCTTTGTGGACACGCGCCAGTTCGGCAAAGGGCAGGTGTGGATCAACGGCCGGCCGCTGGGGCGCTTCTGGAAGATCGGACCGCAGCGAACGCTCTATCTTCCCGCTCCGTGGCTGAAGGAAGGCGAAAACGAGATTGTTGTTTTCGATCTGAATGGAGCCGCGGAGAAGACGGTGAGTTTTGTCGCAAAGCCGCTGCTGGGCGGCAGTGGACGGTAGCAGGTCCGCTGCCGTCCTTCTCCTCGCATTTACTCTACAAGCGTTCTTTCAGGCTCCGTGGTACGGGGTGCGGAGGCGCTTTCTGGCGGTGTCGGCGCGGGAGGTTTCGGGGCCGGCGCTGATGGCAGCCTGGTAGTCGCGAACGGCGAGTTGGCGTTCTCCGCTCAGGTCGTGGCACTCGCCAGCGGCCAGCAGCGAACGAATCTTCAGTTCCGGACTCACATCCTTGGTCCAGGCCGCTTGTTCATAGGACTGGGCCGCCTCACCAAAGAGCCGCTGCCCGCGTAACGCTTCTCCCAAGCCAAAGTGGGCCAGTTCCAACTGAGTCGATGCGAAGTACCCCGGCTTGGCGTTGTTCGCCAGAATCTCCCGGTAGGCGGTCACAGCGGCCATGCCCTCGCCGGCGTCCTTGCGCAGATTGGCTTCTTCCAGACAGAACAGAAAGTCGCGCGGGTACTCGGCCTTGAGCTTGCGCACTACCTGGATGGCCTCTTTGTATTTCGATTCGCGGCGCAAAAACAGCGCAATCGCCGTGCGCGCCTCAACATTGGTCACCGGGCCGCGATTGCCTGCATCCCCCAGCATCTCCAGGCCGCGGCTCTTCGATCCGGTGATTCCCGCAAACCCGATGAGGAACTTGAAGGGCAGGGGCAGTGCTCCCACCACGTACTCGTAGACGCCCACCACCAGTTTCGCGTCGATGTATTCCGGGTCCAGTTGCAGCACGCGCACATGGTCTTCCTTGGCCTTGGTGGCCAGGCGGAAGCCCGCGCCAAATCCGCGTTCCACCATCGCGATATAGGTGCACTTCAATGCCCGCGCCCAGCCGCGCGCATAGTAGGCGTCCACATCGTTTGAGTTTTTGTTGATGCGCCAGTCGGCCTCGCGAACTGCCTCGTCGGCTAACGCAAAGATGCGGTCCCGGGTCTTGGGGTCTTCCGTGGTGGCGTGGCGGCCGGTGAGGAAGCCGTCATTGGCGTAAAAGGTAGTGTCCAGCAGATCCAGGCGGTACAGTTCCTGAAAAACTACGGCGTCGAGCAGCAGAACGGTGCCCTGCGGGTCGCCGGGATGCATGGCGTGGAAGCGCTCGAATCGCTCGACGGCGCCGGGGTAGTCGAGGTTGTAGAAGTGCTGGAAGGCTTCGCGCACCAGCGGATCGTGGTTGAGGGGGTTGGTATGCACGCCGGCAGCCCAGCCGGGACGGGCAGCTCCCCACGACAGAATGGCAAGAACGCAGATCCAGTAGGAAAACTTCTTCAATCCCAACCCCTTCCTCGTTCATTGTCGGGCGATGGCCCCGCTATCGACAATACCAGTCTCGCTCTCCAGAGCCAGGAAGCCTAATGCGGCAACGGATCGGGGAGGGGCTTTTGGGACGCTTCCGCCAGGAAGAAAAGGAAACATGCTCTGGTTTGACGTTAAGGACTTGTAGAAGACACTCAAGAATCGTTGGCGCCGTGGTTTTAGACGGTTGCGGCACATTCATGCTCCACGAGTCGACCACATCACGGGTCCCGCATCTATTTCTTCTGCAAGGACGAATGAAATGAATCGGAAAGAGTTGCTGCGACTGCTGCTGAACCAGGCACAGTTCAATGGAGCCTCTTGCAAAATCCCCCAACCGGCAGGTGGAAAAGGGGATTTTCTCCTCTGGCCCGGCATTTTGATCGTTGACCAGCGGGTTTGAACCGAGTCTTTGG
>Ga0224528_1001752_pt1 | contig 13647 bp, 12 predicted proteins | sample CBST25metaG_2_FD_179888 | JGI IMG/M metagenome (GOLD analysis project Ga0224528, IMG submission 179888) | Peat soil microbial communities from Stordalen Mire, Sweden - C.B.S.T25 | ecosystem: Environmental > Terrestrial > Soil > Wetlands > Peat | place: Sweden: Norrbotten County, Stordalen Mire...
CGGGTTGTGCTTGGCCAATACCTTGGTGATGGCCGCCGTCAACGTCGTCTTGCCGTGATCAATGTGACCGATCGTTCCCACGTTCACGTGCGGCTTGCTGCGATCAAATTTTTCCTTGCCCATGATCTCTGCTCCAAATCCTTTTCGTAGCTTCTACTGCCCGTTTCAATCAGAGGCGCCGGCCATCCGGCTCCAGCCCCAAAACTCAGTGAACAGTGAACAGCTTCTTCATTACGGTAGCGGGTTTTACTGCCCACTGTTCACTAACCACTCGTATCATTTGCCCTGCGACCGGCCGATGATTTCGTCGGCAATCATGCGCGGGGCCTCTTCGTAACGTGCGAACTGCATGGTGTACGATGCGCGGCCCTGCGTGGACGAACGGATCTCGTTCACATAACCGAACATCTCCTTCAACGGGACGATGGCCTTGATGACCTGCGACCCAGCCAGGTGCTCCATGCCCTCGATGCGCCCGCGACGGGAGTTGATGTCGCCGATGATCACGCCCATAAACTCCTCGGGGACCGTGACCTCGACCGCCATCACCGGCTCCAGCAACACCGGGCTGGCCTTGCGCGCGGCCTCCTTGAAGGCGATCGAACCGGCAAATTTGAAGGCCATTTCGTTGGAATCGACTTCGTGATAGCTGCCGTCGTAAAGCGTTACCTTCACGTCAACCATCGGGTAACCAGCCAGGATGCCCAGCTCCAGCGCGCCCTGCACGCCTTGATCGATGGGCTTGATGTACTCCTTGGGAACCACGCCGCCCTTGATAGCGTTGATAAACTCGTACCCCGCGCCTGGAGTATTGGGTTCGACGCGCAGTTTGCAATGGCCATAGTTGCCCGAGCCGCCGGTCTGGCGAATGTACTTGCCCTCGGCCTCGGCCGTCTTGCGGATGGTCTCGCGGAAGGCCACCTTGGGCTCGCCCACGTTGGCCTCGACCTTATGCTCGCGCCGCATGCGGTCAACCAGAATTTCGAGGTGCAACTCGCCCATGCCCTCGATAATGGTCTGGCCCGAATCCTCGTCGGTATGCACCTTGAAGGTTGGGTCCTCATCGGCCAGGCGAGAGAGGGCAATGCCCATCTTCTCCTGGTCGGCCTTGGTCTTGGGCTCGATGGCCACCGAAATGACCGTCGCCGGGAAGGTGATGGCGCCCAGGGCGATCGGATGATGCGGATCGCTCAGCGTGTCGCCCGTCTTCAAATCTTTCAAACCGACGCAGGCGCAGATGTCGCCCGCCAGAATCTCGGTCACGTCCTCACGCTTGTTGGCGTGCATCTTGACCAGGCGGCCAATACGGTCGGTCTTGCCGGTGCGGGGATTGAGAATCGTGTCGCCCGTCCGCAACGCTCCCGAATAGACACGCACAAAGCACAGCTTGCCGAAGGGATCGTTGATGATCTTGAAGGCCAGAGCCGAAAGCGGCTCGCTATCTTCCGGCTTGCGCAGCAGAATGTGCGCGTGATCCGAGGGATCGATGCCCTCCACCGGAGGCTTGTCCAGCGGGCTGGGCAGGTAATCAACCACTGCGTCGAGCAGCGTCTGAATCCCCTTGTTCTTGAATGCCGTACCGCAAATCACCGGGAAGACCTTCAGGTCGATGGTGGCCTGACGGATGCCAGCCTTCAGCTCGGCAATGGTCGGCAACTCGCCCTCGAGAAACTTCTCCAGCAATACATCATCGGTCTCGGCAATGCTCTCGATCAACTGCGAACGGAAGGCCTCGGCCTTCTTCTGCAAGTCGGCGGGAATCGGCTCGACATCGTACTGCGAACCCATCGCCTCATCGTGCCAGAGAATCGCCTTCATCTCGATCAGGTCGATGACGCCCTTGAAGTTGGCCTCGGCGCCGATGGGAATCTGCAACGCCACGGGCTTCGCGCCCAGGCGCTTGCGAATGGTATCGAGAACATACTCAAAATCCGCGCCGTTCTTGTCCATCTTGTTGACAAAGCAGATGCGCGGAACCTTGTACTTGTCGCCCTGACGCCACACCGTCTCGGTCTGCGGCTGCACACCCGAAACCGAGTCGAAAACCGCGACCGCGCCATCCAGCACACGCAGGGAACGCTCGACCTCGGCGGTGAAATCCACGTGGCCAGGAGTGTCAATGATGTTGATCCGCACATCCTTCCACATGCAGGTGGTGGCCGCGGAGGTAATCGTAATACCGCGCTCCTGCTCCTGCTCCATGTAGTCCATGGTCGCGGTGCCTTCATGCACTTCGCCGATGCGGTGCGTGATGCCCGTATAGAACAGGATGCGCTCTGTCGCTGTCGTCTTTCCGGCGTCGATGTGCGCCATGATTCCGATATTCCGGCAACGGTTCAGAGGAATGGAGCGAGCCACGATGTTTTCTTCCTTGCGGGCGCCGAGGCCCGCGGTTTCATAACTTGGTCTCTACAAGGCTTTCGGGGATCAGCCCCCGCAAGCCTCAAATCTTCGAGCCGCCGCCAACTACCAGCGGTAGTGAGCGAAGGCCTTGTTGGCCTCGGCCATGCGGTGCACGTCTTCCTTCTTCTTCATTGCCGCGCCGCGCCCGTTGGCCGCGTCCAGCAACTCATTGCCCAGCTTGTCGGTCATACCCTTTTCGCCGCGATTGCGGCCGTAGGTAATCAACCAGCGAATCGCCAGCGAGGTGCGGCGGTCGGGATTGACCTCGATCGGCACCTGATAGTTGGCGCCACCCACACGGCGGGTCTTGACCTCGAGCAGCGGCTTGCAATTTTCCACCGCTTTTTTGAAGAGCTTGAGGGCATCGTCGCCGCCGCCCTTCTCTTCGAGGTTCTTCATCGCCTTGTAGAAGATGCCCTGGGCTGTCGACTTCTTGCCGCCCCACATCATCGAGTTGACGAACTTGGTGACCAGCGTCGAGCCGTAAACCGGATCGGGCGCGACTTCCCGCTTTGCAATGTGCCCTTTTCTTGGCATGATTCCTCAAATTCCCTACGCGCTTCAGCGCCTTGTGATTCCCCAGTCCGGACCCTCAACCACCGTCCCGGAACCGTAAACAGTGAACAGTAGACAGCTAACAGTGAGCAGCTTCAAAGCCGCCCATGCGGTTGACTACTTCTTCTTTGCCGGCGCCGCCGCGCCGCCCTTGGCGCGCTTGGCTCCGTACTTGGAGCGGCTCTGCTTGCGATTGGCGACGCCAACCGAATCCAGAGTTCCGCGCACGACGTGATAACGCACGCCGGGAAGATCCTTGACGCGGCCGCCGCGAATCAGGACGATCGAGTGCTCCTGCAGGTTGTGGCCAATGCCAGGAATGTAGGTGGTGACCTCAATTCCGTTGGTCAGCCGGACGCGAGCAACTTTGCGCAGGGCCGAGTTGGGCTTTTTGGGCGTCTGGGTATACACGCGGGTGCACACACCGCGCCGTTGCGGCGAGGCCTGCAAGGCCGGTGACGCCGTCTTGTACCGCGGGGCCGTACGCCCCTTGCGAACCAACTGATTGAATGTAGGCAAACCAAAACTCCTTACGCCAAAAACCCTGCTGCTTCCAGATTCGACAGCCGCGCGCAGACTCTTGGGCCTTCCGCTGCTTGAGTTCGCGACTCAACTGCTGTCGCGCACACGCGCACGGAAGCCCTCCAGTTACTGCTTCGCGTCTGCCTTCGTACCCAATCTCAGACGAGAAACGGGACGGTGGCCGAGCGTTTATCTGCAATTTAGCAGCTAAAGCCGACTCCGTTTCGCCGTTTCCGGCTCGCATAGCCCTCCAAGGTGGAGAACGCGCGAACTCCGATGCGATGTTTCCCTGCCCTTCGCAAGAAAAGAGCAACTTCGGGAAATTTCCGGGCTAGCCGACCACGCCTACCCGGGGGACCGGCTCCGGCCATTGCTTCCGGCCGTGCCGCCCTTACGCCTCAGCCGTTAAGACACACGTTCGGAGGCATTCTTGCGGAACCTTCTAACAATAACAAGAAAACAGGGGCGGGGTCAATGGATTCGGCCCCGCTCGCGGTGTTTTTCAGCTTTATTCGTGGCTTTTTTCGTTTTACTGGATGGAATTCAGCTTCCAGACGCCGTTGTCGAGCACAAAAGTAGCCGTGCGCTTGGCGGCCAGCTTGTTGCCGGGATTGTGAGCAATGCCCTGCAAGGCATCGGGAACGCCCTCGAGGCTGACGCTCTCGCTGAACTCCACGCTCTTGCCGCCTCCCGACTCGTCCTGCACGTCCTTGAGATCGCGCGCCTTGAGGCGGTTGGCCGTCACGGTCTGCACGATCAGGGAAAACTTCTTGTCGGTCAGGCTCTCGGGACGCCACTGGATGATGTCGCCGCCATCTGCCAGCTTGATCACCTTTTTGCCCTCGGCGGTCAGCTTGAAGTCGCCCCAATAATTGTTGGGATAGACCTTGCTGCGCTCCCAGTACTTGGCCGCCAGGCCCTCTCTCATGCCCAGGTCGTCGATGGTGACATTGGCCGGCACCGCGGGAGACTGGTCATATTTGGCCTGGATCAACGCCTGGGCGTTGGCCTGGGTCAGTTCTGGCGTCGCTTTGCAGCCGCTCAGCCACAGCCCCGCAGCCAGAGCCGCCGCCGCTCCGAATACGAGCAATTTCGCTGCGTTCTTCACATTTCCTCCCTACACCGTGCGTGACGGATTGAAATAACTTGACGCGCCATTTTCACCCGGCGCTCCGCCCCTGTCAATGGAATAGAAAGTGACGCGGCTCACAGCAGTTGAAAATTTTCGCAGGAAGGGCTAAATCATTGTTGGCAAGTGATTTAGTGGAAAGAGTTTTGAACAATCCGGCTGAGCAGAAACTCCAGAAATCCCTTCTCGTCGGCTTGCAGGCAGACTTGCGCGTTCGGAGCGCCCTCCGTGGGGCGAGTGAACCCCTTGTCGTCGACCTCCAGGTGCATGGGCGTGGCGGGGCAAAGTGCGGGGCGAAGCGCATAGGCCACGGTCACCGGATCGTAGAGGGTCGGCGTCTTCCACGCGCCCGGGCCCGACCACTGGTGGTAGAGCAGGGTCAACTGGTCGCTCAGCGGCGAGCCCTGGGAAAAGATGGCTGCCAGGGAGGCTGCGTCGAGGTGAATCTGGGTGGCGTCGAGGGGCAGGATATAGACGGGAACGCCCGAGGCCAGCAGCGCCTTGGCCCCGGCCGGATCGCAGAGGATGTTCCACTCGGCGTCGGCAGGGCGATGAGCGCCGGTCTTTTCGTCGTCGTAGCCGCGACGGATGCTTCCGCCCATGATCACCACGCGCTTGAGCTGGCGAAAGACCGCCGGATCGCGGCTGATGGCCGCCTGAATATTGAAGAGCGGGCCGATGGCGATGAGGGTGACCTGGCCGGGGTGGGTGTGAATCTGATTCAGCAGGAAGGCAGCCGCTTCGGCGTGGCGGCGCTGCTGGGCCTGGCGGGCGTAGGGAGCCTGCGTCATCTCGTTCTGGTGGGGCGTAGCGAGGCCGGCGGCCACGGGAATATCGCGGCGGTTGACGGCAGCCAGAAAGCGGTCGAGCAGGCGGGCGCGCAGCTCGGTGTCGCCATAGGCGGCGCTGAGGCCCAGCAGATGAATCTCGGGCGAGCGCAGAACCAGGGCCAGGGCAAAGGCGTCGTCAATGTCGTCGCCGATGTCGGTGTCGAGCAGCACCAGCTCCGGCGTGGCCGCGGCAGCGGCTGGGACAACGGCGGGCGGCGGAAGGGCAGTTGCGGCAGGCTGCTGGCCGATTGCGCCAGCCAATGCCCCCAGCGCCAGCGCCGCCAGAACGGGAAAAATCTGCGCGGTTTTCATGCCAGTACTGTAAACCACCCGCGGTGGGGCCAGCAGCCACCTGCGGTGGGGCCAGCGGCCTTCGGCCCGGAAAATCGGCGGTATTGCGATCCCACCAGCGGAATAGATCCATTGATGGGTTGCTCTTTGCGATAAAGTGAGGCCAGGAGAGTTTTCTTGACCCATCCATCGAAATCCCGGCCCGCGCCCGTGCGCAAGGCTGCTCCCTCCCGGCCGTGGGGCCGTAACTGGCGGGGTCGACTGGTGCTGGCCGGCGTGGCGCTGGTGCTGATTCTGCTGGGCTGCGCGGCCCTGGGGCGTCATCTGTCGCCTATTTCCAACACCTCGCTGACGCGCTTTGACACTATCATCGTGCTGGGCAACCCGGCCGACAAGGATGGCAACCCCTCGCCCGAGCAACTGGCGCGAGTAACCGAGGGCGTCCATGAATATGAGCGAGGCGTGGCCCCACGGCTGATCGTGACCGGGGGTTCGACGGCCTACGGATTTGTCGAGGCAAAGGTGATGGCGCGGACGGCCGAGGCGCAGGGGGTTCCAGCCTCGGCGATTTTTATCGAGCCCGAGGCCAAAGACACGATTCAGAACGCCTGCTACTCGGTGCGGATCATGAAGGTGCACGGCTGGCGCTCGGCGGAGGTTGTCTCCAGCGCCTATCACCTGCCCCGGGCCGGAATTCTCTTCAGCCGCCTGCCGATCCTGTGGCGTACCCACGCCGCGCCGCCGCTGGAGCCCTCGGCTAACCTTGTGCCCCCCGGCCCCGTCGAAACCCTGAAGACCTTGCGCTTCATGATCTGGACAAGCTGGACGGAGCGCTGCGAACCCTGAGGGCTTTCTCTGGAAGTCTTTTTTCGGCCAAAAGGCCATAACCTGCAAAATACCGCCCGCTTTGCATTGTCGCTTGTCGGCGCGGTCCTGTAAGCTGGATGGTGATGCGTCTACCCGTAAGAATTTCCGCTCCTCTCGCAGTTGTTGCCGCCTTGGCCCTGATGGCCGGAGTTCGCGCCCAGGCGCAGACCACCGCCTCCCCAACCGCCGGCAACGGCACCTACATTGCCACCGATCCGCTGGCCAGTGTGCGCTATGACAACCGCTACGATGTGTCGCTGGGCATGGCCTACGACCACATGAAGGCCGGACCGGAGGCGTTGCAAGGCTCGAACCTGGGCGGACTGGATCTTTCTGGTTCCTACTGGTTCAGCAAGCACTGGGCCGTCGAGGGCTCGGGCCGCTACTACTTGGGCACCAGCGGCGTGGGCAACGTCAACACTTCGAGCATCGACATCAAGGGGCCGTTTGTCAGCGAAGTCTTTTTTGTTGGCGGCCCGGAGTGGCTGGGACCGCACAACAAGCACGGCGCGCTGATTGCCCATGTGCTGGTGGGCGGCGTTTATGGCAACTTCGAGCAGGATCTGCGCCAGTACACCCCCCAGCAAGTCGGCTTCTATAACGATCAGTTTGCCCCGGCGGCGATTATCGGCGGGCACATGGACCTGAACCGCTCGGCGCACTGGGTATTCCGCGTTACGCCGGATGCCGTGCTGACCCGCTACAAGACCACCTACAAGCCCACCGCCTACATTGGAGCTGGCCGGTTCAACGACGTGAACTTCGCCATTTCGGTGGGCATCGAGTACAAGTTTCACAAGAAGCGGTAGAAGACGGCCTCACTGATTTGACGGTTTTTAATTACCGGAGCACTCGCGAAGAAAAGAGATCGCGGAGGCTCCGGTTTTGTTTTGGGCGGTAACTGTATTGGGTTCCAAGTATGAAGCTGCCAACTTCATCTGCGTGTGGTATTCTCCAGCGTTCGGTAGCACGTTGAGAAACGTGCCGCCGGAAGATACGCTGTCTCGGATAGCGGCACTGGCATTGCGGGCGCACCGCTGTTCGGGCAGAAATCCAGCGAAGGCAGGGGTTCAGAGGCAATGAAAGACACACTTGGAGTATTGCTTGCGGGGGGCGCGGGCGAGCGGCTCTTTCCGCTTACCCGTGATCGCGCCAAACCGGCAGTTCCCTTCGGCGGCCACTATCGCATCATCGACATCACTCTTTCCAACTGCATTAACTCTGGTCTGCGCAAGGTTTACGTACTGACACAGTACAAGGCTCTTTCACTGAACCGGCATATTCGCGAAGGGTGGTCGGGGATTGTGGCGCAGGAGCTGGGCGAGTTTTTTGAGCTGCTGCCGCCCATGCAGCGCACCGGCTCCAACTGGTATATGGGAACAGCCGACGCGGTGTATCAGAATATCTACTCGATCGGCAGCGAGCAGCCCAAGCACATGATCATCCTCTCTGGCGATCACATCTACAAGATGAACTATAGCCGGATGCTGGAGTTTCACAAGGAGACGGGGGCGGACGTGACCCTGGCGACGCTGCCGATTTCTCCCAGCGACGTGAAGCAGTTTGGGGTGGTGGACGTGGCCGCCAACGGCGAGGTGCAGGGCTTTGAGGAGAAGCCGGCCTCGACCAGCTTCCGCTCGCACAGCAATCCCAACGCGGTCGATGCTTCGATGGGCATCTACATCTTCAATACCTCGGTGCTGCTGAAGGCTCTGATCAGCGACGCCGAGGAGCCCGGTTCGAAGCACGACTTTGGCCACAATATTCTGCCCAACCTGCTGGGAAAGAAAAAGATGATGGCCTATAGCTTTGTGGACGAGAACAAGCAGCAGGCGCTCTATTGGCGCGACGTGGGCACACTCGACGCCTACTACGACGCCAATATGGACCTCTGCTCGGTTTCGCCGGTCTTCAACCTCTACGACAAGGATTGGCCGATTCGCACCCGGGTACGGCAGTATCCGCCAGCCAAGTTTGTCTTTGGCGAGCCGGGCCGCTCGGGCATGGCCGTGAATTCGGTGATTACCTCGGGCGTGATCATTTCAGGCGCATCCGTGTCGAACTCCGTGGTTTCGCAGGATGTGCGCGTCAACTCCTACAGCAGCGTCGACGCCAGCATCATTTTTTCGCATGTGAACATCGGGCGTCACTGTCGCATTCGCCGCGCCATCATTGATCGCCACGTGCATATCCCGGAGGGAACCATCATCGGTTACGACCCGGTCGAGGACAAGCGCCGCTACTTCGTGACTCCCTCGGGGCTGACGATTGTGACCCGCGACGCCTCGCTCTACGAGAATCCCGTCGAGCCGGAGTTCATGGACCAGCACTGATTTTTTGATTTGCCAAGAAAAAATGGCCTCCAGGGGATGGGAGGCCATTTTTTTGTAGCGCGGCGTGAAATTTGGATGAAAGGCGTCGTGCGATCCCACCCTAGCCATAAAAACAAGAGCGTGGCGAGGGTGGGGCACCCAGATTGTGGGGCATGACGTGGGGATGGGCTGTTTTTCCTAGTCCCTGGTCCCTAATCCCTAACCCTGCCCTTACCCCTTGGCAACCGCGAAGCGCTTGTTGACCTCGTGCCAGTTGACGACGTTCCACCAAGCGGCCAAGTACTCGGGGCGGCGGTTCTGATACTTGAGGTAATAGGCGTGCTCCCAGATGTCGTTGAGCAGGATGGGATAGAGGCCCTGCGAGAGCGGCGAATCCTGGTTGAGGCTGGTGACCACCTTGAGCTTGCCGCCTGAGAAGACCAGCCAGCCCCAGCCGGAGCCGAACTGCTTGGCGGTGGTCTCGTTGAAGGTCTTCTTGAAAGCCTCGAAATCCCCAAAATCTTTGGCGATTTGGGCGGCGATGGGGCCGGTGGGCGCGCCGCCCACGCCGTCCGTGCCGACGGCTCCCATCAGATTCCAGAAGATGGAGTGGTTGGCGTGACCGCCGCCGTGGTTGCGCACCGCGGTGCGGATCTCGTCGGGAATCTGGGCCAGGTCGCGGAGCAGATCGTCAACCGGCTTGGCGGCCAGCTCGGGGTGATTGGCCAGAGCCAGGTTCAGATTGGTGACGTAGGTCTGGTGATGCTTGTCGTGGTGCAGGTGCATTGTTTCGGCGTCAATGAACGGTTCCAGCGCGGTGTAATCGTAGGGAAGCGGTGCGAGCTCGTAAGCCATGGGTAAATCTCCTCCATCGTGAATTGTAGGTGACGGCCAGAGTTCCGCGGTGAGCAGAAGTGGCCAGTTTGGTGGCTGCTTCAGGATGAAACTGAATTTTCACGCCTGACCGCAACTCCCTGTGTTTGAATGATGCGGGCGGTTGCGGCGAGGGTGCGGAAAAGTTGGATTTTTGGAGTATTATTGTCTGTTTCTTTTTGGGAGTGGGGAAGACCGGGTTCCGATGGGGCCGCGTGGGCTGCCTGCCGCCCGCGTGGCGCTGGTTACAATAGTGGAGTAAAGCCGTGCCGGCAGGGAATCGATTCGCGCACACAGCTTTTCAACGAAAGGATCTCTTACACATGGCTTCTCAACTTGCGGACCCCTCGATTGACCAACTTTCCATTAACACCTTGCGGCTGCTGGCCGTGGACACGGTGGAGAAGGCCAACAGCGGCCACCCCGGCGCGCCACTGGGCTGCTCTCCGATTGCCTACCTGCTTTTTAACAAGCTGATGAAGCACAACCCGGCGCACGCGAGGTGGGCCGACCGTGACCGCTTTGTGCTGTCGAACGGGCACGCCTCGTCGATGCTGTATGGGGCGCTGTTTCTCTCGGGCTACGATGTGACGCTGGAGGATTTGAAAAGCTTCAGGCAGTGGGGCTCGCGCACCCCGGGGCACCCGGAACGCGGCGACACGGACGGCGTCGAGGTAACCACCGGCCCCTTGGGCCAGGGCATTGCCATGGCCGTGGGCATGGCGATTGCGGAAAAGCACTTGGCCGCGGTTTATAACCGGCCGGGATTTGCGGTGGTGGACCACCATACCTATGCCCTGCTGGGCGACGGCGACCTGATGGAAGGGGTTTCGCACGAGGCGGCCTCGCTGGCCGGAACGCTGGGGCTGGGCAAGCTGATCTTTTTTTACGATGACAACCTCATCTCGCTGGACGGACCGACCAGCCTGAGCTTCACCGAGGACGTAAAAAAACGCTTCGAGGCTTATCACTGGCAGGTTTTGCGCGTGGAAGACGGCAACAATGTTGCGGAGCTTGAGGCTGCGATTGCCGCGGCCAAGGCGGAAACCAGCAAGCCGACGCTGATTGCGGTGCGGACGATCATCGGCTATGGCAGCCCCAAGGCCGGGACCAACAAGGTGCATGGCGAGCCGCTGGGCGCGGAGGCTGTGGCGGCGACCAAGAAATTTTTTGGCTTCCCGGAAGGCCAGAGCTTTACGGTGCCCGATGCCGCGCTGGCAAATTGGCGCAAGGCCGTGGACCGCGGGGCAAATTTGGAAGCCGCGTGGAAGAAGCTGTTTGAGGGCTATCGAACGGCCAATCCTGAGCTGGCGGCGGAGTTTGAGCGGACGCAAAAGGGTGCGCTCAAGGCTGGCTGGGAGAAAACGATTCCCAGCTTCGCCCCCGACAAGGCGCAAGCCACGCGCTCGGCGGGCAGCGTGGTGTTGAACGCCATTGCCGGGGTCGTGCCGGAGCTGTTTGGCGGCGCGGCCGACCTGACATCCTCGACCAAGACGATCTTCAAGCCGGGTGAGAGCTTTCACGTGGACGCGACCGCCCGCAACATCTTTTTTGGAGTGCGCGAGTTTGGCATGGCCGCGGCGGTGAACGGAATTGCCGCCCACGGCGGGCTGATTCCCTTCGGCTCAACCTTTTTTGTCTTCTCTGACTACGCCAAGCCGGCCATGCGCCTGGCGGCGCTGATGCAACTGCACTCGCTGTTTGTCTACACCCACGATTCAATCGCCGTGGGCGAGGATGGGCCGACACACGAACCCATCGAGCAACTGCTGGGCCTGCGCGCCATTCCGGGGCTCACCGACTTGCGCCCAGCCGACGCCAATGAAACAGCGGCGGCGTGGCGGCTGGCGGTGGAGCGCACGGGGCCGAGCTTCTTTGCACTGAGTCGGCAGAATTTGCCGGTGATTGACCCGGCGACGCACGACGTTTATGCCGGAGTGAGCAAGGGCGCTTACATCCTGGAAGATGCGGCTAACCCGTCCAAGCCTCAGGTCATTTTGATTGGCGCGGGCTCCGAGGTGTGGACCTGCGTCGAGGCGGCCAAGCTGCTGGCGGCCGAGGGCATCGCAGCGCGCGTGGTGAGCTTTCCGAGCTGGAAGATCTTCGGGGAGCAGTCGGCGGAGTACAAGGCCAGTGTACTGCTGGCAGGCGTGCCCAAGCTGGCCGTTGAAGCGGGTTCGACCTTGGGCTGGTGGAAGTATGTGGGCCTGGACGGCGACGTAATCGGACTGGACCGCTTTGGCGCTTCGGCTCCGGGGCCGCGGGTGCTGAAGGAGCTGGGCTTCAGCGCGGAAAACGTGGCAGCTCGGGCGAAGAAGCTGGTGAAGTAACACCGTAAACAGTGGACAGTGGTCAGTGAACAGTGATTCGTTATCTGAAATGCAATGAAGTACGCTTACGCAAGGGTAACTGATCACTGTTTGCTGTTCGCTGTCCACTGCCGTGAAAGGAATGTATTTTGAAACTCGTTATTGCATCCGATCATGCGGGCTTCCCTCTGAAGGAGGAGCTACGCGCATACTTGGCCAAGGCCGGCCACGATGTGGTGGACTTGGGCGCTTATAACGCCGATTTACCTGACGATTATCCCGACTTTGCAGAGAAAGTGGGTCTGGCGGTGAAGCGGGGCGACGCGCCGCGCGGCATTGTCATCTGCGGCTCCGGGGTGGGCGTTTGCGTGGCGGCCAACAAGATTCCCGGCATCCGCGCCGGCATGTGCCACGATACCTATTCCGCGCATCAGGGCGTGGAGCACGATGATATGAACGTGATTGTGCTGGGCGCGCGCATCATTGGCTCGGCGCTGGCCTTCGAGGTCGTGGACCGGTTTATCGGGGCGAATTTTATCGCCATCGAAGGGCGCTTTGTGCGCCGCTTCAACAAGGTGCTGGCCATCGAGGCCAGATATATGCGCGAAAGCGGCATAAAGAACCCCCAATAACTCGATAGGCCGTGGCAATGCCCGGAAAGGCGCCGATGCTTCCCTTCGACGTGATTCTTTTTGATGTGGGTCAAGTTCTGCTGACCAACGGCTGGGACCATGACGAGCGCGAGCGGGTTGCGCAGCGCTTTCACCTGGATTACGCGGAGTTTGAAGAGCGCCACCTGGTGCCTTATCGCGCCTGGGAGAGCGGCCAGATTACCGTTCAGGCGTATATGGATGCGTGCGTGTTTTATCAGCCGCGACCGTTTTCGCATGAGGAGTTTTTCTCTGCGATTTGCGCAGGGTCGCGGATACTTCCCAATGGTGCTTTTGGAATCCTTGGAGAACTTGCCGCATCAGATCAATATCTGCTGGGCGCGTTGAACAACGAGGCGCGAGAGACCAACGAATATCGCTTCGAGCGCTTTGGCTTGAGGCAGCTTTTCCAGGTTGCGCTGAGTTCCTGCTACCTGGGATTGCGCAAGCCGGATGCGGAGATTTACCGGTGCGCGCTGGATATTCTGGGGCGGCCGGCCGAGCGCATTCTGTTTATCGACGACCGCGCGGACAACGCGGCGGCAGCGGAAGAAGCGGGAATGAAGGCGATTGTTTTTGAAGGCGCGGATATTTTGCGCGGCGAGTTAGTTGCTCTTGGAGCTCTTTAGTTACTGGAGGAAAGAATGCAGCTTGGATTGATTGGCCTGGGCAAGATGGGCGGCAACATGGCGGAGCGGCTGCGGCAGGGCGGCCATCAGGTGGTGGGCTTCGACTTCAACGTCGAAGCCGTGCAACGGTTGACGGATGCGGGCAATGTGGGCGCGTCTACACTTGAAGAACTCGTCCAAAAATTAAAGGCTCGAAGAGCCATATGGATCATGGTGCCGCAGGGCGACCCGGTGGACCAGACGATTGCCAAGTTGCTGCCGCTGCTGAATCCCGGAG
>Ga0224528_1001754_pt1 | contig 13625 bp, 13 predicted proteins | sample CBST25metaG_2_FD_179888 | JGI IMG/M metagenome (GOLD analysis project Ga0224528, IMG submission 179888) | Peat soil microbial communities from Stordalen Mire, Sweden - C.B.S.T25 | ecosystem: Environmental > Terrestrial > Soil > Wetlands > Peat | place: Sweden: Norrbotten County, Stordalen Mire...
ACCCCAAACTGATTGAAAAACGCGCGAACGGCATGAGCGCCACAACTGTGTATGGTCTCGCCGATCCGAAAAACCCCAGCCTGGGCCTGCCAGTGGCGGCGCTTGCGCCCTCCATCGCTGTTGAGTACATGGGCATCCAGGACGCTTTTAACAATATATACACGCCGACGCCAGTCTCGGGGCGCGATAGCGCGTATCTACGCCGAATCATGGAAGCGCAGGCGGAAACCATCGACTGGCTGCAGAGCGACATGGGTGTCCAGTTCTCCACTAAGCAAGTGGCCGGGCTGCCGATCCCTGGCATCATGCACTGCCCAATTGACCCGAAGCACAGCGAAGAGGATTGGGAATACTGGGATCCGCACAACGCGCGAGGCTTCACTGAGCCGCTCTACAACAAGGCCCTTGAGCTGGGCGTCACCTTCTATCTAAGCACGCCGGCTACCGGGCTCATTACGGACAACGCGAAGCGCGTGATTGGTGTGCGCGGAACGACTGCCAATGGGCAGCATGTTCACATCAAAGGGAAAGGGGTGTTACTCACCTCAGGCGGCTTTGCTGCCAACCGGGACATGATCTTTAAGTACTGTACCAAGGACCGCGCTGAATCAGCCCGCACGTGGAGTGGAAACTGGGCCACCGGAGACGGCATCCGCATGGCACAGGGGCTCGGCGCAAAGACCAATATGATGCAGGATATTGAGATCTGGGACGGCGGCGCAATGCTCGAACTGAGCACGCACGCCGTATACTCCGCACCGAATCAACTGGTACGGCAGAAGTCGCTGACGGTAAATAACAAAGGAAAGCGCTTCTTCAACGAGAGCGAGTACCGCGGCTACTACTTCAGCTACCAGAGCGCGCAGACCATTGCACAGCCAAATCACGAGTCGGCGACGCTGTTCGATGCCAACTGTATCTCAAAGAAAGACATTATTGAGAAATTCAGCCCCTGGGTATGTGAGTATCCCTGCAACTGGTTTGAGAGCGACTTCGAGAAGTACCTGGCCGATGGCACCATCAAAAAAGCCAACACGATCGAGGAGCTGGCGAAGCTGCTGGGCTACCCGGCAGGCGAACTGGCCGCTACCGTGAAGCGCTACAACGAGCTGTGCGATGCTAAGTACGATTCCGACTTCTTTAAGAAGCCGCAGTACATGCACCCCATCAAGACGCCGCCATTCTATGCAGTGAAACAGATCGGTGGCAGCTGCTTCAACACCTGGGGAGGGCTGGTCGTTGACGAGTCCTTCCGGGTTCTTGACGAAAAGCATGACCCGATTCAGGGCTTATACGCCACAGGCGAAAACGTCGCGGGGGGTGCCAGTGTCGCATTTGTGTTACCAGGTGGACGGCTCGCAGCGTTGGCTATTCTGCATGACGCAAAGCAGGGGGGAGAGAAGAGCAATGCATAACCTGACGACTCGTCTGCGCATGTACTCATTCTTCGTTGTGTTGCTGGTGTGCGCGCTGGCCCTAGCTGGGTGTCACAGCTCAGCCAGTAAAGAGAGCGGTGGTAAGCCTGTAATTAATCCGCAGGTGGTGCCTCCGCTGGTTGTTACCAATCCACCGGATACCGGGAAACCAGCGTCCGGCATGCCATCCGCGGATAAGCACTCTGCTTACGGTGTCACTTGTGAGCAGTGCCATGAAACGGCGGCGCCAACAATGGCTCCGAACTCCAACAGGACCTGTCTTGGCTGCCACAAGGCCGATGCCCTGATCAAATCCACGGCAAAATACGACGACGTGAAGCACAAGTCACAGAACCCGCACGACTCGCACATTCACGGAGCATCCTGCATGGTTTGCCACAAAAATCACGGCGAATCAATTCTTTACTGCGATCAGTGCCACAAGCCGCCGTTTGGATGGAAGGTTCCATAGCCCGCACGAAAGTGCATAGACTGGGAGTCCACCACTGTGGACTCCCACAGCATTCTTACCAAATTCATCTCCTTCACGGGTGCCGCCATGCAACACAAGCAACTAATAACCTCTCATCCCACTGACATGAACGCGCTGCGAGTTATGAAGCCTAAGCACCGTGCTCTGGCTTGGGTATTCAGCCGCAGCAAGGTTCTCTATCACGCTCTTGATGCTTTGGAATTGTTCATACGCTGGGCCAAGCTGCCGGTAATCGGGTGCTTGCACCCATTTACCCGACCGGCTAATAATCACTTTACCAATCTTCCGGTGAACGTGGATCTACCGACAGAATCCACGCCTCTACCTCCCGAAGTCATCAAAGAACTTATAAGAAAATCCAAATACCACCATGTTCTGGACAAATGCCTCTGCCGGCACGGTCGCGATTGCAAGAACTACGCGCATGACATCGGCTGTATCTTTCTGGGCGAGACCGGCTTCGATGTGACGCCCGGATTCAGCCATCGGATCACCGAAGCCGAAGCGCTGGCGCACGTGGATCGCGCGCTTGCAGACGGCCTGATGCCAATGACAGGCCGCTATCGTGTGGACAACTACGCCTTTCTGGTTCCCGATCACAAGACCTTACTGGGTGTCTGCTTCTGCTGTAGCTGCTGCTGTTTCATGAGCTACTATCGGCATGCGCCGCTGGAGCAGATCGAACCTATCTACCCTCGGCTCAGTGGTCTAGAAATCACCGTTAATGACAAGTGCCGGGGTTGCGGCGCTTGCGTCGAAACCTGCTACCTCAAGGCTATCCACATTGAAAATGGAAAAGCAATTCACTCGGAGTTCTGCCGGGCGTGCGCCCGTTGTGCCACGACTTGTAAGAATGGTGCAGTGGACGTGAAGTTGACCGACCCTGATTACTACCAGAAGACGCTGGACGAGTTCACCTCCATAGCCAAGATTGACTAGATCCTGTTGCCGATTTAGCTGGAGTACTTTGGGAGTACAACATAAACCCGGTCCGGATGTCTGACCTTCCAGACGATCCGGACCGGGTGTTTCTTGCCCAGTAATTGGACGGAGCAGGCGCTGCTCTAGTATCTTCCTTCCGCTAACAGCTTCACCCGGCGCAGCATCTCGATATCCATGATGTCAGATGGCAGCGCGAATCCGTGCTTGAAGATGAACTTGGATAATATGGTGCCCTTCGAGCTTGCCAGACAGCGCACGACGACGCGAGTCGAGCCATCCGGCTGCGGGAAGAGATTGAAGTCCCAGTTCCACGCCACGTAGTCTCCCTTCGATGGAGGGAAAAGAGGAGTCATCAGCATTTCCCACTTGCCAGGTGGCAGCGGGTGATTTGGCTCAAGGCCATTTGTGATCATTACCAACTCCCGGTTGGGCGTGACGGACTGAATACGCATCCCCATCCCAGCCTTATGGAAGGTACAGAAGTCACCCGGCTTGGTTTCCTGCCACTTAGGTTCAATTGTGTATGTGTTGTGAATACCAAAGCCACAAGCTCGTTCGAGCCAATCCGCGCTGTAGAAGCCCGCTTTGTCCTGGCCCGCCTGAAGGAAGTAAGGAAAGATCTTCTCCGGCGGTGCACTGATCGTGGTCGCGACCGTCATCTTCCACATAGGGGTCCCGGGAATCAGTGCATCACCAGGAAGCGTCATGGCAACTTCCTGAGGGGTTGCTCCCCAGACATCAAGACGTGGAAGGATGAGGAAGTCATAGACACAGAATACGATGAGAAGGGCGAGGCAGAGAGCCGCAATACCCTTCCTTGTAAACAACGCGTGCAGGCATCGGCTCAGCCGCCCCTGTTTCGCAGTGGACTTAAGAGGAGGTGGTGCAATAGTAGCGCTCATGTCGATGTCCTTTATGAAATATTGGAGTGCGCTCTTAAAAGAGGTGTGTCCTTGTATTTCCTGCTTGTTGCAATGATCTGGTTGGCCGCGTAAACGCCAGAGAGAGCCGTCGGCTCCAAGCCCAGGCCGTTGTGATCGCCGGCAACGAATAGCCGCTCACCATATTGCTGTTCAACGTATGCTTGACCGTAGACGTACATCGCCTTGTCCCAACCCTTCATGCCGATAACCTTATAGCTATCGCACAAAAGGTTGAGCAACTGCTCATTATTCTCGCGGGTGTAGACCAGGTAGCTGCCATCATCCATCAGTGCAGAGAAGATGATCTTCGATACGAAGGGAAATACGTTCATCTCCTTCTTTGCAAACTTGTTCTTCAGTTTCGCCTTGATATGATACACGTAGAGTTTGCATGTCTGGCGAAGCGCCCCTTTAAGTCCCAGTAGTTGTTGGGTCACAACCGCGGGAGTGGCTAGTACGAGATTGTCAGCCGTGTACTCCTTGCCTTCGCCGGTAGCCAGATGGAATTGACCGTCAGACTGCCGAACCGATGTTACAGTTCCATAACGAACGCAGCCGTCCAACCTCTTTTCCATGCCTGCCCGGTCAAAACTAAACCGGTAAATTGGCAACGCCAGTCCCACGCAAACGTTCAGCATGTCCAAGGCGGTGATGTTCTCCAGGTCCACACCGGTGCAGGCATAGGAGAACTTCGAGACGTAATCGTGCGCTGCCTTCTCAATGCCTTTCTCTTTGATGAACTGCGAGGCGGGCATCCGGAACAAGTCGGCAATATACTTGTCTGCCGCCATGGCGTCCCGCTGCGCCATTACCTGGCACCGCTGTTTGTATTTTTCGTAGTGCTTGATAAATTCGTACATTGCCCAATAGAACTTGAGCAGCTGCGGGAGGCGCTTGATCGAGTGCCAACTGATGGTGTTGAAATAATCGGTTTCGTTGTTATGGAAGGTCACGCTTAAGGGATTGATCCACGTTCGGCGGGTTACCAGCTTCTTGGCAAATTTATAGTTTGCCATCACAAAATAGGCGCCGAAGTTGACCGCTTCCTGCTCCGAGTAACATATTCGGCCACCCAGAACATCGGTAAGCAAGACAAACTCCTGCCCAGCTTCTTTGAGTTGGAGCGCACAGGTCATGCCTGCGCTTCCTCCTCCGACGATAATTGTCTTTGTATTCATAGTCATTCCTTAATAGGTGCTACCCATGTCTTGCGATGAACTATACTGGCGAGTCTTACAGCAGCATCTTGCACTGAGCTAGAGTGGGATGCACCTCACTTAAGTAGGGCCATACTAAATAAGTAACTGCCATACCTGCCTTCGACTCGGTGCCACCCAGCAGTACGTAAAACAACCGGCCCACGCGGCTAGGGTAAAGGCACAGCAAGCAACACTCGCTACCGTGCCCACCTCGCGCCAGTACTGTACTAAAGCTTCAGCGTGATTCCTTCGTAGTAGTCTTCCAACTTAGGCTTCGGCGGCCTCAACAGCTTGTAGGTAATTTCGTTCGCCGGGCACTTGGGGATACATACGCCGCATCCACCGCACTTCTCGCTCACCTTTGCTCTGGATGTCCCCGGTTCTATAGCACCGAGCGGACATACTTTCGCGCACGCGCCACAATTTGTGCAGGTGTCGGCCACCTGAACCGCCCAGCCTACCGACTGATGGAAACGCGATCTGCACTCCTCGTCGGCAAGAATACCCCTGGGTTGCCTTTTTGTGTGGCGCAAAAAGGAGCCCCGCTTATAAGCCCAGCCCACTACGGGGATCTTCGTAACGAATGCCGTGACATCCAGAAGCTTAAAACTTCAGCTTGATCCGCCACCAATTAGATCGATTAGCCGACATCTTGCGCTTGATCCAATTGAATATCCCAAACCCATCACTCAGGGGAATATAGTGCCGCTGCGCCATACGGACCTTCCGACATTGAGAATTACGAGCTGTACATAAGTACAATGCGAATCTGGTGCTTTAGTCTCCCGCGTCTAAAGAACTGCAAGGCTCCTCGCGCCTTGAAGTTGCAGTGAGCAGGCAGCTGAGTAGCCAGTCGCACCACTCGTCGACTCCGTCCCCGGTCTTACACGAGATCTCGAATATTGCAGCGCCTGGATTGGTCTGTTGCATCCTTGTTCTTAGTGCGTTCATGTCGAAATCAGATAGGGACAGGTAATCGGTCTTGTTGATTATGAGTGCGTCCACTACCGAAAACATCATTGGGTATTTCAAAATCTTGTCGTCTCCTTCGGGGACGCTCAAGATCATCACCTTTTTCTCTTCGCCAATGTCGAATGATGCCGGACAGACCAGATTCCCTATGTTTTCTACGAAGATGAGGTCCAGCTTCTCCAAATCGAGTTCTGCGAGCGCAGTCGAAACCATCGCAGCGTCAAGATGACAGGATCCACCAGTCCGCAGCTGAACGGCTGGAATGCCTTGCGCAACTATCTTTTCGGAATCAACCAAGGACTCGATGTCTCCCTCAATTACGCCGATCTTGACCCGCGCCTGCAGGTTCTTGATTGTCTGGAGCAGGAGGCTGGTTTTTCCGGAACCAGGCGAGGACATGAGATTAATAAGAAATGCGCCTTTGCTTCGAAGCTGCCCTCGCAATTCCCCCGCCATGTTCGTGTTTCGGTCAAGAATTTGTTGCTTTAAGTCGATGTACTTGATATCTGGATTCATTGCACTTCAACCCCTTCAATGCGAAATTCACGTCCCGTTAAAACGTTCGCTCTTGCCCCGCCACAAGCGGGGCAAGAGATTTCTAGGGAGCGCGTCAGATCAGCACCGAACACATGTGAGCACTGTTCACACGACATGGTCACTTCGATTCGCTTGATCTTCAGTTCAGCTCCCTCCGCCAGCGTCCCGGCGCTCACATAGTTAAAGTAGCGTTGCATTAAGTCCGGAATAATGTCACGCATTGCTCCAATGGTGAGCGCAATCGACACTACACGCTTCGCACCATTCTGTTCTGCCACTGTCAACACGGTGCTCAATATGTCTTTTGTTATCGATAGCTCGTGAATGGTGCCCTCCTTTGCGTCGACCACTTGCATCCATCCGGCAAGTGGTCGCCTGGTTCACCCCTCTGTGGCGCGACTCTCAATTGCCAGACTCCATCAACCCGTGCGCTTTCCGGTATGCTGCTTGCCTGGTGTAGCCTTCAAAGACGGAATCTACTGGTTCGTAAATTTGTTCTGCGGGTTTCACGTGGAGTGCGAGTGCTCCCGTGGGGCACTTGCTAACGCATTGACCACACCCTAAGCAGCGCTTTTCTTTAAGTTTCATTGCGCCTTCGACGATCATGTGCGCGCCTGTCGGACATGCTTTGATGCAAATCTCTGAACATGCCTCGGTGCAGACCGCTTCGTCGCGCCTACACACATAGTTGTTCAAGAACTTACGGCCGATGTCATCATGGCCACACATTTCCAGTACTTTGAGATCGCCGCAGTGGCAGGTACAACAGGTGCAGATGCACTCCGCGTTCTTTGAATTAAGCATCTGCGGAATTCGCCCGCTCTCTACTCCTGACTTCAGGATTTGCAACGCTTCGTCAGTTGTGACGCGCCGGCCCCACTTATTTTCGAGATAGAACTCGGCGAAGTCGCCCAGCAATAAACAAGACTCCACTGGATGAGTGCAGGGATTTCCGAACATTGCTCCAATTGCGCGGCATTCGCATCTGGCTAAAACTATTACCGTTTGCTTCTTAATGATTTCGGCTGCGTTGTCGAGGGGGAGAATTTGAGAACCCGCCACTACGTCGGTGCTCATGGGAACCGTTCTAAGAAAAGGCGTATCTGTCGAAAGCACTCGTTTTCCAAGCCCGGTCCCAAGATGAGCGAAGAAGTCCGGCACCCAGGAAGGACTTAGGTTCTCAACATTGAACTCAAACAGTCCGTGAACGATGGGAACGGGACGGTACTGTACTTTATCCTCCTTGCGAAGGCGGAAGATCAACCCTCTCTTTGCCATGTCCTCCAGTCTCTCCGCCGATGAGCCGGAGTTTTTTCCAGTGCGTGACGCGTATTCCTCCGGAGTTTCATAGGCATCGATTAAGTCAACATAATACTCAGCATTATCCTGGCTAAAGAACGTTTTAAGCATGGTGAATTCCGCGCCAGACTCGGTGGCTGGATACCCTATTCCGAACTGCTCAATCTTGTCGCGGAGACGTACATAAATGTCTTCCATATAAACCTCCCGAATAATTTCGTGAACACGCACGTCTAATGCCGATCGCGTTGTGGCACCGGGCTGCAGACCAACCCGGTGCCGATGAAGAAGAGCCTAGAAGTTATAGCCGACCCAGATCTTGGCGTAATCGCGATCTTGTTGTGTGTTGTACGTGGAAGAAGTTGGCTGCGTAGTATAGGAAACGCCTCCGAAGTACTTCTTCTTATACTGCCAATCAACAGCGGGGGTAATTGACCCCCGGCCATCCACGATCTGTCCATCCGCGGAGTTTCCACGAACGTCGTGAGCCCAGGTGACCGTGGGTGTCAGAGCGAGACCATTCTTCCACGCATAAGCCAAGGCCCAACGTGTCCGATAGGCGAATGAATTCGCTGTTACATAACCCTTGTTGACGCATCCAGTGATGTTTCCAGACAGTGGATTCACCGCGGCCCCGCAGGCGGCCATACCGCCGTATCCCTGTGTCGAGAAGCCCCATTGGAAACCTCTTCCGTAACGAGTCTCGGATAGGGATGGCAGATTGGTGATTGCAGAGTCCTGCGCTTCAACGAACACAACAAAGGCTTTCGCCTTGAGCACGTTGGGGAATACGCGCATGGTGTTCAAGTCAACCTTGAGATTGTGATACCGGTCGTAGCCACGCATATAGGAACCCGGCGTCGCCAGCAGGGCCGCGTCACGTTTCGTCAGCGGAGTCGTATACCCCAGGGTTGTCATGAGTGAGTCCGAAGCGTTGATGCCAACTGCCTGGTTGGGAATGTATTCGATTTCGCCGGAGGTGCTCCAACCGTGCAGCTTCGTGGATGCGTTGACTCCAAACGTGTGAATGTTGTCAGCATAGTCCCAGATGTAGTGAATCGTTTTGATCAAGCTGACAAGGCTGGCATACGAAGTGGGCGCTCCGGCAGCAAGGAGATCGGCGTCAGGAGTTAATGCGGCGCTGGGATTCGTGCTGGTACGCGCAGCTACCGACGGCGTGCGCGACGACAGGTTCATAGCGTAAACAGTGGTGTCAAGATTCAGCCGCTTTATGTGATAGCGCACTGCCAGTCCGCCCTGCGTGTGCACGTCATGGTATAGGACTGGGCCCTCCGGAAGGATTTTGTTGTGTGACAAACTATAGGAGCTGCTATCCCATACGGCATAAGACGATGGCAAATAGAGCGCATTCACTCCCGTGAAGGCATTCGCCACCATTCTGTTGCAACCAGGATCGAGACCCACGTTCATTTCGCTCAAGAATGTGCCGCAGCCAGGAAGATTGATAACACGATTCTCTAGCTGATAAAACCCTTCGAAGCTTATCCCCGAGGCTGTCTTGTATGCAACGTCCACAAGGCCAAGTGGCATATCGAATTCGCGGTCCAGAAGTCCCCCGGGCTGACCGGCAACTCCCACATCTACCGGATTCACATGCGAGGAATCGAGGAAGAATTTAGCCGTGCTCCAATTGAGGTCCTGGCGACCAATACTAACCGAGAGCAGATCTCCATTTTTCAGAGACCACCGGCTTGTTCCATACGCTTCCCAAGGGGCGACGTTTGCAAATTTATTAAGATTCCCGAAGCGACTGTCGCTCAGATTCTGGTTGTAGGCGCTATTTCCAGGAGTGTTCCCTTGCGTGACGTTGGCTGTTTCCAACCTGGCATCCACCCAAGCGCGCGTGCTTAAGACAATGCTATACCGGCTGCTGGCCAGATTTAGGCGGGTAAATAGCTTAGATGGGGCGGAGTAAATATCCCCTTTACGAAAGTTCATATTGCCGTCGTCGGTTGTGTCTGACCCGGTTCCGCCCTTGGGCTTTCCATCGCTCCCAAAGCTGGTGCCAATCAGGTTTTTGGTGGGATCGTTCGTTCGGATTCCCACCCCTTCAGTGACGGTGGTGGCAAGGTTACCCTTGATCTCTGACGTTCCCACCTCTATTTTGAAGGACTGCCCGAATGCGAATGAAGCGGAGCCTAGAAGTATCGCGGTTAAATAACAGTAAAATCGTTTCACTTTTCCTCCGAATAGTCAGACATGGCATGCTTGTTAGCTGAGTGGTCAACTGAAACTAAAACAACTATGAATGACGAAGATCCAGCTGCATATTGTCTGCTATCGCTAGGAAGCGCACCGTACTTTAGGATGGAACTCGCAATTTTCAAGTAGAAGGGCGCTCACACCCTGCATTCATTTGAGAAGAGAGCTTTCCGAGCGTGGGGGACTGTTGGTCGAGATAGCGACGCAGGAGATTGGCACATTAATCACGGCAATACAACAAGAACTCGGCACAAGCGTTCAAGCAATCAGCAGCAGTACCCAACAGGTGCAGCGATGTTTGAAGTCGACAGAAGAAGCAGGCGAAAGACTGCAGCGAATCATTGAAGGGGCAGAGGGCAGTGCAGACATGGTAAGGCAGATCGCAACTGCTGCGACTCAGCAGTGTGCTGCTACGGACGAGATCAACTCACATATGGTAGAGATCGGAGCAATATCGCAGACTTCAGCCGCACAAGCGCAAGAGTCTGCAAGGGATTGCTGAGCACTATGTCAGTTAGCAACGAGCCTGCAGTCAACGGTCTCCCGCTTCAAAGTGACTGGAAATGGTCAACAATCCGATATCTATTGGCGAACTAGCGCGGTTCAAACGGAGCGCCTGCAAACGATCATGTAACTTAGGTGGAGAGACTCGGCATCCACAGCCCACAAATTTCATTGTGGGCTTCTGACACAGGTACGCGTTTAGTCCTGTCCGGCGAACTCGTTATCCCCAGGTATATCGGGATACTGGAGACGAACACGACTGATGCTCAAATCGAGCAGAATGTTTCTGATATTGCACTGCCCTGCTCGTTTTAGTTCGGACTCCGCACTCGTGTGACAGCTTTCTGAATAGAGAAACTCCTGGATCTCGCTTTCGGCGCCAAGAAACAATGGCCCGAAATGTCGTGGATGCTGATAGAGAGAGATTGCGATTGCATTCTTTGCGAGCACGAACCGCCGGAACTCAGCGGTCAGTTTGCCAAGAGATTCCGGTGCAGATGCCTTGGGCGCGCAAATGCAAGAGCCGGCAGGGAGGATCCACAGCCTTGGCGTTGAGGCCGCCTTATCATTACAGGCTGTGAGGAACGCGAGGTGCCATGAATGAGGAGAGTTTGTTGTATACCCAATCATCCGTATGGGGCCTGTGGAAAGCGGAATGACAGTTGACCATGCTCTAGAGAATGGCGCAAATGGCGATATCGGCGAATGCTCCGGCATAATGCAGGTTTCCAATTCGAGGGAATAGCATCATCTTGAACGATCTCAGGAAGAAGGTAGCCATTCCTTAGTCGGGCTATGGAAGATGTTTTGAAAGTTGAATTGGTTTCGAACTTGAATGAGAGCGATCTCCTCTGAGATCGACTGTTCAGATACGGTACCTTGCGAGGAAGTGGAATCCCAACTCGCGTCCCTCCCTCACCCTTCTACTAGCGTGTTCAACATCAGCGCAGTTTTCCGTTGCCGGCCAGCAAAGCGTGTATGGAGGGTCGGATCTTTGACGGCGGGAATCGACACGGAGTGGTGGAGCCGCGCGAAGCCCAGCTCAATCAGGCAAAGGAAAATCTCCAGCACGACGAGGCCTCCCATGCTGGTTCCACCGATCCTGTCCAGCAATGGAACTCTCATGGGGACTCCTTCACAGCTCTCTCTGTTGGTGCGTTATTGCAGATGCCCGGCCACTTGCTTGAGCTCTGCGATTGCGGGCTCGTAAGCAAGCTGCGCCTGCAACTCATCCGCCTCAGCCTTGGTTCCCACAACCTAGCGGTCAAGGCTTCACTGTGCCCCGCCTCTAACTGCTGGATGAGGTACTAGACGTTTTCACGGATGAGTTGCTTCTGCTTTGTGTAAAAATTCGTGCGCCGATGCTTGGTCACTCCGTTCATGTACCACCGTAATGTCAACAATTGCTAATCCCGTGACTTACGATGCATCCAATCTTCAACAGCGGCTGCGCGAACGAAGGCAGTTCCGCTCTTGTCCGGCGCGGCCTGAGGGAGGTTCCCGTGCTGGATCAAAGCGTTCTCCAAGCGGAGGTATATCTTGCAGTGCTGGACGAGGCGGAGAGTTTTTCGAAGGCGGCCAAGCGGCTGAATACAGCACAGTCATTCTTAACCAAGAGAATCGGCGAAGTGGAAAGGGATATGCTCAAAGTCAAAGTCTTTGAGCGGTCCACACAAAGAGTCGAACTCACGGACGTTGGGCGTGTCATCGTGCCGGAGATTCAACTTGCACTGCGGCAGGCGAAAAGCGCGCGATTGAAATCGTCGCACATTGCCTTGCTGCCGCATTCCGCATCGAGTTTGTCTCGTCCGGGAGTCGTTTTCAAACCAGTATCTGACCGGTATCTGAAAATCGAGACTGCTTTATTTGCAAGACGGGACTTGATGCAAGGTGTCCTTAAAGATTTTGCGCATTTCCTTGCCTCACGGCTACAGAGAGTGAAGCCGATTGAATAATAACAACTGAAGAGGCGGGATGCCGTTTCGTTGTTCCTGCATCCCGCCTCAGTTTTTCCTGGAGACCTCCAGAATCTCTGTAACGGCTCGCAGTTGACCCGTTCGGGAGATATGGACGAGGACGTCGATGGATCGTCGGCACTCTTCTTCGATGTTCTGCAGAAGGACGTTTCCTGAACTCCGCATGGCGAGCTGCGACAGACGGTGCAATGCATCCTTGGCACTGTTGGCGTGGATTGTGGTCAGAGAGCCCCGATGCCCGGTGTTCAGTGCATCCAGAAAAACGCGCGCCTCCGTACCACGAATTTCCCCAACAATGATCCGATCGGGCCGGTGGCGGAGAGCGGCCTTGAGCAGGTCAGAGAATCCGATCTGGCTCTTATGCGTATCGAGTTGCGCCTCGGCGGAGATGATATGCGGTTTCTTTATATACAGCTCTGCCGTGTCTTCGATGACCAGAATGCGCTCATGGGAGGGTATGAATCCGGCCAGCACGTTCAGCAGTGTGGTCTTGCCCGAACCTGTATTTGCGGCTACCCGATGGCAGCCGCATGGCGGCCCTAATTCCTCCGGTTGTCATGATTGGCGAGTCGGCGTCGAGCTTCTTGCCGAAACGATTGGCGATCGCTTGAAGACTGGTCAGCAGCGCACCTTCCTCAAAGCGAATTCCCGGCAATGCCCGAATCCGCCCATCTTCCGCGACCCAGACGGAAGCATCGGGGTTAACCATAATCTCCGAAACGGTATCGGCTCCGAGCTGGTGTATCGGTCGTGGATACCGATTTGTTCCAAGTTTGACCGGGGGCGGGAGCGACCAGCGTCAGCGGCAGCCCGCCAGTGCGGGGTCGCTCCCGCCCACGTTCTGTCTCGTGGTTGACCCTGCTCTTTCGGCATCATCTTTAATTGCAGTTGGTTATCGATTCGGAAGTAGAGGTGAGGATGCAGTCGTGATGCGAGGCATGTGCATCAGCCAGCATTTTCCACCTCATGTCATCTTATAAACTCGAACGAACTCGAACACCGTCCGAGCTTGTTCGAATGCCGTTCGAGATTTGTCCGGTTTTCGTTCGAAGATCGTTCGAAGTTTGTTCGAATCTCATAACGTCGCTCTCCGATACTTCATGCTCCAGAGCGGGTAGTCGTACTCAAGCAGATGTCCACGG
>Ga0224528_1001758_pt1 | contig 13594 bp, 10 predicted proteins | sample CBST25metaG_2_FD_179888 | JGI IMG/M metagenome (GOLD analysis project Ga0224528, IMG submission 179888) | Peat soil microbial communities from Stordalen Mire, Sweden - C.B.S.T25 | ecosystem: Environmental > Terrestrial > Soil > Wetlands > Peat | place: Sweden: Norrbotten County, Stordalen Mire...
GAGGGGGAGGGCCTCGTTGGCCTTCACGTCGCCTACGACAGCAACCACGATATTCGAGCCGACGTAGTACTCCTTGTGGAAGGCCATGGCCTCGGTAGCCGTGATCTGCGAAACCTCGCTGGGCCAACCGATGCCACTGCGACCGTAGGGATGGGCGACGTAGGCGGTGGCCAGAAACTGCTCGACGAGCCGGCCAATGGGATTGGAATCGGTTCTCATGCGACGCTCTTCGACGACGACGTCGCGCTCCTTGTAGAACTCGCGCGGAACGGTGTCAGAGAGGCGGCCGCTTTCGAGCCATGCCCACAGCTCAAGGCGGTTTTCCGGCATCGACCAGAAATATTCGGTGTTGTCGAGGCTGGTTTCGGCGTTGAGGCTGGTGGCGCCGTTGCGTTCGGCTACGTCGGTGAATTGGTTGGGCACAACGTATTTGTGCGCCTCGACCTGGGTAGCGAGGAAGGCCTTGTGCAGTTCATCGAGCTTCTTTGGATCGCGGCCAACGGACTTGCGGAACTCCGCCTCGTAGGCGTCGTCGGCGGCTTCGACCTTGGCGAGAGCAAGCTTTTCCGCCGCGTAGTCGGTGGTGCCGATCTGGCTGGTGCCCTTGAAGGCCAGATGCTCGAACATGTGCGCCAGCCCGCTCTGGCCACTGGGGTCGTTTGCGTCGCCGGCATTGATGAAGGTGGAGTAGCTGAAGACCGGCGCGTCAGGTCGTTCGCAGATGATCAGCGTGAGTCCGTTGGGAAGGACCTTGGTGGTGATGCGCTGTTCGAAGCTCTTCAGATCCTGGCCGTGTGCCGAAGGCAGTGCGAGGATCAGAAGAAAAAGCAGCGCAAAAAAATTCGCCAAGGGCTTGAAACGCCATTTGCCCGCCATGCATTCTTCCTCTCTGAACGCGCGGGGAGAAAGCCTCCGCACGGTTTCTCTCCAAACTAGTCGGTGAGGGAGGGTGAGTCAATGAAGAGAAAGTCAAGAAGGTGTTTGTCTTTTGCGCAAGGAGCAATAAATAAGGCCGGATGCACGCTGGCATCCGGCCTGTTGAGAAGGGCATTATGCGCGGCGCAAAGAGCGCATGTGGGCTTCGGACGGTGTGGTTTGGTCGAAGCGGAACTGACGGATGATGCCGTCCAGATCGTTGGCCAGAACGGATAGATTCTTGCAGGCCTCCGCAATCTCTTCGGCCGCCTGCGTGTTTTCTCCGGCAAGTTGAGAGATGTGGCCGGCGCTCTCGCTGATTTCACCCGAGGCCGCGGTTTGCTCGGTGGCGGCGGTGGCGATCAGGTGAATCATGTGTTCGACCTCGCGCGAGGCGGCGATCGTGGCTTCGAGGCTGGTTTGCGCCTGCGTGGTTTCAGTCATTCCGCTTTGCACGGTGTTGTTGCTTTCTTCCATGACCGCGGCCGTGTTGTGGGTTTCCTGCTGAATGGCGCGGATGGTGCCAGCGATCTCCTCGGTGGCGCCTTTGGTGCGCTCGGCCAGACGGCGCACCTCGCCGGCGACGACGGCAAACCCTCGACCGTGCTCACCGGCGCGGGCGGCTTCAATAGCCGCGTTCAAGGCCAGCAGGTTGGTCTGCTCGCTGATGTCTTGAATCACGTTGACCACCTTGCCAATCTCTTCGGAACGCGAGGAGAGCGACTCCATCTTTTTCGTGACGGTGCTCGTGGCCGAAGAGACCTGCTCCATGGTGGCCGAGGCGCGCTGCATCACCGCCCCGCCATCGTTGGCAGTTTCGGCCGATTTGCGGCTGGCGTCGGCCGCCGTGCCAGCATTGTGGCTGATCTCGCTGATGGTGGCTGTCATCTCTTGCACTGCGGCGGCAATCTGGTTGATCTTGGCCGTCTGCGTCTGGGTGTTGCCACTGGTCTGGGTGGAGCGAACGCTCAGTTCTTCGGCGGCGGAGGAAAGAGTCTCCGCCCCATGAGCTACCGACAGAAGCACTTCGCGAATTGCTGTTGCCGTTTCATTCAATGCGCGGCCCAGACGGCCGACTTCGTCGTTGCCTTGTGCGTCGACGGAGGCGGTGAGATCTTTGCGCGCGATCTGTTCGAGTGCTCCGGTGACATTCTGCAGCGGGGGAACGACCATGCGCGTCAAAATGACGCCGATGAGCGCACTTACCACGAAGACGGCCAGCAGGATGACGCAGGCCATGATGAGCATCTCGTGTCCCATGTACGTGGCATGGTCGCCGGCATCCATGCCATTTTTTTCGTTAAGGTCGGTGTCTTTGTCGACGGTGTCGGCGGCAGTGTTATAGGACTGACGAAGTGCAGAGTCACTCAGAAGGGCTTCTGCCTCATCTTTTTTCCCCTGTTCGATTAGTGCAGGAAGGCGGGAACTGGCCTCCAGATAGGAAGCCATATTCTGGTGGATTGTCTCATAGAGTTCCCGCTCTCCGGGCAAGGTGATGAGGGGCGCGTACTTTTGTATCCCGGAGTTATATTTGTCGAGAGATTGTTGGCGCTTATCTCTGTAGGTCTGTATGCACTCTGGCGTGGAGCAGGTAAGCATAAGTGCTTCCGCGCGCCGAATCGATGCTATTTGATAGCGTATGTTGCCAAGAGCCCGAATCGACGGCATGGCGTTTTGCGTCAGGTCGTTGACCTCCGCATTTACGCGGATAAATCCAATTATGCAAGAGATTCCTAAAACAAAACATAGAGCACAGATAGAACTGAAGGCAACGGCGAATTTCCGTGCCAGGGGCATGTTTCTAAAAGCATCGAGCATTTTACTCCTCCTCGTCAGCAGTCCATTCCCGCGAAAGGGGACGCTTCGCGGGACCAGAACGGTGCACATTCACTGCCGGTTCTTTTTCGCTTGCCGTACAGAGATGACGGGGCGGGGAATAACGCAGCGAATGCTTCCGAATTAGTTACTCCTTTGGCATGGTTACTATGTCTAAGTTTTCGGCTCGCGAAACGAAACCTTGAGGCTTCTAATTCTTTTCCGAGCCGGTTAGAAGAGGGCTGAATCATAGAGGGGAAGTTGCTTCTCTCATAGAACGAATCGCCGTTATACTTTACTAAATAATTACTAGTTAAATTTCAAGGATTGTATTGGTGCGCATAACATCTAGGAACAAAAGAGTTAAGCGTCGGCGTGGTTGTGGGCCTCTTGGGCTGACTGTGTGAGAGTTATGCAGATTCATGCGCGAGAAGAAAAATTCCTTCGCAGAGGTACTGCGATTTCTTATGCCAAGGTACCGTTACTTCTCTACTTAGGTACCCCTGCTAAAAGGTACGTTAGAGCAATTCTCCCATGCATGGGCACTGTATCATGACGTGCAATGGGTCTTTTCCTTGGGGGAAAGGTCCTCTGCCTCCAGTCTTCGGTATACAGCAATGATTGGAAAGAATCTTTTCCGCGCACGTAGAGAAATCAGCGGGATCGGCTTAAGCTTTTTGAGGAGGAGATGTCGCGGCGCCCCGACAGGGAACGCTAATTGCGAACAGGGCTATGAGAACCGGGATGCGTCATTTGATACCAAGGTTAATACCAATATTTTCGCTGGTCCTGCTGCCCGTGATCGGCGCTGGCCAGCAAAGTGTGCTGACGCGCACCGGACAGGTGCATGTCGCCGGTCGGTCTGTTCCGTTTCTCGTGCGGCATCTCCCCGTGAACTCGTTCCCGGAACTGCCGGCCGGTGTTGCGACCGCGCTCGAAGACCGCGGTTGCCTGATTCCGCAGACTTATCAGGCACACCGTCCGGAGAATGTGATCCATGCCAGTTTCGAGCGGGCCGGGTCGTCGGATTGGGCCGCGCTCTGCTCGGTGGGGGGAACGGTCTCGCTGCTGGTTTTTCTGGGAGGGAATACGACGCCGGCGGTGCTGGCGTCCGCGTCCGAGACCGAGCGGCTGCAGAGCCACGATGCTACCGGCGAGCTCGGCTTTGGCTGGGGCATCGATCCGGCTACGCCCGAGCAGGTCTATGAGGCGCAGGCCGGTATGAGACCGCGGCCCGTGCGGCTCGACCACGATGCGCTGGCGGATGCGTTCATCGATCAGTGGACAACCTACCACTTCTTTACTCATGGCGCCTGGACGGTGGCACCGACGCCGGAGTAGAACCGGGCAGAGTGAAGCGGCACAGAAGCCCCGCAACGCAAAGAAGCACGGACGAGTGCGCTCGTTCGTGCTTCTTTGCGTTGAAACCTATTCCGCTGAACTAGGCCTTGGCGGTTGCCAGAGCCTTCAGCCGCGTGTTGAGGCGGCTCTTGTAGCGGGATACGGTGTTGGCGTGCAGAACGCCCTTTTGAACGCTCTTATCGAGCGCCGAGGTCGTTTCACGATACTGGGCCTGAGCGGCCACAACGTCGCCCTTGGTGAGGGCCTCGCGAAGGGCGCGCAAGCTGGTGCGCACGCGGCTGCGATTGGCACGGTTCACTTCGGTGCGGGTCTCGGTCTGACGGACGCGCTTGAGCGCGGATACATGGTTTGCCATGACTCTTCCTTCAACTGCCCTGTTTTCAGGGAAAATGTGCGGAGTTGGAATGCAACTCGAGCCGCACCCCTCGCAGTCTCTTAGTGTACTGGAAACAGACTCCGGGGTCAATCCGGGAGCGGTTTCGGGCGTGGGAACCTCGTTGTATGGGTATCGGGAAAGGCACCGGGTTCGGGAAATTTTTATGCCCCATTGATTGACGCATGGACCCGGGCGCGCTACTCTCTCCGCAGATACCGGATTTGGTCACTTACACCAACCCGCGTTCTCGCCAGCTGAGCTCCGAGTTTCGGTCCTGCTTTGCTGCCTGCTCTAAACTCCCTATCAGCGCAACGTCATCCATGGCCGAAGCTGGTTCTCCGGCCGCTGCTTTTCCCTCTTAACCGGAGGTATATAAAACCGTTGAAGATCGCTCTGGAGATTACGCCCAACCTTGAGCCGCTGTTTGGGACTCGCGATGAAAACCTTCAGCTGATGGAAGACGCGCTCGGGGTGCGGATCGATCTGCGCTCCGACGCCGTGCATGTGTCGGGGGCGGCGGCCGCGGTTGAACGCGTGCGACAGCTCTTCGAGGATTTCGAGTTTCTGCGCAAGCAGGGCATTCATCCGACGAACGGCGAGCTGAACGGCATGTTGCGCCTGCTGGTTACCGACCCGGAGACGACTCTGCGCGGGTTGGCAGACAGCGGCAAGCAGCGCGCCGCCGGAGCCAAGCGCACCGTGCAGCCACGCTCTCTCAATCAGCGGCGCTATCTGGAGGCCATCGAAAAGAACGACATGGTCTTCGGCGTCGGTCCGGCCGGCACCGGCAAAACCTATCTGGCCGTGGCCATGGCCGTCGCCGCCATGAACGCCAAAAAAATCAGCCGCATCGTACTGGTGCGCCCGGCGGTGGAGGCCGGTGAGCGGTTGGGCTTTTTGCCAGGCACGCTGCAGGAGAAGGTCGACCCCTACCTGCGCCCGCTCTACGATGCGCTCTTCGATCTGCTCGAACCCGAGCGCGTCGAAAAGATGCTCGAGAAGAACATCATCGAGGTTGCTCCGCTGGCCTTCATGCGCGGCCGCACGCTCAATGACGCCTTCATCATCATGGATGAGGCGCAGAACACCACCGTCGAGCAGATGAAGATGTTTTTGACCCGGCTGGGCAACAACTCGAAGGCCGTCATCACCGGCGACATCACGCAGATCGATCTGCCCAACCCGCGCAAGTCGGGACTGGTGGATGCGATCAACGTGCTCGACGGGGTCGAAGGCATTCACTTCTGCAACTTCGAAGAGGGGGACGTGGTGCGTCACGCGTTGGTGCAGAAGATCGTGCGCGCCTATGAGAGCGCCAAGGCGCAGCAGCCGGAGCTGCCGCTGGAGCTGGGTGAGGCGATCGAAGTTGGAAGCGAAGCCCGGCGCGGGGCAGAAAAAACAGCGCGCACCGGCAAACCGCAATAGCTTTTTCTGGTTTCGTGTGGCCCAGGTTGGGAAGCGAGAGCGGGGCGCGCGAAAGGGCTTTTGGTTCTTTGGGGAAACAAGAAAAAAAGCGGGGCCGAGATCGCGGCCCCGCTGAGCCGTCACGTAGTGGCTCGAAAGGGAAAAGTGCGCGCATGACGCACGAGCGGGATCTGTTCGCGCGTCCGGGAATTTGCTGGCGTCAAAGCGCCCAAAGTTGAAAAACTCCCGAGAGCAAAGGCACCGGCAGCGTATGGAGACTGCCCGCAATCCTTCATGCCCTGATGGTTTCATCGGTTTGGCCCATGGGAATCTTGAGAGAAAAGAGGTGGGGGGCAATTCAAAAGTTTAGCCACAGGAAATAGCTATCGGGGAAACGAAGAGCATGCGGAAAATGGCTGTTGGAATGCCGCAAAAGAGGGCATAAAAAATCAGGCACGCTGCGCGGATTGCATGGCATCATGAGTTATATAGATTTTAAGCTAACGACGATTTTTATCAGGGGAGCAATGCTCATGTCGAAGGACGTTCCCTTTCAAGAGACAAGTGCGCTCAGAACCAATGCGCTTATTCCCGTCTGGATGTTGAACAAAGCCCATCCTGCCTGGGCCAGGCTTGCTATGCGGCCTGTTGTGATCCACATTGACGAACTGGGTTTGTCGATGCGCGGGCAGGTGGTGGAACTGGGCAAGACCCATGCCGTGGTGCAGCCCGACAGCTTTTTCTATCTCTGCAAATGCGTGTATGTCGAAGTCTGCTTCCAGTATGAGAGGACGATTTATACGCTGGCCGGGAGGGCGGCTCCATCCGATACACATCAAGGTATCCGTTTCGAGTTCGACATGGTGGCGCGCAAAACGATGCAGACACTCGGAATGAAGCTGAACCAGGGAGTTCCCTTGCCGCTGTTCAGCGCGCCGCATCCGGTCCGCGAGGAGCAGACGAAGCCGGGGGAGAGCAAGAAGAAGGCTTTTCGCGTGCGGCACGAATTGCCACCAGAGGGCATCGAGCGCCGCAAGGCGCACCGCTACACGACCTCGACGCCCACCCGCATCACGCTGGTCGGCGCGGATGTCGTGCGGGATTGCGTGATGCTCGATCTGAGCCTGGGCGGCTGCAAGCTGTCTTTTGAAAACTCCTGCGCTGTGGTGGCCGGCACCAGAGTCGAGGTGCAGTTTCTGGAACACGGACTGCCGCTGCGCATGGCCGCCGTGGTGCAGGTTTGCCACGATGCGAATGTGCTGGGGTTGCGCTTCATCAACGTGAGTGAGCGGATGCAGGAGAGGTTGCAGAGTCTCATCCTGGAGCTGAGCGAGAAAGGTTGAGCGCGCCAGGGCTCATGTGAAAAGCGGAACGGCCCGGATGCCTGAATGGCATCCGGGCCGTGTTTTTTTGCGCTGCGAAAATCAGTCGGCTGCGGCGGCGGCCAGCAGTGGCTGGTTGGCGGCGACAATCTCCTTGATCAGCCGGTCGAGCGATTGGTAATCCTCGCTGGTGGGCCGACCTTTGGTGAGCACGGAATCGAAGAACGTCACCTGATTCTTGAGTCCGGAGAGCGTCTCGACAATGCGGTTGGCGACCACATTGCCGCCCCATCCGTAGGAGCCGATCACGGCGGCGTATTTGACCTTGGGCTTGAGTGCGTTGGTCAGGTAGGCGGCCGCAACGATGTCCGGGTGCGGACCGGCGAGCACGGCAGGCGAGGCGAAGACGACCGTCGAGGCGTCAACCAGAGAGGCGGCGAGGTGGCCTGTGTCGGCGCCGACTAGATTATATGGACGAACGGCGAGGCCGCGCTCCATCAGCCGGTCGACCAAGTAGCGGACTAGGCGCGTCGTGTCGTCGTACATCGAAACATAGGGCACGATGACCTCGGGTTCGGCCTCCTCCGAGGCCCAGCGCCGGTAGAGGTCGAGAATGAACTCCGGGCGCGGATAGGCCGGGCCGTGGCCGGGGGCGATCATGTCGATATCGAGCGGCGCGAGCTTGTCGAGATGTTTGCGGATGTGCTGCCGGAAGGGCATCATGATCTCGGCATAATAGCGCTTGGCGGCGATGGCGACCTGGCCTTCATCGGAGGCGAACAAGTCGCTCGAAGCCAGATGCGAGCCGAAGAAGTCGCAGGTGAACAGGATCTTGTCCTCGGCCAGATAGCTGACCATGGTGTCGGGCCAGTGAACCCAGGGCGTCAGATGGAAGTAGAAGGTCTTGTTGCCGAGCGAGAGTGTCTCGCCTTCCTTGACCTCGATAAAGCGGTCGGCGGCAATGCCCAGCGAGTCCCGGAGCAGACCGGCACAGCGTGCGTTGGTGACGACCTTGGCCTCGGGATAGGCGGCAAGCACGGCCGGAATCGAGCCGGAGTGATCCTGCTCGGCGTGATTGGCGATGATGTAGTCGAGCTTGCGCAGGCCCGTCTTTCGGAGCGCTTCCAGATAATCGGCGGTGAAGGGCGGATAGACGGTTTCCACCAGAGCGGTTTTTTCGCTGCCGCGCACCAGATAGGAATTGTAGGTGGTGCCATCGTGCAAGGGTACCAACTGGTCAAAGAGCTTGCGGTCCCAATCGAGGGCAACCAAAGATAGAATGTCGGGTGCGAGCTGGCGAGCGATCATGCTTTGTGTCTTCTCCTTTTATTACACACACCAATGCCATGCGCCTCACCGCGGCGGCGCGCGGCGGTTCAGAGCTGGCTTGGGGGTGGACGCGAGTCTGGAGCGCAAGGCCCCAAGACGCATCGCTGCGCAAAAAACGGCAACGATCGACGGCCAGAAGAAGGCAGACAGAAAAATTCTGTTGCTGGGTTGTGCGCGCTCTGGCCGCAACGCCCACTTTCCTATCTAAAGCGTAGCGAAGGCTCGTCTCGTCTCCGTGTGACCCGAGTCACGGGGAGCGATGCGATGCAGTAGCCCGTGCGCAGGCTAGATGCCTAAAACTCCATATAAATCGCGGGTTTGACGCGGCGAATGCATCCAAAACACGCGACCCGGAAAGTCTTGCAATGCGGCAAGCATGAGGGGGCGCTGCTCACGGCGGAAGTGTAGAACGTAGCGGAGAAATTCCGGATCAAGATGCTCCAGACATCCCGGCGCCATGTCAGGCCGCACTGTGCCGCGCGTCGTGAGCACACGGCGCAGGGCGCGCAGCAGGCAGAGCCCGGTTGGGTAGTCGAGCACGATGGCCGCGTCGGCGCGGGTGAGGCGCAAGGGGAGCGAGCCGGCGTAGTTGCCGTCGATGAGCCAGGCCAGCTCGTCCAGTGCGCGTCGGAGTTGCGCGAGCCATTCGTCGCGCGTGGGTTCCACCCAGCCGGAGCGCCAGTAGAGCCGGTCCAGATGTACGAGCGGTAGGCCTGTGCGCGCGGCCAGTTGCCGCGCCAGCGTCGACTTTCCCGATCCGGGGGAGCCGAGAATCAGCAGCCTGCGCAGCGGCTCTCGGTCTTCGGATTGTGTCTTACTGGACATTGCGGCTCCCCTGGGACATAGTACATTTCTATCCACCGGCTTGTGCGCAAACACGCTGTAAAAACAGGATTCGCGTACAATGGAGCCACGCAAGCTGCTCGTGAAGGCGAGCGTCGCGCAACGATGATCCAAATAGACCCCGACTTATCTATCCCCTCCTCGCCGTCTTCCGTGAAGACGAAATCGACGGCTGCTTCCAGTACAACCAAGACTCGCGTGCCTTCGGTGCATACGCTGGAGCGCTTCCTAGAGGAAGCGCAGAAGGCTGTGCGGCTGCGTGGCGAGGTCAGCGTGCTGCTGACCACCGACCGCGTCATCCGGCGGCTCAATCGCGATTTCCGCGGCAAGGACAAGGCCACCGATGTGCTGAGCTTTCCGGCTGAGGCGGGCTTTGTGGACGAGCTGATTGCAGGCGATCTGGCCGTCAGCGTGCCGACGGCGCGCAAGCAGGCTGCCACGCAGGGCCACGCACTACGGGTGGAGATCAAAGTACTGCTGTTGCACGGGCTTCTGCATCTGGCCGGGTACGATCATGAAACCGACTCGGGCGAGATGGCGCGGCGCGAACAAAAGCTGCGGGCCAAGCTTGGTTTGCCGCTGGGTCTGATCGAGCGGGCAAACCAGAGCGCCGAGCCCGCGAAGAAAAAAGCTCCGGGGCTGAAGTCCGCGTCTTTGAAGTCGAAAAGCGTACAGGCGAAAGCCCGTACCCTTCTAGGGGCGAAGCCCGCCGCGAAAAAAGCGGTGAAGCGTACGGCTGCGGTTGGCAAGAAAAAAGTCGCCGCGAAAACCGCCAAGGTGAGGACCGAGCGATGACCGCCTGCGTGGTGCTGCTGACGGTGTTACTGGCGGCGGTGGCCGCGCTGGCCGCCTACATGCGTCGCGTCTACGAGGCCTTCGGCAAGATTTTGCCGCGCGAAGAGCAGGACAATCTGGACACGTGGGAAGAGCTTGTAGAGCCGCATCTGGGGCTTTCGCGCACCCATGCGGCCCTGTGCGCCGCGCTGGTCGAGGAACTGGCGCTGGGTATGATCGCGCTGCTGTTCGGCGCCGTGCTCTTCGATCGCGAACCGCAGATGGGCCAGCCCGCTGCGGGTGAGATCGTGCAGGCCGTGCTCGGCGTCGTTCTGGTGGCGCTGTTCTGCAATCAACTGCTGCCGGTCTTTCTTTTTAATCGCACCGAGGGACGCTGGGTGGCAAGGCTGCTGTGGCCCATCCGGACGCTGCTTTGGTTGATGACGCCGGTGACGGTGCCGTTGCGCTTCTTCTTCTCGGTGCTGCTGCTCTCGGAGACTCCGGCCAGCCCCGAGGAGGAGAACTCGGCCGATGTCGAGGCGCTGCTCGATGCCGGCGAGGAAGAGGGCATTCTCGAACAGGGTGACAAGGAACTGGTGCGCTCGGCCGTCGAGTTCGGCGACAAGCTGGTGCGCGAGGTGATGACGCCGCGGCCGGAGATCTTTGCCGTCGAGGCCAACACCACGCTCGAAGCCTTTCTCGAACTACTCAAGGAACACAATTATTCGCGCGTGCCGGTCTATGTCGGTTCGCTCGACAGCGTTACCGGCATCGCCTTCGCGCACGATCTGCTGCAGATCTCCGATGTCGAGGCGCGCATCCGCACGGTGGCCTCGATGCAGCGACCGGCCGAGTGCGTGCCCGAGACCAAGCGTGGCTATGAGCTGCTGCGCGAGATGCAGCGTGAACAACAGCACATGTGCGTGGTGATCGATGAATACGGCAGCGTGGCCGGGTTGGTCACCATCGAGGACCTGTTGGAGGAGATCGTCGGCGAAATTCGCGACGAGCATGACGAAGACGAGTTCTTCGAGGAGCCGGTTCGCGAAGATGCAGGCACGTGGCTGGCTCCGGGTGGCTTTCCGGCCGACCGGCTGGGCGACCTGTTTGGTGAGCCGGTCGAGTGGGGCGAGGAGTTTGAGGCGACCACGCTTGGCGGTCTGGTCAGCGAGCTTGTCGGCCGCATTCCTCTGGCCGGCGAGGTGGTGCTGCTCGAAAAGTCCGGTCTGCGCATTGAAGTGACGCAATCGACCGACCGCAAGGTGGAGCAGGTGCGCATTTATCCGCCGTGCCCGGTCTCGGACGAAGGCAAGTAGTACCGCTGTTCGGCCCACGCGCCGAATTTCGGCCGGATCGGAGCGGTCATCCGCGATAATAAAAGCTGGAGAACGATTTGAAGTCAGGATTTGTCGCCATTCTAGGCCGGCCCAACGTGGGCAAAAGTACGCTACTCAACGCTCTGACGGGCGAGAAGGTGGCCATTGTCACGGCCAAGCCGCAGACCACGCGCAACCGCGTCATCGGCGTGGTGGAGGCCCCGGCGCGCAAGGGCCGCGCGGAGGCGCAGATCGTCTTCGTCGATACCCCCGGCGTGCACAAGCCCGGTTCGCAACTGGACCGGCGCATGTTGCAGGAGGTTTACGACGCTCTGGAGTCGCGTGACATGGTGTTGCTGTTGATGGATGCCACGCGACGCGTGCAACTGGAAGGGCTGGCCGAGGGAACTGCGGAAGCGCCTGCTGCCGAAGAGAATGTTGCGGAAAAGGCTGGGGAAAAAACCGCCGGTTCTGTTGCTGATCCTGTCGCCGATCCGACCCCTGATCCTGCCCACGATGCAGCGACAAAAAAGCGCGGCGGCTGGGCCAGTGAGGACGAGTTCATCTTCGGTCTGCTGGCCAAGCTGGATTGCCCGGTCTTTCTGGTGCTGACCAAGATCGATCTGGTGCCCAAGGAAGAACTGCTGCCGCTGATCGCCAAGCTTTCGCATGCGCATAACTTTGCCGAGATCATTCCGGTGAGCGCGCGCAAGCGGGACGGGCTGGAAGAGCTTCTCGACCGCATCGTCGGCAAGCTGCCCACCGGCGAACGCTTCTTCCCGAAGGACCAGTACACCGATCAGCCGCAGCGGTTCATGGCCTCCGAGTTGATCCGCGAAAGCATTCTGGTCGAGACCGGCGAAGAGGTTCCCTATGCGACGGCGGTGGTGATCGAGCAGTGGGAAGATCCTCCTGCGGTTTCCTCGCGGCCACGCAAGAAGGGCACGGTGGTCAAGCTGCCGCTGACGCGCATCGCCGCTGCAATTTATTGCGAGCGCGATGGACAGAAGGCGATTCTGATCGGCAAGGGCGGCTCGAAGCTGAAAGAGATGGGCACGCGCGCCCGCATGCAGATCGAGTCGCTGCTCGGCACGCGCGTTTATCTTGAATTGCACGTGATCGTCGAGCCGGGCTGGCGTGAGTCGAAGGCTTTTCTCGAATCGCTTGACTGGCGCAATGAACTTGAGCGGCTCTCGAATGCGCAGGCCGACAAAGAGCACGAGAACGAGTAGTGGTGCAGGTTATCGATGCACACAGAAACAGCGCGGGGACCGAGAGTCTTCGCGCTGTTTCTGTGTGTGTGCGGCTTCACGTGATTCAGTGTTGACTTTGTGCTAGCCTTTCTGGGAACGAGCAACGGGAGGAATCCGTGCGCTTTCTTTTGCAGTACTTTTTTGTCTTTGCATCTCTGATGGGATGTAGCCTTGGTTCCATTGCGCAGACACTCTCGACGTCTGCAACTGTTCCTGTTGCGGCGGCCGCCGAGCAGGGCCTATACAACTCCGTGGCCGATGCGCGTGCCGTGGTGATCGCCGGCCATGTGCGCTTTACCGTGCTTACCCCCGAGATGATTCGCATGGAGTGGGCCGCCGACGGAAAATTCGAGGACCACGCCTCGTTCGTCTTCCTGAATCGTCATCTTCCTGTTCCTTCCTTCGAGAAAAAGATTGTCGGCAAGGCGGTCACGATCAGGACCGGGGCGTTGACGTTGCGCTATACGCCGCAGGGCGATGGCCGCTTCATGGCGGACGATCTCTCCCTCACGCTCGCGGTTGACGGCAAGGAAATCGTCTGGCATCCGGGAGTTGAGGACAAGGAAAATTTGCAGGGCACCACGCGTACGCTCGACGGCGCGCGCGGCGGCAAGACCAGCGAACCGATGGAGCCGGGACTGATTTCGCGCGCAGGCTGGGCCGTGGTTGATGACTCGACGCGGCCCTTGTTCGATTCCGCCGACTTCAGCTTTAAAGACGGCGAAAAAAGTCCGTGGCCGTGGGTGCTGCCGCGACCGGCAGGCGATCGGCAGGATCTTTATTTCCTCGGCTACGGCCACCAGTACAAGAAGGCGCTTGGCGATTATGTGAAGGTGGCGGGCCGCATTCCCCTGCCGCCGCGCTTTGCCTTCGGCTCATGGTGGT
>Ga0224528_1001762_pt1 | contig 13571 bp, 6 predicted proteins | sample CBST25metaG_2_FD_179888 | JGI IMG/M metagenome (GOLD analysis project Ga0224528, IMG submission 179888) | Peat soil microbial communities from Stordalen Mire, Sweden - C.B.S.T25 | ecosystem: Environmental > Terrestrial > Soil > Wetlands > Peat | place: Sweden: Norrbotten County, Stordalen Mire...
GGAGAACTGTGATGGGCATTCTAAGAGAAGCCGTCGAGCGGGTTCGCTCTTTTTTCAGGAAGCCGGAGCGCGACGCCGATCTGGATGCGGAGATCGCCGCGCATCTTGAGATGGCGATCGAAGAGAACTTACGCCGTGGCATGAAGCCGGAAGAGGCTCGCCGCCAGGCTCTGGTTCGCTTCGGCGGAGTGCCGCAGGCCAGGGAGCGGCAGCGCATCGCGCGTGGTTTGCCGTGGCTCGATGTTCTGCTTCAGGATCTTCGCTACACCTTCCGCACACTCAGCCGTGATCGCGGATTCACGTGTGTCGCCGTGCTCATCCTTGCCCTCGGCATCGGCGCCAATGTCGCCGTCTTCAGCGTCGTCAACACGATTCTGCTGCGGCCGCTGCCGTTTCATAACGCGCAGCAACTGGTCTGGATCGCGCCCCCGCCCACAAGTTGCGGCCTCTCCTGCGCGACTTATTCGACCGATGCCTACGATGAATTTCGCGCGCAAAGCCGCTCTTACCAGGACGTGACCGGCTACTTCGCATTTTCGAGCCCCGACAATTTGAGCCTTTCGCTGGGAGGCCCGCCCATACCGGCCACGGGCATTGAGGTAATCGCCAATTTCTTTCAGTTGCTCGGCGTCAAGCCGGCCATGGGCCGAGTCTTCACTCCCGACGACGCGCGCCATGGCGCTGCGCCGGTAGTGATGCTGACTGACGCATGGTGGAAGCGGCAGTTTGCCGAAGATCGATCGATCATTGGCAAGACCGTGGACTTGAACGGGGAACAGGTGACCGTGATCGGAGTCCTGCCAAAGGGCTTTGACTTTGGCGCCGTGTTTGCGCCCGGCTCAAAGGTCGATGCGTTTTTCCCTCTGGACCTGTATGGCCCGCCACGCGACTGGGGCAACATCATTACGTTCATCGGAAGGCTGAAGCCGGGCGTGACGTTGGCGCAGGCCCAGGACGATGGGCGGGCGGCGTCACAACACATGTGCTGGAACAACAAAAACCCGGGATCGTGCCGTGACTACGTTGGCGACGTTGTTCCCGTGCCGCTGAAGGACTACGTGAGCGGCAGGCTGAGGCGATCGCTGGTGGTCCTGTGGTCGGCCGTGGGCGCCATTCTGCTCATCGCCTGCGTCAACCTCTCTAACCTGTTGCTGGCGCGTGCCGCAGCGCGGAGCAAGGAATTCGCCATGCGCGGCGCACTGGGCGCGACGCGCGGCCGCATCGTGCGTCAGTTGCTGACCGAAAGCCTTGTGCTTTCAGGGGCCGGAGCAGTACTGGGGTTGGGACTCGCGCTGATCCTCGTTGCCTGGCTTGCGCACCAGGGCGCCATCGCGCTGCCGCTGCTGAGCAGCCTGCGCATTGACGGCGCGGCGCTTGGGTGGACGGTTCTGATTGCGGTCTTCGCGGCCGGCCTGTTTGGCCTTGTTCCGGGATTGCGCATGGCCGGCGGCAACTTCCAGGAAGCGCTCAAGGACTCCAGCTCAGGCAGCGGGAAGGGCCGCAGGCATGAACACATCCGCGCCGTGCTGGTTGTCTCGGAGGTTGCGCTGGCCTGCGTGTTGCTGGTGGGCGCGGGCCTGTTGCTGCGCAGCTTCCTGCATGTTCTGGATGTGGACCTGGGATTCCAGCCCGCGCGGGCTGCTGCGGTCAAGGTGGTTTACGACGACAGCGCGCCGACCGACGCTCAAGGCATCGCCAAGCGCAGACTGATTTTCCAGCGGACTCTCGAACGCGTGAGTTCACTGCCCGGCGTCGAGGCGGCAGGCATGGTCGATTACTTGCCCTTGGGCCAGAATCGCGCTTGGGGAACGCCGGTGCCGAAAGGGAAAACCTATCCTCCCGGTGCGGTGCCGGCGCCGCTGGTCTACGTCGTCACGCCGGGGTATGCACGCGCCATGGGTATGAGGCTTCGAGGGCGCGACTTTACCTGGGACGATGGTCCAACGAACGAGAACGTCGTGCTGATCAACGCCGCTTGCGCGCGCACCTTTTGGCCCGGTGAGGACGCGGTCGGCAAGATTCTCGTCAATGGGAGAGACGATATGCGCGTTGTGGGCGTGGTAGACGACATCCGCGCTGAGAGCGTCGAGGGACAGCAAGGCTGGCAAATCTATTACCCGGCAACGCAGAAGAGTCCAAACGGCGCCGAACTGGTAGTGCGCACCCAACTGCCTCCTGCCGCCCTGGCATCGAGCGTGATGAGCGCGCTGCGCGAATTGAATCCAAAGCAACCGGCAGCGGAGTTCCGGCCCATCCAATCGCTGGTGGACCACGCCGTCTCGCCTCGCCGCTTCTTCGTCATGCTGGTGGGCGCGTTTGCCAGTCTCGGCCTGTTGCTGGCAGCCCTCGGCATCTTCGGCGTCATCTCGTATTCGGTAACGCAGCGGACACAGGAGATCGGCATTCGCATGGCCCTGGGCGCAACCATGGCGCAGGTGCAGCGGAGAGTTCTGGTAAAGACGCTGCGGCTGGCTCTGATCGGCATCGCCGCGGGAACGGTCGTCTCGCTTGCGGTTGCGAAGGCGATTGCCGCGCTGCTTTTTGGAACTGCGCCGTCGGACCCGGCCACGTTTGCGGGAATGACTCTGCTGCTTGCATTGGTTGCCCTGCTGGCCGGCTATCTTCCGGCTCGAAGGGCTTCACGGATCAACCCGATGGTTGCACTGCGCAACAACTGAGGCATTGGCTACATCCCCGTCCGATTGTCCTTGTACAAATTGCGGGTGCCCCAGGTCTCGATTTTGAGACCTGGGATTCACTGCCGGGACGCATTACGGACGCGCCACGGGTAGTCGCACCGTGGCGCGCGCGCCTTCGCCGTCTTCCCGGTTGATCAGCCGAATTTCGCCTCCGTGTGCGCGGGCGATTTGCTGCGCCAGCGCCAGGCCCACGCCGCTGCCTGCGGGTTTGGTGGTATAAAACGGCACAAAAAGATTGTCGGTATTGGCAATACCCAGTCCGCGATCTTCAATCGTGACCCAGGCTGAGGAGTCGGCCACCTGCCACGTTGCGCGTACTGGCTGAGAACCATTGGCCAGGGAAGCATCCACAGCGTTGGCCAGCAGGTTGATGAACATCTGCTCCAACTGATCGGGGTCGGCCAGCAGAGTGACTGCGGGGCCGGGATCGAGCTCCGCCGGTAGGCGTTGTTCAAGTAGCGCGACGCGCTCCAGCAGCGGCCCCAGCGCGACCGGCTTGAACTGCGGCGGGGGCAACTGGGCCAGTTGCCGATATGACTGCACAAAGCGATGCAGCGCATCAGCGCGGCTCTCCACCACGCCCAGGCCGCGGCGAAAGTCGCGCAGCAGGGAGTCGTCGCCCTCCATGTTTTCGACGCGGGCCAGCAAACTGCCCGCGATGGATTTGATGGGTGCGAGCGAGTTTGAAAGCTCATGGCCGAGGACGCGAATCAGGCGCTTCCACGACCGCTGTTCCTCTTCCTGAAGAGGCAGGCTCACGTCGGCCAGAAGCAGCAGCGTGTGCGGCACCCCGTCCTGGCGGAAGACCGCCTTGCGCAGGAGCCAGCGCGAGGGGCTGGTAGGAGTTTTTTGATTGGGATTGAACGCGTGAATGGTCTGGTCGGCCGAGGCAAGCAAATCTTCCAGGCCGAGCTCGCGCGCGCTGCGGCCAAAGCAGCGGGAATACGTCAGGCCGAGCAGTTGCACGCCGGCATTGTTCACCAGTTGCAGCAGATTGTGGCGATCGAAGGCAAACAGCGGGGCGTGCATGACTTCAAGAATGCGAGCCAGCAAAGCCGTAGCTTCGAGCGACCGCACCCTCTGCTTTTGCAAGAGGTCGGCGAGAGTGTTGACCTCGCCTGCCAGTTCGGCTAACGCATCCTGCGTGCCGGCTCCGCGCGCGCGGAAAGAGTAGTCGCCCTCACGCAGCGATGAGACCACGTTGGAGAGTGTTTGCAGGGGCCGAATCATGCCCTCAATCAGCGCAGCCGCCACCAGCACCATATAAAGCAGCAGACAACCGCCGAACAGAAGAGCGGGCGCAAGGGAAGCCTGCTTTTCGTGGAGAAGGAATCCGGCCAATACGAGCGCGGGCAGCGCCAGCAAAAGGCAATAGAGCCACGCCCGGCGAACGACCGAGCGGCGGCGACGGCGCTTATCTTTCTCAGAGCCCATATTTTTCGATACGGCGATAGAGAGCAGCGCGGCTCAGCCCCAGAGCTTCGGCAGCCTGCGAGATGTTGCCGTCACAGCGGCGCATGACCTTGCGGATCAGCAGGGCTTCGACCTCGTCGATGCTCATATTTTCAAAGGACTGATTGCCGGTGCGCGCAGCGGCGATGGCCAGGTTGGCCGGCTCAATCTCTTCGCCGCGGCAGAGCAGCACGGCGCGTTCCACCGTGTGCTCCAGTTCGCGCACGTTGCCCGGCCAACCGTACTGCATCATCTGCTGCATCGCGGCCGGCGAAAAGCCGCTCACCTGCTTGCGATAACGGCTGCGGTTGCGGCCCAGGAAGTGTTGCGCCAGCAGCGGAATGTCCTCGCGCCGGTCGCGCAGCGCGGGCAAGTGAATTTCCACCGTGTTGATGCGGAAAAGCAGATCCTCGCGGAAATTGCCGGCCTTGGCCTCCTCTTGCAAGTTGGCATTGGTGGCGGAAAGAATGCGCACATCCACGCGCCGGGTTTGCGACGAGCCCACGCGCTCCAGTTCGCGCGACTCCAGTACGCGCAGTAGCTTGGCCTGCTGGCGCATGGGGACGTTGGCGATCTCGTCCAGGAAAAGCGTTCCGCCGTTGGCCAGTTCGAAGCGGCCGATGCGGTCCGTGCGTGCGTCGGTAAAAGCTCCCTTGACGTGGCCGAAGATCTCGCTCTCGAAGGTACCCTCGGGCAGTCCGCCCGCGTTCACTGCCACCAGCGGCATGCGCGCGCGCGGCGAAGCAGCGTGAAGCAGCTTCGCGACGATCTCTTTTCCGGTACCATGCTCGCCGGTAATCAGGACGTTGGCGTCCGATGGGCCGACTTGCGCAATCAGTTCGAGCACCGGCTGCATGGAGGGCGCGCCGGCAACAAAGTCCGGCATGCCGTCCGCACGCAGCAGGCGGTTTTCGAGTTCCAGTTGCCGCGCCCGCCGCAGGGCCGAATGCAACTCGGCATGAACGCGAATCAGACTGACCAGGCGCTCGTTTTCCCACGGCTTCTGGATAAAGTCGCGGGCCCCGTGCTTGATGGATTCGACAGCCAGTTCGATGTTGCCCCAGGCAGTCATCACGATCACCGGAAGGCGCGCGTCAAACTCCTGAATGCGCGACAGCAGATCCAGGCCCTCCTGGCCGGAAGTGGTGTCGCGCGTGTAGTTAAGGTCGATCAGCAGCACATCGTAGTCGCTCTCGCCCAGCGCTTCCATCAGCAACTGGGGCGAGCGCACACAGTCCACATGGATGCCCTGCGGCTGCAGCAGCAGTTCCACGGCCTCAAGAATGTGCGGCTGATCGTCGGCGACGAGAACTCGAATTGGCTCTTGCTTACTGGAGATGGTCCGCCTCCACTGTGCCGGCTTTCGCGTCGGCGATCGAAATGCCGTAGTCCTCGAGAACGCTGCCGGTGGCGCGCTTCACTTCAATGCGCGCCTTTTCATAGGCGGTCTCGGCCGTCACCAGCGCAGACTCGGCCAGGGCCAGGTCGTGTTCCGACGCCAGCGTCTGCTGGTTCGATCCCGCGCCGAGCTTCTGTTCCTTCTGCATGATATCCAATGTCTTTTGCGCCAGGTCCCGCGCATGGCGTGCGGCGTCGACCCGGCTGGCGCCCTGTTCCAAAGCATAGCGTGCGTTGCGCACCTCAATGTGAATGCGCTTTTTCAACTCCTCAGCGTACACCTGCGACTGCCGATATTCGAGTTCGGTGCGGTATTGATCGGCCTTTGCAATGCGGTTGCGCAGCGGAATGTTCAACTGGAGGCCCACCTGGTATTCGGGAGCGCTGTTATCGAAGGCACTTTGCAGTGCGCCCGTGTAGCTTGACGGCAAAGTGGTCGTGACATCCGTGGGCTTGTAGTTCCCGCTCTTTTCACCGGCCAGCCCGGTTCCAGCGTACAGGCCGTAGACGCCAAGCGAGGGGAGCAAGGCATTGCGAGCTGTCTTGCGGCTCAACTCGCGATTTTGCAGATCGAGGGTCGACTCGGCGAGTTCAGTGCGGTTCTTGAGCGCCAGTTCGATCATCTGTTGAATCGGTTCCGGCGTGCCCGTCGCAGTATTTCCAATCCTGTCGGTGGGCACGACGGCCATCTCTTCGAGCGTTGGATCGTCGAGGCTCCGGGTGATGGCGTTCTTCATGTAGAGTTCCTGCAATTCCAGATTGGTGCGAGCCACGGTGAGGTCCTGCTGGCGGGTAGCCAACTCTCCCTCAGCCTTCAGCACATCCATCTCCGGAATAGCCTGCAGCCCAAGCTGTTTGCGGCTTGTGTCCAGGGTCTCCGTGGCGAACCCTACGGACCGCTCCTGCACCTGCTCGTCATCGTAAGCGCTGACCAGGTCCCAATACAGATCGCAAATTTGAGTCACTGTCGAAATCACCTGCGCTTTAAACGCGATGTCGGAGATTTTCTGGTTGGTGCGGGCAATGCGCAGGAAGCGCAGGTTGGTCCCGGTCCCGAACCCGGCCAGCAATGGCTGCGAGACGACGGCCTCCATCTTCGAATTCAACTGCGGACTGAAGAAATCGTATATGCCATTTGACGTTTGCCGGGAATTGACCCAGTTCACCTGCAGGCTGCCGCCGGTGGCAAAGGCCTGTGCGTAGCCAACGGTGCCGGTGACGGTGTTGACCTTGTATACATTCACGCCCTCAAGCTGGAAGTTGGAGAGTTGCTGCGAGGCGTGATCCACATATCCTTGCGCGGAGATGACGGGATCGTAGCCTGAGACCGCCGTACCGGTACCCAAAGTAGACGAAACGATGCCGGAAGCGCCCGCGCCTGCGCCGCCCGCGCCGCCCGTCGTGCCGCCCGCGCCGCCTCCTGCGCCGGCATTGCCTTGGCCGCCGCCCGGCGTTCCCTGCACCACGCCGGTATTCACGCCGCGCACCTGGCCGCCGGCCTCGGTGCGAAGAATATCCATTTGCGCGATGGGCAGGTTGTAGCGCGCTATCACCAGGTCGAGGTTGTTTTCGAGAGCCAGATCGATGGCGTCGTGCAATGAGAGATAGAGCTTGCCGTCCCGTACCAGGGAACCCAGACGTGCCGAGTTGGCAAGCGTAGGAGGCGGCGCGGTCTTGCCGCGATACGCGTCAAACGGATTGCGCGTAGGCCGGAGCAACTGATCGAACGGAACGCGTCCTTGCGCACTGGCGGCTTCTGGCGCCGGTGTCTGCACGGCAGGCGTTGAAGTAGGAGGCTCGACGGCCAAGGCAAGGTTCACCTGCAACAAAACAATTGCGGCCAGGGACTGCATGCGTTTCAACTTGGATATCTTGGAGCAGTTCACTGGGCGCTAACCTCCGGGACCTGAAATGTTTCGTCGCGTGTCATCCAGCCGTCGTGCAGCTCGAGGATGCGTTTGCCGTAGCGGGCGTTTTCTTCAGAATGCGTCACTTGAACGATGGTGGTTCCCTGGCGATTCAACTCGCGAAAGAGTTCCATGATCTCCCGCGCCTGCGTGGAGTGCAGGTTGCCGGTCGGCTCGTCGGCCAAAAGCAGCGAGGGTGCGTGAACCACGGCGCGCGCAATTCCTACAAGTTGCTGCTGCCCGCCGGAAAGCTGCGAGGGAAACAGATCTTTCTTGGCGACAATCTGAAAGCGGTCAAGAATGTCGGCCACCATTCCCTGGCGCTCCTTGGCGGGCATGTTCTTGTAGGACAGCGGCAGGTCGATGTTTTCCGCGACCGTCAAGTCGTCCAGCAGGTGATAACTCTGAAAGACCATGCCGATGCGCTGGCGAGCGAGGTCGGCGCGCTGTTTGCGATTGAGCTTGTGCACCGGCGTTTCGTCGAACCAGTATTCGCCCTGCCATCCGTCGTCGAGCAGCGCCAGCACATTGAGAAGGGAAGACTTTCCCGCCCCCGAAGGCCCCATCACGGTGACAAATTCGCCTTCTTTGATGGTGAGCCCAACGCGGCGCAGCACCCAGGTTTCGGCGTGGCCCGTCTTGTAACTCCGTTCTACGTTTTTCAGTTCGATCATGATTTCCAGTTACTCCGATCTCAAAGCAAGAATAGGGTCGATCGCGGCGGCGCGCCGCGCCGGCAGCCAGGCTGCGACCAGTGCGGCCGTTGCCAGCACGACAACCACCGCGATAAAAGTGAGGGCGTCATGTGCCTGAACGCCGAAGATATAACTGCTGGCGAGTTTGACGGCGAACCAGGCAAGCCCGCCGCCGAGGGTCAGTCCCACACCCACTAGCAGCAGCGCCCGGCGCAGCACCAGGTTGAGGATATTCGCCTGCGGTGCTCCCAACGCGATGCGCAAGCCGATCTCCCGCGTGCGCTGCGCCACGGCGAAGGAGAGCAGTCCATACAATCCCGACCGAAGCGATCATCAGCGCCAGTCCGGCGAAGCTTTCCAGAAGGCGCGCGATCAAGGTTTGACTCCCAAAGGAATCTTCGACCGCCTCGTGAATGGTTTCCACGTCGGTGGTGGTCGCGTCAGGCGCCACCTCGTGCAGCGCCTTGTCGAATTGCGCCCGCAACGCATCGGCGGGGACCGCGCCTCGAATGGCCACCTGGATGAAGGCGACTGCGATGCCGTAGAGCGGTGTGCCGGGTTCGATCTGCGCCAGACAGAAATAAATCTCCGGCTTGGTTGCATCTGTGACCTTGGCCTGCTTCACGTCGCCGATGACGCCCACGATACGCGATTCCCCAAAGCGGCCTTTGCCCATCGAATAAATGTGCCCAATGGGGTCCTGGCCAGGCAGGTACTTGTTGGCAAATGCCTGATTCACAACGACGACCACCGGCGCGGATGCGGTGTCGTCTTCAGAAAAATAGCGGCCGCGCAGCATGGGGATTCCCATGGCCTCCACTAGACCAGCGGAAGCCAGGCGTCCGTCAGCCATCGGAGCCTGCCCCCTGCGAGCCTCCTTGTGGTCAAGGTCTCCGGCGATCATCACAGAGAATTCCGCGCGCATGGGCAACACCGAGCTCAGTGCGGCCACTTGGACGCCGGGAATGGCGCGCAGACGATCAAGCAGCGGCAAATAGGAGGTGCGCACGATATTGACTTTCGAATCGGGCGTTCCCTCGAGTTCTTCAAGTTGGTGCGACTCTCCGTTGAGAATGATGCCGCCAGTGAGAACGTTCTGCTGGGTAAAGCCGAGCGGCACTGAGCGTAGCGCGTGAATGGTGCGCAGAAACAATCCCGCCCCCACAAGAAAGACCAGAGTGAGCGCAATCTGCGCCACCACGAGTGCTTCGCGAGTGCGATTCTGGCTGGCCGAAGCGGTGGTGGTCACGCCGTGCAAGTTACCCTGCACATCGCGGCGCATGGCGCGCAGCGCCGGAAAGGTGCCGGTCAGAACCGCGGTAAAAAGAGTGAGCGCCGCCAGGCAGGTGACCACCCGCCAATCCAGATGAATGGCGCTGGTGAGCGGCAGATGGCGGTCGATCTGACGCCAAAGCAGCTTGATCGCGGTCTGTCCGAGCAGCAATCCAAAGACGGCGCCGATGCCGCTCAACAAGAGGCTTTCGACGACGGTCTGTTGCAGCAGCCGCCAACGAGTGGCGCCCAACGCCGCACGCACCGCCTGTTCGCGACTGCGCGAAACCGCGCGCGCCAGCATCAGGCTGGTGACGTTGAGGCAGGCCAGCATCCAGATGCCGAAGATCACGGCATAAAGCAGCGTGAGCGGCTTGCGCGCCTCGTGGTTCAGCGACTCCTGGTAGCCGGTGACGGCGACGCGGGTGGCAATGTCGTCCTTCGGAGCTTCCTTGGCGATCACCGCTTGCGCGCGGCTCAGGGACGCTGTCAGTTGCGTCGCGCTCATCCCTTCCGGCAGACGTGCATAGAGTTGGCCGGTGATAGCGGAATCGCCGCTCATCGCTGAGTGGCTGGATGCGCTCAAGGCGAATGGATGCCATATCTGCATCATCTCGCCGCCGAAGGGAAACTTGAAGCCCCGCGGCATGACGCCGACGATGGTATAGGCTTGGCTCTTCAGGTTGAGCGTTTGGCCCACGATGTGCGGATCGGCATGGTATTGCTTGCGCCACACATCTTCGCCGATAAGCACCACGCGATTGCGCCCCGGTTCGTTCTCTTCATCGCGAAAGATGCGCCCCAGGATTGGCTGCACGCCCAGTACCCTCATCAAGCCCACATCCACCGAAGTCTCCACGACCTGAGAGCGTCCGCCGGGGCCCACAAGGCTCGCATTCGCGCTGCCGAACGCCGCGCCGATTTGCATTTGTGCTCCCGCCGCGTCGCGAAGTTGCAGCATGTTGGCATAGCTCATGCCATAGTAGGGCTGCCCTCCGGCAAGTTCGATGGTCACAACGCGATCCGATTGCGCGTAAGGCAGCGGGCGCAACAGGATGCCGTTGAGAACGGTGAAGACAGCAATATTTGCGCCCAGCCCCAACGCCAAGACGGCCACCGCCGTAAACGTGAAGCCCGGCGACTTGCGCAACTGCCGTAGCGCGTAATGCACATCCTGCATGATCGATCTCATCGCGAGGGTCCTTTCTCCCCAACTTGTTTACTCGGAACGAAGCGCCAGCATGGGTTCGACCCGGGCTGCGCGGCGGGCCGGTAGCGCAGCGGCCAGGAGCACCATCACCGCGGTGAGAAGCGTCGCCGCCCCGAGCGTCAGCGGATCGGATGTGGTGACGCCATAGAGTTGGCTGCGGAAGAGTCGGGCCAGCGCAACGACCGACGGCAGCGCAACGACCGTAGCGATGAAGGCGATGATTCCCATCTCCCGCACCACCAGCACGACCACACTCGACCGCGGCGCGCCCAGGGCCAGCCGCACGCCGATTTCGCGCGTGCGCTGTGCTGTTGAATAGGCCAGGACTCCGTAGAGCCCGACGGCGGCCAGCACCATGGCCAGCAGGGAGAAGCCGATGGCGAGAAACGCGAGCGCGCGCACGTCGGCGGAGCGGTGGTCGACTTCCACTTCCATGGTGTGCAGGCCATCGACAACCAGCGTGGCGTCGAGTTGATGAAGTGTCTGGCGGATCGTGGCTTCCACCGTCTCGGGTGGCTGCGCCGATCGTGCATAGATCTGCATACCTTCAGGATGCTGCTGCTGCAGATAAGGCCTGTACACTGCGGGGCCTATATCGGTGCGCAAGTTCTGGTGCTTCACGTCGCCCACAACGCCGACGATGGTCGTATTGAACTTCACATCGTCGCCTCGCCCTTCGCCCAGCGCTCGGCCAAGCGCATTTTGCGCCGAACCGTAATACCGCTTGGCAAGGGCCAGATTGACGACGGCCACCTTCGGCCCTCCGCGCGAATCCGCGGAGGTGAACTCCCTGCCTGCCAGAAGCGGCTGGCGCAGAGTGGCAAAGTAGTCAGGCGCAATCCACGGCGCTTCGAAGTGAAGATTTTCGTCTTCTGTCGCCCTGTAGCCCTGCAAGGTGAAAGAGGAGTGCGAGGAATTTCCGGCGAGCTCGGGATCGGTGGTGGCGGAGGCGTAGGTTACTCCGGGGATGCGGCGCACCGTATCGAGCGCATTGGTGATAATCTGCGCCGTGCGGTCTCCGCCGTAACCGGAGATGGTGGGATCGAGCGTGAACGTTGTCAGGTTTGCAATTTCAAAACCTACTGGCTGGTGGCGAAGATTGTCGAGCGTGCGCACGAACAGCCCTGCGCCGCCAAGCAGCAGAACGCTGAGCGCAATCTGCGCGCCCACTGCGATTTTCCGGAACGTCTGCGATCCCTTTGATGCCGTTCCCGCATTCTGACGCAGTGCCTGGGCCAGGTCGGGGCGCAGGAAGTGCAACACCGGAGCAATGCTGAACAGCAGGCTCACGAGGAGAGAAATTCCCAGCGTGAATAGCAGCACACGCGTGTCGATTGATGTGGAATACGCCTCTTCGCCGGGTGCGGCGCTGGTGAGCAAGCGAACCAGGGTGATGGCCACGACAGGGGCAAGCGCGATTCCCGCCGCCGCACCGGCCGCGCCCAGCAAACCGCCTTCGACCAGCAACTGCGACACGATACGGCTGCGCGTCGCGCCCAGGGCATAGCGCATGGACATCTCCCGCGCCCGGCCCGCCGCGCGCAACAGCAGCAGTGTGGCCACGTTGATGGCGCACATGGCTATCAGCAGTCCGGCCATGCTCATGAGAATGATCAGCGGCGTCTTCAACTCGATGCGGTCGGGCGAAAATCCTGTCGAGTCATCGAGAACTGTGAGGTGCGTATCGTCGAGGAAATTCTTTCTAAAGTGCTCGGTGCTCGACTTGTAGAGAGTCAGTTCATACGCCCGCAGCGTATGCCACAGCGGTCCAAGGCCGGCCTCGGCCTGAGACCTGCTCACCCCGGGCTTCAAGCGCGCTACCAGCGTAAGCCAGGTGGACTGACGGTTGTTCAAGTTGTCTTCGGGAACGACCCACGGCATGGCAACCTCGACCATGCTGATAGGAATAAACACCCCCGGCTTGTATCCGGGGATAGCGGACTCAAAATTCCTGGGCGCCACGCCGAGAACGGTGAAGGGGTGGCCATTGATCAGCACTGTTTGGCCAACCACCTCGCGGGATGCGGCGAAACGCGCCTTCCAGTAGTCGTAGCCAAGCACCAGGACGGGATTTGCATTCTTCGCCGTGTCGTCCTGCTGCGTCAGCAGGCGGCCCGCCTCGGGCTTCAATCCCAGCAACTGGAAGTAATTGCCGGTGACCACTTCTGCATCTTTGTTCTCAGCCTGGTTGTGCCAACTGATGCCAACGCCGGTCCTCTCGGCGGCGAGCATTCCTTCAAAGACCCGGTTCTGATCGCGCAGGTCCTTGTACATCGGATAAGAGAAGTAGTTTTTGGAATCGCCGCCAAAGCTGCTCATCGACCCGGAGAAGGCGCCGGACCAGTGGAAGCGCACCAATTCTTTAGGGTGCTCGACCGGCAACATGCGCAGCAGCACCTGGTCAAACAGCGTAAAGACCGCCGCGTTGGCGCCGATGCCGAGAGCCAGCGTAATGACGACCGTGAGCGTGAAGCCCGGCGACTTGCGTAATTGGCGCAGTGCGTAGCGAATGTTCTGAATCAGTGTCTGCATCATCGAGTCCCTTCAATTCCGTTTTTATTCGTTACGCAGTGCTTGCATGGGTTCAATGGAAGCTGCGCGGCGCGCTGGCAGCCACGCAGCGGCGGCCACAGCAATCGCCAGAATGCCGAGTGCGCCGGTGAGCGAAAGAGCATCCAGCGGGCGCACGCCGAAAAGCACCGCCGCTTCAACATGAGCGGCAGCCAGCGCCAGTGCTAATCCCATCCCAAGACCGATGGCCGCCATGCGCGCCGTGTCGCGCAGCACTAGCCAGGCCGTGGCTTCGCGTGAGGCGCCCAACGCCATGCGGATGCCGATCTCGCGCCGTCGCTGCGTGACGCGGAAGGCGAGGAACCCGTAGAGTCCCACCACGGTCAGAGCCAGTCCGATGAAGCCCAGCGCACTCACCAGTTCGGCC